>OGCO01000175.1_pt1 | contig 106042 bp, 64 predicted proteins | sample 1570171 | NCBI WGS metagenome assembly OGCO01 (sample SAMEA4370583, study PRJEB24528) | human gut metagenome
TCAACTTACAGATTATAAGTAAGGCTGCCTCATTTTTCTATTTTGAGACAGCCTCTTCTTCATCTATCTCATGCACCTGCTATTTCTTGATCAACTTCACCGTTTTCTTCTGCTCCTCTCCCGCTAGGATATGCAACAGATAGAAACCACTCGGCTGGTCGCCCATGAACAGATCTACATCACCTTCACAAGAGGAAACCTGTTTCACCTGCTTACCGGTAAAGTCAAACAGGATAAGGCAGCTCTTCGCTGGCAAAACGCCCACATGGACATAATCGGCTACTTGCGTAGGATAGACTTGTATAACAAGCATTTCCACATTCTCATTAGCAGTTGGATCATCGGGATCACCACCGTCAGGATTATCAGGATCTTCGCCTCCGGGATTGTCGGGATTCCCTCCATTTCCTGTTACTGTAACAATACAAACTGCCGCAAAATCGCCATCTTCGGTTCGTACCGAAATCGTAGCAGTCCCGGCTTTAATGCCTCTAACCTCTCCGAAAGAAGAAACTGTCGCAATGGTATTATCACTACTGCTCCATACGAGATTTTTATTTGTTGCATTTTCCGGGAAAACCACAGCAGAAAGCTCAACACTCTTTCCCTCTTCTACTGATACAACCGTTTTCGACAACTGCACCCCCGATACCGGAATATACAAAATAAACGGGATGGAAGAAGATGATGCAATTTGCGACTGCAAATAAGCCTCAAAAGGATTCACCGGCAGACTGCACTCGACAAATGCATCTCCTGCTTCATTCATCACATAGATTCCCTTGTCCGGGGCTACCGGACTATAAACACCCTTCAAATTCTGCCGGGCATTTCCTTGTATATAATAGGGTTGAGTAGCAGCAATCCGGACACCTCCGGTTGCAATAAACGAAACTTCTCCTTCAATGGCTACACCTTCCGGAGATATCATATTCAACACATAGGGAGTATTCGCTTCCATACAAATTCCGACATTTCCGGAAAATAATTCAAAACCCCGATCTGTCAGCGTTGCGATATGAAAATCGCCTGTTGCAGTCTCATCCAACGATCCAACCGGCAGAAGCACTTTTTCTTCAAACTTCACTGTCTTTGTGGCGAACGGCAAACAAATCGTCTCCCATCCGGCAGCAGTTCCACTCCCTTCCGGGCGGTTATCGGTAAATGTACGCCGATAAACCGCTTGCTCCGCATAAAAAGGGAGTGGCGAATGAAACGGTTTTTCTTCCACCAATACAAGTTGTCCAATATTCCCATCTACCACAACATTCACCTGCTCTCTCCATGTTTCCGGAATCGCTTGCCCATCCTCCACAAAAACAAGGCAGTTCGGATTGGTTCCCTCAAAAACATCCGGAGAAATTTGATCCAAATTTGATAAATCCGGCAATATAACAGATGTCAAATTGCTGCAATCCGTAAATAATCCTTCCAAAGAAACATCATGAGGCAATGCAACCTCGCTCATATCGACGGTCGAAAGCGCATTGTTTCCGGATTCGTCTCCACGATGGATCTTTTCTGCCAACTGGTCAATCTTTTCCTGCGTCCAAGTTCCAGTCAACACGATCTCTTGCGTTGTCTCGTCAATACCATCCAATCCATCTTCCGGATCCACCATAGTTGGCAATGTCAATATCCACGGCTGACTGGGATATCCGACCTGTTCCAAATGGGTAAACGATAAACTGCCCGATGTTTTCTGCTCTTTTCCTGCATTCCTGTCATACACTTTAAACGAAATAGATTCACCGGACTCTTCCCTGCTTCGGACACGTATATAATAGAAAGAGGCATCTTTCACTGTTTGTAGTTCCGCAATGCCCCGGCACTCTTCTCCACAAAAAGCCGCCACGACCCAATCCCCGGCAACCGGCACACCGTCTTTCTGCAAAGACAGATAGACACTCATGTCATACTGATACGCATGTATGTCGCAACTCCAGTCCGGATCCGTCGCAGCCTTTCCCGCAAAGGGGAAAAGCAACAACAGACTTACATATAAAATAAAACCAACGTTTTTCATATCCTCTTCCGTTTTTTGAATAACTTATTTCGAGCTTGCCGATTTCAGCACTTTTCGATAAACAAATCCTTTCTCCGTCTCCAATACTACAATATAAGCACCGTCCGACAATTCCGACAGATCCAATTGGCTATTACCGTTCAATGTCTTCCTTATCAACGGAAGCCCGTTCAGGCTCAAAACCGTAACCGTCTTCACTAAATGGCAGTCTCCGCCGATGTTCAACTGCGAACGCACCGGATTCGGATAAACAGTCAGGTAGACATCCTCGATACTCTCTATGCCAACCGAAGAAGAATTGGTCACATGCAAGGCAAAAGGCTGGCCCAAACTACCGATTGTCGCATCACCGAAGCGTACTGTTTCTTTCACTGCCAATTCCTTGCCTGTCGCATTCTCGAATGCCTTGAATGAAATATTTTCACCTTTTGTACCGCCATATACCGTGATGAACAGATACCCCTCCGCATAAACACCGACTCCCCGACATTCGTTACCGGAAAAAGCCCCGATCGAATAAATGCCCGGCTCCATCTTCATATCACCATCATAGACCGCAGCAATCATGCTCATATTGTCCGGGTACTTATACGGGTCGTAGCTCCATACGTTATTTCCCATATCCGCATTCAAAATCATACTCCGCAAAACTGTTGCTTGGGCTGTTGAATAATGGAACGTCTTTTCTTCGCCCGAATAATACATATACCCTTCTCCCGGCTTCAACTGTTGCAACGGCCCCACCCAACGGGAACCGTCATATTGGGCAAAGCCGGCCTGCCCTTTGATTTCATCTCCGCGTATCGGTTGTGCATTCGCAAAAGCCACATCCGGTGTCAATTCGACTGTCGGCACATAACCCAACCAGTTCCAGCCTTTCTTCAACGGGATTGCAATCTCTTCCGATGAGAAAGCCTCTCCTCCCCAAGCCAAAGAAGCACTGGATGACATCTGCAATTTGTAGGAAGCCGAGGGAGCCAATGTTTTTAATTCGCCGACCAACCCGTAAACCGGATCTTTTGTCAACTCCTGTGACTGTCCGAGCATCCGCTGCGTCTGGTCCTGTACCGGACGTAAGAAGGCCTTCGGATCTGTCATATCCTTCAAATTGATGGAAACCCAGTTCCAACCGCTATGCAAGTTCCAAGCAACCTGCTGGTCGCCGGACAGGTTCACATAATAAGTATCGGAAGGTTCCGATTCGCATCCGCCATTGGAAACGACCACAAAGTAATTGCCGGAAACAGAAGGGGTGAACGACTGTTCCGTTGCTCCCGCAATCGGTCCCTGCTCGTCAAACCACTGGTTACCGTTCAAGGCAGAAGAAGTCAAACGGTTGCCAGAAACCGTCACACTCGGTTTTGCCGGAAGCGGATCGACACGCAAGTTCAGGATATACACGCTGTCGCACATCGCTTCATTTTCTTTCCGATAGGTATAAGTACCGGTTTCGCTATAGCTTGTACCGAAGAAATCATACGATTCTCCTTCACAAATGCCGACATCCAAAGTCAACGGTTCCGGATTCGCCAACACTTGTTCCATTTTCAGCGTAAAAGCCTTTGAGAAAGAGAGTCCGCCTACGTCTGTCGTCTGAATCCGGATTTTATACTCCGTCTCCGTCGCACATCGGAAAGTTGTTCCTGCCAACAGACGGTTTTCTTCAATCCGGAACAAATCGTTATGGATCGCCCCGTCTCCCTCAGCCAACGCATAACGGAAAGTCTGGTTATCCCCTCCCGTATCTTCCGAAGAGAGTTCACCGATAAAACCGTCGACGGCAATATCATCCTGGAATGTTTCGGCAGACAGGAACAAGTCGGTCGGAGCCATATTCGTCCGGATCGTAAATTCAGCCTTTTCTTTCAGTTCTTCCTTATTACCGGCAAAGTCTTCCGCCTGCGTATAGAAAGCATATTCGGAACCGCTCTCCGCCTCAAACGTCCAAATACTATCCGGCGTACAAACGGCACACTCCTTATAGGGTTCTTTATTGCGGGACAGGTAGACCGTCACCTGCCGGACACCGGAACCTTTTTCATCATCTTTCGCATCGAAACGGAAGTCATGAAAGGTCGGACGATCTTTCTGAGCCGTTGCCGCAAATGTACTGGTCGGCGCCACACCGTCCAATGTGTTTTTCCAGACATTGGTCGGGATTGCCTCGTTCGTATCGAAGACGATGGAGGCCTGCGCCTTCACCGAATCCCCGGAAGCGACACCGGACTTCGCTTTCATCACGAAACTGACATACCCTTCTCCGTTATGCTTCTCCTTGTCATTGACCGGCAGGAAACCTTTGTCCGCTTCCAACGGAGGCAGATTCGTTTTCGGATCGATACTGCTGAACAGCCAAAAAGCCTCCCGCTTCTGCACATCGATACCCGCCACCACATCCACATAAATATCCAATGAATCGCGTACATCCAACCGGGTTTGATAAATGGCAGGTGCATCTTCCACCGAGAAGACCATGTTTCCGAAACCGAAAGTTCCCAATCCGAAGGAATAGATATCCGCATTCTTCTCCAAGGCACAACGGATTTCTACTCGTTGGGCATTTGCGGTCGCGAACTCCGGATCGTTTTCAAAATAGACCGTGTAGCCTAATGTGGCATCGGTACTGACCCAACGGACAGAATCGGCATCGATATAGCCCTCCGGATCGATGATTTCGTTAGGGTCTACAGGGGCAACAACGGGTATTTCCAATCCGGCACCTTTGGTGGGGGCGGAGTTGGAATCTCTCTGTTCGGTACCACCGGAACCAGGGCCACCGTTTTTATCACCTTGGTTACATTTAATATTATTTACATTTTGAGCTATTAAGTTATTAGAATAAAATAGCAGCACCAATAATATATATTTAAAAATAGTTTCCATTCTATTCAAATTTACAATTTAATTATTTGAAACAGCATAATCAATCAATCCATTTGCTGCCCTAAAAATCATTTGTTCCGGAGAAACAGGTAAGTTAATCATTTGATTTACTAAATTCCAACTTGGTCCATTGTATCTCAATTCCCAAAAAGCGGAAGTATATGGATCAAAAATTGGCATTAATGCAGCATCTATATAATTACCAACATTACGACCTCTTCCAGCAGGAATCCCCCTAATAATAGTACCAATATCCCAACCAAATGTTAGTGCTCCCACATGTGAAGACCTACCAGCCACTAAACCTAAGGTTAAATCTGCGGCATCACACCATGATAAGCTATTTGTTAATCCTTTATTAAGCAAATCAAGACCTGTAAAAAACAACCCTGCAGATTCAAATTTTTTTCCGAAATCATCAAACCTTTTATAACCAGCACCAGGAGAAGGCCTATTACTAAAAGAGAACTTAACATCAAAGAATTTCATCGTATTTTTACCTTTTCTAAAAGGTGAAAATTTATTTTTAGCATTCTTTCCCCAATAGGTTTTCATGCCTAAATCTTGTAAAAATCCCAACACATCGTTAAAATTTCCCAACACATCATTAAAATTATCCATTACTTCTTTTAATGGTAATTTTTCATTTGCACATTCATTTTCTGGAGTTTTACACACATCAAATCCAAACATATTAATAAAATCTTTCGTTGAGAATAACCCCATAGGATCTATTGATCCAATCGAGTTATTATTCACATACTCCAACGTATTCATCCCATCCACATACAGCAACGGATCCACCTGCACAAACCGCCCAATGTTTGGCTTCATCGTTCTTGCTCGATAATCATAAAGCCCGGATTCCGCATTATAACTCCGTCCCGTAAACAGCACTTCATTACCAATGGCTGATTTTGTCAATTGCGTCCCTACACCATTATAGAAAGAGACCTTTCCGAACGGGTCATACTCATACCTTTCTTGGACAGTACCCGATCGGTCTGAAACCGCCATCACCGAACCCAAATGGTTCGTATGGTAAAAATAATCATTTCCTTTCCGGTTCATCTTGATCATATCATCGATTCCGTTTCCGATCAAATAGGTAGCTAACAGTGCTTTTGAACCATCCTGTTCCTCAATGACATCATCACCGGCATAAAAGAAATTCACTGTTCCTTCGGCTGTCTTTTTACTGATACGCCGTCCTAAAGCATCGTAGGTATAAGTTGCCGTATTCTCATCCACCTGTACCAACTTGTTGTTGTAATCATATCGGTAAGTATGCGCCTCATCTTTCACCATATTCCCGTTGGCATCATACTGCGGAGTGAACGTCAGTTCACCACGAATTTCTGTATATTCATTCACGTTGTTCACCGCATAATTCGTCGTCTTTCCATCCTCTTCGACCGAAATACGATTGCCCAGGGCATCATACCGGAACGTTTGCATACGGGTTGGAAGTGTGACTGCTCCTCCCTGCTCTTTTCCCCGTTTAAACGAGGTCAATTGTTGGATTTTGTCATAGCCATACACTTCACTCCGCTCCGGATGTAATTGATCCAGACGAGACAGCATATTGCCTACCTTATCGTAGCTCATCAACAGATCCAAGATCTTGCCATCCGCTATTTTGGAAAGCCAACCGTTTGCATTGTACTCGTATGCGGTCGTAATCCCGTTGTTATACTTCCGGGAGGTCATCTGTCCGGCTTTATTGTAGGTTTGATTTACCACCACCGTACCGTTTTCCCGTATCTCCACAATTTGGTTACGGGTATCTAAAGCCTGTATAACTTTCTTTCCATTCGGATAGACCAACGAACGTGTGTGATTCGGCACATCGTATGCATACGTGATCGACTGCCCATTCAGCGTTTCCGACAAGATCCGACCGATCTTATCATAAGCCAATGTCACGGTCGACCCTCGATTTACCGCTGAGACCATCTGTCCTAACGGATCGTATCCATACCGATCAGTTGTCCCATCCGGATATAACTTTTCGACCAATTGGTCTAACACATCGTAAGTAAACTTGATCTTTGCACCATCCCGCTTTTTCAATTGGATCACGTTTCCCACCAAGTCGTATGTATATTCCTGTGTCGTATTGTTGGCAAAGGTGATATGCGTATTCTGCCCCAGGGCATCATAAGTATATCCTGTCCTGTTGTTTTTCGCATCAATAGCTGTAACTAAATTCCCTTCGCTATCATATTCAAAACGAGTCTTTTGGAAAAGTGCATCCGTCACCACCTTCAACCGGTTCAACGCGTCATACTCGTATGACTCCGTATCTCCGTTCCGATTAGTATAGGAAAGGCGGTTAGAATTTTTATCATACACATAAGAATCACTGTTACCGCTCGGATTCATGGAAGAGACCAGACGGTTCAAGCCGTCATAGCGATACGTTATCGTCCGCCCTTCACCGTCCGTCTGTGTCAGGACATTCCCGTTTGCATCATATGTCTGTGTACTGATTGTTCCCAAAGCATCCGCCGTTTCAATCACCAAATCGTTTTTTGAATAACTATAAGTCAGCGTATTCCCATTCGGCAACACCACGGATTGTAAATTTCCTTTCATATCGTACGCGTAAGAGGTCGCTTCGTTTTCAGCATTCACCATCCGGATGACCCGGTCGTGTTCATCGTATGCATATTTTGTAATATTTCCCGCCTTATCTTTGATTTCGATCGGCATACTCTTACCATTATATCGATAGGTAACAGTCCTGCCCGCAGGGTCGATCGTGCTCAGCACATTCCCCAAGGCATCATATGTGTTTGCCGTGATCCGTCCTTTGGCATCTTTGATACGCACCACATTACCGTTCCGGTCATAACTGAGTTCCAGCACTCCTCCCAACGCATCGGTCAATTGCACTAACTCATTCCTTCTATTATAGGTGTAACGGGTAACGAACAGCCGGGCATCGGTCGAAGAAATCAAGTTTCCCGAACCATCATATGCGAATTTGCGTATATTTCCCATCGCATCCGTCTGGGAGATCTGCAACCCGCGATGGTCATATTCATTCTGCGTCACATTCCCGTTAGCATCCGTGATGGTCAAAGGAGCACCCATCGCATTATAAGTATATCGGTTCGTGAAACCTTCCGGTCCAGATATCTCCGTCAAGTTACCAGAATCATCGTATGAGAATGAATAGTCATTTCCATTTTTGTCCCGATAAGAGGCCACTTGGTTGAAAGCCAGTTCATACGTATAGGTCTCCGTATGTCCTTCCGGATCGGTTGCCGTCAACATATTGCCGTTCGAATCATACGTATAGGTACGGATATTTCCGTTGGCATCCGTCCGTTGGGTGACATTATCGTCCTCATCATAGACCAACTTTTCTTGAATACCACAACAAAGGCCGCTTTTTTCGATGACGCGTCCTTTGTCATCCCAGACGTAATAAGAGAATTGGGCAGCCGGTTCCGTATAATCGACTATAACCGTCTGCTTGTTTGCGACCTCGTAGCGAATCACCTTGTCGCTGACAGCTGTCTTCACGCGATAGACAGCTCCCTGTTGCGTATAGCCGATCTCCGTCACATTTCCCATCGGATCGGTTACGGAGGTCAGTTGATCTTGTTTGTCATATCCGTAAAAACGGGTATACCCCATCGGATCTGTCACTTTCGTCAAACGCTTCCGGCTATCATATTGATAGGAAATCTCTCCTTGGATAAACGAGCCGGTCGCTTTAGTTAACAGGCCATCCGTGTAGGTCAAAGCCAAAGAACGTCCGGCGTTGTCAGAAACACCCGTCAACAATCCATCCGGCTGATACTGCAAAGTGGTGACTAATCCGCTGCGGTTTTCGATTTTCGTCACCCGCTTGTGTTTCGCATTTTCAAAACGATAGATCGTACCGTCTTTCATCGTCAGCACGAACTGCCCTTCACCCTGCTGTGTCAACCGGTCGAACACCCCTGTTGGAGCCTCATAGCCCTGATCTTTTTTCAGATAGAGGTCACTTCGACCGTCTCCCCGTTCAATCGTGACACTGTCGCCCGACAGCGAAAGAGCATAACGCATCTCTTCACCCATTGAGAATCCCAATCCATATCCGTAATTCCGATCCTTATACGAACTGTTGTAATAAAACTGAAGCGAGATCGGCAATACCGTATTCTTCATCTCCGCATCTATCCGGGTAAAAAACAAGACCCCGTTGTAACTGTTTACCCACAATCCGTTCGGACAAGCAATTTTGGGCTTGGTGATGTTTTGAGCTTGCAGCGACAATACGCCGACTGCACACAAACATGCCGCAAGCCCCCATTTCAATACATTTCTGATTTTCATATCGTAGTATTTTATTTTTATTCAATCACATAAAGCTGTAAAGAGACGGTCGTTACCGAACTTGCATGTATATAGACCGTAAACGTTCCTTTTCCGCCGGGAGCGACCGACATCGGCTGATTCGTGCCCGGTTCCGCAATCGGAATCCTCAATTCCGTCTCTCCTTTTTCCGTCTCTTTGGCCGTCATCCCGATCGGATGCCCGTTCTCACTGACCAATAGCAGTTCGGAAACTACCACATCCGACAGTCCGTCATTCGCATATTCGATCGTTACCGGATTGGTCGTACCGCTGCGGAAACTGGAAGAGGCGATAATCTTGGTCAACAGTTTATTCGGGCTGTCTTGTACAACCGTATATCCGGACTTCACCTCGCGTGTCGTACCACCCTGCTTCTCCACGACCACATCGTATGTCCCTAATGCCTCTTCATTCAAATTGAAAGTTACTAATGATTCGGACGAGTTTTGAAAATAGATGGCTTCAGCCGGTAAAACTCGGTTATCTCGCTTCAAGCGGTAATCCATGATGCTGTCGAACTTTGCCCCATACACAGTGGAAGTAGCCGATCCGCCATTGCCACCTTCCGGCTTATCCATTCGGGAGATGCCGAACTCAAGCAATTTTGAAGAAAGAGTCATCTGCATACGTTCCACTTCTGAAGTGCTTTCACCTAAGGTAAAGTTGTTTTCCACACCGGAAACGAACTCACGCTGTTGTGCCAGAATATAATAAGTCCCCGCTTTCATCTCCGGAACCAATATTTCCTGATAAGGTTCGTTCGGTTGCACGGAAGCATAATCATATCCGGTAACAGTTGCCACCCGATCGTGCGCCATATAGAGGTTGAATCCTTTTTCCGTCCCGTCCGCCTCCAGGTGAAGCAATAACGACTCGCCCTCCTCGGCAGCCAGCTTAAAGAAACCCTGTCCGTCCACCTGCGCATTACTACCGATAGCCAATTCCTTGAAATCCACTTGGCAAGAAGCAGCCGAAGCCATTGCATTATTCTGATAATCCGATTCAAGAATCGAGTTCAACTGATTGGTTCGAATAATCACATAATAACGCCCTGGTACAGCCGAATTGATGATACCGGTCGCTACCCGTTCCACACTTTCCCCTGCTTGGAGCGAAACAGTACCGGAAACAGTACCAACCAAAAGATCCGATTCATCCCATTCTTGATCTTCCGACAGATAGATGGCATCTTTCAACGTTCCGGCGGTCGGATATTCACTACTGTTCCGTATCGTCCAACGGATAGATATTTTTTCTCCCACTTGATAAGAAGTTGAAGTCTCCACGCTTTCTACCATCAAATCTGTCGGTGTAGAAACAGGGGATATCACAGTGACAAATTGTTGCACAACATTATTATCCTTCTCTTCCCCTTCATACAAAAGATCATCACGATCCACTTTCAAGAATAAATTATAATTCCCTTCATAATCTTTGGGAACCTTAAACGAAATTGTCTCTTTATAAGAATCACCCGAAGCCAATTGCCGATGGATATTCTTATTCGCAATAGCTCCACCCAAAGAGACTCCCCCCGTCAAATAGACCTGATCCGTCCAAACACCAACCCTGGTTTCACCTGCTCCGACATTTTCCACTTCGTATGTCAAAGTCGCCGTACTTCCGGCAACCAATGAGGTCAGTTTCATATCTTTAATCCGCAAATCAGGCAATGGGGCGGATTTAATCCGGATAGGCACAACCACCCTGTTATTTTCACTATTTCCATCCGAAGCAAGCCTTTTGAACCGGGTTTCAAATATCAATTCGGTTGCCGGAACATGCTTGTCCGGAACAGACAATGAGGCCTCACCCTGATACAAACCGCCTTCTTCCAAAACTGTTCCTTCAACTTCTGTCAAAAGGACCTGCTTGTCTCCAACCTGCAAATAGATGCCTGTAATCCAATCCGCACATTTGTCTTCCCCAGTATTTTCAACTTCCCAAGAAACCATGAAATCGGTTGAAGTAGTCAATTCGACCGGTGCCATCACCGAACGAAGTGACAAATCCAAGACGGGTTCTATCACTTGATTTCCGTCAGTATCCACAATCGGATTGCCCTCCGCATCTGTCTTGTAACGGGTATAGCGGGCAGATTTCGATTCCGAAACATTATTCTCCAACGATTTTTCCGGTAACTTTTCGTTGGCATTTACACGAACGGCAAGATGATACGTGCCGTCACTCGGCAAAACAGGGACATATAGCTCCGTTTCACACACCCAAGACGTACCTTTTTTTAGAGACAAAGTATGAGAAACCGAAACATTCTTTACGATCTCCCCATCTTCGTGATAGAAACTGATCCAATCTGAGAGAGCGAAGTCCTCCACATCGGATCCATTATTATGGACCGTATAAGAAATCGGATAACGGCATCCTGCATTCAATATATCCGGGACAACCAAATCCGTTACTGTCAAATCAGGATAAGCGACCTGTACGGTCGAAGCTGCACGGATCACGTTATTTCCCAAATCGCTATCTGCCACCCGGCCATTCCCGTTCACCTTTACATATATATAATAATTACCTTCTTCCAAACCCGATAAGGAAACCGTTCCGTCAATCTCATACTCTTCTCCTCTTTTAAGGGCACCATAATGATTAATCTTGCCGATCAATACGGCAGATCCATCCAGCATTTTCCCGTTTGAGGAAGCATATACATAATCCGTCCAAGAAGACACATCTGTATCAGCCAATCCTCCGTTTTTTCCTTTTCCATGAATAGCCAAAGAAGTTGCACCATCGATCCCAACCAGCAAATCCAACGAAAGGGCTACAATATCGGAAGTCGGGGAAGCAATGACTTGAATTGTTTTTTCACTCACTGCCATATTATTCTCGCTTAGCGCATGTTCATATACATTTTCATACACATTTGTTTTTACAAAGAAATAATAAGCTCCTGCATAGCCGGCAGGAATCGTCACTTCGAATGGAACCGTATATTGTTCCCCCGCATCCAATCCACCTCGATGATATACTTTGTCCAATGACTTTGCTGTTGTTTCATCAAATTCATTCGTCGGACTAATAAAAATCTCATCACACCAAGAAGCATTCGATTTTGTTGCCACTCCTTTGTTTATGATCGTTGCCACAACTGTTACCGACTGTCCTGAAAGCGAATTTTCAGGCGGAACGACCGACAGAACCTGTAAATCCGGTAAAGCTGGAACCTGTATATTGATTTTTTTATAATAGAAATTATCACTGTAGCCTCTTTTTTCGCCGACTTCATCGATCCGGTTCCCCGAAAAAGTGGCTTTCAGATACGGATAAGGGTTCCCATCCAAAGAAGGGGTGTACGGTTCAGGGATTTCATTCCCGGCCAGGGACCAGTCTATAGTGCCGATATACCCCATATCCGCTGCCACTACGATATAATAATCTCCGGCTATCCGTTCCCCGATATCGATCGTCGCATGATTCTGATAAGATTCACCGGCAGAGAGAGCTTTCACATTGTCAATCCCCTTCACCGCACCATTAGAGAAACCGTTCGACAAATCCGGAACCAACCAGATATTATCACGCCAAGCCGTATTCCCGGTTTCCCTCTTCCCATCATTTTTCACCGTCCAGGATATGTCGAGCGATTGTCCGGCCCAGGCCTCTCCGCATTCAATTCCGGTCACATGCAAATCCGGTGCAGGTTGAACTGTAAAAGTGACGACTTCGCTTCTGGCAACCAACTTGCGGTTTTCGTCAAAGCCTTCTATCTTCCAACAATACCGGTTATCATAATCGCAAAAAATCGAATTCTGATAACGAACCATCGGCAAATAGGATGCCACCGGCTTTGTCGGCACCGGATCACCTTCTTTCCAGAGATATACATGATAGCTTTTTGTCAACTCATCCCCCTTCCAAGAGAAATTTACAGTTGCAGAAGACAATGAAGCATTCTCTTCCGGAACCATATTTTCAATAACAGACATCATCTTAATGGAAAATTCCGCCACATTCTCAATCTCTGTGGCATGAAAATAATCACCCTCCTCAAAAACGACAGAAACGATATAATTTCCCGGTTCGATAGGAGCATCCGTAGACCGATTTCCTTCCGAATCAACATAATAAACAGTATAAGCGCCCAAACCTTCCAAGTTTTTCAATACGACCGGATGTGGATTCCCATCATAATAAACGACTTCCGAATAATTCTCGAACGTCAGGTCCTCTTTCTCCACTGATTTTTTCGTTATTTCAAAAGAAGCCGTGATTTCACCGCTATAATTGCCTTTTCCTTTCAATATCACGGTTGCCCTCCCTGGAAATTTATTGTTTGCAAAAGACAGTTCGTAATCCGTATCTCCATTCAAATCGCCAAATCTTTCATCCTTGAAATGTACATCCGGGATAATTTCCCCGCCTGTATAAGCAAACGTATTCACCGGCAACGTGATCTCTCCGGAAAGTGTAGCAGGCAAAATATTAAAATGGATCAGATTTTCTCCTATCGTATGCGGATATAAACCTTGTACATGGACAGATGCTTGACCTGCATTTACGTTATTTGAATAGTAAAAAGCAAATTGTTCATCAGGAACCAACGGCACGGAACTTTGAGGATCGGAAAAAGCCAGCGAAGGCAACAAGACAGCTTCTCCGGTATACTCCATGTCTTGCAGTCCGCTTACGGTCAAAGAGGATACCTCCTTGTAACTGATCGTATAATAAGGGGAGTTGGCACCGGCCTGGTCTTTAACAGAAAAGCGTACGGAATGGACCGGACGGCTTGAAGGAAAAGAAGCGGAAACAGTTTGCTCGATCCTTTCTTCAGAAGCCAAAGAGTCTGACAACTGCATCCATTCCCCCTCATCGACCGAATAATAGATCACTCCCTTATGGGATGCCGGACTGAAATAGGTTCCGGTTAACGTAAATACGCGAGGATTGGACAACGTATTCCACAGAGTCGTATCTTTCACCGACACTTCCAAATTCTGGATCATGGGTAAAAGCGTTACATCACCAACCCCGATCAAGACAGAATAAATAGTCGTGCTGTTCGGTGGCAATACGCGTTCTTTCCAACACCAGCCTAACGCACTATCATAATTTCCATTTTCAACTTTCCAATTAGTACTTTGTTGGTAATTACCTACAATCTCATTTGGGTTAGAATTAGCGCCATAATTACCGAACCAATAATCATCCACAGGAGTCACTCCATCCATCCCTTTTCCAAAAAGCAAAACAAGAGAAGACGTTATTTCTTCGTTCCTATGCTTCATTTGTAATCCGTACGTGTCTCCATCCAAATAGTTCTTGCGAACAATAGGAGCTCTGTCATTATCACCAATCATCACGTCTGCATAGCTTCCTAAAGAAAATACTTTTTCTGTTGCATTCGTATTCGTCACACTATATTGGAATTGCGCTAATCCGTTATATTCAACTACATTTATTTTTACAGTCACTCCATCGGAAGTCGTTTCTAAAGAACTGTTTATTGAAACTGCACCATTACTTCCAACTTTCATTGCACTTTTATATCCTCCATTCGAAAAAGTCGACGAATAAAACTGACTACCGAATTGCCCGATAAGATCAATTGCCCCACTCGTTTGTTTATAATACAAAGTTGACATTCCCAATTGTTGATAACCGGAAGGGACACTTGAATAAATCGATCTTAATTGTGACTTGCCCTTTTTCGGAGCTGTTTGAACCATTTGGGCATTTCCGAAAAAAGGAATTATGCCCATACTTATCACAAAGAATAGCATACAAGCAATATTCCTATGTAAAAAGCAACAAGAGAGCTTCATAATTATATATTTTAAATTATTTTCAAATAAACAGGAGATCATCCCCTCTTAAATAATTTTCAAATATATAAACCATCCATAACCTTCACAATCGGTTAAAACTCAAAGCGCGGACAAAAGTGACATTCCATCGTTAAGCGGTACAAAATAGCAGACAAACACAAAAATTAAATTCCCGGACAACATGAAAAACATCGTTGCCGGGAAGATAATACATCTTACATTGATAAGACGATACACCTTATAAAATCTCTAATAACTCCTTCACCTTTCCGAAATATCGGCGAGAGGCGATTAATTCAATGTCGTCAAAAGGAGGATAAAGATGGCATTCGAGAGTTTTATTCTCAATTGAGCATAAATAGTCCAGATTGACAATGCAGTTTTGGCTGATTTGGACAAACGAGACGCTCATGTTCATCAAATCGCGGGCAGAAACACTCATGCGGAGTTTGTAATCCGTACGGTCGGACAGATAGAGCTGCCAGCAACGGCTCACGTCTGAAAAACGAAATATCAACACATCACTACGCTTCAAAAACAACAGGCCGGTCACCGTTTGAATGGCAAATTTGCAGTCATCGGCTAAAAGACGGCGCATGGACTGCTCCATATTCACCCTGCTACGATAAAAAACACAGCGGAAACGTTCGATGACGGCATCCAATTCTTCCGGAAGATAAGGCTTCAGCAGATAGTCGAAAGCAGAAGCCCGCAAAGCCTCCAATACATATTTATCGTACGCTGTATAAAAAACAACACGCATATCGGCATGGACATCCGCACGGATACTTTGCCATAGATCCAAACCGGACATCTTCGGCATCTCCACATCTAAAAAAAGCAAATCTGGCTGTTGGCGAATCACGATCTTTCTTGCCTTTTCTACCGAAGTGGTCGTTTCCAAAACCCGCACATCCGAATAGACACACAAATCATTACTCAAATTGCGGATAGAAGCCGCTTCGTCATCTACAATCACGACTGTAATTTCTTCACTCATAAATCAAATGTATAATCTAACGGTACAACAAGAGAAACCAAAGTTCCGTGACCTCCCGGTTCAAGCAGGTTACGGCCTTGTATAATAAAGTTCATTTTATTCTTATTCCGGCTATTCAGAATATCAATGGTCTGGCGCAGAATTTTCAGTCCGTAACCTGTACCTTGTTCCTCTTGGCGGTTCTGCATGTCCGCAGTAAGACCGATACCATTATCTTCGATTGCGATAAAAAGGCTACCTTGCTTTTCGATGATACGAATATGTATGCAAGCCTCTTCGTTTTCCGGGTCAAAAGCATATTTCACAGCATTCTCTACCGGTATTTGGACAGACATCGAAGGAATCTTCCAAGCATCCGGTATCTCCGGTGGTAATTCCCAAATAATCCGGATCCACTCAGGATTACCCAACAAACGCAGTTGTAAGTATTCCTTTACCAATTGTATTTCATCCTTTAAGGAAACAGCAATCTGTTCCGAAAAAAACAGATTTCCCCTCAATACTTTTATCAGTAAACGGATTGGATAAGCCAATCCATCATATTGCCGAAAGGTCGGCAATATGATATTTAATGCATTAAATATGAAATGAGGAGAAATACGGTTCCGTACAACAGCCATACGCAAACGATTCATAGTTGCCATCTGTATCCAATATTGCTTTTCATGTTTCCGTCGTCTATACAGAATCCAGCATAAAGAAGCCAACAAGGACAGAAGCAGTAACAATACACAATAATACGCAATCGTTTTCCATCGGGACATTTCATCTCTGGCATTGATCAATTGTATATCCATTTTCAATAAAGTCGTATCCTGCCTGTACCTGAAGTCAATCTCCGCTAGGCTATTTCTCACCTTCACATTACGTAGTGAATCATTAAGCATATCTGCTTTATCCTTAAACTCATAGGCTTTCCGATAATCCTTCTTCTTATAATACAACTCTTCCATCCTGCGGTTATTATAATAGATATATAGCGGATTTACCTGATTTAGGTCATGAGCAGATGAAAGCAACCGCTCCGCTTGCGAAAGATCGTTTTCCAGTAAAGCCAATGAGGCATACAACCCATTCATATAGTAACGGAAAGAAGCTTGTTCATAAGCCTTTCCGAATAGCCGGCGAGCATCGTCAAGATAGAAACGGGCCGAATCCGGCTGTCTGATCAAGATAAATATTTCCCCCAAATTTCCCCGGACAATTGCCTTATAAAGAGGCTGGGGGAAAGCCTCCGTAATCCGGTCCGCCTTCCGAAACCAGTCAAGAGCTTTTTCATATTCTTTCGTATTATAATAATAATTTCCACGGGTATTGGAAAAGAAATAGCGTTCATAGGGAGTACAAGAATTGCCTATTTGCTCAGCTTTCACAAAATATTCATTCGCTTCCGGGAAATTTTCCAATTCCAGATAAAGTTTGGCCAATCCCGAATAGATGGCAAAATGATCCCGGTAGCCAAGAGCTAAAGAGTCTGCAACTAAAAGAGCTTTCCGATAGTAAAAACCGCACTGGGGATAATCTCCCTTCTGAAGATGGCAATCCGCCAGATTTATATAGACAGAAGTAAGCACGTTCCTATTTGGGGTCATCTGTAAAATATTGATGGCGGACTTCAATACACGAATAGCCGAATCCCGTTCGCCCAGTTCCTGCCAATAAACGCCTTGGTTATTGAATGCTTCAGCCAAAAGAGCACGGCTACGGTCAAAGGAAGCATGATCCGTAAATAACGGATTACCTCTTTGTTCGTACGAAAGGCATCTTCCATCCGGTTCAAATAATAATAGCACTTGGACTCGTACGATAACAAAAGATAAAAACATAAGCTATCCTGCATATGCAAACGCTTTCCGGAAAAGACATCTAGCACTTTTTGAGGAGCTTCTGCCATCGAATCCTGATAAACAGCCAATATGGAATCAGTCAAAAGCACTTCCTCATCTGATTCTTTGGATAGTCTACAAGAACAACTGTTCGACAAGCCTAAAACGATAAATCCGATCAAAAAGATTTTTAATAGATTCATAACCATTAATCACTCATAAAAAATATTTTAAAGAAAATATTTTTCAAGGAAACTGACAAATAAAAAAGAAACAATAATCCGGCAATAGGAAAAAATATTTGCTTTATTATTGTATTTCAATAACTATACATTTGTATGTTGGTTAATGATTTTGATAAGTATAGACAAAAAAACGTTACTCGTTTTTTTGAAACTGTTATTCACGTTCAGTTTTATGTTTTTACATCTGAAATCTGAAAAGTTCGTTGGAATTTGAGATTCTGTATTAACGACAATAGATTACAAGAGGTACTTGATTAAATAAAGGGTATTATGACTTACGTTGGAATCAACATCAGTAAGAACAATTTTGTGGTTGCTTTTCTGATAGTATCGGACTATCAGCCCCGTACATTTCCCAACATCGTAAAAGGATACGGCCCTACTTATACCGGAACGCTTCAAAACAGAAAGCGTGAGCAGGACAGCCTCTCCAAATCACAATGATTCTTACTGGCGTATCTGCTACTTTATGTGATTTGAGTTATCTTATCCGGCCCACCAAGAAATAACAGTTCTCGTTTCACGATTTTGAGATGAGCGGATAAATTTTAAGGATCAGCCTGAATTTAGTTTAAAACATCAGATAAATAATACAAAATGACAATACTTGACACATTAACGAGCCGTTTCCACCACCTCCAAAGCGATAAAAAACGGCCCATCAAAGAAAAATGAGTAAAATATCTTAATCAATGTTTACTCTATTTACCGGACAAGGAGAATTCGCTCCAAACAAAATATTTGCTGCCAGAAGCATTTGTTACATTGGTAAATCGAATATATTTGCATCCTTCTTTACTTTTAATCGTCGGAGATTCCCATGAAGACGCAGCTTCTGTTGGCAGTTTGTCTTTTACATTTGTGAAACGTGCCATATCCTTGAATGTCCTCCCGTCATTGCTTACACTAACAATAAGTTCAATAGGGGCCGCATTTCCATTCGAACTGCGGGTCGTGTAGCTAAAGACAAAATCATGGATCGGCCCTTTTAATGTGACTTGCACATAGTGCTCATCTGGCACTTCCACACTCCATGCCGAATGAAAATATGTTGAAATATGCCATCAAGCAGGTTTGCCAGTGATCCTTCTGACGGCTCTTGTGCATTTGTCGATAACATATCGGCTGTCAGTGCAATCGATGGCGGAATAAAAGAAATGGCTAACAGAACAGTTTTTCGTTCTTCATCAACTTTAAATTCTGCTTTTGAAATCTGTTCGATTGTGAGTGGTAGTATATATGTCCCGTAATTGATCCGGGACTTGTCCACCACAATATTTACCGGTGCGGTTGTTTTACCGTTTTCAAATGAGACAGTTGTATTTAAGGAGTAACTGTCAGCCGGCAAAATTTCGTAATTCGTCCCATTGAACTGATTATATTCAGCTAAAGCTGATTCATCCACCACCACTCCGCATTGCAAGTCCCAGACATTTTCTACCGGCAAAGTGAGATTCAGACCTATCTCAGATGTATTATTCCCATCATCAGCCAAGGATCTGTCAATGAAACCTGAATTTTCAAAACCGATTGTCAATGTTTTGACATCTGTTTTAATGAAAGCATATTGCTTTTCAATGTTAATAGAGTCTGAACCGTTATACAATTGGACAGGTATCACATAGTTGGCTTCCTTATGTGTAGCAAGTAAATCCCCGATCTGTTCGGTTTTCAAAGTAACCGTGACAGATTTGTAGTAATCAGAGGCAGTAAAAGTCAAATGTTCCGAATCATACGAATAATACTCTTCCGGTATCGCTTCATAATTCGTTCCGTTGGACTCATTGTAAGCCTTCAGTTCAACATTGTCTAGTGTTCGGATACTGACATCTGCCGATGCTGTCTTTTGTGAACCGGCTTTATTGACAATCAATTGAAATTGCCCGTCTTCACCGGTAATGTAAAACGTAGATTGTAACTCGCCACTATTTCTGAAGTAAAGGATAACATCATATTCATCCAGGAATTCACCAATAAGTTTTTCATTATCGCACGAAGACATCCCGAAAAAGGAGGCTACGGCCAAACAAGTCATAAATATTTTATTTCTCATAAGACTGATTTGTTTTCATTTTACATTACCAACCATAATTTTGTACAAGTAATCTGTTCCGGTCCAGTTCGCGCTGAGAGAACGGATATAGATAATGGTTGCTCTTGAACACGCGTGTTTCGAACACTGTACGTTTCCAGAACCCTTGCGGTGTGACAGAACCGGAACCGGGACAAGTCGTATCCATTCCATACATGGGGCCTCCGTCGGTTTCTTCGGCAATCATCCACGTACGCGTATCAAAGTAACGATGGCTTTCAAAAGCAAGTTCTACACGGCGCTCTTTTCTACATAAATCCACTAACTGATTGATGTCCGCGTTTTTATACACTTCCCGTATAGGCGCCATGCCGGAACGGTCACGCAAGTCATCCCATTTTGCAAATGCTTCATTTTCGTAACCGGCTGGAAGCGATACGCCATTTCTCTTGCATTCCAGTACCGCTTCGATGAAATTCAGGTAAATTTCCCCCAACCGGAAGAGCGGGAAGGTTATATTTCCCCAGTTGCCATTGGCCGAGTTTAGTTCGTGATCATAAAAACGGTTGCACAAATATCCGGATTTAGGATAGTCATGGGACTTGTTGCTGTTTCCTCCTTTTGCAAAAGATATCATCGTGCTGGCATTTTCGTGCAGCCAATAGTTGCCTCCGAAAAATATAGTCACATAAAAACGAGGTTCTCGGTCTTTGTACATGTTGGGGGCCTTTAAGTCATAGTCGGAAAATTTGGACCATCCGCTGGCTGGATACTTCCATGTTTCTATTTGGAACTCATCGGCAGAATAGCCGGATTGGTTATCGATTTTCGGAGTGCCGTCTTCGAAATATCCTGTAATCGGGTATCGTCCGTTACTCATTGCGTAAGCGTCCACTTGCTGCTGCGTCGGTCCGACTGCCCCGTAGGCGGTACCTGCAACACCTGTTGGTACTGTATTGACTCCCCAGCTATAACCACCATTGTAGCGATCCGTCCAAATCAGTTCCTTATTCCACGTCTGATGTGTAATCCCGTAGTAATTGGCATACGGATTCGAACCATCTCCTTCACGATATAGTTCATAGAAACCTTCTTCAAAGACTTTATGTGCGGCCTCAGCTGCTTCCAGCCATTTTTTTGCATCGAATTCTCTTGGGAAAAGAGGTTGTCCGGATTGTTCGGCAAATTGCTCGTCTGTGACAACCGGATTCACTAAATTGCGATAAAGTTCATTGCCATTAAACAGAGGACGTGCAGAATAAAGTTTCATTCTTGAAATCACGGCATAGCAAACTCCTTTCGTCGCATATCCGTATTTGGTTTCTGATAGTGAACTTTGGCTTGGCATGGCCGGATCTTGTGCACAAGCTTCTAATTCGCTTGTTACATAGTCCACGCATTGGTCCCATGTGTGGCGCGGACGGTATAGAGCTTCGGTAGAAGCTGTAAAATCCAGTAACTCGTCTCCTAACAGAAACACAGGACCGTAATCACGCATCATAGAAAAATAGTAATACGCACGAGCGAATCGGGCCTGTACTTTCCATTCAGCCAATTGGTCTTTCGTAATTAACGGGTCTGAGCAACGGTCCACATTTTGCATGAAAATATTACACTCTCGGATACCTTTATAATAATGATCCATCCGATAATAAGGGACGGAAGATGCATTCCATGAGCCAAAGTTTATCTTTCTGTAGTCACGGTCGTAAGCAATTGTGCATTCATCGGAAGCTCCCAGATAGGGGTTCTTGTCGCCGATGAAAGAACCATTGTCGTTCGGAAGGAAAGACATCGCATTCAACCAATACTGCTTCACGTAATTCCGATTCTCCCAGATTTTGTCAAAGGTCAATTTCTCATCTTCCTGCCTGTCCAAAAAGTCTTCACAAGAAGAAAATGTCATCGCGCCAAAAGCGAGACATGCGATCCAGATTTTTTTTGAATTGAATATATTCATAATGATGAAATTCTTAATTAACGATTAAAAATTAGCCTTTAGGCCAAACGATACTACCCTGTTTAAAGGATAACCGGATCCTTGTCCACCTCCTTTTTCCGGATCCCATAATTTAAATTTACTGAATGTCAGCAAATTATTACCAGAGACATAAAAGCGGAGAGATTTGACGAAACTTCTGTCCAATATATTTTTAGGCAAAGAATATCCTATTTCTACATTTTTCAGGCGGAGAAAATCCCCGCTACGTAACCACCAAGACGAAGTTTGCTGGTTGTTGGAAGAACCGGCTGCTCCGCTTAAGGACAAACGGGGATAAGACGCATTTGCGTTTTGTTCAGGCGTATTGGTACTCATCCATGTTTTTCCCCACAAGTCTTCCTGCAAAGCGGCACGCTCCATGTTTCCGGAACTGAAAGGACTTTGGAGCGTACTTCCGCTGATGAAAAAACTACTATGATCGACCCCTTGAAAAAAAACATTGAAGTCCCATCCCTTCCATTGTGCAGTAGCTCCGAAACCGTAGATGATTTCCGGCAGATTGGTATACCCCATAGCTACCATATCTTGTGAGTCGATTTGTCCGTCTCCGTTGATATCCTGATACTTGATGTCTCCCACGCGATATTCGCCGAACGTCTGCGTCGGACTATTGTCTATTTCTTCTTGGCTTTCGAACAGACCAAGCGCGACCAATCCAAAAGGTTGCATGGTACCGCCAGAGCCAAACGATTTACCAATCCGGTTTTGGTACTTGTATTCCCAATCCGGTTCATCGTTGTTCAAAAGCTTGTTACGGTTGAATGTGAAATTTCCACGTGCCGTCAAGAAGACATTCCCTACTTGCTGAGAATATTCAAGAGTCCCATCGAATCCTTTATTCACTGTTTCCCCGATATTTACATATGGGATAGTTGATATACCAACGATGGCCGGTAAACCGGCACGTTGCAGGAAAATCCCTTGTCTTTTTTCATGGAAATAGTCTGCTTGAATTTTCAGCTTTTGGAACAACGACAGTTCAAAGCCTGCGTTCAATTTATAGGCTTCTTCCCAGGAGGCGTCCAAATTTTCGACTTCCCCGATAATAAGCCCTGTACCTCCTTGATTCCCACTGCTACCATATTGCCAAGAGCCTCCATTGACGATAGATGATTCATAAACCCAACGTCTTGTCCCACCGATATCGTCATTTCCAACTTTACCATAAGACCCCTTTAACTTCAACATGTCAATGATTTTTGTTGCGGGTTTGAACCATTTTTCATTGGATACCATCCATCCGATTGCACCGGCAGGGAAGAACCCGAAACGATGTCCTCGCGCAAAGTTCTCAGAACCATTGTATCCTAAGTTGACTTCTGCAAAATAGGTATCATTAAAGGCATACGTTACACGTCCTGCCAATCCTTGATCCTTATATGGAAGTGCTGCATCGCCACTCTGGGCTTGTGTATTTGTATATATTTTGTGGTTATACAAAAACATGGCACCTACACGATGCTTTTCGTCGAACAGTCGGTTATAGTTCAAGGAACCCTCCATGTAAGTTGTCATTGTCCCGCTCCGTCCAATAGCGAATCCCAATGTTTCGTCGCCGGTATGTACCGGATCCCAAATGCCGTCCCCATTATTGTCGTCATAAATCAAAGAACCGTCTTCTGCCCGTCCGCGTGCATGATAAAATGTCGGAGTTTTAGCACGACGCTGAAGTGTCGTATTCCACGCGTCCCATGAAAATTTAAAGTTGGCGGTCAGACCTTCCAACGGTTCCCACAACGCTCCTATATCCTGAGTAAGCCCAATCAAGGATTGCGCGGAATTCCAGAATTGTTCACGGTATCCGGAATGAACTAACATATTCCAAGGATTATAACCGGAATCGGTCGAAGGCCCAGAAAGTGTTCCATCGGAATATTGCACGGGGAAAGCATTCGGGGAAGTCCAGAAAAGATAGCTCCATATGTCGCTATCGGTATCTCCAAAACCCGGTCCGAAAGACTTTTCATAGATATTGGCCAAATTGACATTCAGCACTGTACTCTTTGTCACGTTGATGTCGACATTGGCACGAAAATTGAATTTATTGTAATTGATGGCGGAATCGTAGCCATATACGTTGCCGGCATTTTTATAAATTGAACTTTCATGATAATAAGACCCCGCTACATAAAACTTGACGACGTCGCCACCACCGGTAATATTCAAATTTACACGTTGGTTGGAAGCCATATCGTTAAACATGGAGTCAAACCAATTTACATTGGGATACAAGTCCGGATCGGCGTTGGTCCGATATTTATCGATCTCTTCCAATGAATAATATTGTGTCCCGGCAGCTTCATTATACATTTGTGCCCATTTGTCTGATCCCATCATGTCCGGCCGTTTAGTCGGCTGGGTAAGTCCAAACTCTGCATTAACATTGATGGAGGCTTTTCCTTGTTTGCCTTTTTTAGTAGTAATCAATATGACGCCGTTTGCACCTCTCACACCGTATACAGCCGAGGCTGAAGCATCCTTTAGGATGGAGAAGGATTCTATATCTTCTGTGTCAACCAAATCAAGATCGCGTTCTATACCATCGACCAAAACAAGTGGAGTTGCCGAGCCTTTGAATGAGGAGACACCACGAATATAAAAATCCGCTGCACTATTCTTCCCTGGTTCACTGCTGCGGCTCATGGAAACGACTCCGGCCAGTTGACCAGCTAAAGCTGTTGACAACGATGAGTTTGGGACTTTCAACGATGCCACATCCACCGTCGAGATAGCGCCGACAACACTTTCTTTTTTTTGTCGACCATATCCAACAACAACAACTTCCTCAATCTTTTCCGTGTCTTCCGACAAGGTAACGTTAATTTCTTTTTGATTCAGGATTGCAATCTCCTGAGTCGTCATTCCCAAGTATGAGAAAACAAGAACCCCACCGGCATCTTCGATCGTGATGATATATTTTCCATCGACATCGGTTGTCACCCCTACCGTGCTATTTTTCAACCAGACGTTAACACCTGGAAGTGGTAAATTGTCCTTGTCGACGACAGTTCCTGTAATTATTTTTTTCACTTGTTGAGGAAGATTCGTTCCCCGAATCTTGGATGACTTTTGTGTCGGCATGAACGATCCTCTGGTTACGGCATCAAAATCATATTCCGCAACATGGCTTATTTTTCCCTCTTGTTGGGAAAAAGCTTTTTTAGGCTTTCCTGCTACCGGATCGGCATATGCACTTATGGGAAGTGCCATAGCTCCTGCAACAAGAATCAAGCTAACAGGTTTGAAGCTTTTGAGCATAATTAATGAGTTTAGTTAATAATAATATTAGTCTTTAAGAGGAATTACTATTAGGCTTGATTTTCAATTTTCATTGAAAGTGTTTTTCCATAGTCCTATAAGAACTCCGTACTAAAGATTTGATGCAAATATATTGATGTTTTATTAAAAATCGACATTTTATGTCAATGAAAAATACTATTAAACGTGTATATTTATTTTTTTGTGTGTCTTTGCCCAAAAACATAACTGCCAATTTATAAAGATATAGTATGATTGTATATTTATTTATGCATAAAAGGAGCTTTTGAATAAGATGGAGGCGAATATATTTTTTAAGGCAAATTTCCAGCGTTCGCAGAAAAGGTAGGGGGCAATTACATTTTATGCAATATTTTTTAATTATGAAGAAAACAACAGAAACAAACCTAGAGCTATGAAAGTGGAAATAAAAAGTTTTTTAACGCATTTTTAATCTATAAATAGCTAATAATCAGTATTAAATAAATTGATAAAACTGTAGTTCTTATAGAACTATGTTATTATTTAGATATTTTTAGGATGGGAAGCGACTTTCATTTCAAAGGGAAAAGACTAATCGCAAAAAGCTTGCTTTCAGTGGCTAATCGATAACTTCTTGCAAATGCTGGACTGGAAATATTATCTGTTTATATGTGGGTGACCTGAAAACACTCCTAAAGAAAACCAAGGAATGATTCAATTCCACCTTTACCACGTAACCTGCGATCACCTGCACGGATGTATATAGGCAACCAAATCAATAATCTTTGGCGATACAGGAAGTTACAATCCCCACGACCGGAAGCCCATTAGGGGAACTGAATAACCTCAGTTTTGTCTAAAGGCATAGTACTCCTTATTTGAGGATTTGTCGATAAGAAGGCATCTGGATCTGTAAAGGCTACATTCACTGGATGCCAGAACAGGAGAACTCTATATACTCAGACAATTTCTTTCCACCGAGACCGGCATGGCAAGTATTGGTTCAAAATATGAACATCTAAAATCTATCAAGACCAACTTCAAAAATAGGTACGTAATTCAAATTATACCAATTGTTATCATTTACTGAAAGAAAAATATAGCATGTGATATAAAACTATTCGTTGATATATAAATTTTATCGTTATTATAATCTTTTTATATTAACACAAATTGCAAAATGATATGCAGGTGAACTAATGGGCTTGTCAAAGGAGAGATAAACAGATTGAAGAATAAAAAGCATATCTTTCCTTCACACTGGATAATTGTACACCTAGATTGGTGAAGTGACTTTGTTGGCCTTTTCCCCAATTTGGGGTATTTTTCGAAGGAATATCAGTAACTCGTCTGGGAATTCGACCACTTAACCATGGCTGCACATGAAGCAGTATAACTGATCAGGCAATATTCGTGGATCAAAAAGCGTCATTCTATGCCCCATGATTACCAACAGGCGGTTGGATTACGACAATAGGTGAGAACTTGGCATTGAAAAAGGAAAAAGAATGACTATAGTTGGTCAAGAAGCTAAAAACAAGTAGGAAGCAACTTCTCCAGAACAGCTAAGTATTGAACATGAACCGAATGCCCAGTATGAGAAGTTACGGAAATATGGCATTATCTGAAGTGTTGACAGTTATAGTTAGGGGGACGTGAAAGGTGCCTGTTGCACAACTCAAATTTATTAAAACAAGTAATCTTTTTTGTTACATATATTATTAATTATTAGTATGTTAGAAATAAAAAAATGCAAGATTACAAATCATACGAAGAAAAACTATTTTATATATTCCGTTTACCGGAACGCGTTCCGATAAACAATTTCTATTGCCGTTTAAAGGATGTTCTGGACTTGCCCTTTATCCGCAAATATACTCAGGAGTACTATGGAAAAGAGTAATAGACCAGCATTGATTCTTTTTTTTCAAGCTGATGTTTATTGGATATTTAGGGGAGATACCTTCCGACCGTAAGATTGTGGAACAGGCAGGAATGAGATTGCACATGCTCTATTTTTATAACTATAATATTGACGAGCCGCTTCCATGACACAGTACGTTTTCCCGTACCCGTAAACTTTATGGTGAGGAGCTTTTTTGAAGGTGTTCAACCATATTCTGGAGTTGTGCATAAAGGCCGGTATGATTGATGGCAGAACTCAAGCAATAGACAGTACCTTGATAAAGGCAAATGCGTTCATGGTAAGTTTGAGAGTGAACCTAAAAATTACCGGTCAGGAATACTATAACAAATTGAAAAACAACTCTGATGAAGGTAATACAATATATCCCCCAGGTCAAAAGATTCCGATCGCCAGGAAAATGGAAAAAGGGTCAGCCGTACCGATCCGGACTCGAAGATGGCTACTAAATCTGAACGTCCGCTAAGCTTGTGCTACTAGGCTCAAATAAGCGTGGATACGGCATCCCATATCATATGCGGAGCATTGGGTTTGTATGCCAATATACGGAACAGTCAATGCCTGCCATTTATTTTCAACCAGACAGCCGCGAACTTGTCCCGTCATGATATCTGTGTGGAGAATGTGCTGGCAGATACAAATTATTCCGGAGGTCCTACTCTTAAGTATCTGGAGGAAGTAGGAATAAAAAGTTACATTCCTTGTATAGGCTACTATAAAAATGAGCATAAGGATTTTTTATGACAGCCAATGTGATTGTTTTATCTGTAGGATGAATAAAAAACTGTCCTTCAAAAGAATACACAAACCTAGTCCAGGCGACTATGAATCACGAATATACCGAAGTTTACCGAAAGACAGTATGGCTTGTCCGCTGAAAGGACAATGTATCAAAAATAAAACGTATCCTATCAAGGATCTCTCCACTACTATTTATAAACCTTACTATGAGAACGCATACAAAAGGGTACATTCACCAATAGGACGGAAAATGAAAAAGTTACGTTCCAGCACGGTCGAACCGGTTCTGGGCACATTACTTGATTTTAGAGCCATGAGAAAAGTGCGTACCAGAGGTATAAGACTTGCGAACAAACATGTCTTGCTGGCAGCCATGGCCTATAATCTGAAAAAGTTAATGAGACATGTTTGTTATAAATCCGCAATCTCAGTTGCCAAAGCTACCAACAATTGGTTGGATTATATAAAATTAGTAACCTTCAACTTTTCTGATAAATTTTTCTTATCAGAACATCCCACAAAAGAGAGTTTTTACAATTTAATGCTAACTGTTCTAAAAAATATTCTTCCTTGAGGAAAATTGCGCAACAGACACCGCACGCAGCCCCCTTAGGGGTTAGTATGTTATAACCTTTTGCAGAGGTAGCCTTCTGGACGGGATTTGCAAGCGGTCAGTATGTGTTCCGGGTGTGCTTGAAACTTGAAAAGAGAAGCCGGAGAAAAGAGAAAAAGATACAAAGCATGATAAAAATCATTGGTCGGGGAGCGCCGTACGGCAATAGGGGCAGCAACCCTCATCGGGAGTGTTGCTGTTAGCCATGTGAACAGAAAAATAAATGTGTACCAAAATGGATATCATAACAATAAAAGTATTATCTTTGCATATGACTAAAAAAATGATAGTATGATAGTAGTAAGTGGTAGAGAATTCAGAGCCAATCAAGGTAAATACATTGACATGGTTGTTGATGGTCGTGACCTTGTTTTGAAATTCCGTGGAAAGGGATGTTTTAAGATCGTTCCGGTTAATGAGGATGATACGTTAATGAGTAAAGAGGAATTTTATGCAAAAATAGATCATTCTATAAAACAAGTAGAGGAAGGAAAGGTAACACGCCAGCGTGATGGTGAATCGGTAAAAGAATTTATAGATCGTCTTTTATGTACAGATTAGTATTTACGGATGATGCCAAAAAGGACTTGTTGCAGCTCCAAAAGAAAGCACCTATGGCACTCAAAAAGTTAAATGCATTATTGGAAGAGATTAGGGAGCATCCGACTACTGGTACTGGTCAAGTAGAAATGTTGAGACATTATAAAGAAGAAACATGGTCTAGGCGTATCAATAAGGAACACAGACTAGTTTATCGTGTATATGAGGATTTAGTAGAGATTCTTATTATTTCTGCATACGGTCATTACAAATAATCCAGCCTTCATCTAAATTTGATCTTGGGAACTTGCACTGCGGTTTTCTTTACTTTCTTAACCTAGTATTGCTTTTGGTTGCTCCAATATATTCCATTCTTTTCGAGAACTTTATCAAAAGCCTTTTGGCTTTCCTTGTCTTCAAGTCCTGCATAGTTCCAATCCATTTCATCATCCTAGCCAGTACTTGAATTGAAATAATTGTTCTGTTCATATTCTACGACTGTTTTTTAATTAGTAACTTTACCGAAAATATCAATCTAAAATTTTACAATTATGAAAGCAATGGATTATGAATACCTGATTAGAGCAGTATTCAAATGTGGACGTACAAGAAGATTTGGAGCTGATGCTGATATTTTTCGTGGATTAGAAAGAGCATCTGTACCATTTCCAGGACAGAAGTCGATTGACCAGTATAAACTTGGCTTCAAAATAGGAGAAGTGACAGCATACTTGTATACAGCATTATATGAAGTGCAAGAACAATATAAAGAGAATAAAGAGTTTACCTCAAAAATAGATAAATGTCTTGAGTATCTATGTAAGCCTTCAATAGAAAATATAGATAAATGCATCGAAGAAGCATGGGGCGCGTTCAAAGAAATTGGATTATGCGCAGGATAAAAAGAAAAATAGCGGGAATAGCTATCAAGGTTATTCCCGTTACTATTTTCAGTTATTATAAATCAGACAAACCGATTTGGAGTATTACCGTAAATAATCACCTTTGAAAAAATACACGACAAAAAGCTATATATAATTCAATTGTACCACTTTTGTAAGTGGATTCTACAAAATAGGATGCAATACATTCCAGAAGGAGTTAAGATTGAAATAAGCTGTCGTTCTCTCATAGAACCGTCTGAAAAGATAGAAATTCATTCGATGATAGAGGATGCTTATCCTGATGAAGATTTTTCATTATCTACATTTGCCGTTCCGACAGTCGTTCCCGGACGTACATTTTTAGAGAAAGTTTTTGTTGCACGAAAAGTTCAACCGTACAAATTGTTACCAAGAGCATACAGGTCGATTATATGGTCAGCAATACCTTCTGTCACAATAGTCTCACGTTTCGTGATTTTATTAAGGAGAAATGTCTTTGCGGAACTGAAAAGGCCAAGATATTCAATATGAAAAAACTTTGTTTCTTGACTATTTCTGAAGATTTGATATGCGGTATGACTGCATAACTTAGAAACTTTATTGACCGATAGCACTGTGATTTACTTCCTTGATGGCACTAAATCATTGAAGGATAGGATTACCGAAGAGTTGTATTACTTTAATGATGAAAAAATGTGTAATATAAAAACAAAATTCAACCGCTTATCTGTGAATATTGCCACTTATCCATAAATGAGTACATTGCTTGATCCACAATAATTGTTTTGATTTCAAAATGTACATACTTTAGCACTTGAATTACAAAGGATGATAGTGTGTTTTAATGGGAAAAATCAAAATAATGTCAGCAGTATAAACAGGACTACATCCATGTTAATGTGAAACTAACATACCAAACTATTATGGCAACAAAAAATAACATTCTTTCTGTTAATTCACGCGTCAACGTCTTAATTGAAGAAGCGAACAACTGTCCCTATAAAATAAATATGAATTATCTGCACAATTTCGTCTGCAATATTGTAAAAGTATCAGATGAATATCAGCTGGAAACCATTGAAAATGTCTTAAATATTGAAGAAATTAATGACAAGAGATATTGGGTAAGCTATGGGATTCCATAATTTCTTCTATAACCTGTTCCAAAACATCATAAACAGAATTAATATTATTACTAACTATATTTCAATACTTTAATGCTTATGCATAGATTTACTATTTTTAAAAGAACAGCCCTTCTCATGCTAATGTGCATGGCGACGGCATGGTGCTTGCCAGTGAAGGCGGCAGTAGTGGAGAGTAACGGGTATCGTATTGAAGGTTTTTCCGAAGATGCCTATTTAAGCTACAACTGGGAACAATCTGACAGATTTTGTTCGATCTACGTACCGGAAGGTGCGCCTAAGGATGTGTATTTATCATTCAAATTGGATGATCCTTCTTGGGGCTCCGATTTCCGGTTGTCCATAATGGACAAAGGGGAATCCGATTCAAAAGGGGAATTACTGGTGCCCTTTTCTCTTGATGGAGACCACTATAGTTTCCATTACTCCATTTTCCAGACCGTTGGAAAAGAGATGATCGGTCGGAAGTATTCCTATACGGTTTCTCTGTATGGAACCCAAGACACAACCGCTTTCGAACCTCTGGCCTCTTTTGCCGGGAGCTACGAGATCAAAATGCCTGTGGAAGTATCCGTTTCTCCCAACAATATCAGAGGCGAGTTGAACAAAGCGGTTCCCTTCACTGTAAGAATAACAGCCAATCAGTTTGCCGGGCAGAAAGCCATGTTGAACTTTGTGAAATTAGAAGGCATGACTATTACCTGCGACGAATTGACAGATCAAAACAAATCGGATAAATGGGCTTTTGCCATTAACAGTTTGCAGGATGTAACTTACCATTTTACACTGACATGCACAACCGAGACACGACGGGGATTTGAAGTGCGATTGGAAAACGATGAAGGTAATTTGTTAGTCGATGGGAATTGCTGGATCTCGGTTTCAATTCCTTTCGCCATCTCCGATGGAGACATTGCCGGGTTACAGAAAATAGCAGATGACAACAATAGCGATTTCCTAAAAGAGTATATCACCAATAAAGGATATATGAATCCCGAAAATGACTCTATCCAAATCTATTTAGATGAAAATATCTCACCTGCCCGCATTCACAATCTGAACCTCATGATGCACAGTCTTAGAACTTTGGATGTTTCGGCTTTCGATTCGCTGGAGTATCTGATTGTCAACGATGCATCCATCACCTCTTTGGATCTGAGTACATTAAAACGGCTGAAAAGCGTAGGTTTGTACAATACTGGCATCACGAATCTGAACAATGTGGAACTACCGGATAATCCTGAATTGGAAGTCAGAGGCAATATAGATTTGCCGCTTGGCGTACAAGTTAGCGAATATGAATACCAACTGATATCCGGCACTCAGGTGGACCTTTCGGCCTACGCTACCATGAACGGAGAACAGGCAAACTTTGTCTGGAAAAAGCGTGTGGAGGGTAGGGAAACCGTTGTCGAGTGGAAACAGACTGCTCCCGGTATATTCACCGTACCCAATCCGGACGAGGCGGACGAAGGGAAATATGCCTACTACTGGTGCGAGATATCTTCTTCCAAATATCCGGAGTGGAAAATCCGTACCTATGACATCCAACTTGTGCGCGGTGCCATCGACTATAGCGAAGATGATATTCAACTACTGAAAAACCTCGCCGCCGCTAACCCGGACTGCCATGAATTACAGCAATTCGTGGCTGACAGTGTAAAAGGCTGGGAAGAGAAATGGGATGACAACTTCAATGGAGACCCGAACCGTAAGGTGGCAGTAGACTGGAACTATGCAACACCGGCACGCATCTCCAAGCTGCGTATACGGGAGATGGGTACTGTGAAGAATCTGGATCTTTCCGGTTTCACCGAATTGACCTATATTGACGTATGTGACCTGGCCCAGTGGATAAACGGTGCAAATGTCGGTTTGGAAACGCTCGATCTCACCAAAAACACGAAACTTCGTTATTTAAAAGCGAATGGAAATGATGCGCTTCAGGTATTAAACTTGTCCGGACTGACCGTCTTGGAAGAAGTGTCGGTAAGAAGTTGCGACAAACTGGAGAGCCTGGATTTGTCGGCAAGCAAATCCACTTTGAAGGGGTTGAACATCGGTTTTTGTGATAAATTAACCATCAATCTTGCTGAGCTATCCGCCCTCGAATATTGCGATATCAGTAGTACGACACAATATGCTGACTATATCGCGAATCTTCCACAAAGCATACAGAGGCTTGAATGCAATTACACCAACTATCCGTTGTTGGACTTCGCAAAATACCCGAACCTAAAAAGCTACGGCATTCCACAAGATGTAGAGACGCTTGACATATCGCAAACAAAGCTCGAGAGTGTGACTATGAATGGTTCCAAGGTGCGTTATTCCACTTTTACCCCTAACCAATATGCAAAGCAATATAATTGCCAAGGGGGGAGCCGCATTACAATTCCGAATCTAAAAGAATCGGCAGAAAGCCAGAAAGAAACCATCTATGACATCGCTGTAGGTGATACAGTCGACCTTTCGTCCGAAGCCAAGGTTAACGGAGTTCAATCCAAATACATCTGGGTGGACGGATATGATGGGACCGAATCGACCGGTGTCTTCATTCCCGTACCCGATGAGCCGGGTAAGTTTGTCTATAACGGCGGAGGCCGTCCCGGAGTTTATTACTTCTGTATCATCTCGAACCAGAAATATTGCAGATATTCGGAAATCAACCAATGGAGCGGCTGGCGACTGGAGACTTTCCCCATCAAACTTCCTGAAATCAAAGCCGGCTATGCCCAAGCCGAAGTCGCAGCCCTGAAAGCCATCGTCGACAACACCGACAGTCCGGATTTGAAACATTGGTGGGAAAGCGAAGCATGGAAGAGCAATGAGCAGCAGAATCAAGGTGGACGTTTCCAGGTTTGGTGGATGTTAAATGAAGAGACGCATGTATATCATGTAGAAGCACTGCAACTCATAGGTTTGGGTGATACACTCACGACTTTGGATGTTTCAGCGTTCAAGGAGATGATATCGCTCGATTGCGATCAAAGTGGCTTGTCCGAACTGTCCGTAAAGAATAACAACAAATTACGATACTTGCAAATCAATTCAAGTCCCGAACTTGCAACGTTAATACTGCCGGACGAAAAGACGAATTTGGAAACCTTGTATTGTCTATATAACAATGGCTTGGAAACCTTAAATGTAGCCGATTACACAAATTTGAAGACTCTGAACTTGCGCAGTTGCGAAAGCCTGACCTCTGTCGGTGATCTGTCTCGGTTGGCAAATCTGGAGTATCTATGGCTAAACTACACGATGCTCGAACCGATTGATATCAACAACTATCCGAACATAAAAAAGCTGGGCGTGCCGAGAAAAACGAAGACGATCGACATCAGCGGAGCGGGACAGTTGACAAGACTCGATGTTGATGGATCACTGCTGAAATACTCAACCGTTACATCGAAGGAAGATATGAGCTGCACGATAGTGGGATTGACGTACATGGACGACATCCCGGGAGCGTTATCCAAGGCGCCCGGATATTCCGAAATCCAGCCTTATTACCTCTTCCCGGCAGACAAGACGTTCAACATCGGTGCCGAATTCGGAAAATTCGATAACACCGAAACCACAGCTACTGCCCGCAAGGCATACAGTGGTGAACCCGCCCGGAGTGTGGTTGTTGTCGACAAACCCGGCGACATGCAGAGCTACAGCATAGAAGGTGGCAAAATCCATGACGAAGTCGAAATCGTCTTCACCAATACGACTTACCCGAATTGGAAGATGTCACTCTCCGGCCAGATCATCTCCTGTGATGGCGATGCCAACCTCGATACGAAAGTCGATGTGCGTGACGTGCCGGTCACAGTGAACCATATCACCCAAAGCGAGGATGCTCTCCCGGATGACCGGTTCGGTTTCTACGAAGCAGACTTGAACAACGACAATGAAGTGGATGTTACTGACCTGCAAGGCATCATCAACCTGATCCTGCAACCGCAAACAAAAGGCGCGAACACATTGGCAGACGGCTATATTCCGACTGTCGAGCTTTCTGCCGAAAACGGTTACCTCTATATGGATGCCGAAGTGCCGGTCGCTTCTTTGCAACTTGAACTGACCGGAATGACGCAGGCCGAACCGCTCCTTGGAAAGGCAGCTGCACTTACGCAGGCTTCGACCGTGGGCGATACGACACGCATCATCGGCTACAGCTTGAAGAATGTGACCATCCCCGCCGGAAAGTCCGTCCTTATGAAATTCCCCGAAGGTGCACGCCTCGCCAAGGCTGTCTTTGCTGATGAAAAGGCACGAAGCCTCGAAGTCCGGACGAAAGGTGACATCGCCACTTCGAATGAAACGATCCGCGTAACCGGTTCGCATGAGGTGGCCAACTACCCGAACCCGTTCTGCACGACGACAACCCTGGCCTATACGCTTGACACGGAAGCCGATGCCGTCGAACTTCAGGTCTATAACTTCAATGGCGCACAAGTCGACATCGTACAAGGATTGGGCACACAGGCCGGTGAAAACCGCTGCACCTACACGACGCATCTCGGCTCCGGCATGTATGTCTACCGTTTGGCAATCAGCCGACAGGGTACGACCCGTTATAGCAAGTCTAACACGTTTATCATTAAATAGAGAATAAAAACATGAACACCATAAAAAGAAGTCTGACTATGGGGTTACTGCTGCTGACAGCAGCAGTAACCGCCCCTGCCCAGAATGTCTTCAGCATGAAAGACACGACAATACAGGCAAACACAACCGTGGCTACGCTTGAACTGGCACTGGACAATACTGACAAGGTCACAGCCATGCAGTTCGACCTCGTCTTCCCGAAGTCGCTGACATTTAAATCCAATGCTGTGCAACTCAACAGTGAACGCGCGAACGGACACGAATTGAAAATGGCCGAACAGACCGACGGCTCTTGGCGTTTCGTGATCACAGAAGCCCAAAACAATCCGTTAGAAAAGAACAGCGGTACGTTGCTCTCCCTACCGGTATCCTTTGAAGAAGGGTTCACAAACGGGAAACTGACTATGAAAAACGTGATGCTGACCAATCACGTAGGCGATTCACTCTACTGCGAAAATAGATTGGGCACCATTTTCCTGCAAACCATCCAAAAGAAATCAATCGAGATCCTGGGATTGGAGCAGATCGTAAGCACAGAGAAACCAGCAGAGATCAGTTGGAAACCGGCAAATATTCCGTTGAATCCGAGTTATTACATAAATGAAGATTGTACGACTCAGGCTACAGAAGATGACCGGAAGACAGTCGGAACCAAATATGTCGTGGTCAACTTTGCCGGTAATGATACACTCTACGCCCTCGAGGATACTTTCGCACTGGTCATCACTAACAAGAAACAGATCGACCTCACTGTGAGTGGGACGGTACTGCCGACCGCTTCGCCGATCTTGCAAGGTCAGCCTTTGTCGACTTCTATCCTTTCAGACGGCTACGCAATCATTGCTTCCGCTACCGATACATTCCCGCTGCACGGTTCTTTCACATGGGTAAACGGGAACGAATCGGTACAGTCGTCCGGACAATATGCGATAATCTTCACGCCCGAAGATGATGCCTATGCACAGGCTGATGCAGAGATTCCTTTGACGGTCATACCGGTCTATGATGTCTTTGTCCAGAACCCGGAAAACGGGTCGATCTCCGCGACGGGTTTGAACAGCAATAACCGGTACGCTCATGGACAAAAGTTGAAACTGAAAGCATTCCCGAATGCCAACTATAAGTTTGCCAATTGGTCGAACGGAGTGACAACCGACACGACAACTTGGACCGTTTCAGGAAACGGCTCGATCTCTGCGACATTCGCGCCGATCATGCATACAGTATCCTTCAGTGTCACTGGAAACGGGGAACTCTCCATTAAAGAGGCTGGCGGCAGTGAAGTTGTTTCCGGCTCGCAGGTACAGCAGGGAACGGAATTGCTCATTACGCTGGAACCTGGCTATGACGAAGTGACCGATACGGATTACAAATTGGAAAGCCTGACGTTGAATGGGGAACCGTTCACCTCCGGCAAATTTATCCTCGGACAAGAGGACGTTTCGTTTGCCGCCTCGTTCGTGGTGGCTGAGAATGAATCTCCGGTAGTCGTGAACGAGACTCAAAACGGCGTGCTACGCCTTTACAAGGCTGATGGTACGGCTATTCCCTCTGGCACGGCAATGAAAGACGGCGAGACAGTGCAGGTGATGGCATTGCCGAATGCCGGGTACGAAGTGGAAGAGGTTTGTATTAATGAAGAGCCGATCCAGCCGGATGCGGGCACGCCCAATATCTTTACGTTTACCACTGACGATGGTGCGCTTGTCGAAGCATCATTCTCCCCCAAGACATTCCATTTGACCTTGGCAGGCGAGAACGGCTCAATAACAGTAAAAAATGATGGTCAAACATTGGCGAATAATGCCGAGATCACTTACGGATCGACAGTTACGATTGAGCAGCCGAAGGCTAATAATGGATACGTGTTCCGCTCATTGGTTGTCAACGGACGGAAGATCGAGACATTCCCGTATGCCTGGACAGTCGGTAGTGACGTGAATGTGGCTGCCGTATTCGAAGTACTGACGATGATCAAGGACAGCTATATCATCAATACCGAACAAAAGTATAAGTTCAATAACCAGGATAAAAGATTCCAGATCTACACGACGCAGACTTATGCGAGCGATTTCAACATCGCTTATTCTCAAAATGGTCAGGCAATAGACGGCGTTCCTGTCAAGGCGGGTACCTATAGCATGCAAATCACCCGACCAGCCGATAATATCTATAAGGAGTATAAGTCCTCCCTCGGCTATTTTGACAATAAGTTAGTGATCGAAAAAGCCAAGATGACGGTGACAAAAGCCCCAACTTCTACAGATAGGGGAACGGCTTCAATTGACACGTCGAGAGTCGAGATCAAAACGAAAGGTAACATCTCGGAATACATATATCATCCGAAAGACGCAGAGAACTATGAACCCGTATCCTATTTCTTATCTACCGGCAAAGAGGTAACCATTACATCTGGAAATGTGGTCTGGAGTCCAAACGAAGGAGCGGAAGCAGTTCGTTTGAAGTCTTCACGCATGGCGACCAAGGCAGGTGCAGAAGAGACGCATGGGTATGTGAAGGTGTCAAACGGTGGTTTAGCCTACGGTGCGGAGGATGGCAATTTCTTGATACCTGAAGGTACGACAATCACGTTGACTGCCATCCCCGAAACAGGATACAGGTTCACGGGATGGGATGGTAACAACAGCACTGAAAGTAGCATAACAGTAGAAGTGAAAGAAAACCTGACCTTACCAAAGGCGATGTTCGATACGAAGAAGAAACTGAAAGCGGTACTGAAAGCTGTATCATCTGTCTATAACGGTAAAATGCAAGAGGTGACCGTCACGAATGTCGAGGATGCCCGGATCCGTATCTATGCCGACCGCGAATGTAACAATATCGCAGAGTTGAAAAACGTCGGGACTTACTGGATTAGCGTCTACCGTGATGCGACGGATGATGCGGAAGCGGTGCGTGACACGCTCGAATATACCATAACCCCGGCAACGCCTGTTGTCACATCTCCTACGACCGCTCCGATAGCAGCAGGAGAGACATTGGCGCAGGTTCAACTGTTGGGCGGTAATGCCGGTACCGTGCCCGGTACGTTCAGTTGGGTCGACTCTACTGTTATCGTCGCTCAAGGTACGGCAAGTTCCTATAAGGCGTTGTTTACTTCTGCCGATCCGAACTATAATTCGGCAGAAGTGGATGTGACGATCGAAGGGCTGGGAGTGAAATCGACTGAACCGGATCCGACTCCTAATCCTGATCCCGATCCAACTCCGGACCCTGATCCTGATACGCCTACATCTATTGAAGAAATCGCTTCAGAGACATTATTGGTCGTTCGTGAAGGCGCGTTGGAAATCCATCCGGCCAATCAAGTGGAAGTAGCTGTCGTCTCACTTAGCGGCAAATACGTGTACAATGGGAAGATAGGTGCGGTTACGACTGTTCAGGTCCCCCAATCCGGTATCTACATCGTATCCTTCATAAAAGATGGTAAAGCCGTTGCTCGCAAAGTGAGAATATTATAATTATTCTTCTGGCAGAAGAATACAAATGGGAAAAGGGGATCGGGGATTCCGATCCCCTTTTCTTTTTCAAAATTATACTAGCGAAGAGATCGTAAAACACGTTTTCTGGAAAGATAGAGAAACAGCCTTCTATTCACTATCATACATTGTATACAATTATTGAGAGACTTAATCCTGAATATCCGTACAAAATAACCACAAGTGAAATTACCATTGCTGGAAGATATATTTGCACATTCCAGCGCAAAAAGAAATGAAGCAAGATGTAAAACTTTCTATTCTTGGATCTTCGTCAATTTACGAGCAAATACCTTAAGTTATAATTTTTAGTTCAATATGAGACAGAGCGTCCGAAAACTTAGATATTTTACATAGTTCTCCAAGAACTACACTACATTGTTGAATAAAAAATAAACAAATATACATCTACTTGTATACGTGTTCGCAAACATATGGAAAAATCAATCCAATACAAATATAAGGACTATCTTTTTTAACATAAGAAAACTTTTGGCGATTAAATATCAAGAATTTAACGGTAGTTCTTGGAGGACTATGTTACTGATTAATAATTCTTAACACTATGTGCTTTTACAACATTTCATTCCTTCCTCCTTAAAGTCTTCACACGGCTTTATATGTCCGTGTAACATGACGAACCATATGGAACTATATTCTATACTACTCTGGATTTCTCTTTGGTTGCTAACTGAAGAAATAAATTTATAAAACGGAAAACACATGTATAACCAGTTAAATATAATGCCTATGCTTCACAAAAGATGATCATTAAACTTTATCAAAATTTAGCCTTATCAAGGTCATAGATATTCACCACAATGGTTGAAAAGTATTAAATATTTTAAATTTAGAAGTATGAAAAAATATACTTTGCCAGTTAGTCTACAATACGAAAGAAAGCAGATTAAGCGATTTTTTGATGTTATAAAACTATCAACATTATTCATATCTACCGGTGTGTTTGCCTCCTACGCTTCGGATACAAATTCCTCCGTGATGATCGGCGAAGAAGCAACCCCGGTGGTTTCTTCCACCCAACAGGTTGGTAAAAAAATTACCGGGACGATTTTGGACGAGACAGGTTTACCCATTATTGGGGCGAATGTCGTTGAAAAAGGAACGACAAACGGGACGATAACGGATATGGACGGCAAGTTCTCCATCAATGTCTCTTCCGGTGATGCCATATTAGTCGTTTCCTATATCGGTTATATAGAACAACAACTGTCGGTAAACAAACAAAAAGATTGGTCACTCGTTCTGAAAGAAGATTTGCAGAACTTGGATGAAGTGGTCGTTGTCGGTTATGGTACGCAGCGTAAAGGCAATATTGCGACAGCCGTGACGACGATCAAGTCGGAAATATTGCAGAATCGTCCGGTACAAACAGTCGGTGAAGCCTTACAAGGACAGGTTCCGGGTTTGAATGTGACAGGGAAAGGTGCTCCGGGTGAGTCTCCCTCCCTTCAATTGCGTGGTTCCTCCGTTTTGAACGCCAACAATTCATCCGAGCCGCTGGTATTGGTCGACGGTGTCCCCGCGGATTTCAATTTCTTGAACCCAGAGGATATCGAGAGTATCAACGTGTTGAAGGATGCCGCATCGGCGGCCATCTATGGTTCGCGTGCGGCCAATGGAGTATTATTGATTACGACCAAACGCGGGAAGGAAGGAAAGCCGACCTTCCGTTATAATGGTTCCGTAGGTGTCAATACGCCAATGCACATGCCGAAGTCTCTCAGCTCCGCACAATATGCCCGCATCATGAATGAAGCAGCCGATAACATGGACCAGGACCCGATTTATACTGCGGATCAAATTGCCGGATATGAAAAAGGCGGTGATCCCCGTTTCCCGAATACCGACTGGTTGGATCTGGCGCTCCAAAACAGCGTGACTACCCGTCATGGGATTGAAGCTTCCGGTGGTACGGAAAAGGTGAAATATCTGGTCAGTGCAGGTGTGGACCACCAGACCGGTATTTTCCCGCAGACACAGCAAAATGTATTTAATGTCCGTTCAAGCACGGATGTCCAGATCAGCCGGAAATTGGACATTTCGTTCGACATGCGTTACCAACTTCGTGACATGGAAGCGTTGGGCAACCAGCAGGATATTTACAAACAGATTATCGGGGCGGACCCGACCATGCTGGCGTATAATCCTGATGGGTCGTATGCCTACAATGCGGGCTTTTTCACGAATCCCTTGGTCGCCTTGTATGAAGGAGGCCAGAAATTCACAAACCGCCACGAGGCTTCCGGCCTTTTTAAGTTAAACTATGAAATCATTGAAGGTTTGACCTTTACCGGGATCGCCAACGTGAAATATACCTTCAAAGGTGAAGAATCGCAAGGACGCAAGACTTCTTATTACAATTGGTTCACCCAAGAGATAGTAGAGAAAGGGCAAAATACTTTCTCCGACCGTCGGGACCAGACGGCTTATTATAACCTTCAAGCATTGTTGAATTACAAGAAGAGTTTCGGTATCCACAATTTAGATATCCTGGCTGGCTATCAGCAGGAGAATGAAACATCCGACTGGTTAAAAGGAGCCCGTTCCGGTTATCCTACGGATTTGATTTGGGAATTGAATCCGGGGCCAAAGGATAATTGGAGCAATGACGGAAATGGAGAACATTGGGCATTAGCCTCTTTCATCGGGCGTATCAATTACGATTATGACAACAAATACATTTTATCGTTGAGCATGCGTTCGGATGCCTCCTCCCGCTTTGCCAAAGGAAGCCGTTGGTCTACTTTTCCTTCTGTGGCTGCAGCTTGGCGTATTTCACAAGAACCATTTATGGAAAGTACGCACAACTGGTTGGATGATTTGAAAATACGTGCATCTTGGGGACAGACCGGAAATGCAAACGGGCTAGGTTTATATCCCAGTTATACGTTGGTTTCGACCGGTGGTCTGATACTGAACAATACTTACCAGCAGATCGCACAATTGAAGACGATCGGTAATGAAGAGCTTACTTGGGAGCATTCGGATATGTTCAACGTGGGTGTGGATGCAAAATTCCTGAACAGCCGGTTGAGTTTCACCGGTGAATATTATGTAAAGAACACGAAGGACATCCTATTAGCGGTTCCGGTTCCATTGGAATACGGTTTCGGCAATCCGAATATGAACATCGGACAGGTCCGCAATAAAGGTTGGGAAATTTCTTTGGGATGGAGTGACCAGATCAATGATTTCGGGTATAGTATTTCCGCCAACCTGTCAGATAACCGTAACGAGGTGATCGACCTGGGGGATACCGGTCCTTGGAAGGGTTCCAACACTTATACGGAAGTGGGTCTGCCGTTCAACTCGATCTATGGATACGAGTCAATGGGATTGTTCCAGTCAGATCAGGAAGTAGCAAATGCTCCGTTCCAGAATTCAAAAACAGCCGCTGGCGATATCCGGTATAAGGATCAGAATGGCGACAACAAAATAGATGCCAACGACCGTATCGTTCTGGGTGATCCGAATCCGCATTTCCTTTATGGCTTGAACCTGTCCTTCAACTACAAGAACTTTGATTTGGGGATGTTCTTCCAGGGAATCGGGGAGAAGGACCGGATCGTGATGGATAATTTTGTCCGTCCTTTGAATGATGCAACGATTTTCGAACATCAGCTGGATTATTGGACCCCACAGAATACGGATGCAAAATATCCGCGTATTCTGAATAAGGATGACGGTTCACATAACTATGAGACGTCGGATTATTGGATGATCAATGCCGGATATTTGCGCATGAAGAACCTGACATTAGGGTATACCATTCCGCGTAAGATATTATCTTCCACAGGATTCAACCGTGTGCGCATTTATTTTACGGCCAACAACCTTTTTACGATTTCCGATTTCGTGCCCGGCATGGATCCGGAAGCTTCCAGTGCATGGGCATATCCGTTTGCCCGTACTTATTCGTTCGGTTTGAATGTACAATTTTAAAAGTAAGAAAAGATGAAAACAGTAAAGAAATATTTATGCATGCTTGCTTTTTCAGTGGGTTTGATGTCATGTGACAGTTTTTTGACCACTCCACCGCTGGACCAGATTTCAGAGGAGCAATGGTGGAATGACAAGAGTCAGGCCGAGATGATGGTGAAAGGCGCTTATCAGTATGTCTATGGAGTGAACGAAGTCGCTTTGCGAGATTGCATCAGTGATAATGCCACCCATCGGGAAGGCAAGTACAAAGAGATCGGTAACGGAACTTACACGACCCAGAGTGGAGCAGTCAGGGATGAATGGAAATACGCATCTGTTGCCAAACTGAATTATATTCTGGAAGGCTTGGAAAAAGCAAAGGAACATATTACGGAAGCAGAATATTTGCGTTATACGGCAGAAGTCCGTTTTATTCGGGCATTTGTTTATTATGATATGGCCTTCTTTTTCGGCGACGTTCCTTTGATCAAAAAGACACTGACCGTGTCGGAGTCACGTGAGACTTCCCGTCAGAGCCGTGAAGAAGTGCTGAATTTCGTATTGGACGAATTGGAAAACTACGTATTGCCTAACATCAATGCGTTGGAAGTCAATGAGACTGGACGTGTCAACGAGCAGGTTGTGAATGCTTACCTTTCCCGTATCTGCTTGTTTGAAAAGCAGTATGGCAAAGTGCTTGAATATACGGATAAAGTGATCAAGTCTGGTGACTATGAACTATTTGACGATTACGACAAATTGTTCCGCCCTACTGCTGACGGGGCAAACAAGGAGGTGATTTTCGAACGCCAATACAGTTCTCCTTTGGTCGTGCACGAATTGAACCGCAACTTATCCTATGTATCTTCCGTTTATTCAGGCTGGTCGCACGTTTTGGGTTTGCAGGAATTGGTGGATGAGTATGAATGCGTGCATGGTCATCCGGTCTCGGAATGCGAAGCTTTGGAGTGTGAATATGCTCAAAAGAGAAAGGAAGCGGAAACGGACACGCACAGGGGGGAATACGATTTCCGTGATCCCCGTCTGGATGCCACGCTCATGTGGCCCTACAAGGAATGGAAAGCATCGGATGGTACGGTTCGTGGATACTACGGAGTAGACGATCCGAATTCCGGAGATTATGTACAGAAGGAAACGCATATGACAGGATACCTCTGCCAAAAATGGGTCGATATGGACGGGGAATATGCCGACCGCACGCTGTCAGGCAAGAACATGACCATCTTACGTTATGCCGATGTCCTTTTGATGCGTGCCGAGGCATTGATTGAGTTGAACCAGAATCTCGCAGAGGCCGTATCGTTGATTAATCAGGTACGTGACCGCGCTCATATGCCGTTTATCAAAATGGCATCCCAATCCGTATTACGTGAAAATTTGCGCCATGAAAGAAGAATCGAACTAGCATTTGAAGGATTACGCTATTTCGACATCATCCGTTGGCATATTGCCGATAAAGTGAAAAAAGGCAAGGTCTATGGTGCCCGGATGAAAGCGATAAGCGAGGACATGGATCATAAATATGTGGAAGAACGCTTCTGGGACGATAAGATGTACCTTTTCCCGGTTCCGCAGGAAGCTGTCGACAATAACCCGAATCTGTTGCCGCAGAACAAGGGGTGGGAATAAGGACGGTCTTTTATTGACAGGTTAGAATTTGAAAAGGCATCCTTCGATACATTTGTGAAGGATGCCTTTTCAAGGTTAAAATGAAAAGTTTTACAGTTTGGTGATTAGGTATGATTTTATAGGGTAATTAAAGACAAGATGAACCCGTGATTGGAGTTAAAACAATATGAAACGATGTCTTGGATTTGCATCCGAGGGTTACAAAGAAAATTGAAAGGATATGAAACGTCTATTTATAAGTGCCATTCTGTTACTGATGGCGTGTCATTTGTTGGCGACCGGTTTGCCGTGTTTTTCAACGGCTGGTTTTTACGAGCTGCCGAACACAGGCAGGGAGGTTTATTCCTTGAACTTAGCTTGGCGCTTTTACAAAGGGGAGATTGAAGGAAGCCCTTTTGCTGTGGAGTTCGATGATTCGGCTTGGGAAGCGGTTTCCGTCCCTCATGGTTTGGAGTATTTGCCGGTAGAGGCAAGCGGCTGTGCCAATTACCAAGGTGTCGCTTGGTACCGCAAACGCTTCATCCCCGACGAGCTACTGGAAGGAAAACAACTTTTCCTGCATTTTGAGGGTATCATGGGGAAGAGTGAGATATATGTGAACGGAAAGTTGCTGAAAAAGCAGTATGGCGGTTACTTACCAGCCATCATTGATGTGACCGACGAGTTGGTATGGGGAAAGGAAAATGTTATTGCAGTGAAAGCTGATAACAGTGACGATCCGACTTTCCCGGTTGGAAAATCGCAGAATATGTTGGACTTCACGTATTTCGGAGGAATCTATCGTGACTGCTGGCTGGTTGCACACAACCGGATATTTGTCACGAATGCGAACTATGAGAATGAGGTGGCCGGTGGTGGCCTGTTTGTCTCTTTCGACAAAGTATCGGATAAAAGCGCAATAGTGAATCTAAAGGCTCACATACGTAACAATTCGCCGAAGAATGAAACGGTCACTGTTTCTTTTACCTTAAAGAAAAAGTCAGGTGAATTAGCTGGAGAGGAAGCAAAGACCATTGGCGTACGGAAAGGGAAAGCAGCCTATGCCCTTTCGTCAATAATAGTAAAACAACCCTCTTTATGGAGTCCGGAATCTCCTTATCTGTATGATTTGGACGTGTTGGTAAAAGATGCGAAAGGTAAGGTCATCGACGGTTATCGTCAACGTGTCGGTATTCGCAGCATTGAGTTTCGGCAGACGGACGGCCTGTGGATCAACGGAAAACGCTATGAAGGAAAACTGATGGGAACAAACCGCCATCAAGATTTTGCAGTCTTGGGTAATGCCCTGCCCAACTCGCTCCAATGGCGTGATGCCAAAAAGTTGCGTGATGCGGGAATGAAGGTGATTCGCACACATTACGTGATTGATCCGGCTTTTATGGATGCTTGTGACGAATTGGGCCTGTTTGCCTTGGTGGAAGTACCGGGGTGGCAGTTTTGGAATAAAGAAGCAATTTTTGCCAAACGGCTTTATTCGGATATTCGTAACATGGTGCGTATACACCGTAACCATGCTTCACTCTTTTTCTGGGAACCGATCTTGAACGAAACCAACTATCCTGAGGAATTCGCGAAGAAGGCACTGGATATCTGTAAGGAGGAATATCCTTATCCGTATAGCATCGCAGCCTGTGATCATGGAGCGGCAGGTGATCATTATTATTCGTTGCTGCTACGTCCAATAGAGGATAAACTGCGCGTTGATAAAACCTATTTCATTCGGGAATGGGGAGATAATGTGGATGACTGGAATGCACAAAATTCGGACAGCCGAGTGGCACGTGGTTGGGGAGAAGTCCCCATGCTACTTCAGGCGGAGCATTATGCAAGCCCGTCCTATATAAAAGAATTTCCGATTTTATGTTACGAAACGATCTGTAACAAGCCGGACCAGATTATAGGCGCTTGCTTTTGGCATTCATTTGACCACCAACGGGGATACCATGCCGATCCCTTTTACGGCGGGATGATGGACGCGTTCCGTCAGCCGAAGACTTCTTATTATATGTTCATGTCGCAGCGCTCCCCTGAGAAAAGCGGACTGATTGCCGATAGCGGACCGATGGTCCATATTGCCCATGAACTGACTCCTTTCTCCCCGAAGGATGTGACGGTCTACTCCAACTGTGAAGAGGTACGTCTGACAGTTTTCAAAAATGGGAAACGATATGTTTATAAAAAAGACCTAAACCGCAAAGGAATGCCGTCACCGATCATTACTTTTCCAAATGTTTTCCATTTTATGGAATGGAAAGCGATGGCCCGTTCGCAAAAACAAGAGGATGCTTATTTGCTGGCAGAAGGCTTGATCGGAGGCAAAGTGGTTGCCACTCATAAACGTTATCCTGCAGGACAGGCTGATCGTATTTCCCTTCGTTTGGACAACGAGAAAGTTCCGTTGAAAGCAGATGGATCGGATGTCGTGGTGGTAGTTGCCGAAATTGTTGATAAAAGGGGAACAGTGAAACGATTGAATAATTCAGTAATCCGGTTTGAAATAGAAGGAGAAGGCCGATTATTGGGGGATGCATCTGTCGGAGTGAATCCTTCACCGGTTGTTTGGGGATCTGCACCGGCATTGGTACAGTCAACTGCCCACCCGGGAAAGATCAAGGTGGTGGCATCGTTACAGATTCCCGGACAATCCCGCCCGTTGGAGGGAGTACTGGAATTTGAATCGGTTCCGAACCCTCAGAAAGAAATTTTCTCGGAGAAGGTGCTTTCCGATATCGGTAAAAGCAATGCCATCACAGTCAATCCGGTTAATAAAGACGAGTTGAAGCGTGAGAATGAACGTTTACGAAAGGAATTGAATCAATTGAAAGTAAAAGAGGTCGAAAGGCAGCAAACATTATTTGGCGTAGGAATCAATGATTAGCTCAATTGTAAAAAACAAAGGGACTTAAATCGTGTAATGTCCCTGAATGGGAGACCGTAATTCAAACTGTATTGATATAAGAAGGATAATCGTTGACTTTATGACAGACACAGTTTGAATTACGCACCTCAGAAACGTTTGTTAATATTCGTCCTGGAAATAAGCGTTACAACCTTACCATCTAAAATTGACGATATTGTCCGGTTCTCTGATGTAAACTATCTAGTATCTCTTATAGGGCTGTTTCCTCACAGACGAAATTGTATCAAAGTTAATATCTTCTTACTCTTAGAACAGACAGAATATCCCGATTAAAGTTAGACGCCAATTGTAGTAAATATATATTCTGACCTAATAATAGCAGGATTTACTAGTTTAGTGACCGTTTGTTTATGATAGAACTTTAAGCAAAGAACTTACTTTTAATTAACTGTAAGAAGTAATAATAAAGGAAGATAATCCTTTAATTCTTTTTTTAATGTTTCTATTACTTGACTTTTATATCGTTTTGCCGTGCGAATAGAAATGTCAAGTATATTTGCTATTTCATCAAAATTTTTTCCTTCGAAGCGATTCATTTCGAAGACTGTACGATAAGTTTGGGGTAACTTCTGTAAAGCCTTTTCAAGCAGGAATTGTAATTCTGTCAATAAATAGACATCATCAGATACCGGATGAAAAATTATTGCTTTCCTTGAAACAAGATCCCTATATTGTTCCATACGCATCTTTTTTCGTAAATGATCAATACATAAGTTTTTCACAGAAACAACCAAGAAACTGCGTATTGATATCTTAATATCAACTTCTTTCCTTTTTCTCCATAATAAGGCAAAGACGTCTTGAACAATGTCTTCGCAAATCCATTGTTCATCGATATAACGTTTTGCATATAAACACAAAGGCTGATAAAAGAGTTCAAATAATTTTCTAAAAGCCCCTTCATCTCCATTGACGAATTTGCAAAAGTAATCGTCTTCTGAATTATAAAAACTTCCAGTGCCATTTTTCATGTTGCAATATTACTAAGAATGAATTCATCTAAACTCTATTTAAATAGTAAAAACTCAGATCACCCTGAAATGTTTATAATATAACCTAAAACAAATTAAACACTAAAAGTAATTTCTAAATTAAAAAACGACATAAGAAATAAAAGCAAAAGTGTCACTGTGGAATATTTGTTTCATGGTTCGACAATAATTTAAGAGACTCTGCCGAATTCAAATTCATATTCGATTCGGCAGAGAAAACACTCAAATGGATCTCTATAAACAATTTAAACAACTTCTCAGCTCAGCTTCTATTAAATCGTTTACTGATAAACTCCAATACAGAGGGTAGAGCTGTTCTCCAATAGCTCCAAGTGTGTCCTCCGTCTCGAACACGAAATTCATGCTTGATTCCCTTTTCTTTTAATAATTCATGAGCAATATTATTTCCATGCAACAATGAATCATCATCCCCACAGTCTATATAATAAGCAACATCAAAAGAAGAATCCAGTTCAGCACTTTCTAATAAATGCAGAATACTATTTTTATACCAGTGTTTCGTCAAATTACCTTTTCCGTATAAAATATCGAATAATTTTCCTCGATCTGTATGCAAGGCTTTTTTCATTTGTTCATCAGTATACACTGCGGCACTTAAAGGTGCACATGCCGTAAAACATTCCGGATGATGTATTGTGTAGAGAAAAGCTCCATACCCTCCCATGGACAGTCCAGAAATTGCCTGGTATTGTTTTTGAGATCTAACTCTATAAGTATCCTGAATAAATGGAATCAGTTCCTTAAAAAACATATCCTCATAAAGAATTTTATTATCATAAGAATTAATATACCACGTATCACTTGCATCCGGCATAACGATAACTACCGCAGTCGATTTCCCTTTTTGAATAGTCTCATCTGCTATTTTTTGAACTTCTCCCATTTGTAGCCAGGAGGTTTCATCGTCTGTCCAGCCATGTAACAGATAAAGAACTGGATATTTTCTTTCGGAGTAGTTGTAGCCATCCGGAAGATAAATGGAATAACGCACATCTGTCCCTAATTTGTCACTATGAAAACTTAAGGATTCCTTTACCATACTTTGAGCAAACGCACATTGGCAACAAAGTATAAAAAAAGTAAAAAATAAAATATTCTTTTTCATGTGTATATAAATTTTGCCTCTAATCTAAAAGGCTCATTAATAATTTTCTTTCTTAAAATTCAGACAGAACAAAAGAAAACGTTTGTAGAAATACAAATCTTTGACGAATGCGACAAGAACAATTAATATCCATTAATTTACATACTTTTTATGGAACGAAATTGCTCCTATAGGCATAATAGCTTATTTCATGAACTCTGAAGGGAGTAATGGCCAATTTGCATCATATCGGTGTGCTTTTTCCATTAATATTCTCAATTCATCAAATTTTTCCGGGTATAAATCTATTACATTATGGATTTCTGCCGGGTCAGATGCAATATTATACAGTTCATAACGGGCTTCTTGTTGAATATTCAAATGTAATAATTTCCAATTTTCCTTTCGTATTGCCTGACTTCCACCTTGTTCGTGAAATTCAAAATATAAATAGTCATGTTTTTTCTGTATATTATTACCCAACACTGTCGGAAGGATGCTGATGCCATCAGTATTTATCGATTGCCCTTTTACTATTTCGTTAAAAGTCGGCATCATGTCCCAGAAAGTACAGACATGATCAGAAACTGTCCCTTCTTCAACTAATCCTGGCCATGAAAAAATAAAAGGTACACGAATACCCCCTTCATATAAATCCCGTTTAATACCTTTATAAATTCCATTGCTATTAAAAAATTCCGGATCAGCACCACCTTCACGATGTGGACCGTTGTCACTCGTGAAAATCACGATTGTGTTGTCATAAATGCCTTTTTCTTTCAATTTAGCTATAATTTGTCCGACATACACATCATAGCGATAAACCATTGCAGCAAATGTTGCACGAGGATACACTTGAGAACAATATCCTCCCTTTCGGAACAAAGCTCCGGAGTCAACCCCATGATAAGGTTTTTCCGGATACATTCCACGGAATTTTTGTATAATACTATCTTCCGGAACTAGCAACTCTGCATGTGGTAATACATAGGGAATAAATAGAAAAAAGGGATCATTATAATTCGTGTCTATAAATTTAAGGGCATTCTTATGTATCAGGTCTTGTGAATAGGTCCCGAATTTTCCATTATAGTTTTCCGGAAACTCTATTCGCTGATTATTATTCCACATATGATCCGGATAATAATTATGGGCTAACAATTGACTGTTATAACCATAAAAAGTATCGACATGCTGTTTGTTTGGATCTCCAGAACTTCCAACTTCTCCCAATCCCCATTTACCAAATGCCCCGGTTATATATCCAGCCTTTTTAAATATCTCAAAAATAGTATTGCAACTATCTGGTAATGCCACTTCATAATTCGGATTTACGCTTCCGTTCCCACGTATACAGGCATGTCCTGTATGCTTTCCCGTCACTAAACTACAACGAGAAGGAGCACTTACTGTAGTTCCTGAATAACACTGTGTAAAACGCATGCCATGATGTGCCAGCTCGTCTATATTCGGAGTTTGAAATTTTTCCTGTCCATAACAACTCAAATCTCCATATCCCAAATCATCAGCCAAAATGAAAACGACATTGACTTTTTCCTTTTCTGCTGCTACAGAAGAAAAATAGCTTCCTGCTAACAGGAACAAGCTGTATTTTATAATATTATTCATTTTATTTCGGATAAAAGAAGTCATATTCAAAACATGTTACGAACATGACTTCTTACATTAATATTTTATTTACTAGAGTTTGTTGTTGGATACCCCGGATTTTGTTCCAGATTCTTATTCAATAATAATTCATTACTGGATAATGGATGCAGATAGTAATGATCCTGCCATCCTTTACCTGCTGTAATTGGATTGGCAAAAAAGACAACACGCCCTGCATCTCCTGGGCGATCCAATTGAAGTTTAAAGTTCGCTATATCTGCTTCATCCCCCCTGTGGCGTTCATCTTCCAAATCAGACTTTTGCAAATAAACACCCAATTGTTGCTTATTCATATACTCGCCTTTTTTCCAACGTCTTAAATCATCATTGCGAAAACCTTCGAACATTAATTCCACACGACGTTCCCTCCTGATTTCCCACAAAACGGGATCTACCCCCTGATCTCGCTTAGGATCGAAATCCGCGTTAATTTCAGCGACCTGCATATGGGAAACATGTGCACGATCTCGCAAAACATTTATTGTCATATCTGCAATTCCCTGATTGAATTTTCCAAGTTCAAAAGCTGCTTCAGCATAATTAACCATTACTTCTCCCATACGAAATAATGGAAAATCTGTCGAATTCAAATCTCCGGCAGAATTTACGGGAGTAACTGTATTGTAATATTTCCATACATAGTATCCTCCATAAGAAGTCATGTATCCCTGCCCCATGCCATAAATATTTTCCCGAAAATGTGGCATTTCCCGTAGAATCTGTCCACTCCATTGTAACATAGGCAAGGTCTTCGTCGAAGCTGTCCCCTCACAGAGTTGAGACATCAAATCAATAAATTCGCGATCAGCCGGATTATCAGTATAAGTTATTGACGATGGATCCGTATTGGTAGCAGAAGGGCTGTTAATTTTATATGGAGGACAGACATTCCAATACAGCCTGTAATCACGATTACGGAATTCGGTATAAACATCAGCATCGCCGGTTTCCTTATCTCCTTCAAACAAATCACTTGTATAAATAGGTTTCCCGTCTTGGCACAAATAAGCAGCAACGGCTTCCGAGCTGATTTCGCCATAATGTGAGGATGTACGGACATAACGGGTCATATTATGCCCTTTTCCATCTGTCAGAAAATTTTTATACAATAAAATGCCTTGCTTTCCAGCCAGTTCTTCAGAATTGAATAATTCATCATAATTGGCATGTACAGTAGGATGTGCTGTTACAAGTTCAGCTGAAGCATCAAAGCAAGCCTGCAGATAAATATTCCCATCGGATATAGAATGATATTTTTGCCATGTCCCTTCAAACAAGCCAAAACGAGAAATTAAAGCCAATACAACATCTCTATTTATTGTATTTACCCCATCGCCTTCCTTTTTTATATTCTCTTTTGCATATGTCAACATGTCCAGCACTTTTTTTGCCAATTCTACGCGTGGAGTCTTTTTCGCGTAAAGAATATCCGCATCATTGTCATTCAATGTACTTTCTACCCAGATCGCGCTACCGAAAAAAGAGATTAACCGATAATATTCATTGGCTTTGAAAAAATACCCGATACTTCTCCAATGTTTTTTATCTGTTTCATCCATAATAGAATCATCTATGTGGTCTAGCATTATATTAATAGCTCTAATCCGAGAATAAGGAACGTCCCATTCGTCCGTCGTGCTAGGTACAGTTACAGTTTGCCATACCCATGGATTCTCATTGTTAGGACTGCCATAATATCCATTATCCGAATAGCAATCGAATACACTTGTTGATGTTGGACCACTTTCCAATGATGTCGGGCCTGCAAAAGCTGTCAAATAAGCATAGAAATTCCATGCATATGTTTGGAAATTTTCATATGAAAGAAAAGCCGTTTCTTCTATTTGCTGATCTAAAGGAAGCCTATCCAAATAATCGTTGTTCAAACATGACTGGAAAAAGATAGCTCCTGATGCCATACACAGATATAATATATTTTTCATGATTATTTCTCCTTTACTTTAAAATGTAAGATTGATACCGAAAGAATATTGACGCATTAAGGGGTAAGCCCAACCGTTTGCACTGGAATCGCCCTCTATATTCGCATTGATTTTATTGCTGGCTGGAGACATGCTGTAAGTATCCGGATAATATCCGTCTGGAAGATGATGGACCGTGAATAAATTTTCACCACTAACAAAAACTCTGAACTTTTGTATATTTAATTTGGCACAAATTGCTTTGGGCAGATTGTAACCGACCGTTACGTTTTTCAAACGAATGTAAGCTCCATTATATAAGTATTTAGTCTGCCTGTTATGGTTGTAGGTATCATTTCCTCCTTCACCGTATAAACGGGGATAGAAAGAATCGGGATGTTCTGTCGTCCAATAATCCATCTGGTAATATTCCAATCCTTTTGGAAATTGTCCGTTTGGAATCCATAACTGGTCAATCCATAAATCGCGTTTGCCAACGCCGGTAAAGAAAAATGATAAATCAAAATTACGATAAGAAACACCGCCTGTAATTCCATATTGATAACGAGGCGTACTATTTCCTATAACCCGTAAATCTCCAGGATTATTCAAAGAATTATCTCCATTGCTGATTTCTCCGTTTCCATCCAAATCCTTATATAAGATATCCCCAGGTTTGACATTATCACGATTTTGCCCTCTAAAAGCCGGTATATCGGTTTTCAGTTTTCCATCGACAAAATCATTAACAGTATAAAAGCGGTCCGTTTGATACCCCCAAATTTCCCCAAACTCCATCCCTTCGCGATAATACATCTTTTCGATGTTATTGTCGTTTGCATCAACATAAGTCAACAATTGGTCTTCATTATTATATCGGGTAATCCGAGATTGTGAATCATATAAGTTGAATCCGATATTATATTTGACTTTACCTATTTGGTCGTTCCAGGTCAAAGCCAGTTCCCAACCCTTGCTTGTCATGTTTGCAGCATTGACCTTAGGGGCAGTTGCCCCTAACACTGAAGGCAAAGGCTTAGCGGTTGTTAACATGTCTTTCGTATCTCGTTTATACCAATCAAACACAAGTCCTAAACGATTGAATACGTTTAAGTCGATACCGACATCTAATGTGTTGACAGTTTCCCAGGTAAAAGAAGAGCTTACCAATCCTGGAACTTCCAATGTCGTCACATATTTATCTCCACCCGCAAGAATCCACTTTAAATCATTTTTTGCAGCCATTGTAGCTAAATATGCATAATAATCGACATTTTGATTTCCAATACTGCCCCAGGAAGCCCTTACCTTTAAATTATCAATATAACCTCTCGTATTTTCCATAAATGGTTCTTCTGATATACGCCACCCTGCAGAAAACGAAGGGAAAAAACCGAAACGATCATCTTTGGGGAAGCGGGAAGAACCGTCATAACGTCCATTGGCTTCTATTAAATATTTTCCTTTGTAGGAATAATTCACGCGATAAAACAAACTCCTCAAGGCATATTCATAAAAGTGATCTTCGGATTCGATAACACCTGTAGATTGAGAAATAGATGGCAAACTTTGATTAATAGGATCCTGCCGCGAAGATTGTAAAGACTCCTTATACCAATTTTCTTGATTATATCCTCCCATGATAGAAAAAGAATGATCATTTATATCTTTGTTATAAGTAGCATAAATATTGATAGCATTAGTAGTCTCAAAAGCTTGATACATTTTATAAGTAGACGTGTTATAAGCTTCTTTTTTTTCGCCAGTGACAGTTTCAATAAATTTAAATTTGTCATTAAAAGTACGTTCGGATCCCCATCCCCTATTGAAACTATATTCACCGACAATATCCAGGTCTTTAATCGGCCTTAGCATGAGGCGACCTAATATACGAATATTGTTGTCCCGGTTTATTTTAGGAGTAGAGAGCGCCAATATGTTGGCCGGTGTCCCAAAAGGCAGTAATTCCGTATCGTTCTCTGTTGCATATCCATATCCTAATGGAGCCATTGTTGGCAAACCTTGTGCAAAAGACCATATTCCAGTATCACCATACTCGGAGGTTCCTCCTACCGCTGTAGATGTTTTAGAATCCGTGTACCGTAAATCAACTTGGGCTGTTAACCATTTATTTGCATCCATACTTACAAAAGCAGAAGTGTTATACCGCTTATAAGTGTCTTTATCCCCGGTAAGTATTCCATTTTCGTCTATCATGCCGAATGAAATGCGGTAAGTCGCTTTGCTGCTACCACCAGACACAGACACATTATGTTGATGTTGAAAACCGGCTTTAGCCATCATTTCGTCGACTACGTCAGTAGGGGCAAGGTTATAGCGAACTCCATCGGTCCATACATATCCTTCAGGATGTTTACCTTGGTTATATTCGTCCAGGTATTGTAGCCATTGTTGTGTATCTTGCCCTCCGTAATACCGTTCCAAACCCATATCGGTATATGTTTTCACTGTTTGGTAAGGGGAGACCTTATTCAATAAAGAAGCAGGAGTCGAAAATGAAAAATTATTATTATATGTTACCCGCATAGGAGAATCTTTTTTTCCTTGTTTGGTTGTAATCAAAACAACACCGAATGCAGCACGAGCACCATATATGGCAGATGCGGCAGCATCCTTTAATGTCGTCACACTTTCGATATCATTGGGATCAAGTAAGTCTATGTCCATTGGAACATTATCTACTAATACCAATGGAGCCCCGTTGGTATCATCATTGATGGAAGTGGCTCCGCGTACATTCATATTAACTGTTGTTCCCGGTTTACCCGTATTCCGACTGATTTGTAAACCGGGTATGGAACCTTCTAAAGCCTGAGCTGTATTCCCAACCGGGCGGTTTCCTATAATATCGTCCATTTTAACGGTTGTTATAGCACCTGTCAAATTTACTTTTTTTTGTGAGCCATAACCAACAACTACAACTTCCTCTATTGCTTGAGAATCCTCTTTCATTGTAATCGACAAAAACTTTTCTTTCCCTATTTTTACCGTTTGAGACAAATAGCCGATGTAACTGACTTCTAAAATAGCCCCTTCCGGTACATTTAAAGAAAAATTACCGTCTATATCAGTTATAGTGCCGTTTGTTGTCCCTTTTTCTACAATATTGGCACCAATGACCGGTAATCCCGACTGATCCACAATTTGCCCCTTGATGGGCGAATCTCCTTGCATGATCACTTTTTCGATTTTCTTTTTTGACAGAATTATTTGTTTATCGATTATTTCATATCCAATATTTGTTTCGTGGAAGAGTTTGTTCAATACTTCCGTTAATTTTTCTTCTTGGCATTTTACACTTACTATCTTGTTTGTCTCAAGAGAATTGTCAATAATCAAAAATTTGTATTCACTATTCTTTTCTATCTGATCCAATGCTTGTTCTATTGTAGCTTTTTCAATAGATAAAGACAAGGATACTACTTGAGGGTAAATGTTTTCAGATTTAAGATGTAATATACCTACAAGTAATAATAATAGACCTATTTTCATTCTACGATAAGTTTTTAAGAAATAATGGGAATATCTTTCCTTAAATAAATTTTGGAATTTCATAACTTTGTATTTCTATTGTTAATAATATCTTTGGAGTCATCTCCAAGGGTGTTAATTTCTCAAACAAGAGTAAGGACCAACTTACTCTTGTTCTTTTTATCAGAACTCTTCTTTTATCATAGGCTAACAGTTTAAATTAGACAATCATTTTTTATTTAACCATACATCAATTTGTTGTTTCAATAACGTAGAATCTTCTTTTTGGACCGGAGTACTTACTTTCCATTTTATCGGTATTGCTTTTTCCAAATAACTAAAAATTTGCTGAATCGTCTCATTTGTAAAAGTCACACGACATCGATAGCCTGATGACAATTTGTAATCATCGTGAAATATAATATCAACATTATAATGTCGACTCAACTGTTGAAAGACGTCCTCAAGTGAGGCATTCCGAAAAAGTACCTTGCCTTCTTTCCATGCTATTTTTTCATCAATATTTGCTTTCATTACAGTCGATAAATAATTTTTTTTATTGAAAACAGCCCTTTCGCCAGGTTTCAAATGGGATAAATTATCTCCGGAAAAACAAATGTCTACTTTCCCCTCCACCAAAACGGTCTCTATTTCGTCATATTCTTGGTAAGCATTTACATTAAACTGAGTTCCGTAAGCGATGACTTTCATACCGGAACTTGTTGTTACATAAAAAGGTGATGTCCTATCTGATTTAACATCGAAATATCCCTCTCCTTCCAATTTTACTTCCCGTTCTTTCCTTGTAAAACGGGAAGGATACCGGAGAGTACTACCGGAATTCAACCAAACAACAGAATGATCCGGCAATTCGAATTTTGAAATCAATCCAGGTGCGGCAGAAACCTCCATCCATTCAAAACCATTCAGTTTTTCCCGCTGATCCTGATTTACACGTAATAGCACTAAAGTGGAAATAAGTAAAGGAATTGTTAAAATAGCAGCACTGCGTATCAAGAAAAACAGAAACTTCCTATAGCGCATATTCTCTTTTTTGATTTTCTGCGTTAATTTTTCATATCCATTTGGAATATTGTATACAGACAATTCTTTTATTTCATTTTCAATCGATACAATTTCTTTGACTACTTCCATCTCTTGCCTGTTTTTTTCTGAAGAAGACAGGTATTCTTGAACATACTCCTCTTCCTGAGGACTCACTTGTTCACTACATTTTTTGAAAAATAATATTTCTTTATAATTCATGTCTAATCTATATTAAAGAGAGATTATATATTAAGGACGGACGAAAAAGAAAATCGTGCCACATAAAGATGATTTTATTTGGCAAGTATTTGTTCAATCTGAGTGGTAAGTTAGACTCCATTGATAAACCAGAAAAAGCTTTGGCTATAATATTTAGTGCGGTTGATGCTACTATTTATACCAAATGGCAAAATTGGCTAACATGGTAGAGTTTATATCTTTTTTGAAAGAACAGCTCAAATCTGTAAAAGAAAAGATTCAAAAAGGTGGAAATGGTGATGGAACAACTCATAGCTGTCAGTAGCTCTCATTCCACATTAAGAAGGAATAGGAATTATCAATGCGATCGGATTATTGTGTGTCACTGACTATTAGTTTGCCAGCGACTGTAGAGTACTTCTTTTAAACACATTTCGAGCATTTCCATGCGGGGGAAAAACAGACCTCTTCATTGGAGAACACAGAAGTAAAAGTATACATTACTCAGGCTGCTATAATCGCTATCGCTTGAGATCCACAAATAAAAGCATTTTATAAGAGGGAAATAGCGGACATAAAGCACCTGTAATCAATGCTATAATAGCGAAGATTTTTACCGTAAAACGAAGATATACCCCATTCGTAATCTTGCCATCTTTTGAAAAATGTACAAAGGCAAATGCCCTAATATCCGCATCTTTATACGTAATATCATATTTTCTTTGTTGTTTTTGCTCAATTGCTACATAAATCTTGCTATCTTTACAATGTCTTTTTTACTTAAAATTTAAAGCCATGAAACAAGTTAAAATCTTTATACAAGTTATTTTTCTTAGTTGTTTTCTTAGTTGTGAACAAAAGAAATTGCCTGAATGTGGATTTCAAGAGCTTGGTTTAGAGACAACAGAAGTAATTGCAAAAGCACAAGACTCATCATTTACCATAAAAGTAAAAAATCCTTATTGGTCTCTTTATAAAACAGAAGAAATCGTAGATGGAAAATCTACATTTAAAACAAATACTTTATATTAAAAAACCAACAATAACAATATCTTTCAGGCCTATCATGATACGATGTATGGAGATTGGTTTAAGGTGCTAAAGGATGATTCTAATTCTTTGGTTGTCAATTTAAAACCAAATACGACTTCATCAGATAAAAAATTACTTCTCTATATTATCGGGTCTGAAATCGATTCAGATATATTAACAATTACGCAGAAAGGAATGTCTAAATAATCGGGATATTCAATAAATGTTCCAGAAGAAGCTTTTAAACCTCTTTTGTTCCGGCATTTATAATCGCATCATGCGGCTTGTGCCACATGTTTCTAATTTTGCCGATTATCAATACGGTATTTTCCGTTTGTATTCTAACGAAAATCCATAGGATTTTCGTTTTTCTGTTCCTGACTTTTATCCTTAGAGTGAATAATGCTGTTTTTACATGCAGAAACTTCCTTTAAGACAGATTGTCCTCTTTCTTGAGAATTCACTTCTGAGAATCTTTTTCAATGCCTTATGTGGGTTTGCAGGTATTGATATTCTTCATCGAAGGGATTATGACCATTAGTATCCTGATATCGGCAAGTTGCCCACTAACCCGATGTTGGTCTTCAATATTTCAATCTTGAGATTCGTAATCGGCATACAGCTCTCAGTCAACGACATGCACTGTCTGGGTAACAGAATCACGGTCCTAAGTTTCAACATAGTGTGTAGGAGATCATGCTGAATACGATCTAGATATAGAGTTTCGACATACGATCTCTACTATTCCTCCTTTTACACTGGTCAGCAACTTGTTCCAGAACTTGCAGGAAATGACCGGATAGGGCAGACGGCGTGTGATGGAATCCAGCTATCTTGACCTGAATGCCATCAAGTTCTGCATATCCAACAAGCTTGACATGCTCCACAAAGAGATACCGGAGTAATTCCACTTTTCATAACAAACAAAAAAGACGGCAAGGGCTCTCACGAGAACTTGCCGTCACGACACAAACTTATGTTTCAATATGTGTTTTTGAAATCTAAAACACGTATGTCAATTCAGTCTTTTTCCGCCCCCTGCTGTGCAATCAAAGGCCATCCCGGGTTCTGGTAGATCACGGAAGTGCTCAAGTCGCCGGGATCCGTCGCAGTATCGCGAAAATGCTTGATGGCGATCGGATTCAGATAATGAGCTTGACACCAATCGTATCCTTTTCCGTACATCAGGTTCGTCGGAACATTCAGAATTTCGTGAGGACGAAGGTACGTACTCAATTGAGGTGAAGATACGTTCGACTTGTCGGAACCGTCATAGACCAACTTTTCGCTGTTTCCGTTCTCGGCTGCCGTTGCATACTTGGCTTCCCAGTCATTGGGGCCCCACAGATTGAAGCCTTCTGGCTGCCACGTACCGTCCAACTGATCCAAAGCTCTCCAGCTCTTCAAATCATCCATACGCATCCCCTCTTGCATCAGCTCGCAACGACGTTCGCGACGGATGTTGTACAATAACGGAGACACCTGCTGCCCGGCCGAATAAACGGCCCAGTCGCCTTCCCGGCTCAAATCGGTCGCATTCACCGTTATCATATAATCGCCCGGCAGGCCGGCACGCTCACGCAGTTGACGCCAGTATCCCTGCGCTTTCCCATCGACGGACGCACCTCCGTTCTCCATGCAGGAAGCCTCTATATAGTTCAGATAAGCCTCTGCCGCCCGGAAGATCGGACAGCCCTCCGAACTCTGGTTCCAGTCGCGGCACCAGTGGTTCGAATAGCCCTTACGCAACTGATAACCGGTCACGTTGCGACGCTCTCCGATATCGACGATATTGGGAAGATAAGACAAGGTATCCCTGAAATCAGTTTCCCCTTCGGTCAAGGTTTCGCCCGGAGTCATCGTAAAAAGCAGCCAGCGTTCGTCGCGGTCCGTCCGGACATCCTCGATCGTTGCATCTCCCCGGTAATTGCTACCTGCCGCATAAACGGGCAATCCGTTATTCATCAGAAATGTCTCCATAAACTGGCGGGTATATCCGCTGTTGCCCCCTACGCGAAGATAAAAAGTGGTAGAGTGCATAAGCCCCATATCGATATTGTAATCGCGCCACATCAATATTTCCGGATAGCTGCTCATGTTGTCCGCTCCGAACTGGGCGAAATAAGGATTGTTCATTTTCTCGGCTCCGTCGGTCCATACATGAGTATTTTCCGCCAGCGGGACGACGTCAGCCACTTCTTGTGCCGATTTTTTACATTCGGACAGGAAAAAGGAAATCTCGCTCTGCGCATCGTAGTCACACGGTTCGCCAGGCCACCCCGGACCATTGGGGACCAAAGCAGTACCGGCATGATACGTCTCCCAGCGGGCCTCGTAAAGCGCGACACGCGATTTCACGAGATTGGCCACATACCTCGATATACGATTGGTTCCCCCTTCCGGATTTTCGCTCAGGAAACCGATAGCCCGATCCAGATCTTCGAGGATGAAACGGGCCACCTTGTGACGGGGTTGGCGGCGGCTGGCCTCGATCAAAGCCTGCTTGTCGTCCGGCAATGTTTCCGTCACGATAGGATAGTCGCCGAATGTCTTCAACTTGCTGAAATAGTTCCAGGCACGAAGGAAATACATTTCACCGATGTTATGCCGGATCATCTCTTCTGAACCGGTCAAAACTCCCTCTTCGTAACGAGGTACAACCGTTTCGAGAAAATAATTGCAATTATAGATGTTTCCCCAGCTGTAAGGTTCGCTATTGTCGTCCGGATTGTCTTCCACGCGCCACTCGCCCGGAATCCACTGCGTACTGTACGAGCTGGTCGTCTGGTTATCGGTATGGTTGTCATTCGCCCAAATGCCGATGCCGGCTCCCTGATGCGTCGTAAAACTATATTGTTTTACGGCGTAAGCCGTCAGATCTGCATCCGTCATCAAATAAGTTTCCGGCGTGACAGCATCGATAGGTTCCTTGTTCAGGAAATCTTCACAAGAAGAAAACAGGAATATGCCGCCGAATAAGAAATATAGAGATTTATTAAATGATTTCATATTGTTTGTTTTTTTTAGAAGTTAACACTAAAGCCGGTCGAAAATACTCGAGTCAGAGGATAAGAACCGGAACCGTTACCGTAATCTCCGATACCAATCGTTTCGGGTTCGATACCATCCGGCAATCCCGTGATCGTAAAGAGGTTTTCACCAGAGAAGAAAATACGCAGATTGGAGATTCCGGCCTTTTGTGTTAATGTTTTCGGCAAAGTATAACCGATCTGTAAGTTTTTCAGACGGATGTAAGCTGCATTTTCCAGAAAGCGTGTCTGTGCGTAACGATTCTTTCCGTCCTCCAGCAAACGTGGAAATTTAGCATCCTGGTTCGCTCCCAGCCAGGTATCGTCCGCCGGACGATAGAAATCGTAATTCGACTCGAACATGGCGGAATTCCATACACCTCCGGCATTTCCCCAGTACACGAGATGGCCCGATCCGAACACATAGTCCCTTTTAGCCACCCCCTGCAGGAAAATACGAAGATCAAACCCCTTCCAAGATGCGTCAAGATCCAGACCAAACTTGAAACGAGGCGTACTGTCTCCGATTTTCGTCCAGTCCCCGGAATTTCCTTCCATATTGCTCCCGGAATTGACGACACCGTCACCGTTCAGGTCCGCATACATAATATCCCCTTCCGTCCAACCGGATGTTCCGAACTGTCCTCCGTTCGGCAATGTGGCAAGATGGGCATCCATCTCCTCCTGCGACTTGGCGATACCGATAGTGGTATACCCCCAAATCTCGTTCAGGTACTGTCCGTTACGCCATGTGCCCAACGAGCCGGCATCGTTCGGATACTTCAAGACCTTTTGCCGGTCATCTGAAAGCAAAAAATGCACTCCGTAACTGAAATCTTTTATCTGATCGCGCCAGGTAAGATCCAGCTCGAAGCCGTTGGACTGCAAGTCTGCATTATTAGCCCTCGGAACGGCCGTTCCGAGAATTTCGGGCAATTCGGGAGCAGGCCCTACCATGTCGAATGTCTTACGGACGAAATAATCGAAACTTGCGGTCAAACGGTTATTCAAGAAACCAAAATCAGCACCGATATTCCAAGAACTCATCGTTTCCCAGGTCAAAGTGGAAGATATAAGCCCGGGAGCAGTAGAACCGTTGAGACGGTTGCCATTAATCAACCATGTATTTTTCGATGTATTGGTCGAAGGATAAAACGGCATGGTCTGGATATAGGTATATAGATTTGTCGTATTCTGGTTGCCCAACTGTCCCCACGAACCGCGCAGCTTCAACGTATTTACTGCGTTTGTATAAGGTTCCCAAAACTCTTCCCGTGCGATATTCCATCCTAAAGAAAAAGAAGGGAACAACGCCCAACGCGTATCAGGACTAAAACGGGAAGATGCATCATAACGCAGATTCACTTCCGCCAGATAACGTCCGGCATAATCATAATTGATACGTCCAAAAAAACCTGCCGTTGCCCAATGATTACGACCATAAGATTCGGAGGCGGCTTCCCCCATCGTAGTTCCGACATCCGTCACGGATTCGGAAATCATGTCGTATTTGCTCAATCCGATCCTTTTCCACGAATTTTCTTCCGCCTGGAAACCTACCATTCCTTTGAATGTATGCAAATCGTCCAACACATAAGTATATTCGGAATAAATATTTGTATTGAAGAAATTCGTACGTTCCGATGTCGTTCCCATCTGTGAACGTTCTCCCGAATCGTAATAGATGTCTCCGTTTATATCGTATTTAGGAGTCTTATTGCGGGGATAGTCCCCAAAGAAATTGGTCGTCTGGTAATTCAGCTCCACATAAGTCTTCCAATTTTTGATTGGTTCGATAACGAACTGCAACTGCTGGTACATCTGGTCCGTCTGTGTCTTATTGTTTCCGGAGAGCATGAGATATTTAGGTAACTCCGTCAGATAATTGCCATTCGGATCTAAGACCGGCTGGGTCGGCCAGCGGCGCATCGTATCGTAATAGAAAAGGTCGTCGTTCAATTTGTAAGGTTGGTCCAGATCCTGTCGGATAAACTTTGTGCTATAGTTCACTTTCAGCCACGAGGCCAGTTTTGCATTGATCTTGGCGGTGAGATTATAACGCTTCATGCCTTCGTCCCCGTAACGAACTATACCCTGTTGAGACAAATAATTGGCCGAGAGATAATACTGCACCTTTTCCGACCCGCCGTTGACACTGAGCGAATGTTCCTGAGAAAACCCCGTGCCGCCGAAAATCTCGTCGAGCCAGTCTACATTGGCGTTACCGCGCCAATCCCAAATAGTCGGCGTATTGACATCAGGAAACGTCGTTTCCGTCCGGGTTCCGTTCAGATAGTCCTGAATATACTGTAAATGCCAACTCTGAAAAGTGGAATTTCCGCTTGAGTTGGTCCCGATTTCGTTTATATACATCGCATAATCGTAAGAATTGGCCATCTTGGGCATATTGACGGCTTGAGACCAGCGGAAGCTATTATTGTAATTGACCGTAGCACGACCCTCCTTACCCTTCTTAGTGGTGATCAAAACGACTCCGTAAGGAGCACGTGACCCGTAAATGGAAGCCGCGGCGGCATCCTTCAAAACGGAGATATTCTCGATATCGTTCGGATTCAACATATTCATATCCCCTTCCATACCGTCGATCAGTATCAAAGGAGAAGCCTTAGAATCGTTTTCGTTCAATGTCCCGACTCCGCGGATATTGATACTCATCGTACTACCAACCTTCGCACCTTCGCCCCCGTAATTGAAGTTCATACCGGGAACGACCCCTTGCAATGCCTGTGTGACGTTCGATACCGGACGCGAAGCTAGCTCCTTGGCATCCACTGTCGCGACGGAACCGGTCAGGTTAACTTTCTTCTGCGTACCGAAACCCACAACTACAACCTCGTCCAGTTGTTGCGTGTCTTCCTTCATCTGTATCTCCAGCGATGCCTGTCCCATATAAGGGATTTCTTGGGTGACGTAACCAATATAAGAGATCTGGACAATATCTCCTTTTTTTACATTCGAAAGTACGAATTTGCCGTCCATGTCCGTCATAACCCCATTCGTTGTTCCTTTTATGACGACGGAAGCGCCTGCAACAGGACCGAAATTATCGATAACCATACCTGTCACTTTACTCGTTTGTTGTGCAATCGCCATTTCTGCACTGACATCTGAAGCATATATTCTCCCTCCTAAGGAAAATACCAAAGATAATAGCAGAAAACTAACAGTCCTCATTCTTTTTCGCATAAGTGATAAATTTATTTAGTTATGTAAATCAGTATTTGAAAAAATCAATTCTGACTCACGGTTTAAGTTTATAGTCTTATTGTTCTGTAGCTATTTTCAAAGTCACTTCGGTATTAATGAGATACGCGCTTTTATTAAAGAGTATCTGCTATCATGATTTTCTAAATTTTCGATTTATCAGACGTTTAAGTACAGGTAAACCATAGTACAATCATTCAGACCAAAGATGTCAATTTTTTGATTTTGAATCAGAAAACCAACTACAGATTTGTATTATTTAATAAGTTTAACTTGAACAAAAATTAACTCCATACACTATCTGTAATTCCTAATCATCCATAATATTAGTTATTTAACACTCTATTGACCATAATCCCAAAACTGTAACCTTTTGTTAGCAGCCAAGAAGGCAATCTCCTAAAAAACAAGAGACTGAAGATACTTATACTTTTCATCAGCCCCGATCTCATATTAAAGGGCTAATGGAATATATAACCATAGTTCACATAGAACTGTGGTAGTAAAAGATAAGGTTCTTCTCTTGAGCTAAAGGCCAATAATTTTTTCGATAAGTTCTCATATATCTGATCTGTCTATTAAAAACTAAAATATCTTCTATTCTTATCTGTCGTTATTGTTTATCGGTTAACATAAACCATTATTATCAATGCCAATATTTATTCTATGTATTAAATATCTGATTTATAATATTTCAACATAAGTTCTACAGATTCAAATAAAGTTGTAGAAGTGGATAAAATAATTGTTTTGAGAAAATGTACATCATTTATATTTCAGAGGATTTCCATATTCCAAAGGGCAGACAGAATCGTATTAAGGTCTAGTGAAATAACATACAGATTCTGACCTGCCTATCATAAAATCAAACATAATTTTATATTATTTCCCTAATGTCGTGTTATAAATAAAAAAAATATTATATTTGCACATAATTTGTCGTCATAGTTCTATGTGGACTATGTTCTGTTTAATTTTTATTTAATAACATTCTATGGCGCAAGCTTGGCCATTTTCTCTGCCAAATCGAACGTGAGTTCGTAGTTTTGGTAGAGAAAAATAGTTAGGCTAAGAGATGTTTTGTCTTATAACCTATCTCTTATCTAGTTGGTTTAAAACTGTTTGACTTGTTGCTGCTTACAGGAATATCAAAGTAATAAACCAACTTCCAATAAGTAAGACAAGAAGGGTGCAGCCATCATTGGTAGCCTGTCTTTATCAAGATGGGGACTAGTGTTTTATGTCTCACTTAAAGCATATTTTTCATTTCCTTTCTTGCAGATTTAAGATTTTCTTGATAACTTGCCACCATGTTTCTTCTAAATCTCTTGGATGCATAATTATTTGAAGTTTGGTAACTAAAAATAATCCTTTTCAAGGAAAAAGGAAACTTTTAAACAGACTCTTAAAGGCCGCAATCTATGACAAAAGGAATAATGGTATTAATAATTTTAATTATCTTCGGAATGGAGGGATTACATTCTCAATCAAGTCCCGTTCCTTTTATGACCCGTTTCACTCCAAAGCCTGCTATTGTAACTGATTATGCTTATAAGGATACTATTCCCTCCAATTGTGGTTTGGTTCGTTTGCCTAATGGGAAAATTGCATTTATGATCAGGGAAAATGAACGTATGGTTCCTTTTTATATCCGGGCAATAGAAACCGGATATTGGGATACCCGATACGAATCTGATACTAATTATGACAAAATATTTGCAGATATGCGTGAAATGGGGGCTAATACTGCTTACGTCATGATCCATTGGGAAGAAATAGAAATATCAGATAATTGTTTTGATTATACCTTTGCCGACCATATAGTGGAAGCTGCCGCACGTCAGCAGTTGAAAGTGAACTGGATACTTTTTTTACATGCTCAAAAAAATGGGGTTCCTTCCGGTGGTGCGGAGAATATGTGGACTTTCCACCTGGACGATAGGGATTCATGTAATTATACCATGCAATGGCCAATGAAAAACGGTGAAGTTTATAAAAATGTAAAGACACTGCTCCGGAAAGGGGGAATTCGTCCTCTTCATATGTACGGGCATCCGGAAATTTTTTATCGAATTCGCCGTATGTTATATAATCTGGCTGTACATTATCGGGAAAGCAAAACAGTTATAGGGGTACAGTTGGGAAATGAGGAAGGCTTCAGTTTTTTAGATGAAAGTGATTATAATCCTGTAACAAGGAAACTTTATGAGGAATGGAAATTGAAAACCAACAAAACAAGTTATCCCCAATTTAAAAAGGAGGCTATGAATTGGTGGTGGAAACAATTCACCACTTCCTATCACGAAGGAGATCCGTACAAGATCTTATCTTTTAATCTTGATGCGGCTCAAGCCGAAGCCGGTGATCCTGAACGGGTCGCTATGACCGGAACCGGTGCGGCAACCTATTCTGACGGAAATCTGGATGTTATTGGCACCATGTTATACAAACAATGGGGCTATAAAGCGCTTCAAGGATTGGATGCTTTTTATAATGAAGGACGTTATAATTATGAACTTCCTATTCTTATTCCTTCCGAGATAGGTATAGGACGCTTTAATTCTTCCAAAGATTTTCGTGGTTTTGTACTCCACTCCTTGAAAAGAGGGGCGCAAGGTTTCGGTGTGTACTGTTATGGGGAAGTGAAAAAAGGATTGCCGGATTCATCAAATGCACGACAGGAACTGATAAACATGTTTGCCGCCATAAAGGCCAATGAAGATGTGATATATTCAGGATTGCCAGGAGTGGGATATATGCAATGTTGCACAATGGACTCTCTTTTTCATATAAGCCATTTGAATGTAAACGGAGAACGGACATTGGCACTTTTATATCATCAGGATTCCTTTAATGAAGGGAAAAGAAGAGCATCAAGAGAATTGCCACTTGTTTTTAAAGCAAGGCAGGATGGGGATTATATAGTCACAATTTATAAAAATGGATTGTTCTCGTATTCAAGGCAAATCTCTGTTTTGAGGAAAGAAGAATTATCATTAGTCTTATCAGACATAACATCTGAGGATGTAATATTTATCGATATTCACAAATAAACGAACGATGAAAAGAGTACTGTTTACTTCATTCATGGTAGGAGTCGTCGCTTTGGGAGCGCAAGCCCGGCAAAGCCCCCCTCATATCGTACTCATACTTTGTGACGATATGGGCTTTTCAGATTTAGGTTGTTATGGCAGCGAGATTCGCACTCCTCACATAGACAGTCTGGCAATGAACGGAATACGTTTCAGCCAGTTTAAAAATACGGGCAGGAGTTGTCCCAGTCGTGCCGCATTGCTAACAGGTCATTATCAACACGAAGTGGGTATGGGATGGATGACGGCAGTGGACGAACACCGGCCCGGGTACAGAGGACAGATCAGCCGGGAGTTTCCCACGATTGCCGAGATAATGAAATCCAACGGTTACCGGACATACATGAGCGGAAAATGGCACGTCACGGTGGACGGTGCTTTTGACGCGCCCAACGGCAGCTATCCCATACAGCGCGGATTTGACCGCTACTATGGAGGATTGCATGGCGGAGGAAGTTATTATAAGCCCGAACCGCTATACAATGATCTGACAAGGATTACCGGATTGCCGGAAAACTATTACTATACTACCGCAATCACCGATTCTGCAGTCAGTTTTGTCCGGCAGCATCCTTCTGGCGAGCCTATGTTTTTGTATGTGGCTCATTATGCCCCTCATTTACCTTTACAGGCTCCAACCGAGAGGGTGAAGGAATGTCTGGACCGTTATAAAGTCGGTTATGATGTGCTTCGGGAGCGACGGTTTAAACGACAGAAAGAGTTGGGGCTTGTTCCCAGAGAAATGCAACTGCCTGTTTTCCATAAAGAATTCGGAGGAAAACGTCCGGCATGGACAGACTTGGAAGAGGAACAGCAGCGGCAGTGGGTTCAGAATATGGCTACGTATGCCGCCATGATTGAAATAATGGACGACGGTATAGGCAGACTTGTGGAGACCATACGGCAGAAAGGTATGTTGGAGAATACGGTATTTCTGTTTCTCAGCGACAATGGTTCGACCAACGAGGGGGGCTTCCTGGGGCAACTGATGGCGGATCTCAGCAACACTCCGTACAGGAGTTATAAACAATGGTGCTTTCAGGGAGGCACCAGCACTCCTTTCATTCTTACTTATGGTAAGGCTGCCTGGAACAAGATGAAAGGCAAATTATGCAACCAGCCCGCCCACATCATTGACATTCTGCCGACATGCATGGATATGGCTTCCGCACACTACCCTACACAATATAATCATGCAGATTTTCCGGGAATAAGCCTGCTTCCTGCTGTTCAAGGAAAAAAATTGCAGAAACGCACATTGTTTTTTGAGCACCAAAGTTCGTGTGCAGTCATTTCCGGTCATTGGAAACTCGTTCGCGCCAACCGTAATAAGGCGTGGGAACTGATTGATCTGGACAATGACCCATATGAGACAAAAGATTTGTCGAAGCAATATCCGCGGAAAAAGGATGAACTGGAACAAAAATGGAACGAGTGGGCAAGGACTTGCCATGTCCTGCCACTGGAGGACAAAAAGTGGACCCAACGCATCAATTATTACAAGCAACTTCATCCGAACCAGAGAGGAGAGAAATAACTGAATTTTTAACTGTCATTCAAATACCTATGAGACAACAACTACAAAATTGGACATTTATATTTTTCTTGCTGATATTTTTCCCGTTAACACTGTGGGGAAACCGTCAGCCATCTTATTCGACAGCCGGTTTTTATGTCTTGCCCGAAACCGGGCGGAACGTTTACAGTATGAATCCGGCATGGCGTTTTCATAAAGGAAATGCAGAAGGGGCCGAACGGACCGACTTTAATGACAAGGATTGGGAAATCGTATCGCTTCCCGACGGGATAGAGTATCTTCCCACTGAAGCCAGCGGATGTGTCAATTATCAGGGAGAGGTATGGTATCGTAAGCATTTCACCCCTGAAGAAACATGGAAGGGCAGGCAGCAGTTCCTGCACTTCGAGGCTATTATGGGTAAATCCAAGATATGGGTGAACGGGAAATTACTGAAAGAGCATTACGGGGGCTTCCTGCCGGTCATTGTCAATGTCACTCCGTATCTGAAATATGGGCAGGACAATGTCATAGCTGTATGGGCGGACAATAGTGACGATCCCTCTTATCCTCCCGGAAAAACGCAGGACATGCTGGATTTTGCCTATTTCGGCGGTATCTACCGGGATTGCTGGATGATAGTGCATAACAATGTGTTCATCACCGATCCCAATTACGAGAATGAAACGGCGGGAGGCGGGCTGTTTGTCTCCTATGACAAGGTTTCTGACATGTCGGCGGAAGTCTGTGTAGATACGCATGTCCGCAATGTTTCCGGAAAGCCGTTCCGGGGAAAAGTTGTATGTGAACTGTATGACCGTGATAACAGGCAGGTTTTCTGTATGGAAAAAAAGCTGTCCATAAATAATGGAAAGGCTGGACAGACATCCGGAAGGATGGAAGTGAAAGCCCCCCATCTGTGGTCCCCGGACTCGCCTTACCTGTACCGGTTGCATGTATATGTAAAAAATAAGGATGGACAGACCATTGACGGTTATTACCGGCGTATCGGAATCCGCAGCGTTGAGTTCAAGGGGAAGGACGGCTTCTGGCTGAATGGAAAGCCTTATCCGAAACCTTTGATAGGAGCCAACCGACATCAGGATTTTGCGGTAATCGGGAATGCCCTTTCCAACAGCTTGCATTGGCGCGATGCAAAAAAGTTGCGGGATGCCGGACTCAGAGTGATCCGCAACGCACACTATCCTCAAGACCCCGCTTTTATGGATGCTTGTGACGAACTGGGGCTTTTTGTCATTGTCAACACACCAGGCTGGCAGTTCTGGAACGATGCTCCTGTTTTTGCACAACGGGTATATGACGATATCCGCAACATGGTGCGTCGGGACAGAAACCATCCCTGCGTATGGTTATGGGAACCGATCCTGAATGAGACATGGTATCCTGCCGATTTTGCCCAAAATGTGGTGGACATTCTGAAAGAAGAATATCCTTATCCCTATTGTTATGCCGGTTGTGATGTCACAGCGCGTGGTCATGAATATTTCCCCGTTCATTTTACCCATCCGATAAACGGACAGGGAGGGGCATTCAACACGGATCAGCTTGATCCTAAAATCAGTTACTTCACCCGTGAGTGGGGGGATAATGTGGACGACTGGAATTCTCATAACTCGCCTAGCCGTGTCAACCGCTCATGGGGAGAGACGCCTATGCTGAAACAGGCTCAGGGATACGCCAAAACAGACTATCAATATACGTGTTATGATGTCCTGTATCGTAATCCTCGGCAGCATATGGGCGGTTGTCTGTGGCACTCGTTCGACCATCAGCGCGGTTATCATCCTGATCCTTTTTACGGAGGTATCATGGATGCGTTCCGCCAGCCTAAACTATCATATTATATGTTTGGTTCGCAGCGCCCGTCTCGTCCTAATCCGGAACTGATAGCTGACAGTGGACCTATGGTCTATATTGCCAATGCGATGACTCCGTTCTCGCCAGAAGATGTGACAGTTTACAGCAATTGCGACGAAGTACGATTGACTTGCTGTAAAGGCGGAAAACAATATGTTTATCACAAGCCGAAAGTGCAGGAAGGCATGCCGTCTCCTGTCATCACATTCAAGGGAGTTTTTGATGTAATGTATGACAAGCAGCTCTCCCGCAGTAGGAAACAGGCTGACTCCTATCTGCTGGCGGAAGGACTGGTAGACGGTAAAGTGGTGGCAACTCACAAGGTAATGCCGGCACGACGGCCGTCCAAACTGCTGTTATGGGCCGATGACGAGAAGGTGGAGATGACAGCTGACGGTTCCGATATGGTGACTGTGATTGCTGCGGTGGCCGATGATAACGGAAACATCAAGCGTCTGAACAATTACGAGATTAAATTTGAAATAGAAGGTCCGGGACAACTGGTTGGCGATGAACGGACTTTCACAAACCCCCGTCCGGTTTTGTGGGGAACCGCACCGATACTTGTCAGGGCCACTACTGTACCGGGTGAGATAAAGATACGTGCATCGGTAGTATGGCAGGGCAAGCATACACCTGTTCCTGCGGAATTGCTAATAACGACCTGCAAGGCGGCTCATACATTGATTGCTGACAAGGAGGAGTTGAAAAAGACGGAGAAAGAAAATGGACATACCGGAACCGGAACTCTAATTTCTTCCTCTGATTATGAAAGACAAATACGTGAACTGCAACAGGAAGTGAACCGCCTGCGATTGAAGGAAGTAGAAACGCAACAAAGTGAGTTTGAATGATATAATTAACAGTTTTATCTAAGACAATAAAATGTTTGTTAAGGAACGGGATTGACTTCAATGCTTTTGGTGGTAAAAATAATCAAAATGAATATTTTGTTAAATCTCCTGTTGCAAAAAAGTTGTTCCCGTTAAAACTGTCAGATGATTTACTCTTGGGATTTAATGGAAAAACAAAGGGGATGGTGGATATTTCCGACTGAGAAATCAGAATAAATAAAATTATTATGTTATGAGAAAGTTCAACTATTTTTTTATAGCTATTGGGCTATGGATAGGGACAGTAACGAGTATGGTCGCCCAGAATCGTTATGAAAAAGATAAGTTATATAACATTTGCCCTTTTAAGGCGTTGGATAAGGCTTTGGGATATGAAGCTGGAAATTTCGCCGGGAAGTTGAAAGCATTGGACACACAGGATAAGTTGCAACAATGGTCTATCCGTGAATTGTCGGGAAGTTATTGTCTGGTGAATGTTTTTGAAGATAAGGCGGTAAGAGCTGAAACGGAAAAATCATTACTTACCGTTACACAGACGAATGGAAGTGATGAAGCGCAGTTATGGACTTTGCAAAAGGCCGGGCAATATGTACGCCTGGTTCCAGCCAATACACCTTCATTGGTTGTGGCGTATCAGGAAGATGGCACATTGGCATTGGTTGACCGGACAAAAGCAGGCACTTCGGAAGCAACCCTGTTTCAGGTGCGAAGCAGCAGTATGCCTTTTCCAGAAAGTGAATTATTGATACTGCATGAAAAGAATTATTGGGAAGATGAAACGCGTTTTGCTGAAAATAAGGAACCCGGACATGCAACATATATTCCCTATGCTTCAGAGGAGGAAATGACTAAAGATACGGAGTATTATTATACTCCTTGGATGGAGATACATAGCTCAACATATTTATCATTGAATGGTCACTGGGCTTTTCATTTTGTGCCGGACCCCTCTAAACGTCCGAAAGATTTTTATAAAGAAGATTATGATTTGACGGGGTGGGATACGATACCTGTCCCCTCGAACTGGGAAATGCAGGGCTATGACCGTCCGATTTATGCCAACGTGGAATTCCCTCATGCAAATATACCTCCTTTTATTAAAGCACGTAAAGGTTTTAATGATGGCGGAAAAAATTACGGCATCAACCCGGTCGGTTCGTATGTCCATGATTTCAATTTACCACAGGGGTGGGAAAAACGACGTACCTTCATTCATTTCGGTGGCATTTACAGTGCAGCATTTGTTTATCTGAACGGAAAGTATGTAGGATATACACAAGGGGCAAATAATGATGCAGAGTTCGATCTGACCGATTATTTGTGTACCGGAAGAAACCGGCTCGCCGTACAGGTCTTCCGTTGGTCAGACGGTTCTTATTTGGAATGCCAGGATATGTTCCGTATGAGTGGTATTTTCCGGGACGTTTATGTGTACAATGTACCTCTCGTAAGCGTACGTGATCATTATATTACTTCTTCTTTGCGTGCAGAAGATGGATATAAGAGTGGTAGCATGAAGGTGGAGCTGACATTGGATAATCGGCTTCGGAGCAAGGGGTCAAAGGATTTGGTGGTCCGTTTACTGAGTCCGGAAGGAAAGACGGTTGCCGAGTCGGAGGTGAAGGCTGGTTATACTCCAGAGGTTTTGTCAAGTAAGATAAACGTATCATTTGAGTTGTCAGGATTACATTTGTGGACGGCCGAGACCCCTCATCTTTATACATTGCATGTCGTTCAGCGCCAGCAAGGAAAAGACGAACTGGCGTTTTCCACCAAATATGGCTTCCGTAATATTGAAGTCAAGGGTTCGCTGCTGTACGTAAACGGAAAACGCATTTTCTTTAAAGGGACGAACCGACATGATACGCATCCGGTATATGGCCGGGCTGTACCTGTTGAGTCGATGTTATGGGATGTGGTAACGATGAAACGGAATAATATCAATATGATTCGTACATCACATTATCCGAATGCGGCGAAGATGTATGCCATGTTTGATTATTATGGATTGTATGTAATGGATGAAGCTGATTTGGAGGACCATGCCAATCAGTCAATCAGTGATATGCCTTCATGGATTCCGGCATTCGTTGACCGGATTGACCGGATGGTATTGAGAGACCGGAATCATCCGAGTATTATTTTCTGGAGTCTAGGAAATGAAGCCGGTGGAGGAAACAATTTCCGTTATTGTTATGAGGCGGCAAAAAAGCTGGACACCCGTCCGGTACATTATGAAGGTACTCGTGACGGTAAATCATATGGTGGGAATCGTTTCAGTGATTTTTATTCGAAAATGTACCCAAGTATGGATTGGATGAATGAACATGTAAGCCTCTTTGAAAAACCGTTGTTCGTTTGCGAATATGCGCATTCTATGGGAAATGCGATTGGTAACCTGAAAGAATATTGGGAAAGTATTGAAAGTAGTTCCTCTACAATAGGAGGAGCTATTTGGGACTGGGTAGATCAGGCCATTTATGAACCGTTGGAAATGAAACAGGGCGTTTATAGATTGCATACCGGTTATGATTTCCCTGGGCCACATCAAGGTAATTTCTGTTCGAATGGCATTGTACCGGCTACACGAGAGGAATCAGCCAAGTTGAAGGAAGTCAAGGCTGTTTATCAATATATCGGCTTTGACTTTATAGAGATGATGCCGGCAAAAAACAAGGTTTTAATCCAACTACGTAATAAATATGGGTTCTTATCTCTGAATGAATTTGAGTTGAAATGGGAAGTTGTGAAAAATGGGAAAGTGGTTGGAACGGACCATATGAAATTAGCGAATGTTTCTCCGGGAGATTCTGTAAAATTAGAGTTAAAACTGTCGGGCATAAATTTGCGGAAAGCACAAAAAGTGGGTGATGAAGTTCTGGTTAATTTGCGTGTAAATGGAGTAAAACCAACTGTGTGGGCGGAAGCCGGACACGAAGTTGCAACCGGTCAGTTTGAAGTTTTGTCGCGAAAAGACTTGCCGGTTTTACAGGTTGTCCGAAATAAGAAAAACAAGTTGCTGGTTAAAGAGGAAACCGGCAAGGTATCGGTTTCCAATGATCGGATAGTCGCAGTATTTGATAAAACGACCGGAAGAATGACTCGTCTGGTTATGGCGGGAAAAGAGATTGTCAGTCAGGAAGGCGGATTCCAATATGATAATTACCGTTGGATTGAGAATGATTTGTTTAAAAATACGGAAAACGGTCTAGAAGCAGATGGAACATGTGATGTGATGGAAAATGAAGAAAAGGTAACGGTACATACTATCCGTGAAGGTTCACTTTGTTCTACTGAAATTGTATATACATTTACTCCGGATGGAGTGATGGATATGGACGTGAAATTTATGCCTCATGTGACAGATCTGCGCCGTTGTGGGTTGGTATGTCAGATCGATTCGACATTGAATATGGTGGATTATTATGCTTATGGTCCTTGGGAGAACTATGTTGATCGTAAGGAAGGATGCATGATAGGGCGTTATCAGACAACAGTGGATGAAATGGGCGAAAATTATGTCAAGCCTCAGTCGATGGGAAATCGTGAGGGGTTGCGTGAGCTGAAAATGACAGACCACTCGGGAAAAGGCATCCGGATTCAAACACAGGGAAATGTTTCGTTTTCGGCATTGCCCTATACGGATATTGATCTGATGGAAGCAGCACACACATGGGAATTGACTAAGCGTCCTTATATTGTTCTTCATCTGGATGCTGCTTTGCGTGGTTTGGGGAATGCAAGTTGTGGCCCGGAAACTATAGCTAAATATAAGATTCCCCAAAAAGAAATGAGTTATAAATTGAGAGTGAGTCCATTGTAAAGGAAAAAGATGCGTCGGAAAGAAGACGGACCGGTAATATAAGGAATTACAGCTATTGAAACTTCAGGAACAATATAATGATCCGGTCCGCTTTTCTCCTGATCGGGATAAGGAATAAAAGTATTAACAAATCATCAATAAGATAAAAAATGAAGGTTATATTTCGTTATTTGTTTGCTTGTGCTTTCTTATTGGAGGTACAAAGTGTTTTCGCACAAATAGAAACTCCCATTATGGGATGGAGTTCCTGGAATACATACCGGGTGAATATTAGCGACAGTCTGATAAAACGGCAGGCAGATGCTATGGTTGATCAAGGGTTGAAAGGTGCAGGATATACCTATATCAATGTGGATGACGGATTTTTTGGTTATCGGGATGAACAAGGAAATCTATGTACACACCCCAAGCGTTTTCCAAATGGAATGAAGGCAGTAGCAGATTACATCCATTCGAAAGGATTGAAGGCCGGAATTTATTCAGATGCGGGTGGAAATACGTGCGGTTCACTCTGGGATAAAGATATGAATGGTGTGGGGGTCGGATTATACGGACATGAACGTCAGGATGCCGACTTGTTTTTTAACCAGTGGGGATTCGACTTTATTAAGATTGATTATTGTGGAGCCGGACAGCAGTTGGAACTGGATGAACAAAAACGTTATACGGAAATAGTAAAGGCGATTCGTGAAACAGCGAAGAAAAATGTTTCTGTCAATATCTGTCGATGGGCTTTTCTGGGAACATGGGCAAAAGATCTGGCACGTTCATGGCGCATCAGTCCGGATATTGCACCCGACTGGGGCTCAGTAAGGGCTATCATTAATAAAAACCTGTATCTCTCGGCTTATGCTGGGGAAGGACATTATAACGATATGGACATGTTGGAAATCGGCAGGGGGCTGAAACAGGAGGAAGAAGAAGTGCATTTCGGTATGTGGTGCATCATGAGTTCCCCCTTGTTGATCGGGTGCGACTTGACAACAATTCCTGAATCATCTTTAAACTTACTGAAGAACAAGGAACTGATTGCCTTGAATCAAGACCCGTTAGGCTTGCAGGCGTATGTGGTACAACATGAAGGAGCCGGTTACGTGCTGGTAAAAGACATTGAGCAGAAACGGGGAAAGGTACGTGCGGTTGCCTTGTACAATCCCTCAGACGAGGTTTGCGCGTTCTCCGTGCCGCTTTCGCTTTTGGAATTGGGAGGAAAAGTCGCGGTACGCGATTTAGTGAAGCAGAGAGATGAGAAAAAGATCCGGGATTCTTTATGCTATGACGTACCTCCGCATAGTGTAAAGATACTTCGTCTGAAAGCGGAAGAGCGTTTGGAACCGCGGCATTATGAAGCGGAATGGGCCTACCTTCCTTGTTTCAACGATTTGGCGAAGCGTAGCCGGGGCGTTGCGTACAAACCTTACGGAAAGGCTTCCGGTGGTATGATTGTCAGCAATTTGGGTGGAAAAGCGGCCAACTATGCGGAATGGAAGGAGGTATACAGCGAAAATGGAGGAGAATATCGGATGCGTATCGCTTATGTGCCGGCGCAAGGTAATGCCCGTGAGGTAAAAGACCGTCGTCTGGAAGTGGAGATAAACGGACAGAAAACCTGTATTACCGAATTGGAGTCAGACCCGGCAAAAGGTGTCTGTCATGTAACGCTTCCAATTGATTTGCGTCAGGGATATAATTCGGTAAAGATCGGCAGTGCCTATACATGGACTCCGGATATTGATTGTTTTACGTTGGAACGACCGGTGAAAAATAAAAAAAACTGATTTCCTAAAAAATATAGGTTTTGTCTTTACCGTATATTTAATATACTTCTGATGAATTCATATATGAACTTACCCAAGAATACGTTGAAGTCCGTAAACTTGGGTAAGATTGTATATCTGCCGAAGAGGGCTTGGAATTCAACCTCCTAGTTAGAAAAATCTATGTAAAACCCGTTTTAAACGGATAAGGAAGTTAATATATGATCGGGAACTCTATCGTCTCCGTGGCCTCCTTCCAGTCCTCGATCGTGAAATCGCCGCTCTCACCACCCACGAAAATATCCCCGATTACGATATTAAGCGTAAGGCGGGTATCAGCGGTCAAGGTCGTGGATATGTTTTGGGACACCATATGCACGCTGCCATCTTTGAGGGTGACACGTAATTCCAACGAGGGGTTCTCCCCGGAAGGGAAAAGCATCACGGTACCATTGGTCATTTGCGTGCCATCGCCGGAAGGAACCAGCTCAAACTTGACGGTCTTGGTCATATTTTCCGGAATGGCCGTATAATAATTCAACTTCTCGGCTATACCGCCTATACATACCTCCATCTTATCAATGATTGGGCTGAAAGCCCCCTTGTCCTTGGTGGTCACGACCACTTTCACCCCGGCCACCACACGGCGAAGGGACGCGCTCAGATCCTCTATGCCTATATCGGTCTCCTCTACCGCGTATACCAAGTCATATACGGGGCTATAAGTGTCATCCTCTGCATTTTTACGGAGAGACATGTATAATTTTGACATGTCCGCCCCAAGGGTGATCCCTGGAGTCTGGATCGCCGGTGAGCTGTACATGGGGTCTTCATATACCGGCGTTCCCCAATAAACCATGTTGTACGTACCATCCGGCAATGACAATTTGCGGTTATACCCTTCATAAACATGCCCCTCTTCGATGGGATAGAAGCCATTGAACACCGTCAATTGCTTATTCACGTAGTTCCCGTAATAAATCGCCCCTCCTTTCTCGCAAGGATATATCTCCAAGATACCGGTCATTGGGTTGCGTGCCCCTTCCATGTTCCTTACATAGGCTGACAGTGAGGGGGAAACGAGATCGTCTCCCGGTAGTTGCTCCGGTTCATCTTTTGAACAAGAGGCCAAAGCCACAAGAAGCAGGATTGCTAAAGTTACCTTTCTCATACTATTTTCTTTTTAATTTCACGTATTGAATAGCACGTATAAAACAAGCGGCACTCCCTTTTGTTCCATATGTGAGAACAATAAATATTTATTATCAAGATCTTGATCCCGATCTTCCTTTTCCATCGTCTTCAACGCCTTTAATTTCCATGATATGGTACAACCAAAAAGTGTATTGGTTATTTGTTATTGCCAGTAAACTGGAAGTTGTCAAAATGCCGGTACAACCTTTTCCCAGACCTTTCCAAGTTTGGACTTTGTTTTTATCCAAAGTTTTTCGCTATGGAATAATTACATTTTCGTCCTTACACTTCTCGCCAAGCAATTCTTTTTCTTGGGCGAATTGATGAGAACATAGCCGCAAACGCCTCGATCCGTATAGCCAATGCTATTGTTGATAATCTTAGTCTTGATAATTTCAAGAAGTTCTAGACAAAAAAGGCTATTGCCCTTATCATCAGAGTGAACCTATAAACAAAAGATTGTGCCAGCACATTTATTGACAATCTCTTGTTTTTTATCTGCATTTTACCTTTACAGAATTCCTGCAGAATGAACTTTTAAATTCAATATACAATTAGTATTATATCTTATAAACATGACCGCCTGTTCACTTCTCACAGGATACTTGGAACTTTCATTCCGCACGGCCAATCATTTTAGAATTATTTGATTATAAAATTTCATCATACGAGGATGAAAACTTCCCATCCTCAGACAGTATTGTTTAATATCAATTACTTAACGATGGCTTTTACAGCTTCTTCACCTTCAACAGCTACTACTACCACGCCTTGCGGAGTAGCGATTACTGCGTTGTCGGAAGAGATAACCGTGTTAGCTACTACTTGGCCTAAGGTGTTGCTGATAACAACTTTCTTTCCGGCAGCACTGAAGATCGTTACGTAGCCTTCGCCAGATACAACCTTAACTGTTGCAACTTCTACGTCTTCATTGGCTGTTGCATCACTTTCACCCAATGTTACAATCAGGGCTTTTTCTACCTAAGTTGTAAAACCTAACTTGCCGTTCAAATTATACAAGATAATAATTCGGAGTAGAAATCGATCTGATTACATAGTAGCTTTCAGAAGCTTTCGTAATGTAGAACTTGAAGTATCTCTTTTTCTCCTGTTGTCAACGCTCATATTTGGGAAATGATCAGGCATTCAAAGCTGAATGAAAAAGCGGGGGCGTAACAGAAAAGGAGATATATTAAAACCGATATTAGCAATTCAATGAAAAACAAAAGTTTTTAATCTTATCATTCAATAAGAGTGGTTCGATGCAGAGTATTAAGAAAGAAGCTATTGATAGCGTGAACGAAACCGCACAAACCATTCGTTCCGCCGAAAAGAAGAACGAAGACCAGGAATTTCTCCGTATCGCTCGTCACGTTCAATGACAATGTCAAGACCGTAGATTGCGTTCCGGCCAAAGAGATTCAAGAAGTTACGGCAGAAACCTACCGTCTGGATTGCTGAACAGCTTTGTACGATACCATGAGAATGTCGTTCAATGCACCTCGTTCCAAAGTGGCAGAAGATGACTGGGTGCGTGTGATCGTCGTTACCGACGGCTGCAAGAACTCTTCGCGAGGATATAGCGGCAAAGCGATTAAGGCATTGATGTGAAAGGAAAAGGCTGGGTGCTTTGCCTATGTCGTAGCCAACTAGAACGTAAAACAGATAGCCGCGATCATTTCTATCACCAATAAGGATATATTGGAATCAATATGATTTCTGTTACAGCTTTAATAAAAGAAGAGAATGATGAGGAAGTTTTTTCAATATAGATAACTCGATAAAGTCACTGAAAGACAATGGCCTTTATTGGCTTTTAGTTCGTTAAAAGGAAAAAGAAATACAAAATTTGAAGAATCTGTTTTCAAGCCACTGGGAAACATTATCTCTAGTGGCTTGTCAGTTTTCTAGGGATAAAAGCTAAGATAATGGTGTTGTCAATAAAAGTTTAACACAAACTTGCGTATCGCTATACGACAAGTGAAAAATGATGAATTACTCCTCATGAAAACAACTAAATATTATCATAAATTAAAAATAATTGTATAATATGGGTCATATCTGTGCTTGAAATTTTATGTGTTTGATAGCATAAAAAAGCCACCAGGATATGTCACCAGTGGCTATTGTTTTTAAATCATCCAATCCTCACGAGCAAATGATTTGAAGATAGGAAATAATTGACTGTTTACCTATTAGGATAATAAAACAACCTTATAATTAATCGTTGCAAAAATAAGTATATTCTGTGAAAAATAAAAGGGGATGTTATCATGCCAACAAAACGAACCACTCAGTCCTCACGGAGGGAATGGTTCTTTGAGAATAATTTTCGATACAAAATCAAAATCTTACTTAAAGCACCTGATATATAATGCTTTTCAGGGTTAGCATTACTGTTTAATAAAGACAAATAAATGTTTAGGCAATATATAAATAAGTTTTCGATTATCCAAATAATTTGAAATAAAGTTACTCGATTCTCACGAATGGGGTAACTGGACAGTTAATTAAATGACTGTAAAACTGTTTTACATACAATATTTAAGAGTGTGAAAACACGAAAAAGCAACCATGAAAATTATTATACTTAACACAAATGAAAGTAGTAGTTAATACACAATAAATGTTGTATATACACTTAAAATAAACATTGTTGATCAATCAAACGTTGAATTTTGCGAAATAAATATTACTGAGATTTCTTGCTTATCGTATTTGGGCACAAAAATAAATTATCTGTTTTAAAAAAGCAAGAGATGTGAATATAACCATTTAGCTTCATAAGGCAAATGGTCCTCGGAATTATGATGTTGTCCTTCAGTAATTATTGTGGCAGCTATGGTCTGTCTCAGAAGATAACTGCCTGGATAAAATTTAAAAAGTTTAATTAGGATTCATGTTTGTATGAAAAGTAATAATAAATACACTTACAAATATAGAGGTATTTTTTGAAATTAAAAAGGTGAGCCACCCAGTTCTCACGAATTAAAGTGGCTCAAAAGGGTTCTTCCGAAAAGGAAAGAACTTTAAAATAACCTTAGTATGTCTAATCAAAGTGTGTAAAAAGAGACTTTTGTATCGGTAATGTTTTCCTGCGTACAACGCAAAGATAGTTTTTAAATACAAAAAGAAAAATATTTTGTCTTGTTTTTTGTGTTTTATGTTGGTTTTGTAACTGGAAATAATGCAGTAATTATTAATATAAAAACACATACTAATTACAAATGGGAATAACCGACAATCTGGCTGAATATGTATAACAGATGTTAATTCAATCTTATTTGTCGTTCTTGTTCTATATAAAAGCTCAGATTATTATTTCTTTTCATAGTTTTTTCGTAATTGCCGAAGACGCTTACTTTTCTTTAGTCATTTTATTTTCTTCCATATTTTACTGAGAATCAGAAATTTTATGTTCAAAAACAGATATAAAGCAAAGGGGAATCCCTGCATTTTGTTGAATTTTGGTATATATAATAAATATATAAATATCAATCATATAGCTCATATGCTTATTGGTTTGCCCTCTCTTAAAATGTTACCATAAGCAAGCACTTTTGACAAAATCGTTATTTTAGACAATCTTTAATGTTAACAAAATGCAATATTTTGTATGTCAAGTCCCCTTCACTCGAGTCGATGTACATTACATTTTGCTGAAAACTCTTGATGCGGTCATAAGGTTGTACGATACAAGTCTACAATTAGCCGAATCTCGTTATAAGAAATATTCTCTTCCAGCGCATCTTTCAAGACCGATAACGAAGGAAGATCTTCCACCGGGTATTTCCGGAGCAGGTTCTCAATCCGCTTCGCATGTTCCGCACTGATTAATTCGTACAGATCCAGTTCACCCTCCTTCACGAAATGTGCCAAGTGGGTAAACACCGTTCCTTCGGTAAGCGACCTTTCTTCAGCAATCTCTTCTAGGCTCATGCCATCCTTATACATTCGGAAACTAAGTGTCTTGGTATCCACTTTTTCTTCTGGGACAGGAACAAACACTTTCTTGATTTCCGGGCGTTCCAACTGCTTCTCTTCCATATAAGTATTGACTATGGAAAGCAACTCCACGCCGTACTTCTTCAGGCTCTTGGCTCCGAAAAACGGGATGATGGCCAATGCTTCGGTATTGTTCGGCAAAAGGTTGGCGATCCCCATCAGCGCTTTCTGCTTCAAGACGGTATATACCGGCAGATGCTCGCTTTCCGCCTTGGCGGAACGCCAGTCTACCAATCTGTCATAGAGTTCCGGATACAAGATATACGTCGGGACCTCCACGACCATCCGACCTTTGGTTTTCTTCTCTTTCTCTATGTTACGTTTATCGACCGTCCCTTCCAATAACCAATGTGCTTTCCACTTCAAGTACTCCTCGATCGTAAAACCGTATTCCTTCATCTGTTCCAACAAATGTTGTTTCAGGGACAACGCTTCTCTCAGTTCATTGATCGCAGCATCCGCACGCTTTTTCAAGACCTTGTTATCCGTTTGCAGATCGATCCTACCAGCTAAAGCGGCCAGAGGTTCCAATTCCTTCCCGAAATATTCCGCTCCTTTTCTGAGGCGGGATTGCAGTTCCGCATCCGTTTCTGGGGCGGATGCCTTCATGACCAGTAATTCGTACTGTCTATGGAAACGCAGGGCTACCTGCCGGATTTCTTGCTCAAAGAGAAGGGGCATCGCCTTATATTCCGTTGCCAACAGGGGATACAGTCGGTAAAAATACTCTTCGAGCAACCGTGACAGCCTGTCGAGCAGGTGTGACAGCCCGTCAAAACCAAACAACTCGTCCAGCAAGAAAAGAAAATACTCCCTGCGAAGCTCTCTGACCCGTTCCCCATTCGGCTCACGCATTTTCATTTCCCGGATATATCGCTCCACAGTCCAGTCACTGATGATAGATGATGCAGATATCGGGGAACTCAGCACCAACCCTTCCAGACTCCGGCAACGGCTTAGGGCCACATATGCTTGTCCGTGGGCAAATGAGGCATGGATGTCGACAACGGCATGTTCAAAAGTCAATCCCTGGCTCTTATGGACCGTAATGGCCCAAGCCGGCTTGACAGGGAATTGCTTAAACCGCCCCTCCGTCTCTTCCGTGATCTCCTTCGTCTCTTCATTAATCACGTATTTATTACCAGTCCATTCTTCCGGTTCCACTTCGATCCGCCTGCCCGTACGACCCACTTCGACCGCAAAACCGTTTTCGTCAATCCTGCATATTTCACCAATCATGCCGTTATAATACCGATGTGCGGGTGAAGGGTCATTCTTTACAAACATGACTTGCGCACCAAGTTTCAATACCAGATTCCGATCCGTCGGATAGGCATACTCCGAGAAATTTCCGGTAATTTCCGCTTCATAGTTGTACTCCCGCCCCGGAAGCTGTCGGAGCTCCCGGTCATTGATTGACTGTGCTTGACGGTTGTGTGTGGTAAGATGGATATAACTATCCCCGTGCGGGGGAACAAAAGAGGGGATATAACGGCTGTTCAGTTCCCTCAGGAGCGTATCATCCGCTTCGTTCTCCCGTATCTTGTTCAACAGGGCTATGAACCGGGGATCACTCTGCCGGTATACCTGTTTCAGTTCAATCGCAACATAGGGGATTTTCCGCAAAGAACGGCTGCTGAAGAAGTAAGGCGTTTCGTAGTGGGGTGACAACAACCGCCATTCGTCCTCCTTGATGACAGGGGCCAATTGATGCAAATCGCCTATCAACAGCAGTTGCACTCCACCAAAAGGTCTGGCATGATCCCGGTAGCGCCTCAATACGGCATCCACCGCATCCAGCAAATCTGCTCTGATCATGCTGACCTCGTCAATCACTAACAAGTCCATGCTGCGAATGATCCTGATTTTCTCCTTTCCCAGCCTTAAGCGGGAACCGTTCCCGTTAATGACCGTGTCCGGAACAAAAGGTGTAAACGGTAGCTGGAAAAACGAATGCAGGGTCATTCCTCCTGCATTGATAGCGGCGATGCCGGTAGGAGCCAAAACGATCATGCGTTTGGGAGAGTCTTCTTTCAAACGGCGTAAGAAAGCCGTCTTTCCCGTACCGGCCTTTCCGGTCAAGAAAAGAGACATGCCCGTCTCTTCCACAATCTGCCGGGCCCGCTGCCATTCTGAATTAATGTCCAAAGTCATCACTAATGAAATAATGTTGTTGAACGCCAAGAACCATAAACCTGTCTCAAGTTCTGCGGTTTCATTTACATGCCAATAAATATACTATCAACAGTATCTATCGAGGCATGAGATATTCGACAAAACTCCAATACGGTCTCTTCCTGCTCAAAAATAGCAAAAATTATGCCGTTTTAAACACGTTTAGACAGCATCATAATGTAATCCTGATTTCAAAAAGAATTATCCTTCAAGATAATACGCTTTGCCATAATTCCCGAAACCCATTTATTTTAGTGGACACTTGTGTTATCAGGAACGACGGACGGGGTTATTGTGCAGCTACACGAATATGACAGGTATCATTGTTGTCAACCATTCCGATAATATCAAGTTGTACGAAAACAGATTCTTCTGGAAACTGTCAGTCATATGGAAAACATTCCCTTTTCGGTACATACATGGCTTTCATTTTCAAAATAGAGGTCAATCAGTTCTTTGTTGCTAAATTACTCAAGTCCTTGCCATTTTTCGTTCCTGTTCGTGCAGGGCAGGATTGGATGTTTCGGGATACACTTATTCTTTAGCACTAGAACTTCTAAAAAGAAGTTACATTTTTCCATGATAGACAATATAACCGAAACAAAAGACGAAGCCCCTAAGGCAATTGTCCGTCCCAGAGGCTCGTTTTGCGTATAGCTTTCACTCTTTCCAGAGCTACAGGCTACTTGAACTTTTTAAGTTCAATATACTTTAAATTCTTATCTTATTGATGAATTAATTTGAAAGACAAACGATTATGGAAGTTTTGAAAAGTTTCGGGTAACGATTTAGAGATTGTGCTAATTTCAGCATTTTATAGTCTCATGCTCATGAGAAAACTCTTCTTTGAACAAAGGTAAGAACATTTTTAGACAAAAAAATTCCGTAAGCATCCGATAAAGTATACATTGTAGTACTAAAAACTCTTCTATTACTTTGCGGTCAAAAAGTAGTTATGAAACAAACAATGAATAAAGAAGAGTTTTTAGCGCTATATAAGCGCCAACAGTCCAGCGGACTAACAATAAAGGATTTCTGTGATAATGAATCGTATCCGGTTTTCTGCTTTCATTATTGGAAGAAGAAATACGGATTGAGTCACCCATATAGCAAACATGCTGAACCAACAGGTGATTCGTTTACCCCTCTTAATATTAATCATACTCCTACCATTCCCACTTCATCATGCGGTGACAGGCATGTAACCATAGAACTTCCATCCGGCATAAAGATACATCTTAACAACCTGAGTAATTCGGAGATTATTTATGGTTTGATTAGCAAATTATGTAGCCATGTTCTGCCTGAATGATACGATGCGCTACTTCCTGTGTCCCTGAAAGACAGATATGCGTAAGGGAATAAACTCCCTTTGTGGAGTTGTTGTAAGCGTCTCTGCGATGCTACCTTTGCCATTTATGGGGGAGTAAATTTCTTATAGTCTCGTGATCTGTATTGGGATTTATATCAATGAGCTTAGTAAGCAAATCTTTAAAATACTCAAATGAGTTAATGTTGTTGAGCCTGCACGAACAAGCCAGTGAGTAGATCAGTGCAGCCCTTTTAGCCCCCTGATGACTCCCACAGAATAAGGAGTTTCTGCGGCTTAAGCTAATATATCGCATTAGTCTTTCAATCGCACTGTGGATTTAACGTAAGCCCCCGATAAAATCCCCGTTGCCTAATATCTTTTTTCGCTCGATCTTTGCGCAAAAAAGATTATGCGAAAAATGAGTAAAGAAGAATTCTTAGAAATTCTATCCCGTCAGCAACGAAGCGGTTTGACAATAAAAGACTTCTGTGTCAATGAAGCCTATACCGAATCTAGTTTTTATTATTGGAAAGGAAAGTTTGGTCTCTCACGACCTTATCATGGAGAAAGATCCTCTTCCGGAGAATTCGCTCCTGTCAATTTGACCTCCCCGTCCACATCCAACCCGTCTTATGATAGAGTAGCTATGGGATCCGGGGAGATTCAAATAGAGTTTCCTGGTGGCATAATAGCCCGCTTCAGTGGTATGGCTGAATCCCATGCCGCCATGCAATTACTCACTCAAATTTGCGGTCATCATGTTTTGCCTGAATGATACGATGCGGTATTTCCTTTGCCCGGGTAAGACAGATATGCGCAAAGGCATGAATTCACTATGTGGAGTCATTCATGACAAGATGGGCTACGACGTCCGTTTAGGTGACGTATTCATTTTCATAAACCGCCAGCGGACCACGATGAAACTTCTGCATGCGGAAGATGGCGGTCTTGTCCTGTATATAAAAAGGCTGGAGGAAGGAACCTTCCGCTTGCCCGAATATGATCAGCAAAGCAAATCATACCCCATGGAGTGGCGTGATCTGGTCATGATGGTGGAAGGAATCAATAACGGATCCGCTAAGAGGCTCAAGCGATTGAAGGCGTTACGAAAAAGTGATCTATAACAATGAAACTCAATGGACCAGACCTTGTTTAAGTAAGAGTTTTTATATATTTTTGTATTGTTCAAAATCCTCATAAATAATGACTCAGATAGAAACATTAGAACTTTTGGTAACCACACTCCAACAGACTAACGCCAGTCAGTCTGAGTCCATCAGAGAGCTGACCCGACAGAATGAACAGTTACAAAACAAACTGGATGAACTCCTGTTTCAGGTAGCGTGGTTGAACCGACAACTTTTTGGTCGTAAGAGTGAAAAGTTATCCCGTCTGGACCCAAATCAGCTATCCCTGTTTGAACAGCCGGCCCAATCCTTAGAACCGGAACCTTTGGAAGAAACTGTAGTCGGACAAACTACAACACCTATGGTTACTAAAAAGAAAGAACGGCAGAACCGTAAACTGCTGGAAGAACTTCCGGTTGTGGAAGTTGTCATAGAACCACAAGACCTGGATCTTACAAAGTATAAACGGATTGGTGAGGAACGTACGCGTACACTTGAGTTTGAACCGGGTAAATTATATGTAAAGGAAATCATACGTCCCAAATATGGACTGAAAGACAATACCGCTTTACCCAGGAACATCAGGGTGGTATCGTAATAGCCGATCTTCCACTGTTGCCTATTTATAAGGGACTTCCGGGTGCCAGTCTGCTGGCAGAAATTCTCCTGCAAAAGTATGAGTATCACGTTCCATTCTACCGTCAGATACGGGAGTTCCATCACTTAGGTTTGAAAATCCCGGAAAACACGCTTCATGGCTGGTTCAAACCCGCCTGTGAGCTGCTAAAGCCTTTGTACGATGAACTCAAGAAGCAGGTTTTGGCAGTCGATTACATCCAGGTGGATGAAACCACATTGCCTGTCATCAACAAGCAAAGCCACAAAGCTGTCAGGGAATACCTGTGGATGGTCAGGGCGGTAACCAGCGGATTAGTATTCTTTCATTATGATGACGGTTCCCGTTCACAGGAAACAGCACGGAACTTATTGGAACCATTTAAAGGATATCTTCAAAGTGACGGTTATGCGGCCTACAACGTCTTTGAAGGTAAGGAAGGGGTGTGCCTTGTGGGTTGCCTTGCCCATATCAGGCGTCACTATGAGACCGCCAAAGAGGAAAATAAGTCTCAGGCTGAATACGTTCTGGCCAAAATACAAGAACTCTACCGGATAGAGCAGGCGGCTGACATACAGGGAATATCCCCTGAAATGCGAATGTCAAAAAAGGCAGGAACAGGCTCTTCCTATTCTTGACGAGCTGGAACAATGGATGGAAACAACCTATCCGAAAGTGCTTCCTAAAAGCCGGATGGGACAAGCCATCACCTATGCCTATACCCTTTGGCCACGCATGAGAAATTACCTCAAAGACGGCAGGCTCAAAATTGACAATAATCTGGCTGAAAATGCAATCCGCCCAATAGCTTTATCGAGAAAAAACTTCTTGTTTTGCGGGAATCATGAGGCGGCGGAAAACACGGCTGTCATCTGTTCATTATTGGCATCATGCAAAGCATCGCAAGTTAACCCCAGAGAATGGCTTACCGATATAATTGCCTGGTTGCCATATTACACAAGGGATAAGGGAAAAAACCTAAAAGAGTTACTACTCAATTACTGGAAACTGAGAAACTCCAAAGAAATCTAACAATACTCTAATGAAAAGAATATTATAAACAGAGAATCGCTATAAACTTATTAGATGTATATAGGGATTCTATAATTGATACGGGTACTTTATCGGGAGCTTACGATTTAACATGGAATTATCATTGATTTATCGTATAAATATATTGAAAATCAATGATATGGACAAGTAAAATAATGCCAGATTATAGAAAAAAATGAAGGATGTTTAACTCTTGTGAATACAAACATCCTCCACTTGTTAACGATGTGATTCAAGTCATATGGCTACTTTTTCAGTAGAATCGAAATCAGATCCCCTTTTTAAGGTTGACAGTAAGCCAATTAAGAATAGAAAATGATTGTTTTCATTCAAAAAGAAATTAGAGTTTCTAAGCGTAACAACAATTTCTACATATAAAAACTATACTTAATTTGAGGTTTTTGTTCCGGCGACACATATTTCAATATTTCTCCAACATTCCGACTACAATCAATTGTAATCGGAAATTTTCTATCAAATTGGGTGTTATTCCAATTCATTTTTGTAAGGGATAATATTTCTTTACATATCTGTTCAGGAGATTCATCAAAAGAAAAAAGCCTTACTTCTATAGGATTAGGAATATATTTACCTGGATATGTCCCATAATACTCAACATATCCTCTAGTATATAAAAAATGACGGCATCTATTAAGACTAAACATTGTTCCTCTTAATGGAGGATAATCATTATCTCTATATAATCTAAAACTTGTAGGCATGATAGTTACTAAATCTATTGAATTAATATTCATATCATAAGCAACCCTTTTAAAACCATCAATTTCTTCTTCGGAATAATTCGAACTCTTATGAATGACAAGCCTTTGAGGAAAAATTTTTATTGCATTATAATATTCACTCAAGGATTCCTTTAAAAGATTATATGCTTGTTCCTCCGTTAAATGAGGTTGCCTATCCTTTTTATCCTCCTTTACAGGAGTCCCTCTTAATATTACTCCATTACCGTGTTCATTAAAAATTTGTGCAACACTGGTCTGAATAGTTTTTTTATCACGGGTACGATAAAAACTTATTCCTGCAAAACAAGTTATATTATTAGTTTCCTTTTTTAAAGACCAAGGAATACCTCCTGCCTTATAATATAAGGCAGTATAAAAGTTCCAAGCTATACTTGCTTCATCTTGCATCTCAGAAGAAGGCTTAGCAATTCTATCTCTTAGTATTTGAATTGGGATATTATATTCCATAGCTTTGGCTTTTAGTAATCTCCTAAAATTAACCTCAACTTCCACAGAATCCTCCTCTCCAAAATCATCATCTATTTCAAAAGTTTTAGTCCCATATATTATTTTTGTCAAAGATTCATCCAATACACATAAAATAACATCTGGCTTCTTATTGTTTGCAAGAAAATGTATTTCTGATAAATAAAGCTCCACTGTTTTAAGAATTAGCTGATCAATATCATTAGCTTCTTTTTTAATTTTGTCAAAGGTCGAATTATTAATTTTACGTATATACGATTCATCATATACAATTTTACTATGAAATCCAACTGTTTCATTAAATCCTGGAAAATTAGTAAAAAGATTAGGTTGTTTACTCTTTTTTGCTTCAATATGATTGCCACATTTTTTAATCCAGCTAATAGCAATATTAATGCTTTCACTCAATCCTATAAACCCAACAACTATTTTATCAGGTCTTATATCATTAATATCTGATACATTATACTTATATATACCTGTCCGAGGACAAACATATTCCCCTTTACCAAACTGTAATAAAGGTTCGTCTAGTAATTTAATTTCCATACAATAGAGTATAATTTAGTGTTAAATTAAAAGGAGAAGAAAATGATATATACTTATATTCAGCCTCATTATCTTCTAATTTATTTGTAAGACAGTATGACAAAAACATAAAATGTTGGTAAACAGAAGAATTACTTTCCAAGTTTTTTTTCTGAGCAATTAATTGACTTTCTTGTTTGCAGCTATGATATCCATCATAAGTATAACTCCATCCTGGAGTTATACTTATAAACCATTTTTCATTTGATCTAAAAGATTGAATTTTAAATGAAAGTTGCCTAAAATATAAAATTTGCTTCTTTTCGCTATTCCAAACTTCAGCAACAACAGAACGCGTTGCCATTTTTTTATTTTTCCACGTAATTTTTCGTTCCCTAGGCACCCCTATAGGCTTAAATCTAAAGTATTTTTCTTTTGGCAACCACTGAATATTCTTGTATGAAGCCAACTCTTCTATAGAACGATTTATAAGATGAAGGAGTGCCTCTTCGTACTTGAAACTAACATTGGCAAATTCATTTACAGAATACTCTTCAACCGTACCAATTTCCACTAACTTATTTAAAGGTTCATCCCGGTTATCCAAGGGCCTAAATGATAAAATTTTATCTTCAAAAGTAAACCAATCTCTGCAATATGTGATTTTCAATAGTTCAAACGCCTTACTTAACACCTTACCCATGGATGCACTCTTTTTAAGTTTATTGGGAGTACTCCAAGATTGCGTAATTATATCATCCCGATCTATCCCAATTATGCCTACATATACTTTTGAGGGGATATTTACTTCAAGTATATTCGGAAATAGCACTTCTGTTTTTATTATCTCTCTATGTTCTAATAGATATCTTCGTTTACTTATTTCCTCTTCACAAAACTCATCTTTCAATAATTGTAATAAAGAATCTATTTTAGCAATACTAATTAAAGAGTTTACTTCTTTAAGAATATCACTATAGTCTAAAATATCTTTTTCCGAAAATTCTAATTCATTATCATAAGCTACAGAGAAAATAGCATCTGAATATTTTTTCTGCTTCTCTGTTATGATATATATAAGTAATCTATCATAATCCTCGCAACGTTTACCTTTTACAAATTCATTTATTGTATGTTTGACTTTGTCCCCAGTACCAGTAGATCTAACTTGAACCGCTATTCTATTTTCTGTATCCACTAGATCTATAGCAGCAGAATTCCTCACTCTGTTATTTATATTAACTAAATTTACTCCATAAATCAAATTTAAGATAGGAATAATCACATTTTCTGCATGAACATTGATATCATACAAATTTAAACTATTTAAACTTTCGACCTCAGTTCTAAATCTCGCAAATAGTTCTGCTATTTTTTCTATTTTCTCTTTTCTATGCATATAATTACATTTTACATATCTTCAAAGGTACACAAAAAAAATATTTCTATAAACTTTCTCTTAAATTATTAGAGTTTATACAGAATAAGAAACAGAGCTATTGATTACTAGCACCCTGAAATCTTATTTGATATAATGTGTATTATGAATAAAAGTAGATATCAGAATATCACTATATTGAAACTTTAATATATCATTTTTTGAAAATAAAGTATATATTTGCATTGAAAGAATTGTTCTTTGACTGATGCAAAAGGAAACAGAATATTGTAATTTGTTTGTTTCTAAATCGTTACCTGTTATTATCAAAGCAGATGATAACTTTCTTATTTTCAATTAGATATAAAATATATTGTGTCTTGCGGTGTCTCGCGGAATGAAATGTCACTCTTTTTCTGATATGGCAGATGTCGGCAAGCTCTTTAAGGTAAGCGTTGCTTTTCTGGTTTGAAATAGTTGGGAACAGGTATTCCGACTCACCTTTCCCGATGTAGAGGCTGACTATTTTTCTGGCCTGGGGAAGAAGTGGAATGAATGCTGGATGATTGGTCTTGGTTCTGTACAGATGGATATACATGCCTTTGTCAGAATCTGAAATGATTTGATCTTTCCTCAGTCTGCATATGTCCGAATAGGATATACCCGTGAAGCAACTGAAGATGAATACATCACGGATGGCAGCCAATCTGGGAATATCCAGCCGCTTGCTCATTATCCTCATTATTTCCTGCCTGTTCAGGTATTGTTTCTGGCTTTCCTCCTTCTTTATCCGGTAGGTTGAGAACGGATTGGTCAGGATAATTCCGCACCGGTATGCCCATAGAATTCCTTTTCTTACCATACTCATCATCTTGGCTGTCGTATTGATCGATAGCTTACAGTCAGTTCTGAAAAAAAGCTCCAGTTCGTATATCATCTGCCGGTCGAACAGTTCCAGTGCCACATCCTGCCTGCCCATTTTTTTACAGAATTCTTCAAGCCGTCTGTAGACCAGTTTATGCCTGTTGGAATGGGACATGCTGATTTGTCCGGCATGTGCCAGCCTGTCCGCATCTTTCACCTGTTTGTCAAATATCTCCAAAAGGGAAGGTGGGTTGGATCCTGTGGCCATGAAGCGTTGTTTCAGCATGCTTGCTGTAAGATGTTTCCCTTCCAGTTGGGCCTGTTGGTAATGATGCAGCAATGTGGAACTTACTTTGTCCAGGTATGCATTGATGTCGTGTGCTTCTGGATTCATGTCGGAAACACACCTGTTCTGCTTGTCCCAATGCTCCTGCAGGATGGATGTCTTCAGACTTATATCTGCGGCCTTGTTGTTGACTATGATGCGGAGCATGATTGTTGACTTGCTGTCTTTTTGAAGCTTTCTACGTTTCAGATAGAAATAGATGGAAAAACTATGTCTCATAAGAAATAAATATTAATTGTGTCCATATCACAAACGGATGCATAGGACACGGATAAGACATAGATTATGGTATTGAGTGGTGTAATATGTTGGTTATTAATGGTTTTGAGTAAAAACACTATATGAGAGAGGAATAAAATAAATGTGTGATTTTCAGATATTTATTTAGGTCATAGGAAAAGGTTCAAATCCGCCTGGGATTCTCCTAAGAGAGTTACCACGCTGATATTTAAAACTTTATATTTTTAGCTTCAAGCATATCCCATGATTTAACCCACTAATTTGCTACGTGCTTTTGCGGTAGTTTGCTCATGGAGAATACTGGGGTAAAGATAGTTATACTTCTCGATTTTACAATATTTCTTTTACTCATTTAACTTCTTCGAGACCATGCTTCTGTATAAAGCTCCTCAATATCTTGAATATTTAACTTATGAATATTTATAAACTCTTGGATCTTAATATCCTCAATCTCATTTATGTTATAAGATTTAAACTCTTTAATAAAAGATCTTATTGCGTTTTTGAAAATTTTCATTTTTCCTTTTCGCATTATATCTACTTTATGTGTAAAGTCAGCTTCATAAGATAATTTATGTGTAGGTATGATTAAAATTCTTTTAACTAATGCTTCTTTTCCATATTCGTTTTCAAACCAACCACAATGTGAATTCATTTGTGCAGCTTCATGCTTGTTTATTGTTTCACGGCTTTCGTTAACTTCGCTTTTACATTCTAGTAAGAAAAATTTATTTTCTACTCCTCCCCATAAGTTATCAGGTCCTTTACGAATTTCTTTATCAGGTCTTTGACTTATAAAACCTAATAATGCACCTATTTCTTGTAGAGAAGTTTCAAATTTTTCGGCATTTACACCGAATGTAAAGTTGTTTAAAAGACCATCAACAGCCAATACTAGTTCATTATAATCCTTATATTGAGCTATCCATTTTTTTATTCTATAGATTCTACTATCATTAATGACATTTATTTTTCTATATGTTATACCATCTTTAGGTTTCAATAATTGCAAATTAGAACTGAATGCGCTCTTTTGAATTTTATTAGAATCTGTTTTACTGATAAAATATTTATATCGTGCTAATATTTGCATATACCACCCGCGTTCAGAATCATCTTTAATATGTTTATCTAATATTATTTGTATTTTGTTACATGCTTCTTCATGGTTCTTCTTAAAAGAAAAAGCTTCTGCTTCTTTCTCTAATTCTAAAATGTCATAAATATCACTTTTTCCATCAGATAAAGAGAGTTTATCCATTTCTTCACGATAGAACTCCTTCCATCCTTCATCTCTTTTTACTAAAGCTTGAACAATTAGTGATGTTACTACTTTAAGAGCAGGTTCATCAGCTCTTAAATCTTCTTTTGCCATATCTGCAATTTGGAAGCCAATATCGATTTGTTTTTTTGTTTGTGGAGAGAAATATCTACTAGTTCTTGTACTTCTGATAAACTTCACCAGGTCAGCTCCAATCAGTAATATGACACTGTAATCTTTTTCTCCTCTAACACTTCTCCCTAGCCCTTGCTCAATTCTTTGGGCTAAACGAATATTTATAATATCGCTATTAACTCGACATTGCTCTTCGTATCTATCAACTAATGAATTAAAATAAGGCATGGAATCTATTATTAATAATCGACATGATTCATCTGGTAAATCTATACCATCATACCTATTTATTATTACTAGTGTTTTTTCTATATTTCCTGCTTTTAAATCAGATATTAGAGTAAAAATATTTTTTGTTCCAGAAATAGTAGAACCTAATACATAATATTGTTCAGACCTACGATGGCTTGGAACTATAGCAACTCTTCCAAAATGTAATTTTGTGTTAGGCTTTGCAAATGTACTAACTATCAAATCTCTGTCCAATGAGTCATCAATCAGTGATGGTATCAAAATCATCTTCTCACCAGACCATTTTTGTTCAGTATTAATTAAAGGATTTTTGATAGCGTTTATATCAAACCCTAAACCTTTAATAAAAAATGAATCATCTTGAGTTGTGGCAGACATTAAGATTCTTTGGTTTGCATTTGCAAATGAGCCAAAACTTCTAATAGGAATATGATATGGAAGAATCTCAACCCCATTACCAGTAATAAAAGCTTGGCAGTCTTCAAGACAATTCTTTATTAGTGGCCATGTAAATGCCAGCTCATTTTCTTCTCTGTATTTAGATAACAAATTTGCTACTTCGCTTTTTTTATCAATCCAAGACCAATATGGAATTGGAAGTAATGCGTCATAGTCACCATTACGGATATCTAGAAAATCTCCCTCTCCTTGCTCTGTTAGATCATCCTCAAAAAGAGACAGTATTTCTCCATACAAAGAATGTTCTCTCTTTATTCTCACTGTAAACGAATCTTTTATAGCATCAATACAAGCGTGCGAATCATCTAAAACAAGGCTTCCAATATGAATATAATTATTATCAATACCAAAAATAGATTTCCCATTGAAAAGCTTTTGAACATGAACAACCAATATCTTCTTTCCCTCAATAAAGTCATTTGGTAGATTATTATCTTCTTCAATTAAGCAATATGGTATTCCAAATTTTGTAGCTTCTTGAGCTACTTGTTGTGATAGATATATATTGGGACAAACGAAAACACACGGTCCTTCTCCCTGATTTATTTTTGATTGTAGAATTAATAATCCAATCAATGTTTTACCTTCCCCTGTGTGAAGTTTTATGATTAAATTATGTTCCTTTTGCTTGTGATTAAACCATTCATCTAATATCTTACTTTGGGCAGGTCTCAAAGGACCAGTAATACTTCTACGATCTAACTCATTGTATATATCTAAAGGTATGATTTTCTTTTCAACCTCTTTCTTACCTAATTTTTTTCTAAAGTCAACCATAATAATATGATATTAGTTAATTTATAAATTAATGTAATTGTTATTGATGTTACATTCCTCTTCTTAAATGTAATGCTTAAAGGGCAAAACTCCTGTTTTAATATCCTTTCCTGCTGTAAGAATTTCCCCTATTGAATCAGCAAATTTGAGTGTGACAGGAACACCATCTCCATAAATACAGGCATTGTAATTTAATTTAGTTAAACTTAAAATGTCTTTGCACACAGTATCTATATCTGCATTTCCTCTTGTTATGGCAATATCTATAGGATTAGGAGTTTCTAATCCTATTTGTGTTTTAAATCTTGGGACAAATCCTTTTGTCCATAGGAATGCTTTTGAATTATCATATTGCATCATTGTTCCTCTTGGCACACAATATGAAGAATGTCTATAGATTTTAAATGCACTGTTTTCTTTTATTCTAACACCAATAATTTGCGATTTACCTTTTACAGCTTCTTCAAAACCTTTCCATTCTACATTGTCAAAGTATGTTTTTGCATGGATAAAAATTTCTTTAGGATACTCGTTGAATTTATAATAATAAGAATCTAATGATTGTGAGATAATTTCAAAAGCATCTTGTTCTGATAAATGAAACTCTCCACTTTGAGGGTTCCACCAAGGCCCAACATTACCTCTGAAAACCATTCCGTCACCTGAATCTAAAAACATTTGAGCAGCACAACATGCATTTTTACTTTTAGAGTCTGATTCTGTTTTTTTATACACTAATCCTAAATAGCAAACGCCATCACGAACATCTCCTAATTTCCAAGGGAGTCCTCCCAACTTGTAGTATAAAGTGTTTGATATATTCCATGCTTTTGATGTGTCGAATTTTTGTTCTTCTTCTATTTGCTTTTGTGAGAAGATGTCTCTATATGTTATTTTACTTTCTCTGATTATCTGAGTCACAATCTTAGCAGATAATATTTTTGCTTTTAATTGATTATGAAAGTTTACTTCAAACTCATATGCTTCTCTTAGCTGTTCCTTTTCTTCTTGGAAAAACATATCCAATTGAGTGGAATTTCGTTCTTGTTTCTTTAATCCGATATTAATATTTTCTGCTGATTTTGGAATTTTAGAATTAGGTCTTCCAAATTGATATATACTTTCTGGAATAACAATAAACCAAATATCAACTGGCATTTCTTCTTTTTCACTGTATGCAATTAAAGGATCTACATACAGATTTACCCAATTATAAACTCTCTGATGAGAATCTGTATATCTTAAATATTTCTCAATATCATTATCTTTAATATCAATTTGAATGATGTTATCGAAATTTATAGAGATACCAAAAACGGTTTCTAATCCCGGAAAATTAGGGCGTGCTATATTAGCATCAGAATTAATCACAGGAGAGTTGATTTTTTTTAAATATTTGATCATCTGCTCCCTAAGCTTTTTAGTTCCAATAATACCAATGTTTTTTACACCTCGTACTCGCATTTGATCGAAAGGGCCAAATAACATTAAACCATCTCTTGGATCTATTGCTTTTTGTCCATTTCCAAATGTCAAAGATGGCTCATTTATATATTTAAGTATTGGTTCAATCATCTGATTCTTCTATTAATTCTTCATAATAATCTTCCACTTTATTAATATCCATTTGAGATTTTGGATCATTATATCCGACCTCACTCCAAAAAGTCTCAGGCCATTGCTTCATTTCTAAAAATTCTTCACTAATCGAGATTTTTATTTTGATCTTTCCATCTATATCTTTTAGTTGTTGTATGAATGCTAATTGTAGATCTCTCCATTCTTCATTAAAAAAACGTTTCCCTTTCTTTCTTCTAAATGAATGTTGTTTCTTAGCATCATTAATAATATTAAACCCATCTGAAGTAAATAATATGTGAGATTTAATAGAAAACCCCACAAATGGAAATATAATTGGTTGAAGAGAAACAGCATAATGCCATGAACCAATTGCTTCGTATTTTCCTAAAATAGATTTTGATTTCTTTTTTCTTGTATATGGATATGTAAATTCTATTTTTTTCAATCCTTCGTATTTAGGCAAATAGTAAGCTAGTCTTTTGTTTGACATTTCATATTTAAACAGTCCTTTTTTTCTAAACAAATTTGATACAACGCAATATAACAATCTCTTAAAGTGATTTTCTACATCTCTATGCAAAGGAAAAGAAATAGATTCAAAACCAAATAAAATGTCATTTAAAGAAAATGTATAACTGTTTTCTGGTAATACTTCAACTTGATCATTTTCTCTTGGAACTACGAAATTCAATTTATTATCAAAAGTGGATATAATATTTGATAAAAGGCTGATCGGTATATCCTTGTTTAGATTCCTAATTGCTTTAGCTTGTGCTGCATTTGTAAATTGATACATATAGAAAACTTTAGGAGCATTTTCTATCTGCCACCATGATGTATAAAAAAGTTCTTTTTTAGGAATGATAGAACAATTTGACACATATTCATTTTCGTACCATTCTGAAAATGAAGATTCTTGGCTATCAAAGTTTTTTGGAATAGAATCTTTTTCTAGCTTTCTTATTAGTTGTTTCAGACCATCAGCCCAATTGTTGTTAAATGGGATATGATTGATGTTAGGAAGCCCAATTGCCAAATTATAAGGAGATGCATCAAGATGAAGCGGGATTATAAAATCTTGTAACCCATATTGCGAAGCAATGCTTTTAGCATATTCTATTTCATTCTCAATACCCTGCTTTAGCAATCCGTCTTTTGTCACAATATTTTTCGAATAAACAAATAGTACTTTTATGGAACTTTCAATAGCCTTTTGTATAGTAGCCCAAAAACGTTCACCTCCTAATAGTCCATCTTTATCTATCCAAGTTTTATAACCAAGCATTTCTAGTCTTGATGCTATCCAAATAGAAAATTCGTTATCTTCTGGTGTTGCATGACTAATGAATATAGTATCTCTTGCCATATTATTGCTCTTTCGAATTTACTAATAGGTCTTTCACATCAATATCTAATACTTTTGCTATCTCAAAAAGCGTTTCTATAGATGGCTGTGACTCATTTGTACACCATCGAGAGATAGTTGCTTCATTCTTCTTTAAGACTTCGGCAAGCCACTTTCCAGTACGCTTTTTTTCTACAAGTACAATTTTTAATCTATTTAATTCCATTGCATGATAAATTGATGTATATTGCAAATATATTGATTTAATTTATATTGCTTGATATGACTGGAGTATTTTTATTAAAAATAAATTATAGATTTCGTCTTTTTTTCTTTTTCCTCTTAGGTTTTAGCGGTTGCTCTTCATTGTGGGTAATAAGATCTAAACTTGATGTTGAAAAAGTGGTGAATATATCGGATATTTGGTTGTTCCCTTGATTGATAAATGGTATGTCAGGATTTTGCCTTTCTTGTTTTGTTGTATGAGTCTCAATATTTATAGCAAGCAAGTTTTCTATATCGACTGTTAATTTTCTTTTACTATATAGTGCTTTTTGTTCTTGGTGTTTAATCTGTTCACATATGGATCTATTTTTCATTGTGTTGTGGTAATGAAATGATTCGGATTGATGGCGATTGTAATTGAACTGTTTATCAAAGCCTTGTTCCGCTTGTTGGAACAGGTTCACACGGTCGAAGCCACCTTTTACTACTCCGTTCTTGGTGTTCTTGTGATTGGTAAGCGGAGATAGCTTTTTCTTATTGGCTTGGTCTTTCCGGCTGACAATCAAATGACAGTGCATGTTCAGTTCGTTGTTGGAACGATTGCGGTCGAAATGAATTTTGCCGTAAAACTTTATATCCGCTTCGGATAGTTCTTTATTGAAGTTTTTGGCATATTCAGGAATAAACACCTCTCGGATATATCGCTTCATTGCTTCGGCTTGTTCCTGTTCCGTATTACCCATCACTCGGAGTTCTTTTTCCGATGGACTGACATGAATAGCATAAAACTTAGCATCCGTTTTTAAGAGTTGTCCGATATTACTATCTATATCCTTTATTACTTTTGATTTGTAGATATTATTCTCTGTCAGATTGAAAAAGCTATCAGTATAAAGACCTTTCTCCATTCGTTCTAAATCTTCATGCTCTAAATAATTAGCTAGCTGTCGGCTACTTCCTGCATTGTTATATGTTCCGTTTGATGGTGGAGCAAAATCTATGTGCATAATCCTATGTATTTATTAGATTACAGATTTCAGTCTTCAAGTTCTCCTTCCTTTTGCTATCCATCACACCACAAGCGGACAACTCCGAATAGAGTTGTATAAGTTGAAGCAGCTTCTTATAATCCCGTTGATGTATCTGGTAGAGTGCATTTATCTGTTTGGATTGGTTGTTAATCACATCGGCATGATTGCAGAACTGTTCGCTTAACTTTTTCAGCACGGCTGTTTGTCTCTCCTGACTGGTTTCTAATTGAGAGAGAATAAGAGTTTCCAAAGTTTTGCCGATAGCTTCGAATCGCAAAGCAATAGAATTTGTTACCCGTATCATAGGATTCAGTTGTTCTTCTTCGTAGTGACGAATGAAACGGATAATATCATCTTGTCTCTTATTTATTTTCGCCAATTCCGATTTTACTGATTCAGGTGCTTCGGATGGGTTGATATGCGCCTTATCCATATACCTGAACGCCAATTTTACAACTTCACTCTTTTTCAGTGAATAACGTTTGCATATCTTCTCTACCAAAGCTGCCGTTTCCTTATCTATGGAAATGGTAGTAAATATCGTTTTTCGACTACTATTTGGCATGGTAATTACTTTTTTATAGAAATATGAATAGATAAATACCTGATAATAAGCATTACAAAGAAAATGCTTATTAAAGGTGTCATTACAGCGTGTTACAAGAACACGCTAAAGCCGAAGGCTTTGCCTCGCAGAGCAAGAGGGAAGAACAGGACTTGTCCAGTTCCCTCTTGCTCGATTTAGCGAAACAGTCTGAACCGATAGGTGAAGCAGTTTCTGTTAAATCGGGGTGGTAACACAGAGGAATAGCCCGAACACAGGCTTCTTTCCTCTGCTATTTTTTGCTATCAAGGTTGATTAGCCAACTGATTGACTTTTTCAAACTGTTTGTAGGTTTGAGAGTCGGCACGTTCACGAACAAAAGCTCGAATATCTACAGCCCGATAATAGGTTTTCCTTCCAATAGTGAAATAAGGAAGTTGTTTATTTACCCTGTAGCGTTGAAGAGTTCGGAAAGATACCTTCAGGAGAAAAGCTAAATCTTGATTATCGAGAATTTTCTCATTATCATCTAGTACCGTATCAGCATTGATGAGTGATTTCAAGTCTTGTCCGATTTCAGTGAGTTTCTTGGATAGTTTCTCCATCCACCTCTCGAAGTTTTCGTTGTCTATATACATTTTGCTTAATTTTTAAGTTCAACATTCTTGTTTTCAATCGATTGATGAAGCAAAGTTCGGCAAATGAGTGCAAATAAGTTAGGGGAATACCAGTGGTACTCCCCCATAAATTGCATGTATGTGATTGATTTTCAGATCAAATTACTTTATACTTTATGAATGATAGTAACCTTCTTCTTTACTCTTCTGGATAATAGCAGCTTTCAACCTATCGAGAAATTCAGTTATTTTCATTGGCTTTCGTTTGATTACTGCACTTTCTTTCTTATAAATATCACCAAAATTTATATTAAACATCTTTTCAAAGATACGAGCCACATCACTAAGAAAGATTTCCTTATGATCTATGCGAATAACACCATCCGATATATAGAAAATGCCACAAACTAGCTCCATCATATCTACGAGTTTTATTACTTCATTATTTAGATAAAATGGTGATTTCCATTCAGATTCAATATTAATAAAGAATTTGGGGTATTCCATCTGTCGATAAATTAATTCCTGTTCCATATTTATCAACGATAACAACTTATCTAGAAAAACCAATTTCAACTTACTGTTTTCTGTAGGACATGATTCTTCCAACGCTTTAAGTGTTCCAAAGTCAATATAGCTCATATTAAGCTGTCTAATACGTATTTTATTGTCACCTATTCTATTCAGGTAATCAAAGAGTTCCTCCACAAATTCCAAATAAGCAGAAGCCATATCTTCAACAACAGACTTATCTAATTGGTATGGATGTCTTAGCAATTTATATATACGTTTTTCAGTTAAATCCCAATCTGACATGGCTTTCTGTTTTTATCACTCTATATGAATTTATAAACTCTTAGCTATCTTTTGCCATTTACGTTGTCTATGCTTATAGAATTTTAAAGTCCACCATGCAGCAATAGACGTTAAACAACCTGCATATAAATCCACAGTGTCAGTATATCGGGTTACTTGTTGGCTTATTTCTTTCATCTTAATATAGTGATTCCAAATGACTACAGTATTATCATATTCTTTTGTATCTATTTCTCGTGACGTTTTATCCATCTTGACAACATTAATTGTATGCATACCTACTGGTAAAAATCCATGCAAGTACATTTTGAAAACAAAAGTTTTGCCCTCTTTCCACTGTATAGGAGAATCATCACAAGCAATAAAACTAGCTTTAGGTTTACAAATCTCTCTCAGAGTATTGACATCTTGAATTTTATCCCATATATTCTCTATATTAGAATGAAAATCCGAAGTTACAGTAACTCGGTAGCCCATAACTTTTTTACCTTCACGTGTTGTTAGCTTAACTTTCTGAATCATAATTGATAGTTTTTAATTGTTTATTATTGGCATGAATAACTATATGTAACCCTACATATGTTATTCATTATTAATTTATTAACTTTGTGCAAAGTTATAGGCAAGCCTTAACTGTTACAATAGTCATTTATAATGAGGAAAGACTTAATGAACTGAAAATGTGAGATATGAAAAATGAATCAATAGATAAAATAGAAAAAGTAGTCGAAAATATTCTGCCAACATCAAGCACTTTTATCAACGAGTTGGATTACTCTGTTATAGAACAAAAAAAAGCAGATTGGCTCAAATTGTCGGAACTAGCGCATAGTATTGTGCTGGTCTTTGATTGCTGTACTAAAAAATTCGTTTTTGCATCAGACAATATTCCTCAGTCATACGGAATTGACTCTGAAAGGTTATTTATCAACGGACATGAACCTGTCTTAGAAATTATTCATCCGGGTGATATACATTACGGCTTGCTTGTTAGAAAGAAAATCTACTCTTTATTAAGTAGTCTTTCCGCAGAAGAAAAAATGAAGCACAAGATGGTACATGAGATGCGAGTAAAAAATGTACGTGGTGAATATATCCGTATTATTGAACAGGAGCAAGCAATAGAATTGGATAAATTTGGTAATATTTGGCTTATGCTTTCGGTTATTGATGTTGATGCAAGTCATGAATCAGAAATAACCAAAAGCCACCTATATAATTTTGAAACAGGAGAACAGATATTTATTGATTTGTCAGATACCTTAGAAGAACCATTGACTAATAGGGAGTTGTGCGTTTTACAATTAATGAAACAAGGCTTATTAAGCAAAGAAATTGCAAACTCTTTAAATGTCAGTATCAATACAATAAACACTCATAGGCAAAACATACTATTAAAATTAAAGGCAAACAATTCTATTGAAGCTGTTAATATTGCTCAAAGGTTGGGCTTATTAAACAGCTCGATTCAATAAAACATTTTTTCTGAGACGGATTAATAACATTAACTCTATCAGTGTATTATCCAGTTTGTGCAAGTCTTAAACTAGAATATAACCCGAAGCATAGCGCAGGTGTGGAGACTTAAAATTCTACTTTTGATATTAATATAGTATTTTCTAATAACAAAGCATATTTCAATTATATATCTGGCTTTTGAATTTTTGGAAGAAGCCAGATATAGTCATATTCTACCACTTCCAGACAGTTTTGAAAACGGCTCTTAATTCTTCTTTCATTTGCCGATGAAAATAGAATCAACACGTTTTATAAACCATTTTAAATTAGAAGCATGGAAGTAGTAACCATTGAAAAGAGAACCTTTTCGCATGTCTGCGAACGGTTCACCGAGTTTGCCAAACGAATAGAATGTTTATGCAGCACTCATACTCAGAAAGGCGAAAACTGGCTGGATAGTCAGGAAGTATGCCTATTGTTAGGCTTTAGTAAACGCACGCTGCAATATTACCGAAGTAGTGGGCGGTTGGCTTATTCTCAAATCGGGAGCAAGATTTATTATAAGTCATCCGATATTGAAAGAATTATTGCAGACAGTGAAACACAGAATCAATCACCCAAACAAACCACGTCTTATGAAAAGAACTAAAAAAGATTATCCGTCCTTCAACCTATTTTCCATTGTCGGCACATGGGAAAGCGTTAATCTGAATCCTACGGTTATCATCTATCGGAATGATAAAGAGTACCTTCTTTCTATTATATATGTATCGGAAACTACCAAACAGGCTTCACCCGCTACTTATGAGATACAGCAAGATGATAGCCAGTACTTTATTTCCATTGCATCCAAACGACTCTATGTAGATTATGATTCGGTAAAAGATGTACTTAGTATTTCATCGCTTGGTGACTATCTGCGCAACTAGTCTGCTATCTAGCCATCTTGAAATCAATATTTCAATAAAACAATCTTTCAATCATGGA
>OGCO01000191.1_pt1 | contig 102104 bp, 89 predicted proteins | sample 1570171 | NCBI WGS metagenome assembly OGCO01 (sample SAMEA4370583, study PRJEB24528) | human gut metagenome
AACGTCGTGAGACAGTTCGGTCCCTATCTGTTGCGGGCGTAAGAGATTTGAAGGGGGCTGTCCTTAGTACGAGAGGACCGGGATGGACGCACCTCTGGTGCACCTGTTGTCGTGCCAACGGCATAGCAGGGTAGCTACGTGCGGACGAGATAAACGCTGAAAGCATCTAAGCGTGAAACTTTCCCTAAGATAAGATCTCTCATCCTTCATGGAGTAAGGCACGATGTAGACTATATCGTAGATAGGCCGGAGGTGGAAGTGCAGTAATGTATGGAGCTGACCGGTACTAATAAGCCGAGGGCTTGACCTGAAGTCTCAGGTTGAGAGCTAGAAATGGAATGCAGGCGCTTGCGCTGCGTGCGGCGGTTACTTTGTTCGGTTTTGAGGGTGTGGTAATTGAATTGCAACCCTTCTTCTTGGAAGAAAAAAGGCGTAAAGTTCTTTTTGCTTACTTTTTCTTTCAAGAAAAAGTAAGTTGGTGTTGATTGCAGTGAGGGTCCACCCGTTCCCATCCCGAACACGGAAGTTAAGCTCACTTGCGCCGAAGATACTTGCCTGGAGACGGGCCGGAAAAATAGGTAACGCCAACACAAAAGAGACAACCACTTCGGTTGTCTCTTTTGTTCTATCCGGAAACCTGAACCGGAAACCTAGAATTGACAGAAACGCAGCAGACGTTGTATAATGATAGCCTACGCAGGAGCTTGCCTGCGTGTTTCTTTGAGAACGAACCATGCAAATTCTCAGCTATGAATTATGAATTTGGAGTGATCGACTATGTCGAAATATTTTGGTACGGACGGTTTTCGCGGCGAGGCCAACGTGACCCTCACCGTGGACCACGCGTTTCAAGTGGGCCGCTTCCTGGGCTGGTACTACAGCCGGGACCACAAGGGCCAGATCGTGATCGGAAAAGACACCCGCCGGTCCAGCTATATGTTTGAGTGCGCCTTGGCCGCCGGCATCACGGCCTCCGGTGCGGACGCCTGCCTGATGCACGTCACCACCACGCCCAGCGTGTCTTACATCTCCAAGGTGGACGAGTTTGACTGCGGCATCATGATCTCTGCCAGCCACAACCCCTTCCATGACAACGGCATCAAGCTCATCAACCGCCACGGCGAAAAGATGGAGCAGGAGGTCATTGACAAGATCGAGGCCTACCTCGACAGCAAGGAAAACCTGCCCTATGCCACCGGCGCGGACATCGGCCGGGTCATCGACTACGCCTCCGGCCGGAACCGCTACATCGGCTACCTCATCAGCCTGGCCACCCACTCCTACAAGGACATGAAGGTGGCCCTGGACTGCGCCAACGGCAGCGCTTGGATGATCGCCGAGAATGTCTTTGAGGCTCTGGGGGCCGAGACGCATGTCATCAATAATAAACCCGACGGCATCAACATCAATGAGGGCTGCGGCTCCACCCACATCGAGCAGCTCCAGGCATACGTCAAGGCCAACCACATGGACATCGGCTTCGCCTTTGACGGCGACGCCGACCGCTGCCTGGCCGTGGACGAGAAGGGCAACCTGGTGGACGGCGACGGCATCCTCTATCTGTACGGGGCGTACATGAAGGAGCGGGAGAAGCTGGCCAACAACACCATCGTCACCACCATCATGTCCAACTTCGGCCTCTACAAGGCCCTGGATGCGCTGGGGATCGACTATGAAAAGACCGACGTGGGCGACAAATACGTCTACGAAAACATGCGGGCCAACGGCCACCTCATCGGCGGCGAGCAGTCCGGTCACATCATTTTTGGCAAGTACGCCAACACCGGCGACGGCATTTTGACCGCCATCAAGATCATGCAGGCCATGCTGAGCAAGAAGATGCCCCTGTCCAAGCTGACCCAGGACCTGAAAATTTATCCCCAGGTGCTGAAAAACGTCCGCGTTCAGGACAAGGACCGCGCCCTGAACGACTTCGCCGTGCAGAACGCTGTGCGGGAGGTGGCCGAAAAGCTGGGCGACCAGGGCCGTATCCTGCTGCGGAAGAGCGGCACCGAGCCTGTCCTCCGCGTGATGGTCGAGGCTCCCACCAACGAGCTGTGCGAGGAAAACGTGGACGCCGTCATCGACGTGATGCACCAGCGCGGTCTGGTGGCGGAGGTGAAGTAAGCCATGCTGACGATCAAAGATCTGTTCGACCTGAACGACACCATCGCCGCCCCCCTGTTTGAGGGCAAGACCTATGCCTGGGAAGTTCTGGGTGAGCTGAGCGACTACATCAAGACCCTGGGGGCGACCCTGTCCCCGGAGGAGTACGATCACCCCAGCGAAGATGTCTGGATCGCAAAAGATGCCAAAGTGTTTCCTTCGGCCTACCTCGGCGGCCCCTGCATCATCGACCATGAGGCGGAGATCCGGCACTGCGCCTTCATCCGCGGCAGCGCCATCGTCGGCAAAAAGGCCGTGGTGGGCAACTCCGTGGAGCTGAAGAACGTGGTCCTCTTTGACTACGTTCAGACCCCTCACTATAATTATGTCGGCGACTCGATCTTAGGCGGCCACGCCCACATGGGGGCAGGCTCCATCACCTCCAACGTCAAGAGCGACAAGACCCTCGTCGTCATCCGGGAAGGGGAGGAGCGGATGCCCACCCAGCGGAAAAAAGTTGGCGCGATCTTGGGCAGCTACGTTGAGGTGGGCTGCAACAGCGTGCTGAACCCCGGCACGGTCATTGGCCCCCACAGCAACGTCTACCCCACCTCCAGCGTCCGGGGGACCATCCCGCCCTACCACATTTATAAATCGCAAACCGAGATCATTGCGAAAAAATAAAGCGAGAATTTTGAAACAAAGCAAGAGAGAGAAGCAAAACCTATGAAGCATTTTCCTGCAAAAAACCTCTGCCTGCTGCTCCTGGCCTCCATGATCTGGGGGACGGGCTTCGTGGCCCAGGCAGTGGGGATGGATCATCTCGGTCCCTTCGCCTTCAACGCCATCCGGTCCTTCGTGGGCGGCGTGGCGCTCATCCCCGTCCTTCTGTTTTTCGGTCGCTTCAAAAGCGCGGAGCGGAAAGCGGAAGAGCGGGCCAACCGCAAGACGCTGCTCATCGGCGGCCTGTGCTGCGGCCTGGCCCTGGGGGTGGCCTCCTGCTTGCAGCAGGTGGGGATGCAGTACACCACCGTGGGCAAGGCGGGCTTTATCACCGCCATGTACATCGTCATCGTCCCCGTTCTGGGCCTGTTTTTCCACAAAAAAGTGGGCGTGAAGCTCTGGATCAGCGTGGTCGTCGCCATGTTCGGCCTGTATCTGCTGTGTATGAGCGGCTCCCTCCAGCTCCAGAAGGGCGACCTGCTGGTGCTGCTGTGCGCCCTGGCTTTCTCCGGTCACATCATGGTCATTGACCATTTCAGCCCGAAAGTGGACGGGGTACAGATGTCCTGCATCCAGTTCTTCGTGGCGAGCCTCTTCTCCATGGTCTGCATGCTGGGCGCGGAGGGCGTGCCGGCGGCCGGCGACGTGTTCCAGTCCTGGGCGCCCATTCTGTACGCCGGTATCCTGTCCTCCGGCGTGGGCTATACCCTCCAGATCGTCGGGCAGAAGGGCGTCAACCCCACCATCGCCAGCCTGATCCTCAGCCTGGAGTCCGTTATGTCCGTGCTGGCCGGGTGGCTGTTCCTGCACCAGGGCATGTCCGGGCGGGAGATCCTGGGCTGTGTGCTGATGTTCGTGGCCATTATTTTGGCGCAGCTGCCGGAGCGGAAGAAGGCAGAGAAACAAACGGCATAAGCGAAAGAGCGACCTGTTTCTTTCAGGCCGCTCTTTTCATAGCTCTTTTTTGATTTTTTGGATGGCGTTTTTCTCCAAGCGGGAGATCTGCGCCTGCGAAATGCCGATGCGGGAGGAGACTTCCATCTGCGTCTTGCCCTCGAAGAAGCGCAAACGCAAAATCTTTTTCTCCCGGTCGCTGAGGCGGTCCATGGCTTCTTTCAAGGCGATTTGTTCGAGCCAGTTTTCGTCTGTGTTTTTCTGGTCCCGGACCTGGTCCATAACGCAGATGGTGTCCCCGCCGTCGGAGTAGATGGGTTCGTAGAGGGAGACGGGGTCCACAATGGCGTCCAGGGCAAAGACCACATCCTCCCGCTTAATGTCCAGAATTTTGGCGATTTCCTCAACGCTGGGTTCCCGCTGGTGCTCGGCGATGAACTTCTCCTTGGCTTGGAGGACTTTGTAGGCGGTGTCCCGCATGGAGCGGGAGACACGGACAGAGCCGCTGTCACGGAGGTAGCGGCGAACTTCGCCCAAAATCATAGGAACCAAATAGGTGCTGGGGTAAACGTCCATGTCCGGGTTGAAGTTGTCGATCCCCTTGATGAGTCCAATGCACCCGACCTGAAACAAATCGTCCGGGTTCTCGTTGCGCCCGTCAAACTTTTTGATGACGCTGAGGACCAGGCGCAGGTTGCCCTGGATCAACGTCTGCCGGGCGCTCTCGCTGCCTGCCTTGGCTTCTATAAACAGCGCCTTGGCCTCGTCCCGGCTCAGGACGGGCAGAGTGGACGTATTTACCCCGCTGATCTCGACTTTGCTCCATCGTGCCATGCTGCGTTCCCCGCTTTCCTTGTGCTGCTCAAAGTATCTCCGGTTGGGGAGAAGTTCATGCAGCAGGGGGGCGGGGTTTCTTTTTTATCGTGCGGGGGGATTCGATGGATTTTTCGAGAATTGATTTTGTAGACCAAATGAGCTATACTAAGCAAAAAAGCAGGGGAGGGTATACTGTGTGTTCCCAAAAGAAAATGAATGAATTTATTGACCGGAAAACATTGGATGCGCTGTCGTACCGTTCCTCCCTTGGGCAGAGTCTCAAGCAGATCTCATTGAGAAAAACACCGCTCCACTTGATCCTGCAAGACATCGAACGATACCGGGAATCTTACATTGACACGCTGATCCAAGAAAACTTGATCGGTTCTCGCTTCAAAAGCGAAGACTCGATTATGAGAAAGTATGAGAAAACGTTGCGGACCGGCGGCGGATTCAAGCAGTGCTTCAATGATGTGCTGGGCTTTCGCTTAAAGTTTGAGGATTATCCAGAAACGTTTCCAGAATTTTACCGTGTTGTGGATTTAAGAAACGGGAAAAAGATAGACGACGGATACCGTGCAATTCATCTGTACTATCAACGGGATAGTTGGTCCTATCCCATTGAGATACAGCTTTGGTGTGGCAGAGACTATCTGTTTAACACCTGGAGCCACCAATATATCTATAAATACTGTTCCCCAGAGATAGGACGCCGTCTCTACGCAGCCTATCTTGCCGGTGAGATCACGTCGGAAGAGAATTTCCGGCATAGCATAGAAAACGAGGTGATATGACATGGGAGACAAAACGATTTATGTCATTGCGAAAGTGTTTGATCAGCGGGGCTGTCTGGCCTACCGCTGCAAAACGGCACGGGAAGCCCGGTGTCTTCCCGGTACGCTGGAATCTTTGCGGGCAGAGGGTGTCCAGATCGTGATCTTGGATAGCCCCGATATTTATTCCGAGTATGCACCCTATGAGTATATTGAGGACATGAAGCTGTTTATTGATAAGGTCTGCACGCTGAACCGAGCAGCATAATACACGGTATTCCGAATTGCTTGGAAAAATCTTTAGGGATGGACGAAAAAATCCTTGCAATTGGTGGCATCCTGTGGTAAAATATCAGCTGATTCCGTACGGGGTCCGGACAAACGGCCGTGTGCCTGCCACCAGGTTGGCCGCGCGGAGGATGGCCCCGGAGGTACCAACTAAAACAATCAGGAGGAAACTATCCATGGCAGTCGTATCTATGAAACAGCTTCTTGAGGCAGGCGTGCACTTCGGTCACCAGACCCGCCGCTGGAACCCCAAGATGGCCACCTACATTTACACCGAGCGCAACGGTATCTATATCGTTGACCTGCAGAAGACCGTGAAGAAGCTGGAGGAGGCTTATAACTTCGTCCGTCAGCTGTCCGAGAACGGCCAGAGCCTGCTGTTCGTGGGCACCAAGAAGCAGGCCCAGGACGCCATCCGCGAGGAGGCCCAGCGCTGCGGTATGTTCTACGTCAACGCAAGATGGCTCGGCGGCATGCTGACCAACTTCAAGACCATGCGCGGCCGTGTGGACCGTCTGAACCAGCTGAAGAAGATGCAGGAGGACGGCACCTTCGACATGCTGCCCAAGAAGGAAGTCATGAAGCACATGGGCGAGATCGCCAAGCTGGAGAAGTACCTCGGCGGCGTGGTCGACATGAAGCGTCTGCCCGGCGCTCTGTTCGTCGTTGACCCCCGCAAGGAGCGCAACGCCATCAACGAGGCCCGCAAGCTGAACATCCCCATCGTTGCCATCGTCGACACCAACTGCGACCCCGACGAGATCGACTACGTCATCCCCGGCAACGACGATGCCATCCGCGCCATCCGCCTGATCTCCTCTGTCATGGCCAACGCCATCCAGGAGGGCAAGCAGGGCGCCGACGCCGACGAGAAGGCTGAGGAGAAGACCGAGGGCTGATCCCCTTATTTCTGACAAAAACACTGGCACGGATGCCCGGTTTCGGGCATCCGTGCTGTAAATACTAACATCACGATAATTGGAGGTTTGTTATCATGGCATTTACCGCTGCAGACGTGAAGAACCTGCGTGAAATGACCGGCGTGGGTATGCTGGATTGTAAGAAGGCTCTGGCCGAGACCGACGGCGACATGGACAAGGCCGTTGAGCTGCTGAGAGAGAAGGGCCTGGCTGCTGCCCAGAAGAAGGCCGGCCGCATCGCCGCCGAGGGCATGGCTTACGCCGAGGTCTTCTCCGACGGCGCTGCTCTGGTCGAGGTCAACGCCGAGACCGACTTCGTGGCCAAGAACGCACAGTTCATCGAGTTCGTCAAGGACGTGTGCTATGTGGTCGGCAAGTGGGGCCCCGTGGACATGGACACCCTGATGACCCTGCCCTATCGCAAGACCGGCATGACCGTCCAGCAGGCTCTGCAGGACAAGATCATGGTCATCGGCGAGAACATCAAGATCCGCCGCTTCGTCCGCTATGACAGCGGCGTGAGCGTGGCCTACAACCACATGAACGGCCGCATCGGCGTGCTGCTGAACATGGAAGTCTCCGCCGGCCTGGAGGAGAACGAGAAGGTGCAGGAGCTGGGCAAGGACCTGGCCATGCAGATCGCCGCCATGAACCCCGCTTACCTGGACAAGTCCGACGTGAGCCAGGACACCCTGGACAAGGAGAAGGAGATCCAGCTGGCCATGATGGCCAACGACCCCAAGATGGCTGCCAAGCCCGAAAAGGTCAAGGAAGGCATCGTCATGGGCAAGCTGGGCAAGTACTACGAGGAGAACTGCCTGATGCAGCAGGCTTTCGTCAAGGAGAACAAGGTCTCTGTCGAGAAGCACGTTGCCGCTGTGGCCAAGGAAGTTGGCGGCGAGATCAAGATCAAGGGCTTCTATCGCTTCGAGAGAGGCGAGGGCCTGGAGAAGAAGGAAGAGAACTTCGCCGAGGAGATCGCAAAGCAGCTGGGCAAGGCCTGATTGCTTGACTTCGTTCTTTATTGCATACAAAACACGCGCTCTGGTTTTCGGACCAGGGCGCGTTTTTTCATGGAGTTTTGCTTCGCAAAATGATTTCATTGGTGGTTCCGTGTCGTGCGGTGTTACTTTGGTACACTGCGGCTCAGGTGCGGTAGGTAGCCCTCATCCGACCCGGCTTTTGCCGGGCCACCTTCCCCCTCGGGGAAGGCTCTGTTTACGCGATACCACACAAAGCCTTCCCCTGGGGGGAAGGTGGCCGCGAAGCGGACGGATGAGGGCTACGTTCCGCAAGCAATCCGTCGTGTACCAACGTAGCAACGCTCTCACGATTTTTATTCCTGTGACTCCCTCCACCCCTTCAAATACCGCGCTGCAAACCAAGCATACACCGGCACCCCCACCATCATGGCGAAGGCAAGCAACGCATCGCATTGTAAAAAATCACGCAGGGAAGAAACGGTAGCCGTGAGCATCAGGAAAAGGATAAGCCCAATGATGCACCCTGCAATGCCCCACCGACTCATCAAGGTATCCAGCACTGCCGGGGCCGTCTCCAAGTCCTCGATCAGCAGCTCTTCACTGCGGTAAACATAATAGTCCCCGTACCGCGCGACATACGTCCAGCCGCGTGCTTCATTCCAGGCGATCGTTTCCTGCTCCGGGGCATCGGCGTTGCTCACCGTGCCAACGAGACAGTAGCGTAGATTTTGCCGGTTTGTCTTCTGAAAAATCGCCAGGGGAAGTGTGCCGGGAAAACCGTGTTCTGTCAGGACGAAGCCCTGCCGCGCCATTTTCTCCAACCAGCGGGCGACTTTTTCCGTGTCATACAGCGGCCAAGGGGCTGGGCGAATCATCGTCGTTCTTCCTTCCATAGGGACCTCCTTTTTCTAAACGGGGGTCTTATTTCTTTCTTCTAAATTCAGTATATCGAAGGAGCTTCCCCGCCGTCAAGGGGAGAAAAACGACACCCCGCCCCCATCCGTCGGGCAACTGCCTTGGGATGGGGGCGGGGCAAACAAAAGGAAGGATGAAGAAGCGGTGCGGTTAGATGCGGTAAATATCTTTCGGGTCCAGAGTGTTCACGTGGTGGGACTCCAACGCGGCCATGGCCGCCTCGGCCCGGTCCGTCCGCATGACGACCACGGCGTGGCCCTGCTGGCTGCCGACGAAGGCGTACATGTATTCCACGGAGACCCCCGCGAAGGACAGGATCTGCAACACCTCGGTCAGACCGCCGGGACGGTCGTCCACGACGGCGGCGATGACGGGGCTTTGCTTGACGATAAAGTCATGGGTCCGCAGGACCTCGGTGGCCTTGTCGGGGTCGTTGACGATCAGGCGCAGGATGCCGAAGTCGGTGGTGTCGGCCAGGGAGAGGGCGCTCATGTCCACGCCGTTGTCGGCCAGGACCTGGGTGACCTCGCCCAGCTTGCCGGGCTGGTTCTCGATGAAAACAGAGATCTGGGTGATGAGCATAGGATACTCCTCCTTCTATTCAGGTGTGGGTAAACCAAGGTACAGGGGAACTTACAGCTTGCGGTTGTCGATGATGCGCTGGGCCTTGCCCTCGCTGCGGGCGATGGTCTTGGGGTTGACCAGGTGGACTTTGGCACCGATGCCCAGCATGGAGCGCAGCTGGGTGACGATGTCCTTCTCGACTTTTTCGATGGAACGGATCTCGTCGGAGAAGAGGGCCTCGCTCATCTCCACGTTGATGTCCAGAGTATCCGTGTTGTTCTCGCGGCCCACGATGATCTGATAGTTGGGGGTCAGGTCGCCGCCGCTGACCTTCAGCAGCACTTCCTCGATCTGAGAGGGGAAGACGTTTACGCCGCGGATGATGAGCATATCGTCGGAGCGGCCCATGGGCTTGGCCATGCGGACGTGGGTCCGGCCGCAGGCACAGGGGGTCCGATCCAGCACGCAGATGTCGCGGGTGCGATAGCGCAGCAGGGGGAAGGCCTCCTTGGTGATGGAGGTGAAGACCAGCTCGCCCTTGGTGCCGTCGGGCAGGACCTCGCCGGTGTCGGGGTCGATGATCTCGGCGATGAAGTGGTCCTCGCAGAGGTGCATGCCGTTCTGCTCGGAGCACTCGTAGGAGACGCCGGGGCCGGAAAGCTCGGTCAGGCCATAAATATCATAGGCCTTGATGCCCAGCTTGCTCTCGATGTCGCGGCGCATCTCCTCGGACCAGGCCTCGGCACCGAAGATGCCGGCCTTGAGCTTGATCTGATCCCGCAGGCCGCGCTCGTTGATGCTCTCGGCCAGGAAAGCGGCGTAAGAGGGGGTGCAGCAGAGAATGGTGGAGCCGAGGTCACACATGAACTGGATCTGTCGGTCCGTGTTGCCGGAGGACATGGGCAGGGTCAGGCTGCCGACCTTGTGGGAGCCGCCGTGCAGGCCCGCGCCGCCGGTGAAGAGGCCGTAGCCATAGGAGATGTGGACCACATCGTCCTTGGTGCCGCCGGCGGCCATGATGGCGCGGGCGCAGCAGTCCTCCCACAGGTCTACGTCGTGCTGGGTGTAGAAGGCCACCACGCGGCGGCCGGTGGTGCCGGAGGTGGAGTGGATGCGGACACACTCGGACAGGGGCTTGGCCAGCAGGCCGTAGGGATAGCACTCCCGCAGGTCGGCCTTGGAGACAAAAGGCAGCTTATGCAAGTCCTCGATGCCGTGGATGTCGTCGGGGGTCACGCCCTTCTCGTCCATCTTGGCGCGGTAATAGGGGACGTTATCGTAGACGTGGCGGACCTGCTTGACCAGGCGCTCGCTCTGCAAAGCCCGCAGTTGGTCCTGGGGCATGGTTTCGATCTCAGGTTGATACATGGGCACGAAAATCAGTCCTAACTTTCTCTGGTATTTTGCATGATGCTAGCATCACATTTTTCTTATGCAAAGGGTGCTAGGAAAAGTATACGAGCCTCTGGCCAAAATGTCAAGGGTGAAATCATTCACGCCATAGGACATGCCAGAACTGGGAAAAACAGAGAGCTTGTATCAAAAACAAGATGACCCGATATCTGACATAATATATGGTTGACTTTTCCTGCTTTTGGTGATATCCTAATACAAAACACAAGATAAACCGATTTCAAAATCAGTAAAGGAGGAACCAGACATGACTGCATCTATGCCATACCGCGGCGAGAACCGCCGCCTGAGCATCGGGGAAGAAGTGCTCAACGCCGTCACTCACGGCCTGGGGGCGCTGCTGGGCGTTGTGGGGACCATCATCCTCATCTTCCATGCCCGCGCCATCGGGGGCCGTTTGAACCTGGTGAGCGTGACGGTCTTCGGGGTGTCGATGATCCTTCTGTATCTGATCTCCTGCCTGTACCACGCCCTGCCGCGCTCCAGGGGCAAGGCCGTGTTCCAGGTGTTAGACCACTGCTCCATCTTCCTGCTCATCGTGGGGACGTATACGCCCATCTGCCTTGTGATCGTGGGCGGGGCCTTCGGGCTGACGCTCTTCGGCATCAACCTGACCTGCGGCATCGTCGGGATCATCCTGAACGCCATCGACCTCAGGCGCTGGAAGAAGCTCTCCCTGGTGCTGTACATCGTCATGGGCTGGATCGGCGTTCTGGCCCTGCCGATCATCTGGAGAAACATGCGTCTGCTCGCGCTTGTTTTTCTGGTGCTGGGGGGCGTGGCCTACACCGTGGGCGTGATCTTTTACCGGCAGAAGGAAAAGCCCTATCGCCACGGCATCTGGCACTTCTTCGTGCTGGCCGGCACAACACTACACTTTTTCACGGTCTACCTCAGCTGCTGCGGATAACGCAGACCGTGCGACAAAATAAGGAGACGAAACGACATGAGAGACTACGCCATCACGACGGATTCCAGCTGTGACTTTGACCAGGCGCTCGCCGACTCCCTGGGGGTGACCGTGGTCCCCCTGTCGGTCCAGATCGGTCCCCGCCGCTTCCGCAACGCACCGGGGGAGGCTATGGACAGCCACAGCTTCTACCAGCTGCTCAGCCAAGGAGAATTGGCCCAGACCTCCGCCCCCAACGTGGAGGAGTTCAAGGCCGTCTGGCGGCCCATTCTGCAAAGCGGGCGGGACCTTCTCTACCTGGGCTTTTCCTCCGGCCTGAGCGGGACCTATCACAACGCTGCCATCGCTGCCGAGGACCTGCGGGAGGAGTTCCCGGAGGCCCGGATCATCACGGTGGACACCCTCTGCGCCTCCCTGGGCCAGGGGATGCTCGTGGACCTGACCGTCCAGGAAAAGCGCCAGGGAAAGACCCTGGACGAGGCGGCGGCGTTTGCCGAGAAGAACCGCCTGCATCTCTGCCACTGGTTCACCGTGGGGGACCTGAGCCAGCTCCGCCGGGGCGGGCGCCTGTCGGCGGGGAAGGCCATCGTGGGGAACCTGCTGAACATCAAGCCCGTCCTCCACGTGGACGACGAGGGGCATCTGGTCCCCATGGCCTCCGCCAAGGGCCGGAAGAAATCCATCGAGGCCCTGGTCAGCCACATGGAGGAGAGCGCCGTTGCCCCGGAGCAGCAGCGCGTCTACATCAGCCACGGCGACTGCCTGGCAGACGCCGAGCTGCTGGCCCAAATGGTTCGGGACCGGCTCCACGTCTCCTCCGTCACCATCGGGGATGTCGGCCCCGTCATCGGGGCGCACTCCGGCGCGGGTACCCTGGCCCTCTTCTTCGTGGGGACCCACCGATAAGGGCGGTCCAATCTCTAAGGGCGGCCGGACCCTTCCAATCTGATACGACGAACGCAAAAGGGAACCCCGTGCGCCAGTTCGGCGCACGGGGTTCCTTGCCCTGTGACAGATGAGAAGGTGAGAAGAAGAGAAAGAAGGATCACAGGGCCGTAATAAGGATCTTCCCGTCCTCCACCACGGCCTTGAGGGCGTGGATGGGGGAGAGGTAGCTGTCAATGATCTTGGTGGCGATGGGGTCTTCCAAGGCCTTCTGAATGTGCCGCCGCAGGTTCCGCGCCCCGTAGGCAGCGGAGTAGGAGTCCTTCACCAGCTGGTCCAGCACGGCCTCGTCCCAGGTGAAGTCCAGGTCCTTTTCCTTCAGCACGTCCTGGAGCTCCTTGAGCATGATCTGGGCAATGGCCCGGAAGTTCTCCTCGCTGAGCTGGTTGAAGCAGATGACCTCATCCACGCGGTTGAGGAACTCCGGCCGCAGAAACTGCTGGAGGGCCTTCATGGCCTTGTCCTTGCTCTGCTCGTTGACGGTCTTGCCAAAGCCCAGGGGGCCGCTGCTGCTTTCGCTGCCGGCGTTGGAGGTCATGACGATGACGGTGTTCTCAAAGTTCACCGTGCGGCCCTGGGCGTCGGTGATGTGGCCGTCGTCCAGGATCTGCAGGAGGATGTTCAGCACATCGGGGTGGGCCTTTTCGATCTCGTCAAACAGCACCACGGAGTAGGGCTTGCGGCGGATCTTCTCGGTCAGCTGCCCAGCCTCGTCATAGCCGACGTAACCGGGGGGAGAGCCGATGATCCGGGAGACGGAGTGCTTCTCCATGAACTCGGACATATCCAGCCGGATGAGGGACTCCGGGGAGTGGAACAGGTCCTGGGCCAGCTGCTTGACCAGCTCGGTCTTGCCCACGCCGGTGGAGCCGACGAAGATGAAGGAGACGGGCTTGCGCTTGGACGCCACGCCCACCCGGTTGCGCCGGATGGCGGCAGAGACGGCGGCAATGGCCTCGTCCTGGCCCACCACGTGGGCCTTGAGCCGGTCCTCCAGCTTGGCCAGGCGCTCGTATTCCTGCTCCTGGATGGTGCTGGCGGGGATCTTCGTCCACAGCTCGACCACGCGGGAGAGACTCTCCAGGGTCAGGCTGGGGGCCTCGACGGTGGCCAGCTCCTTCTGCTCCTGGAGCAGCTGAAGCTCCTTGCTCCGCAGCTCGGCCAGGCGCTCGTAGGCCTTGTCGCTGGCGTCGGCCACCATGACCTCCCGCTCTACGGCGATGTCGTCCAGCTCCTTTTGCAGCTCCAGCTTCCGGGCCAGGTCCTTGTCCCGGAGGTTTACGTCCGAGCAGGCCTCGTCGATGAGGTCAATGGCCTTGTCGGGCAGGAAGCGGTCGGTGATATAGCGCTCGGACATCAGCACCGCCAGGCGGGCGATGTCGGGGGAAATTTTGACGTGGTGGAACTCCTCGTAATAGGGGGCCACGCCCTTGATGATCTCCACGGCGTCCTCGATGGACGGCTCGTTCACGATCACGGGCTGGAAGCGGCGCTCTAAGGCAGAGTCCTTCTCGATGTACTTCCGATACTCCACCAGGGTCGTGGCGCCGATGACCTGGATCTCCCCGCGGGAGAGGGCGGGCTTTAAGATGTTGGCGGCGTTCATCGAGCCTTCTGCGTCGCCTGCGCCCACCAGGTTATGGACTTCGTCGATGACCAGGATGATGTTCCCCAGCTTCTTGATCTCTTCGATGAGACCCTTCATGCGGCTCTCAAACTGGCCCCGGAACTGGGTGCCTGCCACAAGCGAGGTCAGGTCCAGCAGGTAGACCTCCTTGTCCTTGAGCTTATAGGGCACGTCGCCCTGGAAAATCTTCATGGCCAGGCCCTCGGCGATGGCCGTCTTGCCCACGCCTGGCTCGCCGATGAGGCAGGGGTTGTTCTTCTGGCGGCGATTCAGGATCTGAATCACGCGCTCCAGCTCCTGGTCCCGGCCGATCATTTTGTCCAGCTTGCCCTCGGCGGCCTTGCGGGTCAGGGAGATGCAGTGGTTCTCCAGAAATTTGCGTTTGGTGCGGGCCTTGCGATCGGGCTTTTCTGCGCGGCCCTGGGCCTTGTCCTTGCCGCCCTGGGGGGCGGAGGGGGCGGGCGTCTCGTCCTTTTTCTCCTCCTGGCCGTTCATGTTGCCCATGAGGCGGTTGAGGAAGGGGAAGGTGGCGGTGCGGCCCTCTTCTTCGTCCTCGTCGTCGTCCCGCTCTCCGGCCACGTCCCGGAGAGACTCGGTGATGTTGCCAATCAGGTCCTGCATGCTCTCGGTGCCGTCAAAGGCGGACATCATCTCGTTGGTCAGGCCCTCCAGCTCTTCGTCGCTCAGGCCCATCTTTTCGATCATATCGGTAACCGGGCGGATGTTCAGCTCCCGGGCGCATTTCAAACAAAGGCCTTCGTTGTGGCTACTTTGGCCGTTGGGGTCCAGGCGGGTGATAAAGACCACGGCCACGTTCTTTTTGCATCTGCTGCAAAGGGTAGGTTTCATAGGGTGCGGTCACTCCTTTGTGGGGTGTTTATTCTTTAGTATAGTATGGTAACACGGTTTTATGAATTAGGTATGAATACGGGGGAATTTCCTACTTCCCGAACAGGGAAAAGAAGGCACTGGGCGTCAGCCACGGCAGCACATAGCTCTCCGCCGCCACGTCCGCCGGGACCCATTGCAGCAGGTCGCACAGCGCCCACCGGGCCACCATCAGAATGGCGATGCCCTTGACCAGTCCCAGCAGGCCGCCGAGGATCTTGTTGAGCAGGTGCAGCCCCGGCAGCTTGGCCACCAAATTCAGCGCATGGCAGAGGGTGACCCAGACGATCTGGACCACCAGAAATCCCGCCAAAAACAGCAGGGAGCTGACCACAAAGCCGGGCACCTCCGGCCCCAGCTTGGCCTGAAAGCCCGCGGCGGCGTGGGTGGCCAGATACCAGCCCCCGGCAAAGGACAGGGCCACGGCCAGCAGGGAGCAGAGGGTCAAAATCAGCCCCCGCTGGTAGCCCACCAGGAAGAAGACCACCAGCAGCCCCAGCAGCACCAGGTCCAGCAGAAGGGAAGCAGTGAGCGTCATGGTCAGTCCCCTCCTGTTGCGGCAGCGTTGTCACCGGTCTGGCCGTCTGCGCTGTCTGCACCGGCGGCGTTGGGGTCTGCCGTGCCGTCTGCGCTTGCGTTGGGATCTGCGCCGTCTGCGGCAGCGTCGGCAGCGTCCTGGCCGGTCTGGGTCGTGGCCTGGGTGGTGTCCTCCTCCGGCTGCTTGGCGTCGGTGGTGGTGCCGCTGGAGGAGAAGTACAGGCTCACGGCGGCGCTGTTGACCAGGGCCACGCTCCCGTCGGCGTAGACAGCCAGGTTGCGGATGCCCCGCTGGTTGGGGGAGGTGGTGTAGGAGGTCAGGTTCCGGTCCGTGGTGTAAATGGCGTTGGTGGTCAGCACGGCGATGGTCTTCCCCTGGGCCGCCATGGCCAGGGTCTGGCCGTCCAGCGCCAGCTCCCCGTAGGCCCGCCCGTCCGAGCCAACTGTCACCAAGGTGCCGGTGCTGCCGGAGGAGGAGGGGGAGAGGTAGAGGGCGGCGTAATTGTCCCCTTGCAGGGAGCCCATCTTGAGGTACTGGTCCTTGTAATCATAGCTGGCGGTGATGACGCCGCTGGAATCCAGGATCATCAGGCTCTCGTCCCCGATGATCCAGCACCGCCCCGCGCTACGGATGGACAGGACCACGTTGGAACCCAGCGAGATGGTCCGGGTCGGCTCCTCGCGGGAGGAGATGGTGTAATAGAGCAGGGTGTTCTCAAAGGCCCCGTCGGCCTGGCCGGGGGAGATGAGATAGACCCCTCGGCTGTCCGGGGTGACCACGGCGTCGGAGATATACCGGCTGGAGAGCCGGATGGTGAGGACGGATTCAAAGTCCCGGTTGTAGACGGTCACGACGCCCTTGTAGCCGCTGGCCTTGCTGGTCACGGCCACCCAGCCCTTTTCGTTGACGGTCGCGCAGAGGATCGACTCCTCGTCCGGCAGGGTCAGCTCGTGGAGCAGGGTGTCGTCCTTGACCACCTTCAGCTCCTTTCCGCCCACGTCGTACACCACGGCGTAGTCACCGGAGGCATTCAGCGCGGGGGAGGTCATGGAGACGGACTGCTTGAGCTTCGCCGTCCCGGTGGGGGAGACCACCTGGATCTGGGACTGGGTGGCGATGAGCAGGTCGTCCCCCATGCCGAGGAAGAGGCTGCTGGCCTGGGCGTTGTGGGAAAAGCTGGTGTCCGACTGGGAGTAGGCCACCCAGCGGAAAAAGCTGGCCACGTTCGAGCGGAACACGGTGGCCGTCAGCAGGCCCAGCAGGACCACCACGGCTGCAATGAGCAGGCCCACCCGCTGCTTGCGGGTGAGCTTGGTCTGGGGCATCAGCTTGTTTGGGATTTGGTTCATACGCACACCTCCATGGGTCTGCAAGATGGGATCAAAACCATCAGGGTAAGTCGGGGATGGGGTACCAGAGGTTGGTCATGTACAGCCCCTGGGGGGGCGCCGTGGGTCCGGCGTCGGTCCGGTTGCGGCCCTCTAAGAGGGCGGGGATGTCGTCCGGGGCGAGCTTGCCCTCGGAGGCGTAGACGCAGGTGCCCACCATGGCCCGGACCATGTTGTACAGGAATCCGTCGGCGCACACCCGGCAGACGATCATCTCCGGCTGCTTGGGGTCGCGGGCGATGTCGAAGTAGTGGACGGTGCGGACCGTCGTCTTCGTCTCGGTGCCCACCGAGCGGACGCTGGCGAAGTCATGGGTGCCGACGAAATGTTGGGCGGCCCGATCCATCACGTCTGCGTCCAGCTGCTTGGGGTAGAACCACACCCGGTTGACCAGAAAGGCATTCCGGATGCGGGAGTTGTAGATGCGGTAGGTGTACTCTTTCTTGATACAGCTGCCGATGGCGTTGAAGTCCTCCGGCACTTCCGTTGCCTTGGTGACCACGATGTCCCCCGGCAGACGGCTGTTCACCGCCAGGGGGAGCCGGTCGCAGGGGATGGTGGAGGTGGTGCGGAAGTTGGAGACGTAGCGCTCGGCGTGAACGCCTGCGTCCGTCCGGCCCGCCCCGGTGCATTTGACCGGGTGGCCGACCACCTGGGCCAGGGCCTTTTCCAAGGTCTCCGCGACGGTTACGTCCCGCTTCTGCACCTGCCAGCCGTGGTAGGCCGTGCCGTCGTACATGAGGGTCAGGGCAATGTTTCGTTTCATGCTCGCTCCCTCCTCACAGGCCAAAGACCACGCGCAGGACCACGATCCCGGCGCAGAGGGCGATGCTGAATACGATGAGGCCGTAGTCCCGCCCGGCGTAGCGAAGCTGCCGCAGGCTGGTGCGCCCCTCGTCCCCGTGATAACACCGGCACTCCATGGCGATGGCCAGCTCCTCCGCCCGCCGGAAGGACGAGATGAAGAGGGGGATCAGAATGGGGATGAGGGCCTTGGCCTTCTGGATGAGGTTGCCGCTGTCGAAGTCTGCGCCTCTGGCCTTCTGGGCGGAGATGATCTTATCCGTCTCCTGGATGAGGGTGGGGATGAAGCGCAGGGCGATGCTCATCATCATGGACAGCTCGTGGACGGGGAAGTTGAGCTTTTTCAGGGGGCGCAAGAGCTTTTCCAACCCGTCCGTTAAGAGAATGGGGGAGGTGGTGTAGGTCAGCAGCAGGGTGCAGGCGATGAGCATCAGGATTCTTAACACCATGAAGCCCGCCTTCCAAATGCCCTCCTCGGTGATCTTGAGGATGCCCCAGCTCCACAGCACCGTGCCGGAGGTATAGAACAAATTCAAAATGGCCGTACAGACCACGATGAAGACCACCGGCTTCATGCCCTTCAGAAAGACCCTGGGCTGGACCTTGGAGATGCCGATCATCATGAGCAGGATCAGCAGCGTGATGCCATAGGACACCAGTCCCTTACACAGGAAGATCGCTGCAATGAACAGCACGGTAAAGAGGATCTTCGAGCGGGGGTCAAACCGGTGCAGCAGGGAATTTCCGGGGAAATACTGGCCCAGGGTGATGTCTTTGAGCGCCATTTACTTCCCCTCCTTTTGCTTCCGCCAGGCGGCGAGAAAGGCTGCCTTGGCCTGCTCCACGGTGTAGACCGCCGGGTCGATGTCCACGCCCATGGCCCGGACACGGGAAAAGACCCGGTTCATGGCGGGCACGCCCAGCCCCAGCTCTTCCAGCGCGGCCCCGTGGGAGAAGACCTCACGAGGCGTGCCGATGTAGGGCAGCGTCCCGTGGCTCACCACCACCAAGCGGTCGGCCAGCCGGGCCACGTCCTCCATGGAGTGGCTGACGATGACGATGGTGGCGTGGTTGGCCTGGCGATAGGCTTCGATGTTGGCCAGAATACTGGCGGCCCCGGCAGGGTCCAGGCCGGCCGTCGGCTCGTCCAGCACGAGGACCTTCGGCTCCATGGCGATGACGCCCGCAATGGCGACCCGGCGCTTCTGTCCGCCGGATAGCTCAAAGGGGGAGCGCTCCAGCACGTCCTCCTTCAGGCCCGCGAACTCTGCGGCCCGGCGGACCCGGCGGTCGATCTCGGCCTCGTCCAGCTTCATGTTTTTGGGGCCGAAGGCGATGTCCCGGTAGACCGTCTCCTCAAAGAGCTGGTACTCCGGGTACTGGAAGACCAGGCCCACCTGAAAGCGGATGCTGTGGGTCAGGGCCTTGTCGGCCCAGATGTCCTGCCCCTCAAAGAGGACCTGCCCGCTGGTGGGCTTGGCCAGGCCGTTGAGGTGCTGGATGAGGGTGGACTTGCCCGACCCGGTGCGGCCGATGATGCCCAGGTACTCGCCGGGGTGGATGTCCAGGTCGATCCGGTCCAGCGCCCGCTGCTCAAAGGGGGTGTTGGGGCTGTAAATATGGGTCAGTTGTTTTAATGAAATGATCGGTTCCAACGGCGTTACTCTCCTCCCAAATGGGTCGGTCTCGTCAGCAGGTCTGCCAGGACTTGCGCGCAGGCCTCGTCGCTGATGGCGTCCAGGGGGACGTCGAACCCCTCTTGTTTCAGCTCATAGAGCAGGGCGACCGTCTCCGGCACGGCCAGACCGGCGCTGCGCAGGGTGTCCACATGCTGGAAGACCTGGGCGGGGGGGCCGTCGTCGATGATGTGACCACCGGCCATGACGATCAGGCGCTGGGCCTGGGCGGCCTCGTCCATGTGGTGGGTGATGAGCAGGACGGTGATGCCGTACTGCTCGTTCAGGGTGCGGATGGTCTCCACCGTCTCCCGCCGGCCCACGGGGTCCAGCATGGCGGTGGCCTCGTCCAGGACGATGCAGCGGGGCATCATGGCGATGATGCCCGCAATGGCCACGCGCTGTTTCTGGCCGCCGGAGAGCAGATGGGGGGAGTGCTCCCGCAGGTCATACATGCCCACCATCTTGAGGGCCTGGTCCACCCGCTGGCGGATTTCCGCCGGGGGCACGCCCAGGTTTTCCGGGCCGAAGGCCACGTCCTCCTCCACCACGCTGGCGACGATCTGGTTGTCGGGGTTTTGAAAGACCATGCCGACCTTGCCCCGGATGTTCAGGAGGTTCTCCGGGTCGCCGGTGTCCAGGCCGTCCACCCAGAGCTTCCCCGCCGTGGGGGTGAGCAGGGCGTTGATGTGCTTGGCGAAGGTGGATTTACCGGAGCCGTTGTGCCCCAGAATGGCCACGAAGGACCCGGCTTCGATCTCCAGGCTGATGTCGTCCAGCACCGGGGGGTGGCCCGCCGGTTCGTCGGGGTAACAGAAGGTCAGGTGTTCTGCTTTGATGATCGGATCGTTTGCCATAGTGTATTGTCCTCACTGTGCCCCTGCCGTCCAGCGTCCGCTGGCGCCGCAGGGGAGGATCAGCCCGTTTTCGCGCACGGGCAGGCCCAGCTCCTGGCTGGCGGTCTGGCCGCCGTACCGGGGGGTGAGCAGGGTTTCCAGGATATAGGTCAGCACCGAGGGCGCCAGGCCGGTGGTGTAGGAATTGATGAGGAAGAAGAGGGGCCGGTCCGACAGCACGCCGGAGACCAGCTCCACGAAGGGATAGAGGTTCTCCTCCAGCTTCCAGATCTCCCCGGAGGGGCCCCGGCCATAGGACGGGGGGTCCATGATGACGGCGTCATACCGCCGCCCGCGGCGAATTTCCCGCTCCACGAACTTGGCGCAGTCGTCCACGATCCAGCGGATGGGGGCGGACTCTAAGCCGGAGCTTTTCGCGTTTTCTCTGGCCCAGCTCACCATGCCCTTGGCCGCGTCCACGTGGCAGACGGAAGCCCCCGCCGCCGCGCAGGCGATGGAAGCCGCGCCGGTGTAGGCGAAGAGATTCAGCACGGAGATGGGACGGCCTGCCTGGCGAATTTGCTCCATGGCAAAGTCCCAGTTGGCGGCCTGCTCCGGGAAGAGGCCGGTGTGCTTGAAGTTCATGGGTTTGATGTTAAAGGTCAGCGCTTTATACTGCACCTGCCAGCGCTGGGGCAGCTCTTTCTTCACCCACTGGCCCCCGCCGGTGCGGGAGCGGGCATAGCGGGCGTCATAGTTTTTCCAGCCGGGATGACGGCGGGGGGTGTTCCAGATGGCCTGGGGGTCCGGTCGGACCAGGGTATACTTGCCCCAGCGCTCTAATTTCTCTCCCCGGCCGCAATCCAGCAGCTCATAATCCTTCCAATCGGTCGACGCCCACATAATGATGATCTCCTCCATACAACTAGATACTGAACAATCTAAAAAATTATAGCATCCTGAGGCCGTTCCGTCAATCAAAGAAAGCGGTCCGACGGAAAATCCGATCAAATATTGTATCCCCAAAGAAAATATGGTACACTACAAGAAAATCATCCCGAAACGCGCCGGGTCCTCAGCACGCCTGGGACGTCTGGATCAGGAGGAAGCACTATGAACGAAAACGCCGGTCAGTTCCGCACCGCCGCCTTTGGCGGCTTCAACCGCCAGGACGTATTGGATTACATCGAAAAATTGACCCAGGAGAACCAGGAAAAGACCCTGGAGCTGGAGCAGGCCTTAGAGCGGGAAGAGTCGGTCCGCACCCAGTCCGAAGCCCGTTTCGCCGAAGCCGAGGAGCAGGCAGCCGCCTGCGAGAAGCTCAGCGAGGAAGTGGAGCAGCTGAGAAAAGACCTGGCCGAGACCCAGTCTGCCCTGGAAGAAAAGACCCGCCTGGCCAGCGACCTGCAAAAGCAGGTCCGAGACCTGGAACCCGAAGCCAAGTCCTGGCAGCGCCTGAAGGACACCGCCGGGGACATTGAGGTCTCCGCCCACGAGCGGGCGCAGGTGACCATCCAGAACGCCCAGTCCCACGCCGCCGAGATCCGCGCCGACAGCGCCCGCTGGGTCCTGGAGATCCAAGCCCGCTGCGACAAGCTCCGGGCGGATATGCGCAGCGCCATCACCTCCGTCGAGACGGAGCTGGACAGCGTCCGCGACGCCTTCGGCCGCGCCCAGTCGGACATGGACCGCATCCAGGACGCCCTCTCCGACCTGGTCGCCAGCGCAGGGGAGAATCAGGATACGATCGACTGACCTGTCATATATCGCAACAGAATGAAAAATTTGATCACTTCTTCATAACTTCGTAGGGGCCGCAGACCTCTGCGGCCCGCAACCTGCCGAGCGGTACCACGTTACAACAACATGGTATTGCCCCAGACGAACGGGCCGCAGGGGTCTGCGGCCCCTACGTAATACATAAAACAATACAAAATACATGCCGCACGATTTTAGAGCATAAAAAAATCGGAGTACCGAAACGGTACTCCGATTGGTCCGAGTGTTGAGATTCGAACTCAAGGCCTCTTGAACCCCATTCAAGCGCGATACCAAACTTCGCCACACCCGGATCTTTCTTGGATGACCAACGCACCTGCATCAGTCAGCTTTCTTATGATAGCACGGGGTGAGACAAATTGCAAGCCTTTTTTTCAAATTTTAGAAAAAAGTTGCCGGAATGGGACGGCTTACCGGGCTCTGCCGTGGATCACGGCGTCCAGCGCGATCTGAGACCAGGTCTCCAACCGGTCCCGCACGGCGTCCAGCTCTGCGGGGGTGGCCCAGGTGCCGGACATTTTTTCCGTCTCCCGGACGGTGACCTCGCCGTCGGTCTCCAGGACGTAGACCAGGGCCGCGTGATAGTCGCTGACCCCGCCGGTGGTTTCGTTCAGCACGCCGACGCAGGTCAGGGCGCGGCGGTCGGAGACGTCCACCTCCTCCGCCAGCTCCCGGCGCAGGCCGGCCTCGATGGGGTCGGCAGCGGCCTCTTCCGTGGGGTTGATGTGGCCGCCGACGCCTAGGGAGAGCTTGTCGTGCAGCCGGGTCTCCGTCTGCTTTTTCAGCCGCCGCAGGAGAAAGTAGGCCTCCCCCCGGCGGAGGAGGACATAGGGGATGATCTGCTTGACCGTGGCGTCATACTCGGCCTGCGCACGGGGCAGAAAAACGTGTTGGTCTACGATGAAGCGGCGGATGGCCTCGATGCCCTCCGTCGTAAAGGTTTGGCCGCCTAAGCGGGCTTCCAGCGCCGCCCGGTCCACCACGAGAACTTGTTCCATCAGGCTCCCTGCTTTCTGGGTCAAAGATTAAGATACAATATAGTATACCAGATTTTCCGGCCCAGGGAAAGAGAAAGATCCCGTTGGAAGCGCCTTCTTTGGGGTTCGGGTCCCTTCGACGCCCTTCGACAGCCCTCGTGGGTCCTGTGTGCTAGCATGGGGCCAGGAGGTGTACCCATGCGAAGGATCGTTGCTAGTATGCTTTTGCTGCTTACGCTCCTCCTGGCAGGCTGCTCCCAGCAGATGCTCAGCGAGGACGAGCTTTCGGCCCTCAAGGACGAGGCCTATCAAAGCGGCGTGGCCCAGGCCCAGGAGGACGCGAAGGCCGAGGCCGAGGCGCAATACCAGAAAGGCTATGACGAAGGCCAAGCCAAGGCGGAAAGCGATGCCCAGGCGGCCTACGACAAGGGCTATCAGGAGGGCTACGACAAAGGCAAGGAGGAAGCCGAAGCCGCCGCCCAAGCCGAGAAAGAAACCGCCGCCGCGTCGTCCGGCCAGACCAGCCGCAGTGTTTCCGCAGGCGGCACGACGTCCAGTGCGGCCAGCACGTCGTCCAGCTCGGACAGCAATTCCGTGACCGTGTACGTCACGAACACCGGCTCGAAGTATCACATGGCAGGCTGCCAATACCTGCGCCAGAGCCAGCACGCCCGGACGCTCTCGCAAGCCAAGAGTGAGGGCTACACGGCCTGTTCCCGTTGCCACCCGCCCCAGTGAGAGGGGAGAATGTTCCAAAGCCCACCTCCCCAACGCCGAGAGAACGGCGTGGGGCGGTGGGCGTTTCTTTTGTCGCTCGATGCCTCCCCTGAAAGGGGTCAAACTGTCCAGAGGACAGTTTGATTCAGTCTCATGCGAAGCACCTTAAACAGGGGACCGACGTTAGGCGGTGGAGAGGTACGCCCCCGGCGTCAACGCTGGGGATTGCGGTTCCTAAGATGCCATAGATGGCCCTTCGGGGATAACCCCTCAGTCAGCTTCGCTGACAGCTCCCCTTTCAGGGGAGCCATCATTTTGGGGGGAATTCAGCCGCAGCAGCACGACGCCCAGCACCAGACTGAGCAATTCCCCGATGAGCGCTGCCCACCAGATCATGGTCCCGGCGCCCAGCAGGTACAGGGCCATCACCGCCGCGGGCAAGAGCACGAAGCCGCGCCCCAGGGAGAGAAGGGCGGAGGCCCCGGCCTTGCCCAGGGCGGCGAAGTAGCCGGCCAGCACGATGGTGACGCCCGCAGGAAGATAGGACAGGGCATACAGCCGGAGGGAGGCGACCGTTTCGGCATAGAGAGCGCTGCCGTCGCTGAGCAGCAGGGAGACGATGGGGCCGGGGCAGAGCTGGCAGACGACCTCCACCAAGACCCCGACCACCAGCACGGACAGGATCGTCCGGCGCAGATAGAGCTTCAGACCCTCCCGGTCGCCCTCGCCCACGGCCAGGCTCACCAGGGGCATCATGCCCTGGGCGATGCCCTGCATGATCATGGAGACCATCAGGCTAAAATAGGCGATGACGGCGAAGATGGGCAGGCTGCTCTCGCCCAGCATTTTGGCGATGACGTGGTTATACAGCAGGGTCAGAAAGCCCAGCATCAGCTCAATGGAGCAGTCGGCAATGCCCAGGGGCATGATCTGCTTCAGCTCGCCCAGGTGGGGCTTGAATTTCCGGAAGCGCAGGTTGGACTTCCCGGACAGAAAGTACCGCAGGAAGAAGAGCAGGCTGCCCAGCTGGGCCAGTCCCGTGGCCAGGGCCGCGCCAAAGACGCCCCAGTGCCAGACCATGATGAAGAGATAGTCCAGCCCCACGTTGATGAGGAAGCTGATGCCCACGCCGAACATGGCCAGGTGGGGGGCACCGTCCACCTTCACCATGACCTCCAGGCAGTAGGACAGGATGAAGCACAGGGAGAACAGACAGACCACATGCAGATACTGTGCGCTGTACCCAATGGTCTGCGGCCCGGCCCCCAAGAGGGCGGCCAGCGGCTCAGCGAAGATCGCAACGGCGATGGTAATGAGCACCGACAGCACGACGATGACCGCCGCAGTCTGGGAAAAGATCCGCTCCGCCCGGTCGTGCTTCCCCTCACCCAACGCGAACGCGCAGAGGGTAGAGGTCCCCATCGAGAGCAGGATGGCGACGCCGGAGAGAAAGTTGATAAACGGCAGGGCGATGTTGACGCCGGCCAAGGCCAGATCGCCGACACCCTTGGAGACGAAGATGCCGTCCACGATGGTGTAAGACGAAAACAGCAGCATGGCAGACACCGAGGGCAGGACGTAGTGCAGAAAGGATTTCCAGGAATGGCGGGGGGCAGACATGATATTCACCTCAAGTTAGTTTCCCATGCCGACGCTCCCTTGCGCGTCGGTGGTTTTTTTGGTATCCTTAGGATAAAGGATGGAGTTACCCCAGAGTCAAGGGGGTTTCTGCAATTTTTTCAAAAGGAGCCGTGGCATGGAAAAGCACACCTTCAAAACGGCGGAGTTCGCCGCCCTGTGCGGGGTCAAAAAAGACACCCTGCTGCACTACGACCACATCGACCTCTTAAAACCCCAGCGGGTGGGGGAGAACGGCTACCGCTATTATTCTGCCCGCCAGCTGCCCACCTATGATCTCATCGCCGCCCTGCAGCGCCTGGGTACGCCCTTGGCGGAGATCCGGGACTACCTCAACCGCCGAAGCCCCGAAGCCCTGCTCTCCCTGCTGGAAGAAAAAGAGGCCGCTCTGGACGCCGAGCGGCGGAGATTGGAGCAGATGGGACGCCTGCTGGAGGACACCGTGGACAAGGTGCGCCAGGCCCGGTCCGTCCGCCCCGGCGACTTCTTCCTGGAGGAACAGCCGGAGACCCTCTGCGCCGTGGTGCCCGCGCCGAAGATCCACAATGAGACGTTTGATGAGGCGGTCTACCTTCTCCACGTCCGCCAGCTCCTGGCCTGGGCCAGGGCCAACGGCATCCCTTCCCAGGCCCCCGGCGACATTATCTGCCGGGAGACGTTGGAGCGGGGGGAGGTGACGGAGGACTTCTATTATTGCCCCGTCCCTCCAGGGACCACGGGCTGGCCCACCCGCGTCCGCCCCGCCGGGACGTATGCGGTCCTGTGCCACCAGGGGTCCTATCAATCCGAGTACGACGCCAGCCGCGCCCTGGTCCGCTGGGTGAGGGCGCAGGGGTACCGCATTGCCGGGGACCTATATGAAGAGGATCTGGTCAATTACAGCACCTCCAGTGACCCGGAATCTTATTTGATGAAACTCAGCCTGAACATTTGGAAATGACGCAAAAAACAGGCTCCCACGGCGAAAAACCGGGGGAGCCTGTGCTGTTTCTGCGAAAGGATTCAGGGCATCTCCAGCGCAAACAGCGCCGCGCCCAAGGCCCCGCAGAGCTGGGCGTCGGGGTGGATGTAGAGGGGCTGACCGATCTTTTCCTCGATGGCCCCGACCACGCCCCGGTTCCGGGACACGCCGCCGGTCATCATGCAGGGGTGCGCCCCGCCGATGCGCCGAAAGAGGGCGGCGGCGCGGGTGGCGACGGACTGGTTCAGGCCGTGGACGATGTCCGGCAGGGCCTTGTTCTGGGCCACCAGGGAGACCACCTCGGAGTCGGCAAAGACGGTACACATGGAGGAGATGGTGATCTCCTCCTTCCATTTCAGGCCGATGGTCGAAATGTCCTCCAGGGAAATTTCCAGCGTCCGGGCCATCATCTCCAAAAAGCGCCCGGTGCCGGCGGCGCACTTGTCGTTCATGACGAAGTTGGACACGCTGCCGTCCGGCTCCACTTTGATGGCCTTGCTGTCCTGGCCGCCGATGTCGATGACGGAGCGGATGGCCGGGTTTAAGAAGTGGGCGCCCTTGGCGTGGCAGGTGATCTCGGTGACGGACTTGTCGCCGGTCTGAATGACCCCGCGGCCATAGCCGGTGGTGACGGTGGCGGTCAGGTCTTTTTCCGTCAGGCCCGCCTGCTGGAGCGCCTGCTCCAAGGCCCGCTGCGCCCCGTTGGAGGCCCCGGCCCCGGTGGGCAGGATGACCTTGGCCACGATGTTCTTGTCCTGGTCCAGGATGACCACGTCGGTGGTGGCGGACCCGCTGTCGATGCCGGCAAAATAGCCGTGCTTGTCCATAGTCGTTGCTCCTTTCTGGGTGGCGAAGCCCTCGGCAAAGGCGTCTAACCGGGTGCGCAGCTGCTCCCGGCTCTGGGTGGTGCCGTCCGACTCGATCTTGAGCAGGGGGACGGAGAGGTGATCCCGCAGGCCCGCATACTCAAAGCCGTAGTAGTCGCAGAATTGCAGGGTGTGATACACCACACCCTCCAGGCCGGGGGCGTGGAAGAGCTGCTTCCGGGCCGTGTTGTCCGTCATGCGCATGCAGGGCAGCTGGCCCAGGAGCCGGCGGGCGTAGGCCTCCATGAGGGCTGCAAACTCCGCCTGGTCCTCCGGGGCGACCACCGAGCGGTTGCTGGCGCAGGTGAGGTTCTCCACCGGCAGGGGCATCGTCTCCTCCACCAGGGAGAAGAGGTGGGTGCCCATCTTCGCGCCGATTACGGCGATGTGCGGGTCCGTGCGGGGCGTCGTGGGGGCGAAGACGGCAAAGAAGGCGTTTTTGTCAAACTGCGTGCCCTTGTATCTCCCGTAGGCCTCGGCCAGGTCCATGAGCTGGTGCTTGGCGTGGTCCACGGAGCAGCCGGACTTGCCGTGCAGCAGGTCCAGCAGATAGAGAAAGTCTAAGTTCCCGAACTCCTTCAGAATGTCATAGGTCCGCCGGATCGTATCGCAGCAGTTGACCAGCACGACCTCCTTCACATGCCCGGCCATGACCGCCTGAATGACGGACTTGCCGAACCCGCAGAGGTTGGGGTGGGCCACTTGGTCGGAGAGGTCGAAGGCGTCCGGGGCCTCGTCCAGCAGGGCACATTCTCCGCCCAGGGCGGTCAGCAACTCCACGGGCGTGTATTTACAAACGTGATAGGTGATGCTCATGCCATGCCCTCCAATACTTCCAGAAAGGCTTCCACGCGGGTGGCCGCCTGGCCCTCGCCGCCGAAGCCGCGGTCACAGCTGTCGCCGTCCAGCAGCAGGGTGGGCAAGCCGGCCTCCTCAAAGGCCTTCTTGCCCAGCCTGGCCCCGCCCAGGGTCATCTTGCAGCCCCAGTGGCAGAACCAGACCATGCCGTCGGCGTCCACGGTCTTGGCCATCTCCAGCGCCCGCTGGATGCGACGCTCCACCGGCCCGTTGAAGGGGGAGTAGACCAGGCGCTTGGCCATGGCCTCGTAAGGCTTGGTGGGATCGGCGTCCACGATGCCCTCATAGCTCATGTCGCAGGCGGCGATCTGCACCCGTGTGGTGCGGCTGAAGAGCGCCCGCAGGGGCGTGATCCAATAGGGCGTGGTGTGGATCCAGACCAGCTGCTTGCCCGTGGCCGGGGGGGCCGTCTCGATCTCACGGGCCAGCTGGCGGGCGTAGGCTTCCACCTCCGGCAGACCTAGGAGGAAATGGAAGGCGGCGGTGCGGAGCAGCTCGCTGGTCAGGTCGCTCAGGATCTGCTTGCCCGCCCGCTTCTGCAAGCCCTGCTGGAACAGGCGCATGGTCCGCTGGCTGCGGGCCACGGTCTGAGCAAGCTGATTTTCGTCGATGGGCTGTCCCGTCTGCCGGGCGATGAATTTTCCCATCTCCCGCAGCTGGTCGGCCACATACTGCACGGCCTGGGGGGAAGGCTCGAAGGGGACATCAATGGAGAAATGGGGCACGCCGTAAAATTCGGACAGATAGCGGAACGTCAGCTGGTTGGCGTCGCAGGCCAGGGACGTGGAGAGAATGAAGCGGGGCTTGGGCATCAGCCCCATCTGGGCCGCCCCGATGAAGACTTTATGATAGGAACATAGGCTGGCGGGGATGCCGATGTCCTCGGCCTGGTGCAGGTACAGCTGCTCGGCCTTGGAGCCGGAGAGGTAGCTGGAAAACCCCTCGCAGGAGTAGGGGTGCAGGCCCAGGGGATGGAGCATCTCGCAGGGGGTGAAGAGGCTGACCATCACGTTCCCCTGGGGCTTGGTGAGGCAGTTCACCATGGCCTTGTTCACGGTCTGGAACAGCATTTTATCGGACTGGGAGGCCCGCTTTGAGGCGAGCTTGTTTTTCAGTCCGTTGGCCTGAAACCCCGCCGCCAGGAGCTTGCGGGCTTTTTCGGGCTTGGCTTCGGACAGAGCGCCGACCTTGGCGCCAAAGGTTTCGATGAGATCCATAGATCCTCCTCGTTGCTTTTTTTAATGTAGTCGGTGGGGGTGGGCCTTCCCGCCGGTGCTGAGGTTCCGCAGGAAGCGCCAGATATATTTCAGCATGTCCCGCCGGGTCTCCGGGGGAAGGGCGCGGTAGGCACCCAGGGCGGCTAGGGCGGTGTCCGCCCAATGCTCGGACAGCTCCGAGAGCGTCTCGGCCTGGGCCGCAGAGAGCAGGGAGAAGAGCACGTCGGTAAACTCCGCCCGCTCTGCCGGGGCCATGGAATCCACCCAGCCCCGGAAGCCGTCGGCCTCCCGCTGGGCCTGCCGGGACCGGCGGGGGAGAAAGCGAAAGGACCCGCTGTGGACCTCCCAGGTAAAGGGGTCGTGCTGGCCTGCCGTCCCGTGACCATGGCTCTTGACGGTCCTGGCCCGTGGGTCCTGGTGGAGCAAGGCCCCGACCAGCGAGGCCTGGGGGACGTAGGTCACGATGCGGGGGGCCAGCCCGCGATAGGCCGGCGTGTGGGTCAGGTCCCGGTGAAAGCCGGGGCCGTCGTTGCTGTAAACCATGAGGATACGCCGCCGAAGGAGTGCCGGGGCGTGGACCGCGGCCCACACCGCCAGGTTCCCGCCCTTGGAGTGGCCGCCCAGACGGAGCTTGCCGGGATATTTCGTCGCCACGCGCACCAGGTAGTCCAGTGCCAGCCGCTGCGAGGGAACGGAGGGGGAGTAGCTCATGGCGAAGCACTCCTTCCACCCGGCCAGGGTATCGTCGGTCCCCCGGAAGGCCAGGAAGAGGGTGCCGTCCGGCAGCCGGTAGGTCAGGGCCGCAAACTGCGTGTCCTGGTCTGCCACCGTCTCCATGCATCCCAGGGCCAGGGTGCGGAAGCGGGGGCTGCGGGCCGCCTCCACGACCAGCTCCGGGGTGTGGGGGGACATGAGCAGGCCCGTGTTATCCCAACCCGGCTGTTGGGTCAGCTTTTCCACGGCCTGGGAAAAGGGCAGCCACACACCGCTCTCCACCCCCGGCAGCACCCACTCGAAGGGGTCGTAGGCGCACAGGGAGAGGATCAGGTTATCCACCGGACCAAAGGAGGCGGCCCGAAACGGCAGCCTGCCCCGGCGGCGGAGATAGGTCAGACAATTTTCAAACGCCACATCCATCTCCTCCTTCGTTTTCATGGCTTTCCGAGATAGGATATCGGTTTTGCAAGTAAGCTGCATCAAAAAGAAAGTATAGCATAAAAGAATTCGGAAAGGAAGGGAGAAGTCGCCAAAAACACACCAAAAAGCTGAGAGAAAAAGGGCGGACTTCCCAGCCGGGAAATCCGCCCTTTTTGGGGGATCGGGAAAAGCGGAACTTACGCGTTCTTGAGGAACTTCTCCAGCCGGTCCATGCCTTCCTTGATGTTCTCCATGGAGACGGCGAAGGACCAGCGGACGTAGTTGGGGGCACCGAAGCCCGTGCAGGGGACCACGGCCACCAGACCCTCCCGCAGGAAAACGCGGGCGAAGTCGTCGGCGTCGTGGATCACGTCGCCGTAGAGGGTCTTGCCGATGAGCTGATCCAGGTTCATCAGCATGTAGAAGGTGGCCTCCGGGCGGACGGGGTGGACGCCGGGAATGGCGGACATGCGCTCGTAGAGGTAGTTCCGGCGGGTCTCAAAGGCCTGCCGCATGACCTCGATCTCATCCTGGGAGCCGCTGAAGGCCTCGGTGGCGGCGGCCTGGGCGATGGAGCAGGTGCCGGAGAGGCTGTGGCTGAGGTAGTTGCTCATGACCTGGACGATCTCCTTGCTGGCCGCGGCAAAGCCGATGCGCCAGCCGGTCATGGCGTAGGTCTTGGAGGCGCCGCCCGCCAGGATGGTGCGGGCCTTGATCTCCTTGCTCAGGGTGGGGAAGGAGACGAACTCCTTGTTGTCAAAGACCAGCTTGCTGTACATCTCGTCGGCGATGACGTACAGGTCGTTGTCCAGGCAGACCTTGGCGATGTCCTCCAGGTGCTCCCGGCTGTAGATCATGCCGGTGGGGTTGGAGGGGCTGTTGAGCATCAGGGCCTTGGTCTTGGGGGTGATGGCGGCCTGGAGCTGCTCCGGGGTCAGGTTGAAGCCGTTCTCCTCCGTGGTGGTGACGACCACGGGCACGCCGCCGACCATTTTAATGAGCTCATAGTAGCTCACCCAATAAGGGGCGGGCAGGATCACCTCGTCGCCGGGGTCGATGAGGGTCTTGAGGGCGACATAGAGGATGGGCTTGCCGCCGCCGCTGACAACGATCTCCTCCGGGGTGTAGTCCAGGCCCCAGTCGGCGTCCAGCCGGTCGGCCACGGCCTTGCGCACGGCGGGGGTGCCGGGAGTGGGGGTGTATTTGGTCAGGTTTTCCTGGATCGCGCGGATCCCGGCCTGCTTGATGTGTTCGGGAGTGGGGAAATCGGGCTGACCGACGCTGAAGCCGATCACGTCGATGCCCTCGGAGCGCATCTTGTTAAACTGGGTGTCAATGGCCAGAGTGGTGGATGCCCGAACAGACTGGGCAAGATTAGACAGTGCTTTCATAATAGCAGGCCTCCTGATAGATGTTTCGATTTTGTCAATGACACATTATAGTGAGAATCTTGCAGATTTGCAATAGATGATTGCAAAAAAATTTCGATTTCTGAAGAATTTTTTTCTGTGACTTTCATAAAGAGACAAAAAACTCCCCCTCAGCCGGGCGGACCGAGGGGGAGTTGAGGTTAGCAAATGTTTACTTTTTCGGCCGTCTCCGTTCATGGTTTTTCTGGTAGAGATAATACAGCCCATCCAGCAGCAGGTTTTCGTCGATGAGGATCTTCCGCTTACAGTGCGGCTGGATCATCTCGGCGTTGCCGCCGGTCATGACGACCGTCGCCACGGGTTTGGCCTCGGCCTCCATGCGCTGGATCATGCCGTCGATCATGGCGGCGTTGCCGTAGAGGACACCGGAGCGCATGGCGTCGATGGTGGAGCGGCCGAAGATGGAGGGGGGCTGCTCCAGGGAGATGTGCGGCAGCTCTGCCGCCCGGCCGGAGAGGGCCTCCACGGCGATGCGGACGCCGGGGATGATGACGCAGCCCTTATAGGTGCTCTCGCTGAGGTAGGAGAAGGTGGTGGCCGTGCCCATGTCGATGACGATGATGGGCTGGGGATACTTCTGGATGGCCGCCACGGAGGAGGCCACGATGTCTGCGCCCAGTTGGTTGTGGATCTCAGCCAGAATGTTCATCCCCGTCTTGACCCCTGGCCCGACGATCATGGGCCGTACGCCGCTGAGCTGCTCCACGGCCCCGGCCATGGCGCTGGTCATGGGGGGCACAACGCTGGAGATCACCGCCCCGGTGATGCCTTGCAGGTCCGACCGGTAGAGGTGGAACATATCCAGCAGGTCGATGGCGATCTGGTCCCTCGTCTTGTTTTTGTCCGTCTTGAGCGAGCCCCGGAATTGGAGCCGCCCCTCTGGGGTAAACAGCCCCATGGTGATGGCGGTGTTGCCGATGTCGATGGTCAAGATCATTGCCGTTTCCCCCTGCTTCCCGTTCTTGCTGTCGTTGTTATCGTCATTATAGTAGGAAGCGGACAAAAAATCAACGGCAAAATATCGCCCCGTCTGTCACAGAATGATGCAGATCAGCCCGCCGGAGCCTTCGTTGAGGATGCGCTCCAAGGTCAGCCGCATTTTCTCGCGGGCGTCCTCCGGCATGTGCTTGAGCTTTGTTGCCAGGTCCTCGTTGATCAGCTCGTGGAACGACCGGCCAAAGATGTTGGACTGCCAAATTTTTTCCGGTGCCCCCTCGAATTCCTCCAGCAGGAAGCCGAGCATATCTTCAGACTGCTTCTCGCTGCCCACGATGGGGGAGACTTCGGCTTGGATATCCGCCCGGATCATGTGGATGCTGGGGGCCTTGGCCCGCAGGCGGACCCCGTAGCGGCCGCCCTGCTTGATGATCTCCGGCTGCTCCAACTCCAGCTCCTCGGCTTCGGGAATGACGATGCCGTAGCCCGTGGCCCGCACCTCCTCCATGGCGGCGGCGACCTTTTGGTGCTCGGCCTGGACCACGGCCAATCGTTCCAGCAGGGCCAAAAGCTCCCCGTCGCTGTGCAGGGCGAAGCCCGTCTGCTGGGAGAGGGTGTCATAGAACAGACTGCGGGGCAGCTCCAACCGGGCCTGACAGCAGCCGGAGCCGAGCTTCATCCCCGTGACAGAGGCCCCTGTGACCAACTCGCACTGCCCCATCGCCGCCACCGCCGGCTTGACATCCCGGATACGGACGAGCTTCCCCGCCTGGGCACGGATGGCCTGGAAGAGGGCCGCGCGGATGGGATGCTCCGTCGGCAGCGTCTCCACCCAGTCGGGCAAAAAGAGCTGCAGCTCCTCCAGGGGAAACTCATAGAGGACGGCCTGGATGATCTCCGTCACCGCCTGCTGGTCCAGGTCCAGGCAGCTGACCGCCAGGCAGGTCACGTCATACTGCTCAGCCAGCTTGGCCCGCAGCTTCTGGGCCGCCTCCCCCTGGGGGTGGGCGGAGTTGAGCAGGATGAGAAAGGGCTTGCCCAGCGCCTTCAGCTCCTCGATCACCCGCCCCTCGGCCTCCGGGTAGGCCTCCCGCGGCAGGTCGGTGATGGTGCCGTCGGTCGTAATGACGATGCCGATGGTGGCGTGCTCGGCGATCACTTTTCGGGTGCCGATCTCGGCGGCCTCCGCCATGGGGATCTCCTGGGGGAACCAGGGGGTGTGGACCATTCTAGGCTCCCCGTCCTCCAGCTGCCCCACGGCACCGGGGACCAGGTAGCCCACGCAGTCCACCAGGCGCACGGAAAAGGTCCCGCCCCCCTCCATGGCGATCTCCACGGCCTCCTCCGGCACGAATTTTGGCTCGGCGGTCATCACCGTCCGGCCCGACCCGCTCTGGGGCAGTTCGTCTCTGGCCCGCTGGCGGCGGTAGTCGTCGTCGATGCTGGGGAGGACCAGGGTCTCCATAAAGCGCTTGATAAAGGTGGATTTCCCCGTCCGGGCCGGGCCGACCACACCCAGGTAGATGTCCCCGGCCGTCCGGGCGGCAATGTCCTCATAAATGCTTGTCAGGGTGTTCATAGTCTGTCTCCTCCGTCTGGAACAAATCTGGTTTCGCTCGCTCCATGTCTATGCCTCCCCCTGGCGGGATAGACCGGGGGAGAAAAAAAGACAGGATTTGACCGGACAAGCTTCGACCCTTTTGGTCAAAGCCACAAATTCGACCTTCTTTACGCAGATTTAACAGAAACCATAGATTAGATTTAACCTTTCTTTTTTATAGTTTACGATGACGAGAAATGAAAACAAACGGAAACGCGCACAAATCGAAGCCAAGCGCAGCAAAGGAGCGTATCATACCATGGGCATCTCCAACGTGATCGCACTGCTCAGCGGCGTGGCCCTCTTCCTCTTCGGCATGACCCTCATGGGGGACGGCCTGAAGAAGGTCGCGGGCAACAAGCTGGAGCTGGTGCTGTATAAGCTCTCCGGCAACCCCATTAAGGGCGTCCTGTTGGGGACGGGTGTCACCGCCATCATCCAGTCCTCTTCCGCCACCTCCGTCATGGTCGTGGGCTTTGTCAACTCCGGCATGATGAAGGTCAAGCAGGCCATCGGCATCATCATGGGTGCCATTCTGGGCACCAGCGTGACGGGCTGGATCATCTGCCTGTCTGCCCTGGAGGGCGGCTCCGGCTGGGTGTCCCTGCTGTCCACCTCCACCCTCACCGGTGTGGTGGCCGTGATCGGCATCATCCTGCGCATGTTCTGCAAGAAGCAGTCCAAGGTGCACATCGGCGATATTCTCATGGGCTTTGCCGTGCTGATGTTCGGCATGCAGGCCATGAGCAGCTCTGTCGCCCCCTTGCAGGAGAGCGAAGCCTTTCTGCACATGCTCACCACCTTCTCCAACCCCATCCTGGGCATTTTGGTGGGCCTCATCTTCACCTGCGTGCTGCAAAGTGCCTCCGCCGCCGTGGGTATCTTGCAGGCGCTGGCGGCCACGGGCGTCGTCACCTTCTCCGTGGCCTTCCCGCTCATCATGGGCATCGCCATTGGCGCGGCCATGCCCGTATTGCTGTCCTCCCTGGGGGCCAATGTGAACGGCAAGCGGACCGCCTTCGTCTACCTGCTCATCGACGTGCTGGGTGCCGTCATTTGGAGCGTGATCTTTTACGGCGTGAACAGCGTGGTGCACTTCGGCTTTGTGAGCGCCACGATGAACGCCGTGAGCATCGCCTTCCTGAACACCCTCTTCCGCTTCGCCACCGTCCTGGTCCTCACCCCCTTCATCGGGACCATCGAGAAGCAGATCTGCAAGCTCATCAAGGACGACGAGCCGGCCGGTCCCGAGCAGGAGGACTTTGCCCGCCTGGAAGCCCGCCTGATCGAGCACCCCGCCGTGGCCATCGAGCAGTGTCGCCAGGCCCTGAACAACATGGCCCTGGAGGCCAAGGCCAACCTGGAGGATGCCTACTATTTGATCGGCAACTACTCCGAGAAGCAGTTCCAGTTCGTGGCCCAGCGGGAAGACGTCATCGACAAATACGAGGATAAGCTCGGCTCCTACCTCATCAAGTTGACGGGTAAAGAGCTGACCGAGCAGCAGAACCTGGACGTGACCAAGTTCCTCCACACCATCGGCGACATGGAGCGCATCGGCGACCACGCCATGAACATCGCCGAGTGCGCCAAGGAGATCCACGAGAAAAGCATCGTCTTCTCCGAGGGGGCCGAGCGGGAGCTTAAGACCATGTTCGCCGCCGTGCAGGAGATCACCTACAACGCCATCACGGCCTTCACCACCAACGACCTGGAGCTGGCCTACCGCATCGAGCCGTTGGAGGAGCTGATCGACTCCCTGTGCGATGAGATGAAGCTCCACCATGTGGACCGCCTCCAGCGGGGCATCTGCAAGCTCAGCCAGGGCTTTGTCTTCAACGACCTGCTGACCAACTACGAGCGGGTGGCCGACCACTGCTCCAACATCGCCGTGGCCATGATCGAGCTGGAGTCCGATTCCTTCGACACCCACCAGTACCTTATCAGCCTGAAGGACGTCCGCTCCCACAGCTTCGACCAGTATTATGAAGAGTACCGCAAGAAGTTTGCCCTACCGGACGACTGAGAAACAACTCCATAGAAAAACAACAAGCGAGCGTCGGGACTTCCGATGCTCGCTTGCTTTGGGGTTCAGATCAAATTTTAATAACCCAGGTCTTCGTCGATCAAGAGAACATGGGTCTCCTGCGCCCCGCCCAAAGGCTTCCAGACCACGGACAGCCCGTTGCAGATGCGCTGGGGGCTGTTGCAGTCGTAGCATTTCAGCTCGTTCTTCACGCAGGGCGTTTCCCGGTTCAGGCGGCGGGCGTTGAGGGGCGAGGCGATGTTCCGCGCCCGCCAGAGAGCCTTGTCAAAGGTCTCGGCCAGCTTGTTGCGGCCCACGAGATAGTAGACGCGCTCATGGGCACCGGTGGCGGCGGAGATGCGGTTGCCGGTGCCGTCGATGTTGATAAGCTCGCCGGTCTCCGCCAGGGCGTTGACGCTGGTGAGATAGACCTGGGCCGTGGCGGCGTTTGCCAGGGTCTCCGGGCCGGGGGTGAGCCAGTGCCAGTAGACGGTGCTGGTCCGGGGAAGAAGTTCCTCCAGCTTCATGGCCTTGGCGGTCATGCTGCCGCCGATGCCGACGGTCTTGCCGGAACATTCCACCGCCAGCCATTGGGCGGCGTCCTGGCCGGTGGCGAAGCGGTGGCAATGGAAGCGGGCGCGGGTGAGGGCCTGCTCTACGCGGTCAAAATTCATGGGGAAATGCCTCCTGTCTTGGGTGGAGTTAGGTGGTGGTGTCCAGGTCCACCAGGATGTTGTCGGTGCCGTTTTCTTCAAACTCGTTGATATAGGTCTCGATGCGTTGGGCCAGCTCCTCGCAGTTGGTCTCGTCGATGGGGGCGTCGTTCATGTCCCGGCGGGCCAGGTCCTCGGCCAGGATGTCGAAAAAGACGTTGTTCTCATACTCCATGATGGCTTCGTGGATGCCGCCCTCGACGAAGGCGCGGGAGGGGACGGTCTCGCCCCGATAGGTCTCGGCCAGGATGGGCATGCCCTCCTGCCGGGCCTTTTCAAACAGCAGGCTCTCTACCTGGTCATAGTCCCGGAAGCGGTCCTCTCCTCTGGTGGAGTTGAGGATCCAGTTGCCGATGTAGACCATGTCCAGCAGACGCCGAAATTCCTTTTTGCTCAGTTCCAGCTGCATACCTGTGACCTCCTCGCAGTGGGATTGGGGTGCGGTGTCCGCACTCTATCATAAGCCCGGCCGGGGCAAAAGTTGCCCGCAGCCCGGCGGGGTGTGCTTGTTGTTCACTTATTATAGTGTCCCTGACGGAGAATGTCAAAGGCAAAGGATTGAAATCCTCTGTCGTTTCCTATATAATTTTTGTATATTGTAAGATACCACAATACTCCAAAACAAAAAAAGGAGGACATGAAATGAGAAAGAGAAGAAGAGCATTGAGTCTAGTGTTGGCCCTGGTGTTGTGCATGGGGATGCTGGCACTTCCGGTCGGCGCAGCTTCTGACGAGGCCGTCAACGCAGCAGAGGAACTGTACGCAAGAGGCCTGTTCAAAGGCACAGGCACAGACAGCGACGGTCTTCCGATCTTTGATCTTGACCGTACCCCAACGCGCAATGAGGCTGTGACGATGCTGGTCCGCCTGCTCGGGGAAGAATCCGAGGCGCTCTCCGGAACATGGCAGATGCCGTTCACGGATGTTGCAGACTGGGCAAAGCCTTATGTAGGCTATGCATACGCGTATGGACTGACAAACGGGACCTCTGCCACGACCTATAGCGGCTCGACGACCATCGATGCAACGCAGTACCTCACGTTCGTTTTGCGCGCGCTGGGCTATGAGACCGGGGAGGACTTCGACTGGAACCAGGCATGGGTACTGTCGGATGCCATCGGGCTGACGAATGGCGAGTACGACGCGGATGCATTATACTTTACTCGGGGCGATGTGGCTACGATCTCCTGGCGCGCCCTTTCGACTGCGCACAAGAGCGAGTCAGAACCCATTACGCCGGATCCGGATACGACAGAGCCTGTCGGCGGCAAAGAGCAGTGTACGCATGTGTATAACAGCCTGGGGCTCTGTAGTAAGTGCGGGACGATGTATCCCTACAAGGTCACCGAGGCCTACTTTGAAGTAAAGCTCACGGATAAAGCCTATGTGCAGTCCAAGCCCTATGGTGATTCGGAGTACTACTGCTTTACAGAGAGTTATATCGGAAAAAAGTTCACTGTGATTGGTACGACCGTGAACCACTATGGGAACACCTGGTATCAGATCGCGCGGGATCTTTGGATCTGCAGCGACCGCTGTGAAGTCGTTGCCCAAAAAGACTTCGTGCAGATCAGTGGTGAGACCTCTCCCTCCGGACGCCTCCAGCAGGGCAACAACTTTGGCCTCCGAGGCATAGTGGAGACAGCGGTTGGTAAGATCGTGAAGATTCGCGGCTCGATCGTGGATTCGTCCGGGAACACGGTCCAAGAGGCAATCTGCTATCCCAATGCGACCTCCAATAACCTGAGGTATTCTATCAACAATGACCTGATTTTTGATACCCTTGCTTCGGGCAGCTATCGGTATATCGTGGAGGTCTGGACGGAAAGCGAAGGAGAGCAGACCTATACCCAGCTCATCTCCTCTAACTTTGAGATCGTTGGACAGACGAGCACTGCCGGGGATGGATACGTTTATGGCGGAAGGGCTTTTACTGTGGTGCCGAATCTAAAGGCAGGCTACTGCTTCGATCAGAACGCGTATCCCCGATTTGAAAATAGCTCCGGAAAGAATCGCGGCTGCACAGCGACTGCGATGTGCATTGCGTATTCTATCTATCATGACACAGAGCTCAGCCCTAATAATGTTGCATGGAGCAGCGGCGGCACGAAATGGGAATACTGCACCCGCTATTCCGATGGCGAGAGAACATATCGGGGGAACACATTCACTCAAGCGGAAGCGCTGAAAGCTGCCTATGACTGCATCCTGAGCAGCAAAATGCCGATGATCGTTGGCGTAAACGGCTATAGCTCAGACCATGTTGTCACCATTGTTGGTGTCGCCCAGGATGCAAACCGGAGCAGCTTGACGCGCAATGATTTTCTTATCGTCGATCCATATGGCGGAGCGATTCGCACGCTTGCCTATTTCAGTTCTCTCGATTGTGAGTGGGCGCTCAGGGTTCCGATCTGAGACAACTCCAGATAACCGTTCCTGCTTTTGCTGTGGCAGAAGGCAGCGGCCCACTTTACAATCCCCACAGAATCAGGTATAATCTTTTGTATTTGGTAAAAAGAACAAGGGGGGAGTCGAACGCATGGAAAAGCCAGTCATTATCTCCATCAAATCGACCCAAAATATGGATGGGCAGGAAGATACCATTGAGCTGGTGACCCAGGGGGTCCTCCGGCACAGCGAGGAGGAGGGCTTTGCCCTGGTCTATCCCGAAAGCGAGCTGACCGGCCTGGAGGGGACCCTCACCACCTTTCGCATCGCCCCCGACCGGATCACCCTCCTGCGGGAGGGGACCATCAACTCCGAGATGATCTTTGAGGAGGGGCAGAAGCATTTCTCCCTCTATGAGACGCCCTTCGGCGGCCTCATGCTGGGCGTGAACACCCACCGGGCCAAGGCCCGCATCGGGGAGGGCGGCGGCAGCCTCTCCATCCGCTACGCCCTGGAGGCGGACAGCCAGCTCATCGGGGAGAACGCCTTTGAGATCCAAGTAACTGAACCCACCCTGGACCAGCGGGCACCCCTGGACCAGGCACTTTGAACAAGAAAGAAAAGGTGACACAAGCGTTATGGCGAATTTGATTCAATCGGCAAAAGCTCAGGTCAGCCAGCTGACCGCCCAGGCCTACGAGGCGGCCGTCGCGGCCGGGGCCCTCCCCGCCGGGGTAGAGCTGAAAGGCTCCGTGGAGATCCCCAAGGACCCCCAGAACGGCGACTACGCCTCCTCCGTGGCCATGGCCGGGGCCAAGGCCATGAAGATGGCCCCCCGCGCCATTGCCCAGGCCCTGGTGGACCACATGGATCTTGCCGGCACCATCTTCTCCTCCGTGGAGATCGCCGGTCCCGGCTTCCTGAACTTCCGCCTGGGCCACAAGTGGTACGGCGATGTGCTGGCCGAGATCGAGAAGGAAGGCCCCCTCTACGGCCAGAGCGACGAGGGCCACGGGGAAAAAGTGATGGTGGAGTTCGTCTCTGCCAACCCCACCGGCCCCATGCACATGGGCAACGCCCGCGGCGGCGTGCTGGGCGACACCCTGGCCAACATCCTCCGGCGGGACGGCTGCGACACCTGGAAGGAGTTCTACGTCAACGACGCCGGCAACCAGATCCATAAGTTCGCCGTCTCCATCGAGGCCCGCTACTTCCAGATCCTCAAGGGCGAGGACGCCGTTCCCTTCCCGGAGGACGGCTACCACGGCGACGATATCAAGGAGCTGGCCCAGGCCTTCTACGCTGCGCACGGCGACAGCTACGCAGACGCAGACGAGCAGACCCGTCTCGATGCCCTGGCCGCCTTCGGCCTCCGGACCAACATCCCCAAGATGAAGGCCGACCTGCTGCGCTACGGCATCGAGTATGACGAGTGGTTCTTCGAGTCCTCCCTGCACGAGTCCGGCTATGTGGCCGAGACCGTCGGCCTGCTGACCGAAAAGGGCTGGACCTACGAGAAGGACGGCGCTCTGTGGCTCAACACCACCCAGCTCTTAAAAAACAAGTACCTGGCCGAGGGCAAGAGCCAGAAGCAGGTGGACAAGCTGGACCTGAAGGACGACGTGCTCTGCCGCGCCAACGGCTTCTACACCTACTTCGCCGCCGACATCGCCTACCACCGCAACAAGCTGGAGGTCCGCGGCTTTGACAAGACTGTGGACGTCTGGGGTGCCGACCACCACGGCCATGTGGCCCGCCTGCAAGCGGCCCTGGACGGCCTGGGTCTGGACGGCTCCCACCGCCTCATCGTGGTGCTCATGCAGCTGGTGAACCTGCTCCAGGACGGCCAGCCCGTCCGCATGTCCAAGCGCTCCGGCAAGGCCATTGCCCTGCACGACCTGCTGGATGAGGTCAGCGTGGACGCCGCCCGGTACTTCTTCAACTCCCGCTCCGCCACCAGCCCCGTCGATTTCGACCTGGACCTGGCCGTCCGGGAGGACAGCGAGAACCCCGTGTATTATGTCCAGTATGCCCACGCCCGCATCTGCACCCTGATCCACCGCCTGGCGGAGGAAGGCCACGCCGTCCCCAAGGCCGCCGACACCCACGCCGAGCTCATGACCACCGAGGAAGAGACGACCCTCATCCGCACCCTGGCCCGTCTGCCGGAGGAGATCCACGCCGCCGCCCGCGACTACGATCCCTCCCGCATCAACCGCTACCTCACCGAGCTGGCCGGGGATTTCCACCGCTTCTACGGGGCCTGCCGCATCAAGGGCGAGGAGCCTGCGATCCTGGCCGCCCGCCTGAAGCTGGCCGACAGCGTCCGCTCCGTCCTGGCCAACGGCCTGGGCCTGCTGGGCGTGACCGCACCGGAGAAAATGTAATTCTTCCTATACAACCTATAAAATCATATAGAGAAACAGAAAGACACGCTGGACGATTCTTTGAGAGTTTGTCCAGCGTGTTTTTTAGAAGGAGAAAGAATTTGCAAAAAAAGTATGGATACATTCGGGTCAGCACACGGGAACAAAAAGAAGACCGGCAGATGACAGCCATGATAGACGTGGCGGTCCCTGCCGGTCATATTTATATGGATAAACAATCTGGAAAAGATTTTGAGCGTCCTCAATATCGTCGTTTGCTTCATCACCTGAAGCATGGAGACTTGCTGTATATCAAGAGTATTGACCGCCTGGGAAGAAACTATGAAGAGATCCAGGAACAGTGGCGGATGCTGACCAAGGAAAAGGGGATCGACATTGTTGTTTTGGATATGCCCTTATTGGACACCCGGCGGGGAAAGGACCTGATGGGGACTTTCCTCAGTGATATCGTCCTGCAAGTGCTCTCTTTTGTGGCAGAGAACGAGCGGGCCAACATCCGCCAGCGCCAAGCCGAGGGCATTTCCGCCGCCAAAGCAAGGGGCGTTCAATTTGGCCGCCCACCTCATCCTCTGCCAGAAAACTTCCATCAGGTCCACCAAGATTGGCGTGCCAAGAAAATCAGCCTAAAGCAAGCCGCAGCCGCCTGCGGCATGGCCGAGGGAACGTTCTATGGTAAGGCAGTAAGGATAGAAAAAGGGGACAAAGATAACGATCAATAGGATTTGAAAAAGTGTACTTTTGCAAATCTATATGCTAAATGATTTCATGTCTATAATATCACGCTTTTTTGTAGTATGCAAGAATTTTTTGTTGATTTGTGTCAATATTTGAGCGATTTGCAAAAGTACACAATACAAAATTGCTATGAAGGTGATGTGTCATGTTAAGGATTGCTGCTGTTATCAAGTACGAGGGTGACAACAGCACGTTTGTTTGGAAGCATCCCTGTGAGGATTTCAATACATCGTCACAGTTGATCGTTCACGAATCGCAGGAAGCAATTCTTTTTCTGAATGGACAAGCGCTTGACTTGTTTGGACCGGGACGCCATACGCTGGAAACAGAGAATATCCCAATTTTACGCCATTTGATCAACATTCCAACGGGTGGAGAAAGCGCATTCCACTGTGAGGTCTATTTCATCAATAAAATTGAGCAGATGGCGATTCGTTGGGGAACGGACAGCAAGGTGCAGTATGTAGAACCTATCTATAAATTTCCGCTTTCTATTGGAGCAAGTGGTGAAATGTCTCTTTGCGTAGATGATTCCAGAAAGTTACTGGTAAAATTGGTTGGCACAGAGCATATTTTAGATCGTCAACATCTGACAATCTATTTCCGTAGCATTCTGATGGCAAAAATAAAAACATATATCGCTCAGACAATGCGAAGTAATGCAATCAATATTTTTGAAATTGATGAAAAATTGGAAGCATTCTCCACTGACATTCACTCTAGGCTGATACCGGATTTCTTGGACTATGGTGTGCAGTTGAAACGCTTCTATGTCACTACGATTGTTAAGCCGGACGGCGATCCACAATATGAAAAATTTAAGGAGTTGCATTTCCGTCAGTATGCTGATATTGCAGAAGCAAAACTTCATCAGCAGACTGATGTGATTCATGCTCAGACCGAAGCACAAAAGGTGGTGATTGCTTCCCAGGCACAGGCCACTAAGCGTATGCAGGAAGGATATACCTATCAGCAGGAACGTGGATTTGATGTGGCACAGGATGCTGCCAAAAATGAGGGCGCAGGACAGTTTTCCAGTATGGGCATCGGATTGGGAATGATGGCTGGCGTTGGAGGTACAGTCAGTGGCATGGTAGCTGACGCATTTGCAGGGATGACGACACAACCTCAGGTGCCAGTAAACCGTTTCTGTGACCAGTGTGGAGCTGAGTTGACACCGGGCGCAGCATTCTGTGATGAGTGTGGTGCGCCGCAGGTAGTTCCTGGCACCTGTACAAAATGTGGCTTTAAGTTCATCAAGCCGGGTAAATTTTGCCCCAAATGCGGTGCAAAGAGGGAGGGCTGATGATGAAGAAGAACGGCTCAAAGAGCTATATCATTCTTGGTATCCTGCTCGTTTTGGTCAGCGTAATTGCGTTTGCCATCCCTTCGGTGAAAACCGCAGCGTTTTGGCTCTCCTATGCATTTACTGTGATTGCATTTATTGCCCAGATCATTATTTGGAGAGCTGTTTTTAAGCGTGGCGAATCCTTGAAAAACAATTTCCTCGGTTTCCCAGTTGTTTATATTGGCATTGTGTATCTTGTACTTCAGATCATTGCACTTACTGTATTTCTTTTTGCCCCTGCACTCCCGCTTTGGAGTGCAATCATTGCTTGTGTGATGATTGTAGGTATATCTTCCGTTTGTATGATCGCTGTTACCGTTGGGTGCAGTGAGATTAGACGGGTAGAAGAGAAAACGCAGAAAATCTACCAGAATCAGCGAGGGAAAGACGATGGCACGGGTTCGTGATATGCAGGGTGTTCCTGCTCATTTGGAATATTTGAAAGGAGACGGAAAAAGGCGGCATCCTGCACACTGTATTTTTCATGAGGGAGTTGGAAAAAAACGTATTTGCACCAATTCACAGTGCGAAATATATTGTCAACATTGCAATTCAGCTAAAAACTGTAACTATTATGAGGAGGAAGAACAATGAAACAGTTAACTTGCGAGATGTGCGGAAGCACCGATTTGATGAAACAGGATGGCGTATTTGTCTGCCAGACTTGCGGAACAAAGTATTCCGTTGAGGAAGCTAAGAAAATGATGGTCGAAGGAACTATTGATGTTCAAGGTACTGTCAAAATAGATGCATCGGAGAAATTACACAATTATTATCAAGTTGCCAGACGCGCGAAAAGCGACAATGATAGCGAAACAGCTGCTAAATATTATAGTATGATCTTGACGGAAGATCCCACAAGCTGGGAAGCGAGTTTTTATTTTGTATATTTTAGATCCATGTCCTGCACTATTGGGCAGATACCATCTGCCGCATCTGCCATTTCGAAGTGTTTGATATCGGTGCTAACATTGGCAAAACAATCGTGTGCCAGTGAGGAAGATGTTCAGGCTGTTGTGACGGAGATTCATGAAAAGGCTATAGAGGCAGCAACTGTGTTTTTGACGGCATCTGTTAGGTCTTTCGTAAATATTCAAACGGATAATCCAGCTTACTTTGTTCCAGATTTGAGCACTCGCTCTTTTGCCGCGATAGATATTGCATATACAATAGGAACAGCAATTGATAAAACATTCGGCGGTCAAGCATGGGCACAAAAGTTGGTTAGTTCAGCGTATTCGACAGGTAATACATTGATGTTAACCTATATTACTACTATGAAACCAAGATTTTTTCTTGAAGCTGCCCCTATTCATTACGAAATGGAAAAGAAGGCTAATTGCATAATAGCTGGATACAAGAGGAAAATTGCTGAAAATCAAGAGAAGCAGAAAAAAATCTATTGGGAGCAACATGCCGAGGAAAAAGCATCCCTTGACCAAGAGAAGGAAACACTATCAGCAAAAGTCGAAAACTGGAACGCTGAAATTTCGTCTTTGCCTGAAATAAAAGCAGAAGCACGAATCGAAGCAAAGATTAAAGCATTACAGCAAGAAAAATCTGCGCTGGGCTTTTTCAAAGTAAAGGAAAAGAAGGTAATTCAAGAGCAGATTAATAACCTTGCGTCTGATGATTTAGAGAAAGCAAAGGCAAGCAGAGAAGCTGCTGTTTTGCCTATTCAGGCGCAGATTGATGCTGCTACTGTAAGAATTGCAGAAATTGATGAGGAACTTACAAAAGAGCGCTAAAGATGGGTTGGCAAATATGGATTGGAATATAGCAAACGAGTTTCGCAGCATATTAAAACGCATATATTCGCCGGAGAACAGCGAAAAGTACCGTTTGATTTGTACGAAAACTTGCAACGAGGATGAAGATCGAATCTGGAAGATTTGTGAAGCTTTTTGGCATCCAGAATGCGAATATCGTACATCTGATATTGAAAAATACATGCCAAATCCCAATTTGGATTATATCACAGCCAAAAGGTATATCAAAGAACTAAACCAATTACTTGATAAACTTGGATGGCAGTAAAGCGAGTTAGTAAATGCCTTTGGATACTAAAGATACACTTCTATACTCTCCTGGAGAGAGTATGAGCGCTCTATGAGGCAAACAGCCCGGACATTTGAGTGTCCGGGCTGTGTTGCGTCTTAAAGAAAAATTACAAATGCTCAGAACCGTGCGTGTCCCGACCGCCGGGCTTCTGCGGCCACGGCGTTGGCCACGGCGTCCGCCGCCGCCCGGTTCAGGGGGGAGGGGAGGATGTTTGTGGGGGAAAGCTCGTCTTCGGGGATCATGTCGGCCAGGGCCTTGGCGGCGGCGTACTTCATCTCCTCGGTGATCTGCACGGCCCCGCAGGAGAGGGCACCCTTGAACAGGCCGGGGAAGACCAGCACGTTGTTGATCTGGTTGGGGAAGTCGGACCGGCCCGTGCCGACCACAGCGGCCCCGTGCGCCAGGGCCACGTCGGGCATGATCTCCGGCACGGGGTTGGCCATGGCCAGCAGGATGGGGTCCTTGGCCATGCGCTCGACCATCTCGCCCGTCACCAGGCCGGGGCGGGAGACGCCGATGAACACATCGGCCCCGACCAAGGCGTCGGCCAGGGTGCCGTGCCGGTGTTCCCGGTTGGTCCGGGCGGCCAGGGCGGCGTGATGGGGGGGCAGACCGGCGTCGCCCTCGCAGAGGATGCCGTCCTTGTCGCAGAGGATCATGTTGGAAAAGCCCTGGTCCAGCAGCAGCTTGGCGGAGGCACCGCCCGCGGCCCCGATGCCGTTGAAGACGATCTTCACGTCCTCCTTCTTCTTGCCCACCACTTTCAGGGCGTTGGTCAGGGCGGCGGTGATGACCACGGCGGTGCCGTGCTGGTCGTCGTGGAAGACGGGGATGTCACAGACTTCTTTTAGCCGCCGCTCCACCTCGAAGCACCGGGGGGCGGAGATGTCCTCCAGGTTGATGCCGCCGAAGCTCTTGGAGATGAGGGCGATGGTCTTGACCATCTCGTCCACGTCCTGGGTGTCCACGCACAGGGGGAAGGCGTCGACGCCTGCAAATTCCTTGAAGAGGACGCACTTGCCCTCCATGACGGGCATTCCGGCCACGGGGCCGATGTTGCCCAGGCCCAGCACGGCGGAGCCGTCGGTGATGACGGCGACCATGTTCTGCCGCCGGGTGAGCTGGAAGGATTTTGCGGGGTCTTTTTGGATCTCCAGGCAGGGGGCGGCCACGCCGGGGGTGTAGGCCAGGGAGAGGTCCTTCTGGGTCTGGATGGGGTAGCGGGAGATGACCTCCAGCTTGCCCTTGAGCTTGTAATGTAAGGCCAAAGATTCTGCGCTGATGTCCATGGGGATCAGGGTCCTTTCTATGATAGAGTGCCGAGGGGGGTGGTTTCGTTATGCCATTTCTTCGGGGTGGAAGGCCGCGTCGAAGTCCTCCGGGGTGAACAGGCCCAGGGCGACGGCGGCCTCTTTGAGGGAGATGTTTTCCTTGTGGGCCTTTTTGGCGATCTTGGCCCCGTTCTCATAGCCCACGATGGGGGTCAGGGCGGTGACGGTCATGAGGGAGCGGTGGAGGTTGTCTGCCATCTTCTCCCGGTTGGCGGTCAGCCCCTTGAGGCACCGCTGGGTGAAGGACGTGATGCCATCGGCCAGCAGGCGCACGGACTGCAAATAGTTGTAGGCCATGACGGGCATGTAGACGTTCAGCTCAAAGTTGCCCTGGGAGGCGGCGATGCCCACCACGGCGTCGTTGCCCATGACCTGGACGGCCACCATGGTCAGCGCCTCGCACTGGGTGGGGTTCACTTTGCCGGGCATGATGGAGGAGCCAGGCTCGTTTTCCGGGATGAAAATTTCACCCAGCCCGCACCGGGGGCCGGAGGCCAGCCAGCGCACGTCGTTGGCGATCTTCATGAGGTTCGCCGCCAGGGCCTTCAAGGCCCCGTGGGAGAAGGTGAGGGCGTCCTTGGCGGTCAGCGCGTGGAACTTGTTGGGGGCCGTGCGGAAGGGCAGGCCGGTGAGTTCTGCGGCGGCTTCGGCGGCGGCCTCGCCAAACCCGGCGGGGGCGTTCAGCCCGGTGCCTACGGCGGTGCCGCCCAGGGCCAGCTCATACAGGCCGTCCAGGGAGGCGCGGATCATGTCCCGCCCGTGCTCGACCATGGAGCGCCAGCCGCTGATCTCCTGCCCGAAGGTGATGGGCACGGCGTCCTGCAAATGGGTCCGGCCGGTCTTGACGATGCCGGCGTTCTCCTGCTCCAGCCGCTCCAGGCAGACGAGCATGGCCTCGATGGCGGGGAAGAGCCGCTCATACAGCGCCGTCACCGCCGCGATGTGCAGGGCGGTGGGGAAGGTGTCGTTGGAGCTTTGAGACATGTTCACGTGGTCGTTGGGGTGCAGCAGGGCTTCCCCGGCCTTGTTGTTGCCGTAGCGGGCGATGACCTCGTTGCAGTTCATGTTGGTCTGGGTGCCGCTGCCGGTCTGCCACACGGCCAGGGGGAAGTGCTCCGCCAGCTCCCCGGCCCGGATGGCCTGGCAGGCGGACTGGATGAGGGCGTAGCGCGTGTCATCCAGCTTGCCCAGCTTGTGGTTGGCGGCGGCGCAGGCCTCCTTGAGCACGCCGAAGGCGGTGATGAGGTCGGCGGGCATCTTCTCCTCCCCGATGGGGAAGTTCTCAAAGCTCCGCTGGGTCTGCGCCCCCCACAGCTTGTCTGCGGGGACGGCTACCTGGCCCATGGTGTCGTGTTCCATTCTGTATTCCAAGGGGATCCCTCCTTATAGGGTCATGTGGGCATTGGGTTATTTGGTGGTTGGATGATTTGAGGATTTGCTCATAGGTCCAGCTGGAGCTGCTGGAAGACGTCGGTGTAGGTGTGCCCCCGCACCACCAGCCCCGCCCGGGAGTCAAAGACCAGGGGGGCGGTGTTGAACAGCACCAGCTTGTGCCCCTGGTAGGCTTTCATCAGGTTGGGGACGGGGAACTCCGCCAGGGCCGAGCCGTCGATGAGCAGCACATCCGCCGCCTTCGCGTAGTCCATCGCTTTTTGCAGCAGGTCCAGGTCATAAGGCTCCTCTTTCAGTACGATGGCAGGGCGCACATAGTCGCCGCACATATCCACGTTGCAGTAGGGGATGGGCGTGGGGCTGTCGGCGATATAGAAAAAGTCCAAAAACTTTTCGCATTTCGCGCACCAGCTCCGCATCACGGAGCCGTGCAGCTCCACGACCTCCTTGCTCCCGGCCTCCTGGTGGATGCCGTCGATGTTTACGGTCAGGATGGCCTTGAGCTTGCCGGATTCCTCCAGCTTTGCCAGAGCCTCATGGGCCGGGCTGGGCTGGGCGTTCAGGACGGGGGTTAGAATTTTGTCCCGGTAGTAGCGATAGAAAAACATGGGGCAGCGCTGTAAAAAGGTCAGGCAGAGAATGTCGTCCGGGGGATACTTATACTTGTCCAAAAAGTCCTCGTCCATCGCCCGGTAGTCGGGAAACCCGGCCTCCGCCGAGAAATCCTTGCCGGTGATGAAAACGATGTTGTCGCTGCCCTCGATCCAATTTTTCAGGATATTCAGCTCAATGTCCAAGCCCTGGGCACCTCCTTTCCATCCGTTTGATCATTTCACGGTGATCTGAGAGAACACCTCTCCGATCGGGGCGCTGATGGCCAGGTCCGCCCGGTAGTCCATGCCGGTGGGGGATTTGTTGATGAGCACCAGCTTCTTCCCGGCGTAGTAGTTGATGAGGCCGGCTGCCGGGTAGACCACCAGCGAGGTCCCGCCGATGATGAGCATATCCGCCCGCCGAATGGCGGCCACGGCCCCCTCGATCACGTCCTGGTCCAGCCCCTCTTCATACAGCACCACGTCCGGGCGGACGATGCCGCCGCAGTTGGGTTCCGTGCAGTAGGGGACGCCGGTGGACTCGGCGATGAAGGAGAGGGGATACTTCTTCCGGCAGCGGGTGCAGTAGTTGCGCAGGGTGGAGCCGTGCAGCTCGTAGACGACCTTGCTCCCGGCGGCCTGATGCAGGCCGTCGATGTTCTGGGTGACCACGGCCTTGAGCTTGCCGGCCCGCTCCAGCTCGGCCAGCTTCAAGTGCGCAGCGTTGGGCTTGGCCCCCTGGACGATCATCTTGTCCCGGTAGAAGCGGTAGAACTCGGCGGGGTTTTTCTCAAAAAACGTGTGGCTCAAGATCGTCTCCGGGGGATAGTCGTACTGCTGGTGATACAGCCCGTCGGTGCTGCGGAAATCCGGGATGCCGGACTCGGTGGAAACACCGGCCCCGCCGAAGAACACGATGTTCTGGCTCTCGTCGATCCAGTCTTGCAGTTTACGGATGTTTTCGTCCATGGGATGACCTCCTTTGGAATTGGATGGGTGGGACTATGGGTGGGTACCTTAGTACACTGCGGCTCTGTTGCGGCAGGTTGCCCTCATTCGTCTGCTTTGCAGCCACCTTCCCCCCAGGGGAAGGCTTTTTTGGGGTGGTACCACCCTGTAAAGTTGTACTGTGTCAACAGAGCCTTCCCCAAGGGGGAAGGTGGCCCGGCTAGAGCCGGGTCGGATGAGGGCCACGCCGCAGATAGAAGGCGTATCGGTAAAAAGGTACCACAAAAAGGATTTCCTTACCGTCTCCGGTCCGAGCGGCCGGAATGGTCGTTTCTGCGATAGTCGTCGGGGTAGCGGTCATAGGGGGACCGTCTCTGCGGTCCGCTGCCGGAGCGCTGGCCGGACGAGCCGGAGCGCTGCTGGGGCCGGTTGCGGCGCTCCCATTCCTCCCAGCGGCGGCGCTCCCGGTCGGCCTGCTCCCGGCGGCGGCGTTCCTCGCGCTGGCGGGCCTCCCTGGCCTGCTGCTGCTGGCGGCGGCGTTCCTGTTCCTCCCGGCGGCGCTGGGCTTCGCGCTCCTGTTGGCGGCGCTCCTGCTCCTGGCGCTGGCGGCGCTCGGCGGCTTCTTTCTGGCGCTGGGCCTCCCGCTGGCGGTTGCGCTCGTCGCGCTCCTGCTGGCGCTGGAGGCGCTCCTTGGCCCGCTGCTCCTGCTCCTTGCGGCGCTGCTCCTCCCGGACCTGGCGCTCCTGTTCGCGGATCTTCCGCTCCTCTTCGTGGCGGGCCTGGCGTTCCAGCAGCTCCTGCTCCCGCTTGGCCTGGCGCTCCTGGTGTTCCTGCTGGCGGCGGAGCAGGTCCTCCTTCCGCAGGCGCTCGCGCTCGGCCCGCTCCTGCTTGGCCAGCTCCTCGTCCTTCAGGCGGGCTTCGGCCTCCCGCTGGCGGAAGGCGATCTTTGCCTCCTGCTTCTCCTTGCGCTTCTGGTGGCGCTCCTCTTTGGTGCGCTGGCGGTAGCGGCGCACGAAGCCGATGGCGACCATCACCAGGGCAATCAGGATGAGCAGACGGACATAGATATTCTTCAGCACGGTATTCACGCTGGAGACAAAGGCCAGGAACGGAGAGAAGGACACGCTGTTCACCGCGGCCAGATCGACTGTCCCGTAATCCTCCCCGCCGTAGATCACGGTGATCGTCCCCAGCACATCCCCCTCTTCGATGGGGGCGGTGGCGGTGTCCTCCTTGAGCTTCACCCGCAGCTCCAGACGGGAGGCGTCATACTCGCCGGGGACCATGGCCGTGACGGACTGGGTGGGCTGCACCAGCACATGGGTGCTCTCCGTGGAGAAGCGCACGGGGATCTCTTTCAGGTAGCTCTCCGCGTCCAGCAGGGTGGCGGGAGAAAAGCTCTCAAAGCCCCAGGTCATGAGGCGCTTGCTCTCGGCAAACTGCTTGCGCTGGACCTTGCCGTTGGCCCCGGTGGGGTTGTCGGCGCCCAGGACCACGGAGACGAGGGTGTGCCCCTTCTTCTTGGCGGCGGCGACGAGACAGTAGCCGGCCTCGCCGGTGCTGCCGGTCTTGATGCCGATGGTCCCGCTGAAGGTATAGCCGGGGAACTTGGCGGAGGTGAGCAGGGCGTTGGTGTTCAGCAGCACGCGTTCACCAGACATATTTGTGGCGGGCACGACATAGCGGGCCGTGGAGACGATCTCCCGGAAGGCCGCGTGGGTCATGGCCTCCTTGGCCATGCGATAGATGTCCCAGGCCGTGGAGTAGTGCTCGCTGTTGTGCAGGCCGTGGGGGTTCATAAAGTGGGTGCCGGTCATGCCCAGCTCCTGGGCCCGCTGGTTCATCCGCTCGACAAAGGTCGGGATGTCCCCACAGACGGTCATGGCCAGGATATTGGCCGCCTCGTTGGCGGAGGCCAGCATCAGGCAGTAGAGCAGGTCGTGGACGGTGATCTCTTCCCCGGCCTTCAGGTTCGCCGTGGAGGAATCGGAGGTCAGGTCCTTCAGGGCGGCGGCGTCCACCGTCACCACGGTCGACAGGTCCAGCTCCCCGCGCCCCACGGCCTCCAGGGTGAGCAGGGCCGTCATGATCTTGGTGATGCTGGCGGGGTAGCGCTGCCCATCGGCGTTCTGCTCGTAGAGGACCTGGTCGGTGTCCAGGTCGATGAGCAGGCCGGCGGCGGCTTCGAGGGTGATCGGCTCGACGCCCTCATAGTCAATGGCGCTGGCAAAGGGGGCCATGAGGCCCGTGAGCAGCGCCAGGATCATGCAAAAAGAAAGGGCGCGAATCAGCGTTTTTTTCATAGGAAAGAACCACATCCCGTGTTATAATAGTCTTGTATTCTGCATCCCGGCCGGTTTGCAGCCGAGCAGAGGGTTTCAAAAAACAGATACATAGACTATAATAACAAAGTGCGTCGAAAGACGCAATGGGGGAGGGGAGACAATGGCCGGAAAATTTGCGAAAATTTCGCGCCTGGAATGGGTTACCTTGCTTTTGACCGCCTGTTTTGCCGCCGGGACCCTTCTCTGGTTTCACTTCGGTCCCCCGCCGGGCGCGGTGACCTTCACCGGCACCGGCGAGCCTACCGCCGCCGAGCAGCAGGCGGAGCAGACCCCGGAGGCCCCTGGCCTGTTGGAGGGGGAGCGCATCGACCTGAACACGGTCACGCTCTCTGACCTGACCCGCCTGCCGGGGATCGGGGAGAAAAAGGGGCAGGCGATCTTAGACAAACGCACCGAGCTGGGCGGCTTTCAAAGCGTGGACCAGCTCTTAGAGGTCCGGGGCATCGGCGAGGGCATCCTGGCCCGCATCAGCCCCTATGTGACCGTCACACCGTAACCTGGAAAGGAGAGGACGCAATGGCGAAGATATTGGTCGTCGACGATGAAAAAGTCATGGTCAAGGGCATCCGCTTTAACCTGGAAAACGAGGGCTACACCGTCGACGTGGGCTATAACGGCCGCCAGGCCGTGGACCTGGCCAGGGCCAACGACTACGACCTCATTATCCTGGACCTGATGATGCCGGAGCTGGACGGCTTGGAGGCCTGCATGGAGATCCGGTCCTTTTCCTCCGTCCCCATCATCATGCTCACCGCCCGGAGCCAAGACACGGACAAGCTCCTGGGCTTTGAGTACGGGGCGGACGATTACATCACAAAGCCCTTTAACATTTTAGAGGTCAAGGCCAGGGTCAAGGCCCTGCTCCGCCGCTCCGCCGCCACGAAGCGCCAGCAGGAGCAGGACAAGCGCCTCACCAGCGGGGGCCTCACCATCGACCCGGACGCCCGTGCCGCCTGGAAAAACGACCAGCCCGTGGAGCTGACCGCCCGCGAATTTGACCTCCTGGAGCTTCTGATGAAGCACCCCAACCGGGTGTACAGCCGGGAGCAGCTGCTGAACCAGGTCTGGGGCTACGAGTACACCGGGGAGTACCGCACGGTGGACGTCCACATCCGCCGCCTGCGGGAAAAGGTGGAGGACGATCCGGCCAGCCCCACCCTGCTGTGTACCAAGTGGGGGGTCGGGTATTACTTCCATGGACAATAAAGCACATCTCTGGCGGGCCTGGTGGAAGGGGCAGGTGGAGCCGAAGATCCCCGTCCTCCATTCGCTGCAAATGCGCCTGGCCCTGGGCTACTCGGCCCTCATCGCCGCCCTGCTGATCCTGATGAACACCTATCCGCTGCTCATGAGCCAAAACCTCATGTTCCGCTCCCAGCAGACGGCCCTGGCCAACCAGGCCGTGGTCATCACAAACGCCCTTACCACCGCGGATCAGCTCACCCCCGCCGGGGTGGAGCAGTCCCTGAGTCAGGTGGAAGATCTGAACGTCCAGCGCATTTTAATTACGGATGGGGCGGGCCTGGTCCTCTATGACAGCCAGGAAAACGGTGTGGCGGGCAAATACGCCCTCACCGGGGAGGTCGTCGCCGCCCTGCGGGGGAACGACGCCTTTTCCAGCGCCTATCAGGACGGCCTCTTTTCCAGCCGGGGGGCCTGGCCGGTGATGAACCGGAACCGGGTCGTCGGGGCCGTCTGCCTCTATGAGACCGACGGGGACCAGGGGGCCTTGCTGGGGGAATTGCAGCGGAACCTGCGGCTCATCTCCGTGGTGGTCTGCCTGGCGGTGCTGGCCCTGTTCGGGGCCTTTTCGACGTTTCTCTCCCGCCGGGTGCGGACGCTCTTGGGCGGCATCCGGACCGTGCGGGAAGGGGAGTACACCCACCGCATCTCCATGTCCGGCCACGATGAGCTGGCCCAGCTGGCGGAGGAATTCAACCAGCTCACCGGCCGCCTGCAAGTGAACGAAGAGGAGCGCCGCCGCTTCGTCTCCGATGCCTCCCACGAGCTGAAAACGCCCCTGGCGTCCATCCGCCTCATGACAGACTCGATCTTACAGGATGCGTCCATCGACCGGGAGACGACGCGGGAATTTGTGGCCGACATCAGCGACGCCGCCGACCGCCTCATCCACATCAGCCAGGAGCTTCTGGAGCTGGACCGCCTGGACCAGGGCCGGGACCTGGAGCGCCGGGCCATCGACCTGAACGAGCAGGCCGAGCAGATCGGCCGGATGCTGGCCCCCCTGGCCGAGTCGGCCCAGGTCACCATGACCTTGACCCTGGGGGAGGACTGCCTGGTCCGCTGCAACGACAAGGACGCCGGTCAGATCCTGAAAAACCTGATGGAAAACGCCATCAAGTACAACGTCCTGCACGGGCAGGTAGACGTGACCACCCGCCGGGTGGGGGACAAGGTGACGCTGTCCGTGGCCGACACCGGCGTGGGCATCCCGGAGGCGGATATGCCCCGGATCTTCGAGCGGTTTTACCGCGTGGACAAGGCCCGCTCCCGCGCCGCCGGGGGGACGGGCCTGGGCCTGTCCATCGTCCGGGACGCCGTGAAGCGGCACGGGGGCGAGATCACCGTCCAGGCCGGACAGCCTGCCGGGACGATCTTTACCGTCATCCTGCCGGCTTGGACGGGAGAGGGGGAGACGACATGAGAAAAGGATGGCTTTGTCTGCTCCTCCTGGCCCTGTTGGGCACGCTCCTCTCCGGCTGTATGCGCCGGGTAGAGGCCCAGGGCTATGATGTTTACTATGTGGAGCAGTCCGCCGGAGCCGCCAGCGCCTTGGTCCCGGAGAAACACCCGCTGCCGTCCGGCCGTTCCTCTGTGGAGGGGCTGGTGGATCTGCTCCTCTCCCGCCCCCAGCGGGAGGACCTGACCAGCGCCATCCCGGAGGGCGTGACCCTGCGGAAGTGGACGCTGTACAACGGCTTGCTCACCGTAGATTTCACCAGCGGCTATGGCACCCTCTCCGGCATCGACCTGACCTTGGCGGATTACAGTGTCGTCCTCACCCTGACCCAGCTAGAGGGGGTCGAGACCGTGATGATCACCGTAGACGGCGAAATGCTGGCCTACCGCGACCACCAGCGCCTGACGGCGGAAGATGCCTGGGTGCTGGCAGAAGCGTCCTGACGGCACAAACAAAAGACACGCACAGCCGAGAAAGCCGTGCGTGTCTTTTTGCGCCGTGAGCGCATGAAATTACTTGTTGTTTTGAAACCAGGTCCAAGGCTCGGTCTCCGGTGGGTCCAGCCGGAAATCCATCGCCTCGCCGGTGTCCGGGTGGGCAAAGGCCAGGTGGCTGGACCAGAGGGCGATCTGCCACTCTTTGGGGTCGGGGTACTTGCTGTACTTCCGGTCGCCCGCCAGGGGCATATTGCGGGAAGAGAACTGGGCGCGGATCTGGTGGGTGCGCCCGGTCTCCAGGCGAATTTCGACCAGAGAGAAGCCGTTCTTGTTGTCCAGCAGCTTGTAGTGCAGGACGGCCTGCTGGATGCCCTTGCCGGGGTATTTGGCGACGTAGGTCTTGCGGGTCTTCTCGCTGCGGCCCAGCAGGTCGATGAACGTCCCCTCGTCATACTGGGGCCGCCAGTGGACGACGGCCTGATATTCCTTCAGAAACGTATCCTCCCGGATCTGCCGGGACAGCTCTGAGGCGGCGGGGCCGGTGAGGCCGTAGACCATCAGGCCGCCCACCACCTGGTCCAGCCGGTGGACGGTGCGGACCTTGGCCTGGTGCTGGCCGATGGCCTCCCGGATGCGGTCGGGCATCCCGCCCGGCTCGTCCGTGGAGAGGACCCGGAAGGGCTTGACGCAGACGACGATGGACTCGTCCTGGTAAATGATGTCGAGCATAGTGATCTCCTCTGATTGGGGTCTGAGCATAGAGTCAGGCCGACCCGGATGAAACCGCGGCGGACTCTGCTTTGACGGTCAGTACATTATAGACCATCACGCTGAGAAAGACAATGGCCCCGCCCACAAAGGCCAGAGGCGTCAGCCGCTCCCTCAGCACCAGGGCGACGAGGACGGGGTTCAAAATGGGTTCGATGCCCGTGACCAGCGAGGCCGACACCGGCTGGGTGTACTGGATGCCAGTGGTCAGGCACACATAGGCCAGCCCCAGCTGAAACACGCCCAGGATCACGGCGAAGAGCAGCGCTGTGTGGTCCCCAAGCTGCGGCTCCCGCACCAGGGAGGGAAGGCCAATGACGGCCCCCAGACACTGCCCAAGGATGGTTGCCCACAGCGGGTCGCCGCCGGGGAACTTGTTCAGCAGAAAGACCCCGGCGTAGCACACCCCAGCCAGCACGGCCAGAATATCCCCGATGAGATGTCCGCTGCCCAGGCTATCCAGGAAGAAACACAGGATGCCGCAGAAAATGCAGAGACAGGCGATGATGTCCAGCCGTTTCGGCTTCTCATGGAAGAACAGGCAGAGGATGAGGATCACGAAAAGCGGGGCGGTGAACTGCAATAAGATGGTGTTGGCCGCCGTGGTGAGCTTGTTGGCGGCGGTGTACAGCGAGGTCGTGCCGCACATGGCGATGGCCCCGATGAGCACCCCCTTGGTAAACTTCGGTTTGTGGTGGGTGAGCTTGGCAAACAGCAGCAGGATACATACGGAAATGATGCTGCGGAAGGAATTGATGGACAATGGGTCCCATGGGATCATCTTGACGCACAGCCCGCCGATGCTGAACAGCAGGGCGGCGCAGAAAACCAACAGAAGCCCTTTTTTTGAGGACATGGGAAACGCGCTCCTCTCTTGCTTGGGGGATACGGGGGAAATTACACCTGTTCCAGCGCCTGCTCCAGGTCGGCCAGGATGTCCTTCACGTCCTCGATGCCCACGGACAGGCGGATGAGGTCAGGGGAGACCCCGGCGGCCATCAGCTCTGCGTCGGACATCTGCCGGTGGGTGGAGGAGGCGGGGTGGAGCACGCAGGTCTTGGCGTCAGCCACGTGGGTGGCGATGGAGGCCAGCTTCAGCCCGGCCATGAAGGTCTCGGCGGCCTTGCGCCCGCCCTGGACGCCGAAGGTCACCACGCCGCAGGTGCCGTTGGGCATGTACTTCTGGGCCAGCTCGTAATACTTGTCCCCCTCCAGGCTGGGGCAGTTGACCCAGGCGATCTTGGGGTGGTTCTTCAGGTACTTGGCGACCGTCAGGGCGTTGGCGCAGTGCTGGGGCATGCGCAGGTGCAGGGTCTCCAGGCCCACGTTCAGCAGATAGGAGTTCATGGGGGCGGGGGTGGCGCCGAAGTCCCGCATGAGCTGGACCGTTGCCTTGGTGATGAAGGCCCCGCCCAGGCCGAAGCGCTCGGTGTAGGTCACGCCGTGGTAGCTCTCGTCGGGGGTGCAGAGGCCGGGGTACTTGTCGGGGTACTTGGTCCAGTCGAAGCTGCCGCTGTCCACAATGGCGCCGCCCACGCAGTTGGCGTGGCCGTCCATGTATTTGGTGGTGGAGTGGGTCACGATGTCCGCCCCCCACTCGAACGGCTTGCAGCCGATGGGGGTGGCGAAGGTATTGTCCACGATGAGGGGCACGCCGTGGCTGTGGGCGGCCTTGGCAAACTTCTCCAGGTCCAGGACGATCAGGGCGGGGTTGGCGATGGTCTCGCCAAAGACGGCCTTGGTGTTGGGCCGGAAGGCGGCGTTCAGCTCCTCCTCGGAGCAGTTGGGGTCCACAAAGGTAAACTCGATGCCCATCCGCTTCATGGTCACGGAGAAGAGGTTGAAGGTGCCGCCGTAGATGGTGGCAGAGGCCACCACATGGTCCCCGGCGGAGCAGATGTTGAAGATGGCAAAGAAGTTGGCGGCCTGGCCGGAAGAGGTCAGCATAGCTGCCGTGCCGCCCTCCAGGGCGCAGATCTTCGCAGCCACCCGGTCAGAGGTGGGGTTTTGCAGGCGGGTGTAGAAGTAACCGGCTGCCTCCAGGTCAAACAAGGCCCCCATGGCCTCGCTGGTGGCATAGCGGAAGGTGGTGCTTTGCACAATGGGGATGTTGCGGGGTTCGCCGTTTTCCGGCACATACCCGGCGTGGAGGCACTGGGTGCCGTTCTGATAGTCCTGCATGGGTAAGGTCCTCCTTGGTCTGTCGTATCAAATCACGAAAACGAGAATTTAGCACATTATTATACTCCGCCCGGTTCTTCCTGGTCAACCTATCAATTTGGTTTGAATCAGAAAGAAGGAAAAAATGCGCTGCTTTTTGAAGATAAAGTGTTGCTGTGGAAAACCGGACTTAGAACAAAATCTTCTGTTTTCGTGGGAAAATCCTTGGTTTTTCGGTAAATTTCAGCGTATTTTCGGCCGTTTCGGAAAAGTCTTGCTATCAATTTGTAAACCTTTGTACAGAAAAATCAACAGTATTTGAAAGATTTAAAATACATGTTGCATTTTTTGTCGTTTCGGCTTATCATAGGACCCGTACTTACTAAAATGGGATAGAATTTTTGTGCCGCTATTTTTGACACTGGGTCAGAGATAGCCCTTTTCATAGCATAGAGAGCTATGAGAGAGCGAGAGAGCAAATATATTGTGAAAGATGTTACCGAAACGATAAGATGAAAGGAGATCATTCTCTTGAGCAGACTCCGTATCACCCCCTGGGAAAACGCCCAGCGCACGGTGGACGACCTCTACGCCGACATGGAGCGACGGATCTCCGCAGCCCCCTGCGGAAACTGTCCGGTCGAGCTGACCAGTGCGTTCCTCAAGCTATGTCTTGCCCAGAGCTGCGGCAAGTGCGTCCCCTGCCGGATCGGGTTGGACCGTTTGGCTGACCTGCTGGACCGCCTGCTGGACGGCCAGGGCAGCCAAGAGGACTTAGAGACCATCCTCCGCACGGCCCACACCATCGTCGACAGCGCCGACTGCGCCATCGGCTTCGAGGCGGCCCAGATGGTCCTGGACGGCTACGTGGCCTTCCAGGACGATTACCTGGCCCACGTGACCCAGGGCAGCTGTACCGCCAACTTCAAGAGCGTCCCCTGCGTGGAGCTGTGCCCCGCCCACGTCGATGCCCCCGGCTACATCTCCCTGGTGGGGGAGGGGCGCTATGCCGACGCCATTCGTCTGATCCGCAAGGACAACCCCTTCCCCTCCGTGTGTGCCCTGGTGTGTGAGCATCCCTGCGAGAGCCACTGCCGCCGGACCATCGTGGACTCCCCCCTGAACATCCGCGGCATCAAGCGCTTCGCCGTGGACAACGCCGGGGAGGTCCCCGTGCCCCCCCGCGCCCCGGAGACGGGCAAGAAGATCGCCGTCATCGGCGGCGGCCCCTCCGGCCTGACCGCGGCCTACTTCCTCTCCCTCATGGGCCACCGGGTCAAGGTCTTTGAGCGCAAGCCCAAGCTGGGCGGTATGCTGCGCTACGGCATCCCGGCCTATCGTCTGCCGGCGGAGTATCTCGACCGCGACATCAACGCCATCCTGTCCACCGGCGTAGAGGTCCAGACGGACTGCGACATCGGGACGGACATCACCCTGGAGCAGCTGCGCCAGGACTATGACAGCGTGTATATGGCCATCGGTGCCTCCAAGCACAAGGGCCTCGGCATCCCCGGCGAGGACGCCAAGGGCGTCCTGTCCGCCATTGAGCTGCTGGACAGCACCATCCGCGTGGAAAAGCCGGACTTCACCGGCAAGGACGTGGTCATCATCGGCGGCGGCAACGTGGCCATGGACGCCACCCGCACGTCCATGCGTCTGGGGGCCAAGTCCGTCCGCTGTGTCTACCGCCGCCGCATCAGCGACATGACCGCCCTCATGGAGGAGATCGAGGGCGCCATGGCTGAGGGGTGCGAGATCCTGCCCCTGAAGGCCCCCGTCCGCATCGAGACGAACGAAGACGGGACCGTGCGCGGCCTGGTGGTCCAGCCCCAGGTCATCGGCGAGGTCAAGGGCGGCCGTCCCGCCCCCCGCAACGCCAACGTGCCCGAAGAGTTCTACGCCTGCGACGTGGTCCTCATGGCCGTGGGCCAGGCGGTGGATTCCGCCGTCTTTGCCGAAAACGGCGTGCCCACCAAGCGCAATAATATCATCACCGCCGACGACGGCAGCGTGCCCGGCTGGGAAGGCGTTTTCTCCGGCGGCGACTGCGTCTCCGGCCCCGCCACCGTGATCCTGGCCGTGGAGGCCGGCAAGGTCGCCGCCGCCAGTATCGACGAGTACCTGGGCTTCCACACGGATATTTCCGCCAACCTGGAGATCCCTGCCGCCCCCTTCCGCCTGAAAAACGCCACCGGCCGTGTCGACCTCACCGAGCGCGAGGCCAACTGGCGGAAAAACGACTTTGAGCTGATGGAAAACTGCATGTCCGAGCAGGAGATGGCGCAGGAGTGCAGCCGCTGTCTCCGCTGTGACCACTACGGTCACGCAGGCTTTAAGGGAGGGAGACTGGTAAAATGGTAACGCTGACGATCGACAACAGACCCGTGACCGTGCCGGAGGGCACCACCATTTTAGACGCGGCCAAGACCGTGGACATCCATATCCCCACCCTCTGCTATCTCCGGGAGATCAACGAGGTCGCCGCCTGCCGCGTGTGCGCCGTGGAGGTCGAGGGCGTGGACAAGCTGGCCGCCGCCTGCAACACCCAGGTGGAGGGCGGCATGGTGGTCCGCACCAACACCCAGCGGGTCCGCCTGGCCCGCAAGACCAACGTGGAGCTGATCCTGTCCCAGCACGTGGACCACTGCGTGACCTGCGTCCGCAGCGGCAACTGCTCCTTGCAGGCCCTGTCCAAGGCCATGAACATTCAGGAGGTGCCCTTCCGCAACGAGGCCACCGAGCGTCCCTGGGACAAGACCCTGCCCATCCTGCGGGACAGCTCCAAGTGCATCAAATGTCTGCGCTGTGTGTCCGTCTGCGAGCGGGTGCAGTCCCTGGGCGTGTGGGAGGTCACCGGCTCCGGTGCCCACACCACCGTCCGCATCAAGGGCGGCCTGCGCATGAACGAGGCCAACTGCGCCCTCTGCGGCCAGTGCGTGAGCCACTGCCCCGTGGGCGCCCTGCGGGAGCGGGACGACACCGAGCTTGTCTTCGAGGCCCTCTGTGACCCCACGAAAGAGGTGGTCTTCCAGGTCGCACCCGCCGTCCGCGCCGCCTGGGGCGAGAGCCTGGGCCTGAGCCAGGACAAGGCGACGGAAAAGCGCCTGGCTGCCGCCATTCGCGCCATGGGCGTGAAGCACGTTTTCGACACCACCTTCTCTGCCGACCTCACCATCCTGGAGGAGAGCAGCGAGTTCATCGAGCGCTTCACCCATTCCGAGACCAGCAAGCTGCCCATGTTCACCTCCTGCTGCCCCGGCTGGGTGCGCTTCCTCCGCACGGAGTACCCTGAGCTGGCGGGCAACCTCTCTACCGCGAAAAGCCCCCAGCAGATGTTCGGTGCCATCGCCAAGAGCTACTATGCCAAGCTCCTGGAAAAGGAACCCAAAGATATTTTCTGTGTCTCCGTCATGCCCTGTGTGGCGAAGAAATACGAGGCCGGCACGCCGGAGGCCAGCGACGTGACCGACCACGACGTGGACGTGGTCCTCACCACCCGTGAGCTGGACCGGATGCTCCAGGCCATGCAGATCAACGTGGCCGCCCTGCCCGAAGAGGAGTTCGACAGCCCCCTGGGCCGCGGCTCCGGTGCCGGCGTCATCTTCGGCGTTACCGGCGGCGTCATGGAGGCTGCCCTGCGGACCGCCTACTGGAAGCTCACCGGGGAAAATCCCCCCGCCGATGCCTTCCGGGAGATCCGCGGCCAGAAGCCCTGGCGGGAGTCCACCTTCCACATCGGGGACATCACCCTGCGCCTGGCGGTCGTCTCCGGCCTGGCCGGGGCCAGGCAGCTGATGGACGCCATTCGCGCCCGTCAAGTCTCCTACGACTTCGTGGAAGTCATGGCCTGCCCCGGCGGCTGCTCCGGCGGCGGCGGCCAGCCCATCCACGACGGGGAGGACTTCACCGCCGAGCGCGGCCGGAACCTCTACCAGCTGGATAAAAACAGCACCATCCGCTTCTCCCACGAGAATCCCTCCATCCAGGTCCTCTACAACGAGTTCCTGGGCCAGCCGCTCTCCGAGCTGTCCCACCACCTTCTGCACACCGACCAGAAGACCTGGACGCTGTAACCTAACATCAGGATAAAAAACCAGCGCTGCTGGCCCAAGCATCACGGGCACAGCAGCGCTGATTTTTTCGGGGAAAGACGATGTAGTTTTCCATGGTCTATGAGACAGACGTTGCATGGGGCAGTATCGGGGCTTCCTGGCGGGTCAGGCGGCAGGGGAGGATGGGTGTTCGCTCCCAAACAAAAGAGGGGGACCGTCATTTCCGTTTCCAGAAAGCAGCGCAGAGGCTCCAGAAACGCTTGCGACGGGGGAGACAGCAGGATGAATCCGGGTGCGACCCGGCGAATTTCCTGCGCCAAGAGCGCCGCTTCCTGGTACGAAAAGGGAGGTGGCTCCCAGCGTCCGGGCCGCTTGAAAAAGAGAAGCTCAACGGGATGCCCAGCGTGTGTCCAACACCGGGCCTGCCGCCACAGGGCGTGGGCTTGCAGATCGTAACAGGAGACGAGGAATACGGTTTCTTTCTTTGGTGTTGTCATGGTGTGATGTCCTTTACACTAAAAATCTGATTTTCATATTTTTAGTATAGAACAGAGCAGGAAAAATATCAATAGTCTGTTTACGGGGAGAGATAATACTTATAGTCTCTTTCTCGGAGGGATGGACCATGATCACACAGACCATTGGCCGCAAACTGCGGCAGTACCGGCAGAAGCAGGGCTACAGCCAGGAGGCGTTGGCCGATCGCGCGGGCCTGCATCCCACCTACATCGGCCAGGTGGAGCGGGGGGAGAAGAACATCACCGTAGAGACGCTGGGCAAAATTACTGCGGCCTTGGAGATTCCCATTACCGCCGTGTTCGAGGAACTGCCCCAGCCGGCAGCTCCCAGCGAAGAAAATTATCCCCTGAAAGCCTATCAGATCCTGGCCACCCTGCCGGAACGGGAGCAGGCCAAGCTCTATACGATCCTGGCGCAGATACGGACGCTCTTCTGAACGGCTGATCCGCACGAATTTTCCGGAATCATCCGACAAATTTTAGGAAATGTCGAACAAGAGACGGAAAGAAGGAGCTTGAAAAGACGTTCTCTCAATGGTACAATAAGATTATCAAAGAGAAAGTACAAGAGTAGGAATTTCTTGATACTATATATGATAGGCGGTCTATCGGCAAAAATGATTCAGGCCTGTTTCTAAAATGTTACATAGGGACGAGTAAGAATGTACGGGAAGTCTGGAAACCGCAAGCGGTTTCAGGGCTTCCTGTATTTTTTAGCGAAGCAGTGTGGAAAATTCCGGGGAATCAATCAGACATGGGGGGATCGATATGCTCCAAACAAAGAAGCTGCTCGCACTGGCTTTGGTGCTGGCGGCGCTGATCTCAGTCGCTACCATTGCGTATGAGAATTATATTCAGAATGAGATCTACCAGGAAAGCGCCGACCACCTGCTGGAAACCTATGACCAGGTGGCAAAAACATTCACGTTGTTTGCACAGCGCAGCTGGAACGTGCTGGCCGACTGGGACAGTGATCTGCAATCTATCGCGGAGGAGAAAGACGTTGCAGCCCTTTGGCAGGAGCTGGTCGAGCGAAAGAATTTCTGGCAATACAGCGACTTCTACCTGTTCAACGAGGACTGCCAGTTCCTGACGGCTGCTGGCCGCCAGGGGACGCAAGACAACATCCGCAGTGCGTTTCTGGAACTGTATGAGAAGAAGGAACCGTGTGTCTCTGCCTATATCGCCTCCAGCGGCCTGCGAAAGATCGTGTTTGCCATTCCGCTCAGCGAGGCCTTCACGCTGGATGGCGTCACCTACACAGGCGTTGCAGTGAGCTACGACAACGACGTCGTGGAACGGCTGTTGGGAGAAGTGATCTTCGATGGAGAAAGCGACTGCTATATCGCGAGAGTGGATGGCAGTATCCTGCTTTCTTTGGAGCCTGAGACGGAATTTTCCGAGGGCATGGAGGACTTGTTTGGTTTCCTGGAGGCGAAGACAATGATGCCGCAGGAGGAGCAGAGCAGAGTGCAGCAGGACATCGCAGAAACGAAGAGCGGGAGCGCCATGTGTATCTACCGGGGGTCGAAATACTATTTGGTGTATGAACCGGTGGGGATCAAGGACTGGTCGATCGTCGGCGCAGTCAACAGCGCGGTCGTGGATTCCGGCATGGAGAAGGTAAAACGGGTGACGATCCTGGTCCTGGCGATCCTCTTTTCCATGCTGCTGGTGACAACGATCACGATCCTCATCATCAGCATGAGAGCCAGGCTGGACCGAGAGCGGCAGGTGCGGCAGCAGGTGGAGGATAAAAAGAAGCTGGCCGAGCAGCTCTTTCAAGGCATGACCCGGATCGTGGACCGCTTTGCCGTGGGCGATCTCAGCAAGGACCGCTATGAATACCATGAGAACCAGTTCGATGGACCGATCTATCCTGAGACGGGGCGATATCAGGACCTGTTGGATGGAATCACCAAACACTATCGGCTTTTAGGCAACGCAGAAGACGTCCACGCAGGCCGCTTGCTGACGCCGGAGTATCTGCGCAGCGTCTTAAAGACAGAGCAGGACAGCATGAAGTTTGAGTACTGCGACCAGGACCAAAATATTTATAAGGTCATGCATGTGATCCCCATGGAATGGGACGCAGAGGGTGCGCTGACGAAGGTCATGATGATCGCGCAGGACATTGGAGAACGGGTGGCGCTGGAGACCATGGCCAACACAGACGGTTTGACGGGCCTGTTCAACGGGCGGCATTTTGGCACCGTTTTGCAGGAGAAGGAGAAGAAAAAGTTTCCCTTCGTGCTCTTCTACCTGGATCTGGACCGCTTCAAGCCCATCAACGACACCTACGGCCATGACATGGGGGACAAGCTGCTGAAAGAGGTGGCTGCCCGCTTGCAGCGGTGCATCCGGAGCAAGGACCATGCCTTCCGCATCGGCGGGGATGAGTTTGCGCTCCTGATCGGCGCTGACCTGGATGAGGCGCGCTGTCAGCAGCTGAGAGACAGGATCCGGCAAGAGCTGTCACAGCCGTTTTATCTGGAGGGACAGGTGCTGCACGTGGGCGTCAGCTGCGGCTACGCCGCCTACCCAAGGGACAGCAGCCGGGCCACGGAGGTCCGCATCCTGGCAGACCAACGCATGTACGCCCAAAAAGAGGAACACCATGGAGACGGTCCGGCCAGCGGCCCGGCCAAGCGCTAAGGGACCGAGATCGGGAAACAGATCAAACAAACACCATCTGCACCAGGAACATATACAGCACGGTCCCGCCTGCGATGCTCAGGAGGATGTTGTGCTTGCACTTGTGCAGCACGCCCACGACCACGATGGCAATGGCCTCCGGCAGACCGTGCCAGCCGGTGAAAACGGCGTCTTTCAGACAGAACACGACCAGCAGGCCGATGACGGCGCTGGGCAGCACAGCCCCCAGATAGCGGACGAAGGCCGGCGGCTCTTTTCCCTCCGGGAAGAAGAGAAAGGGGAGAAAGCGCGTGGTCATCGTCCCCAGAACAACGGCGACGATGGTGAGGATCTGCTGGGGAATGGTCATGGGGTCTCCTCCTTCCGGGTGAGGGTGTGGTCAGACGAGGCTTTTTTTGCAGGGGTCAGGCGGCGCAGAAAGAGGAAGCAGACCACGATGAGCGCCATGGCGGGCAGCAGGAAGTGGTCGCTGCCCAGCACCAGCAGACAGAGCATCGTTACGGCAGCGCCGATGACGGCGGGGCGGTGGTCCTCGTTGACCTCCCACTGGCTGACGAACATGACCACGAACAGGGCAGTCATGACGAACTCAATGCCCTTGGTGTTGAAGTGGATGATGTAGCCCAGCAAGGCCCCCGCCGTGGCGCCGGCCACCCAATAGGCCTGGTTGAGAACGGTCACGAAGAACATGAACCAGCCGGGGTCCACCCCCTCCGGTGTATCCACCGTGCAGTGGATGGAAAACGTCTCGTCGCACAGGCCGAAAATGAGATAGGGCTTTTTCCAGCCCAGGTTTTTGAATTTATCCAGCAGCGACAGCCCATAAAACAGATGCCGGGCGTTGACCATGATGGTCAGCAGAAAGGCATGGACAGGCTGAAAGGTCGGCAGGAGCAGCAGATTGGCCGTGACGAATTCCATGGACCCGGCAAAAATGAATAGACTCATAAACAGGGGATAGACAAAGGAAAACCCTTGGCTTCGCATAAAAAAGCCATAGGACATCCCCAAAAACAGAAAGCCCACGCAGATGGGTAAGGTATAGGGCAGCGCGGCGCGAAATGCCTTGGTTTTCACGGACATTCCTCCCAGTCAAAAAATTCGTGTTTTCTTATCTTAGCGCCGCCTGTTCCACTTTGTCAATCCCTAGAGAAAAGATAGGCAAATTGGAGAAATTTCCTGGGATAACTTTTGCAGAAAACGGACATTCTAACCACGAAGGCCAACGGGAGGCTTTGCTTTCTGTGGGGCCGTTCAATCCAACGGACTGCAAACCTGCGGTCCTGGGAGGTTTCCGTAATGAAGCTGATCGACAGGATCGCCCTGGTCCTGGTCATCCTTGGTGGCCTGAACTGGGGCTGCGTGGGCATCTTCGGCCTGGACCTGGTGGCCGCCCTGTTCGGCGGGTCGGCCAGTGTGCTCAGCCGAGTGGTGTATGTCCTCATCTGCCTGGCTGCGCTGTGGAGTATCACTCTCTTTTTCCGGGAGGACCCTGTGGAGCGCAGAGCCAAGGGGAACGCATGAGATCAGAAAAGCGCGTACCGCAAATTCGGCGGCACGCGCTTTTCTTCTCGTCTGTTTCCGATCAGAACGAAGGAATTTCTTAATATTTGCCCAGGGAACCGGCGTCGTCGCCGCTGGCGGACTTGCCCAGGTAGAAGTCGTTGCCGGGCAGGATGGCGTTGAGGACGATGCCTGCGATGGCGGCGATGGCCAGGGAGGTCAGGGTGATGGAGGCCGCGCCGACCTGGAAGGTCAGGCCGTCCGTGAAGCCCAGGCCGCAGACCAGGATGACCGCAGCGATGATGAGGTTGCGGCTGTTGGTGAAGTCCACGTGGTTCTCCACCACGTTCCGCACGCCGATGGCGGAGATCATACCGTAGAGGATGAAGCTCACGCCGCCGATGATGGCGGAGGGGATGGTGTTGACCAGATGGGCAAAGGCGGGGGAGAAGGACAGGATGATGGCGTAAATGGCCGCCAGCCGGACCACGCGGGGGTCGTGGACGCGGGAGAGGACCAGCACGCCGGTGTTCTCGCCGTAGGTGGTGTTGGCGGGGCCGCCGAACAGACCGGCCAGGGCCGTGGCGACGCCGTCGCCGATCAGGGTGCGGTGCAGGCCGGGATCCTCGATGAAGTTCTCCCCCACGGTAGCGGAGATGGCGGACACGTCGCCGATGTGCTCCATCATGGAGGCGATGGCGATGGGGGCCATGACCAGGATGGCGGTCAGGTCAAACTTGGCGACGCTGCCGGAGAAGTTCTTCAGGAAGGGCTGGAGGCCCAGCACGGCGTTCTCGCCGGTGAGCAGGGAGCTGCCGGCAAAGCCGGAGAAATCGACCATCCCGGCGCACAGGGCGACCACATAGCCGCCGACCACGCCCAGCAGGATGGGGATGATCTTGATCATGCCGCGGCCCCAGATGTTGGCCACGATGATGATGGCCATGGAAACCAGCGCCAGCCACCAGCAGCTGGAGGCGTTGGACACGGCGGAGGGGGCCAGGTTCAGGCCGATGAGGATAATGATGGGGCCGGTGACCACGGGGGGCAGGAAGTGCATCACGCGGTGCACGCCCACGGCCTTGATGATGGCGGCCAGGACCACATACAGCAGGCCGGCGATGACGATGCCGCCGCAGGCATACTGCAATTTCTCAGAAGGCTCCATCGTGGCGTACATGCCGGAGCTTAATTCTGCCATGGCCGAGAAGCCACCGAGAAAGGCGAAGGACGAGCCTAAGAAGGCGGGGACCTTCAGCTTCGTGCAGAAGTGGAAGAACAGGGTGCCGAACCCGGCGAAGAAGAGGGTGGTCTGTGTGTTCAGGGGCAGGCCGTAGCTCTGCACCAGGATGGGGACCAGCACCGTGGCGCCGAACATGGCGAACATGTGCTGCAAGCCCAGGATGAGCATTTTGGGCTTTCCCAGGACCCTGGCGTCCTTGATGGGCGCCGAGCCGATGGTGGATGTTTTTGCGTTCATGGTTTTCTCCTCTCTTTTGGATGCGCTTGGTTTTCCGGCGTCTCTCTCGTCACCGGGAAAACCGCAAAAAAAATACCGGCAGAACAGCCGATAGCGAAGGAAACAAGGGGCCCATGCCAAAGTGTTTCTCCATCCCCAGCATGTCGATCCCTCCTTTCCGCATTGTTCCCTATTCTACCGTAGCTTGCCGTAGAATGCAAGCCTTTTTTCCTGGGTTCGGCAAAAAAGGACCGGGACAGCACATCCCGGTCCTTTTGGTCCATAGATTCTGTTCTGCGCACAGACAGCGCCCTTCGTCAGCGCCCGGCGGCGACCAAGGTCTTGGTGACACCCAGCAATGCCTGCGCCAGTTGGTCCACCTCTTCCTTCGTGTTGCTGGGGCCGAAGGACACCCGCAGCATCCCGTCCCGCACGGGCTTGGAGAGGTTCATCGCGGCGTACACATGGCTGGCCTTGCCCCGGTGACAGGCCGACCCGGCGGAGAGGCAGAAGCCTTGGTCGCTGAGATACCGCACCACCACCTGGCTGGGGTACCCCGGCAGGGAGATGGCGCAGATGTGGGGCGCATCCCCGGCGGACACCACCACCAGCCCCGGCACGAGGGCCTGGAACTGCGCCAGCGCATAGGCCTTTAAGTCGTTGAGATAGGCAATGTGCTCGTCCAGTGCGTCCTTGCCCAGCTTGGCGGCGGCAGCCAGGGCCGCGATCTGGGGCGTGGCTTCCGTGCCGGAGCGCAGGCCCTTTTCCTGCCCGCCGCCCCGCAGGAGGGGGATGGCCCGCAGGCCGCTTCGGATATACAAGGCCCCGGAGCCTTTCATCGCCCCGATCTTATGCCCGCTGATGGTCACAAGGTCGGCCCCCAAGCCTTTGGGCGTAAAGGGAAGTTTCAAAAACCCCTGCACGGCGTCGGTGTGCAGCAGAGCGTTGGACTTGTGCCGCTTGAGTACCTGCGCGGCCTCGGCCACGGGCTGGATGGCCCCCGTCTCGTTGTTCACCAGCAGCATGGACACCAGCACCGTGTCCGGCCGCAGGGCCTCTTCCAGGGCTTCGATGCGGATATGCCCCGTGGCGTCAGGGTGCAGATAGGTCACCTCATATCCCTGCATCTCCAGCGCCTTGCACGGCTCCAGCACGGCGGAGTGCTCCACGGCGGTGGTGATGATGTGCTTCCCCTTGTGCCGCCCCAGATGGACCGCCAGCTGCACCGCCCAGTTGTCGCCCTCGGTCCCGCAGGAGGTAAAATACAGCTCCTCCGGCCGGCAGCCCAGGGCCTGCGCCACCGTCGCCCGGTGCTCCGCCACCGCCTTGGCCGCCTGGGTCCCCAGGGCATACAGGGAGGAGGGGTTGCCATACGCCACCGTCATGGCCTCCACCGCCGCCTGCGCCGCCGCAGGCAGGACCCGTGTGGTGGCCGCGTGGTCAAAATAGATCATATCCATAAACGCCCTCTTTTCACGCAAAAATCGTGTTTTATTGTAATGACTCAGGGAGGAAAAGTCAAGGGAGGGGGGGATAGAATGGGCCACCCACACCGAAAAAGCACGGCATGGATGGCCAGAGATCAAGAAACTATTTTCCACACAACATCCCCACCATTCCCTGGAAGACCTGCCAGAGGGTCAGGCGGGGGACGGGTTCTTGCGCGGTCAGGGGGAGGGTTTGGAAGGGTTCGTTGTTCACCAGGACGGTGAGCGTTCCGAGCTGCTGGCCTGCTTCGACGGGGGCTTGCAGGGTGTCCGGGAGGGAGACGGTGGTGGTGAGCTTTCCGGCGTCCGCTTTGGGCAGGAGGAGCTGGGCGGGCTCGGAGAGGACGGGCTGGACGCTCTCGGCCACGCCCAGGGTCACGGGGATGGGGGAGAGGGGTTCGGAGGGGGCGGCGGTCACCAGGCTGTACCCGGCGAAGCCGTAGTTGAGCAGGGCTTTGGCGGCCTCGAAGCGGTCGGCGGAGGTGGGGGAGCCGAGGACCACGGCGATCAGCTCCATGCCGTCCTTCTCTGCCGTGGCGGAGATGCAGTAGAGGGCGCTGTCCGTCGAGCCGGTCTTGAGGCCCGTGGCCCCGTCGTAAAAGCGAATGAGCTTGTTGGTGTTGGCCAGCTGGAAGCTCCCGTCCCGCAGGGTATCCATCCAGATGGTGGTGTAGGTGCGGATGTCCGGGTGCTTGCGGATGAGCTCGCGGGACATGAGGGCAATGTCGTGGGCGGTGGAGTGGTGCCCCTCGGCGGGCAGGCCGGTGCAGTTGCAGAAAACGGTGTTTTCCATGCCCAGCTCGGCGGCGCGGGCGTTCATCCGCTCCACAAAGGCGGCTTCGCTGCCTGCCAGATGCTCGGCCATGGCCACGCAGGCGTCGTTGCCGGAGGCCACGGCGATGGCCTTGAGCATATCGTGGACAGAGAACGTTTCGCCTTCCTTCATGTAGACCTGGGACCCGCCCATCCCGGCGGCGTTGGCGGAGACAGCCACCATCGTGTCGGGGGTCAGCGTTCCGTCCTCCAGGGCCTCCATGATGAGCAGCATGGTCATGACTTTCGTCACGCTGGCCAGCTCCAGCGGCTCTTCGCCGTGTTCTTCATACAGAATTTCTCCCGTGGATTTTTCCATCAGCAGCACCGCCTTGGCCTTGACCTCCGGCCCCGCCGCCCACGCAGCGGAGGGAAGGAGGCCCACACACAGGGCCAGGCAGAGGGCGAGGGCACAGAGTTTTTTCATAGCAGGACCTCCCAGTGAAACTGAAGTCCTTTGAGTGTATGGGAGCGAGAGAAAAAGTATGCAGGGCAGTTTGTTTTAATATTTTATTGACACTGCCAATAAAATGACATATAATAAAAATACAAAACGCAGAGAGGAGCGGTTGATATGGCGAACACAAACATCAATATCCGGATGGACAGCGATTTGAAACGGCAGTTTGAAGCCTTTTGCGTGGATATGGGGATGAGCATGACGACGGCCTTCAATATTTTTGCCAAAAAGGTAGTCAGGGAATATCGCATCCCCTTTGAAATTGGCGCGGAAGTCCCAAATGCAGAAACGATGGAAGCGATCCAGGAGGTGCAGCGCATGAAAGCAGACCCGTCGATCGGCAAAACCTACGATGATGTAGACCGGATGATGGAGGATCTGCTGCAATGAAGTATCACGTCCGCCCAACCAAGAAATTTCAAAAGGACTTGAAACGGGCCCAGCGGCGTGGGTATGATCTTTCCCTCTTGACAGAGATCCTCAAAAAGTTAGCCAATGGAGAGAGCTTACCGGAGAAGAACAGAGATCATCTGCTCACGGGAAACTTTAACGGATGTCGGGAATGCCACATTACCCCGGATTGGTTGCTGGTCTATGAGATTTATGAAGAAGAACTCTTGTTGTATTTGACGCGAACAGGAACACATAGTGATTTATTTTCCTAAAAACCCGTTGCTATTGCATGTTTGGTGCAGTAGCAACGGGTTTTTTAACTTAGAGAAACCTTATTTCGCCAGCTCTTTCAGTGTCTCCGCCCAGGCGGCGTACTTTGCCACCTTCTCCTGGCTGTCGGTGCTGTCCTTGCCTTTGGCGAGGACGTAGACCTTGATCTTCGGCTCCGTGCCGGAGGGACGGACGACGATGGTGGTCTCGTCGGCCAGGTCGTAGGCCAGGACGTTGGAGCCGACCAACGCCATGGGAGAGACAGCGCCGGAGGCGGTGTCGCGCTCGGTGCCGTCCTGATAGTCCTTCTGGCGCAGGACCGTGGTCCCGGCGATCTCGGCGGGGGGAGTCTGGCGGAGCTTGGCCATGAGGTTGGCCATGAGCGCCATGCCCTCCAGACCGGGCATGACCAGGTTCAGGGTCTTTTCGCCGTAGTAGCCGTACTTGGCGTAGAGGGCGTCCAGGGCGTCCAGCAGGGTCATGCCCTGGGCGGCGTACCAGGCGGTCATTTCCGTCAGCAGCAGGGAGGCGGTGACGGCGTCCTTATCCCGGACATAATCGCCGATCATATAGCCGATGGATTCCTCGTAGGAGAAAATGACGTGACCCTGACCGGCGGCTTCCAGCTGGTTCTTCTTCTCGGCCATGAACTTGAAGCCGGTGAAGGTGTTGTAGGACTTGACCCCGTTGGCCTCAGCGACCACGCGGGCCATGTCTGTTGTCACCAGAGACTTGAGGGCTACAGCGTCGGCAGGCAGGGTCCCGGCCCGCTTTTTGGCGCCGATCAGATAGTCCAGCAGCAGAACGCCCGTCTGGTTGCCGGAAATCTGGACGTATTGGCCGGTCTTATCCTTGACCTGGATGGCCACGCGGTCGGCGTCGGGGTCAGAGCCGAGGATGAGGTCGGCGTTGACTTTTTTCGCCAGGTCCAGCGCCAGGGCGAAGCTCTCCGGCGTCTCCGGGTTGGGGGACTTGACGGTGGGGAAGGTCCCGTCGATGACCATCTGCTCCGGGACGCAATGCAGGTGCCGGATGCCCAGCTCGCCCAGCACATAGGGGATCTGCTGGTACCCGGTGCCGTGGAAGGGGGTGTAGACCATGGTGAAGGTATCCGCCACCTTGGCGACAGAGGCCTTGTCGTTGATCTGCGCTAGGACGTGGGCGAGGAACTTGTCGTCGGTCTCCTTGCCCATCAGGGTGATGAGGCCCTTCTCCAGCGCCGTCTCATAGGCCAGGGACTGGATGTCGTCAAATACGTCCAGCTGTTCCATCTGGGCGGCGATGGCGGCGGCGTGCTGGGGAGGCAGCTGGGCGCCGTCGGACCAGTAGACTTTATAGCCGTTGTACTCCGGGGGATTGTGGCTGGCGGTGACGTTCAGGCCCGCGGCACAGCCGTACTCCCGCACAGCGAAGGACAGCTCCGGGGTGGGGCGCATGGCCTCGAACAGGCGCACAGGGATGCCGTTGCCCGCCATTACTTCGGCGGCGGCACGGGCGAACTCCTGGGAGTGGACCCGGCAGTCGTAGCAGATGGCAACGCCTTGGGCAGCAAATGCTTTGCCCTCGGCCAAGATGACGTTGGCAAAGGCCTGGGTGGCGTGGCGGATGACGTGGACGTTCATCCGGCGCAGGCCGACGCCCATCACGCCCCGCAGCCCGGCGGTGCCGAACTGGAGCAGGGAGAAGAAGCGGTCTTCGATCTCGCCTGCGTTGTGGGAAAGGGCGGCCAGCTCGTCCTTCTCCGGCTGGGAGAGGGCGGGGCTGTGCAGCCAGCGTTCATATTGTTCTTGGTAGGACATCACACGAACTCCTTTCGCGTTGCGCGTCACCGGTTTGGGGTGACGGGTTTATTTGTGGTAGCGGGTCCCGGCGTTGATCTGAAAGGCCCGGTAAATTTGCTCCAGGACCATCACCCGCGCCAAGTGGTGGGGGAAGGTCATGGGGGACATGGAGAGCCGTAACTGCGCCTTCTCCTTCACCGAGGGGTGCAGGCCAAAGGACCCACCGATGAGAAACGTAAAGTGAGAGGCCCCGTCCACCGTCCACTTGGCCAGCTCCTGGGCCAGGTCCGGGCTGGAGAGCAGCTTCCCCTCCACGCACAGGGCGACGAGCTTAGACCCCTTGGGGATCTTGGCCAGAATGGCCGCGGCCTCTTTTTCCAAGGCGGCGTCGATCTGGGCCTGGGAGGGGTTGTCCGGCAGGCGGTCCTCCGGCAGCTCCGTGACCGTGAGCTTACAAAAGGCCCCCAGCCGCTTGACATATTCCGCACAGGCGGCTGCAAAGTGCTTTTCCTTTAGTTTGCCCACGCAGAGCAGCTGGATATTGACCATAGGGGCCTCCTGTCTCAGAAAATCAAAGGATGGGAAAGAAGAAAAAAGTGGACGGCAGGCAGGCCCACCGTCCACAGGCAATCAGCCTTAGGGAGCGCCGGCCCAGGGGCCGGACAAGGGAAGCGGGGGCTTTTGGGGATCAGCCCACGCCGTTGCTGCTGCGCCAATCCTCCTCAGGAATGACTTCCTCGTGGATGTCTGCGCCCAGCTTGCTGAGTTTTTGGACGATGCCCTCGTAGCCGCGCTCGATGTGATAGACCTGGTCGATCTCGGTCACGCCGTTGGCGGCGAGGCCTGCCACGATCATGGCAGCGCCGGCCCGCAGGTCGCAGGCGCACACCGGGGCACCGGTCAAGGCCCGGACACCCTCGATCACGGCGACCTTGCCGTTGACCTGGATGTTGGCGCCCATGCGGCGGAACTCATCGGCATAGCGATAGCGGTTGTCCCAAACGCCTTCGTTGAGGATGCTGGTCCCCTCGGCCAGGCACAGGACCGCCGCGATCTGGGGCTGCATGTCCGTGGGGAAGCCGGGGTAAGGCATGGTCTTCACGTTGGTGCTGGTGAGCTTGCCCTCCCGGCGGACGATGAGGGCGTCGCCCTCCTCTTTGATGTCCACGCCCATCTCCACGAGCTTTGCGGTGATGCAGTCGAGATGCTTGGGGATGACGTTGTTGATGCGGACCTCGCCCCCGGCGGCGGCGACGGCGGTCATGTACGTGCCCGCCTCGATCTGGTCGGGGATGATGGAGTAACATCCGCCCTTGAGCTTTTCCACGCCCCGGACCTTGATGACGTCCGTCCCCGCACCCATGATGTCCGCGCCCATGGAGTTGAGGAAGTTGGCCAGGTCCACGATGTGAGGCTCCTTGGCGGCGTTTTCGATGATGGTCAGGCCGTCGGCCAGGGCCGCGGCGATGAGGATGTTCATGGTCGCACCCACGGAGACCACATCCAGGTAGACCTGCGCCCCGTGCAGGCGGCCGGTGGGGGAGGCAGCGTGGATGAAGCCGTTCTCCACCTGGATCTCCGCGCCCATGGCGGAGAAGCCCTTGAGATGCTGGTCGATGGGACGCACGCCCAGGTCACAGCCGCCGGGAGGGGGAACCTCCGCCCGGCCAAAGCGGCCCAGCAGTGCGCCGATGAGATAGTAGGACGCACGGATCTGGCGGGCCAGCTCATAGGGAACGTTCTGCTTGTATACCTTGGAGCAGTCCAGCTCCACAGTGGTGGGGTTGATGGTGCGCACGTTGGCGCCCAGGTCCTTCATGATCCCAAGGATCATGGTTACGTCGCTGATGTCGGGTACATTTTCAATCCGGCAGACTCCATCCACCAGAAGCGCGGCGGGAAGAATGGCCACAGCGGCGTTCTTCGCACCGCTGATCTCCACCTCACCGTGGAGAGGCTTTCCGCCGTGGATCACATACTTTGTCAAAACGGCACCTTCTTTTATATTGGTTCTATCATGAGGAATCATTTCTGGTTCATATCTCACGAGACAGGGCAAACCGCGCCGCCGGAAAGCGAGAGGGGACCCCTCCCTGCTAGCTTGTCCGAAAATGCCGGGCAAATGTGCAAGGCGGCGAGATAGACAGGCTTCGCCCGGTGGTGTTAGGCCACCACCATCTCATAATTACTTGCATTATAGCATTAAGTGGGAAAAAATGAAAGATAAATTTGAACAAAATGTGATATTTCGGTGAACTTTTTCCCATTCATCACCACAAAAATTGGGAAAAATCTCCGCTCTGAGGGAGCAATGGCGGAAAAAATGCAAATTTCAGCGCGGGGACGCCTGCGATTTAACATAGTTTATATGTAGGCTTTTGTTCCGGTTCTGCCGGAAGCGGACGGGGACGGATAAAAACCAACACCTGTTCCCGGCTGGGGAAGACCTCCAGCTCTGGGTGCAGCGGCAGGGCCTGCCCGTTCTGGATCAGGGCACGGCGGACCAGAGGGAGCAGGGTATCATCGGTGAGCGGCTGTCCGGCGGGCAAATCCTGGGGGGAGAGACACAGCAGCGGTCCGGCGGCGGTGGGGAAAATGGTCATAGGAACCTCCTGTTGGGTAGAATCGTCCCCTATTATACTGCCCTTTGCCGGCAGAGGCAAAGGGAATGGTTCCCAGCGAAAAAAGTTGGCAGCGGGACGGAACTGTGCTATACTGTGGGGGAAAATCCATAAGAAATCGAGGGATCGACAGATGGAACTGAAAGAAGAGATGGTCTCCCAGGAGACCGTATACCAAGGGATCATTGTGAATGTGCGCCGGGACAAGGCCAAGCTGCCGGACGGCCGCCTGACCAACCGGGAAGTGGTGGAGCACCCCGGCGGCGTGGCCATCTTCGCCATGGACGACCAGGACCGGGTGGCCTTGGTCCGGCAGTACCGCTACCCCATGGGGGAGATCGTGCTGGAGCTGCCCGCCGGAAAGCTGGAAAAGGGCGAGGACCCCAGAGACAGCGGCCTGCGGGAGCTGCGGGAGGAGACGGGGCTGATCCCCGGTGTGTTTGAATCCATGGGCGTGAGCTATTCCTCCCCCGGCATTTTGGCCGAGCGCATCTACCTCTATTTTGCCAAGGACCTGAAGCAGGGTCCCACCCAGCCGGATGACGGGGAGTTTGTGGAGACGGTCTGGATCCCCTACCCGGAGTTGATGGACATGGCCCGCCGGGGCGAGATCGTAGACGGCAAGACCCTGGCCGGGCTGCTGAAAGCCTCTTTCCTGCTGGGGAACTAAGCGGAGAAGCCTAGAGCAAACAACAGGAGGCGGCGCAATGGAAAAACAACAGACGGTCCTCATCGTAGAGGACGAAAAAAACATCGTGGACATCCTCCGCTTCAATTTGCAGAAGGAGGGCTACGCCACGCTAGAGGCCTTTGACGGCGTGACCGGCCTGCGGCTGGCCCTGGACGAAAACCCGGACCTGATCCTGCTGGACCTGATGCTGCCGGAGATGAACGGCTTTGAGGTCTGCAAGCTCCTGCGGGACAAGGGGCGGAGCACCCCCGTCCTCATCATCACGGCCCGCGAGGAGGAGAAGGACAAGATCCTGGGCCTGGACCTGGGGGCCGACGACTACATCACGAAGCCCTTCTCCATCCGGGAGCTTATGGCCAGGGTCAAGGCCAACATCCGCCGGGTGGCCATGGTCAGCCAGGCCCAGCCGGAACCCAAGGGGGAGGCGCTGACCTTCGGCCGGCTGAGCATCGACCGGGAGAAGAGCAGCGTCACCAAAGACGGCGAGGACCTGGAGCTTACGCCGAGAGAGTTTGAGCTGCTGTCCTATCTGGCGGTCCACGCCGGGAAGGTCTTTTCCCGCCAGGAGCTGATGGAACGGGTGTGGAACTACGAGGGCTATGTGGGCGACGTGCGCGGGGTGGATGTGGCCATCCGGCGCCTGCGGGAAAAAGTCGAGGACGACCCCGCCCAGCCCAAATACATCATCACCCGCCGGGGCGCGGGCTACTTTTTCCAGAAGGATGCATAACGCCATCCGCAGGACCCGCCCAAAGAGGCAGAGAGGGGGAGGACCGTGCTGCGAAGCCTGCACACCAAGCTGGTGTTGATCATGATCCTGCAAGTGGTCTGTCTGATGACCATTGCCGGAGCGTTTCTCATCAACTCCGTGAACCGCTTCTATTTGAATGAATTTTACAACCAGATGGTCGAGGTCTTCAGCAAGGACACCGAGTTCGTCCGGGACCTGGTGACGCCCGGCGAAGGGGAGACCGACGGCGTACAGGCCATTGATCAGATCCTCGTGGCCAAGATGGGTCCCCTGGGCGTGGACGGCAAAAACCGCAACTATTACATCCTGGACGGCGGCGACGGGTCCATCCTCACCTCCTCCGATGACGAGGCGGGCCAGACCCTGGACGAGGTCACCCCCAACCTGCTCATCGCCCTGAACGAGAAGCGGGAGGGGACCGAGAGTGACTTCACCGCCAACTACATGGACCTGGCCCTGCCCATCACGCGGGGAGACAGCGACTACATCATTTACATCCTGGACCAGCGGGCCTCCGTCCGGGAATTGAACAGCCAGCTCTTTCAGCTCATCATCGAGGCCCTGGCCTTCGGCCTGATCATCTCGGTGTTGCTGTCCTTCCTGCTCTCGCGGGCCATGGTCAACCCCATCCGCGCCCTGACGCGGGGCGTCAAGCGCGTGGCCGACGGGGACTTCAGCCGGGAGATCCACTCGGAATCCCACGATGAGATCGGCGTACTCACCACGTCCTTCAACGCCATGGCCAGCCAGCTCCAGCGCACCCTGCGGGAGGTGGAGAGCGAGCGGACCAAGCTCAGCACCCTCTTCCTGCACATGACCGACGGCGTAGTGGCCTTCGACCGGAATGGCGCAGTCATCCACTCCAACCCCGCTGCCGAGGAGATGCTGGACATGGCCATCCCCGTGGGGGGCAGCGTCACCTATCAGGATCTCTTTGAGGACATTGCCCCCCTGGAGAAGATCCTGACCCTGGACCAGGACTGCCTGGAAAACGAAATGGTCCGGGGAGAGCGCATCCTGCTCTTCTTAATGGCCCCCTTTGACCAGGAAAAGCAGGTGGGCGTCCTGGTCGTGGTCCACGACGTTACCCAGCAGGTGAAGAACGAGACGCTGCGGAAAGAGTTCGTAGCCAACGTCTCTCACGAGCTGAAGACTCCCATCACCAACATCAGCAGCTATGCCGAGACCCTGGTAGAAACGCCGGGTCTGCCGGCCAAGACGTCCGTCAAGTTCCTGAACGTGATCCTCAACGAGAGCGACCGCATGACACACATCGTCGATGATCTGCTGACCCTGTCCCGGTTCGATTCGGGGTACAGCCAGCTCAATCTCACGACCTTCCCCTTTGCTGACGTGCTGGAGGACAGCTACCAAGCCATCCGCATCGAGGCCCAGCGCCACGAGCACACCCTGATCCTGGAGGGGGAGCAGGTCCTGCCGACGGTCCGCGCCGACCGCGAGCGGGTCTTGCAGGTCATTATGAACATCCTCTCCAACGCCATCAAATACACCCCCGACGGCGGGCGCATCGTCATGTCCGCCGGGTTCGACCCGGACCGGGTGTGGCTGGAGGTCACGGACAACGGCATCGGCATCCCCCCGGAGGACCGCGAGCGCATCTTCGAGCGCTTTTACCGGGTGGACAAGGCCCGCTCCCGGGAGTCCGGCGGCACGGGCCTGGGCCTGTCCATCGCCAAGGAGATCATCCGGCAGCATGAGGGCAAGCTCCTGCTGGTGGATCGTCCCGGCCCCGGCACGACCCTCCGCATGGAGCTTAAGCGGGAGGGACCGAAGGCATGAGGGAACACCGGAAGCGCATCGACCGCCTGCAAAATCTTCTCATCGCCGTCCTGGTCTGCACGGCCCTGGTCCTCATCAACCAGACGGGCATGTTCCGCAACCTCACCGGAGGAAGCGCAGGGATGCCCGTGGAAGCCAGCTTCACCGGCGTGCAGGACACCGCCCTCTCCCGGCAGGCCCCGGTGGCCCTGCTCATCCAGACCTCGTCCGGCCGCTACGGCGTGCAGTACGACCAGGACACGGTAGACGGCCTGTACAACAATGGCCTGTCCACCCTGCTCACCACCGCCATCGACCATGTGGAGGGCGTAAAGACCACCACCGAGGAGGATTGGCAGGACGCCGTCACCCAGGGGGATCAGTGGATCTTCTACGATTTTCTCTATGACGTGGCCTTCACCGGCCAGGACAGCGAGGGGGAGGGATCTGCCCGCCGCTTCCTGCTCTCCGGCCGGAACGGTCGGGTGGATACCATCCGCTATTACAACGAAAAGACGGGGACCTATTACCGGGGCCAGATCCGGGAAAGCGACCTGACCCTGCCGGAGGCCCAGGAGGGCCTGACGCCCAGCGGGGGCCAGCTGGCCTTTGAGAACGAAGCCCTGGCGGAGAGCCTGGACCCCAATACCCTGGTCCTGCCGAAGGCCCCGGTCTGCCCGGTGTACACCGTGACGAACCCCCTGGCCGCCTGGGACAGCGAGACCCGGAACGAGCTGCTGGAGGGCCTGGATTTTAACCTCCGCGCCGCCGCCGTCTACCAGGCCACGGACGGCCTGGTGGTCCAGGAAGGCTCCGACACCCTGCGGATCCAGAAAAGCGGCAAGCTGACCTTTCACGCCGCCGAGAGCGGCCCGGCCCGGTTCCAGGCCCTTTCCGCACGGGAGAAAGACCTCCAGCTCCAGGCCGAGCGCATCCTGAACACCGTGGCCCAGCCCCGGCTGGGGGAGGGGCGCCTCGTCTGCCAGGCGGTGGAGACCCAGGAGGACGGCAGCGTGGTCCTGAACTATGCCTGCCTGCTGGGCGGGTCCCAGGTCCAGCTGTGGGACGAGGGCTGGCTGGCGAAGTTTGTCTTTGAGGGGACGGATCTCTCCAGCTTCGTCATCTGCCTGCGGACGTACACGAAAACGGAGCAGACCAGCCAGGCCCTGCCCGTGCGCCAGGCTGCGGCGGCGCTCTCCGCCATGGGCCAAGCGGGGAAGGATCTACAGCTGTCTTACCTGGATGACGGCAGCACGGATATGCTCACCACCCAGTGGACGGTGCGGGAGCGGACATGAGGGGAGGCAGAGCATGGAACGCACAAGGCTAAAGCTGGCGGTGATCTTCCTCCTGGCCGCCCTGAATGTTGTCCTGCTGGGCTATGTGCTGCTCCAGGCCCAGCAGAGCAAGGACTATGAGGACTTGACCCGGCAGCAGATCATGACCTACCTGACCGACCACGGCATCGCTGTCTCCGAAACGCACATTCCCTGGGACGAGGACTGGCGGGCGGTCGTTTTGGAGGAGGAGAGCAGCAACATGGGGGGAGATCCCCTCCCGGAGGGGGGCCTGCCGGAAAACTGCGAGGTGGAGACCGCCCGGAGCGCCGTGACGCTCCTCATGGAGCTTGCCGTGGGCCTTTCTGAGCTGGGCGTTTCTTCCGCCACGATCCAGTCCATCGAGACGGGCTACCGCTACGCCGGCGAGGGGGACCGGGGCGTTCTCACTCCCATGTGGAAACTGGAAACTTCTGGACAGAGCTACTACCTGAACTGCGCGACGGGGGAAGTGACCCTCCCCACAGAGTAAGGAGGAATTTTTTATGAAGCGAAACCATTTCAAACGATTTGCGGCCTTGGCGCTCTCTGCCGTATGTGGTGCGGCTTGTTTGGCGGGATGTGGTACGCAGCCTACGGCGGCGACTGCCTTGGAAGCGATCCAGCAACCAAAGACAGGAAGCTACGAAGACTGGGAGCTGATCCAGCAAACCAGGCAGGAGAACCCCGTCTCGGAAAGTACTTTTACGGCACTGGACCATTTTGCCTACACCACCGCCGCCCAGGTCTTGGGGGAGGATGCGAACGGGAGCTACTCGCCCCTGTCCCTCTACTATGCCCTGGCCCTAGCCGCCACCGGCGCGGCGGGGGAGACGCAGACACAGATGCTGGACCTGCTGGGCATCTCTGACCCGGCCCAGCTCTCCGACCAGTGCGCCAAGCTCTACCGCCTGCTCAGCCGGGACAACGAGGTCGGGACCCTGCGCCTGGCAAATTCCCTCTGGATGGACCAGCGGGTGGACTGGAAACAGTCCTTCGTGACCCAGGCAGCCCAGGATTTTTATGCCGAGGTCTACCAGGTCGATTTCACCACCGACGAAGCCCCCCAGGCCATGGCCCAGTGGGTCGCCCAGCAGACCGGGGGCCTGCTCACCCCCACCTTCCAGCCCACCGACCAGCAGGTTCTCTCCCTGCTGAATACGGTCTATTTCAAAGATGAGTGGTATGACCGCTTCCAAAGCAAGAACACCCAGTCTGACACCTTCACCAAGGCCGACGGCAGCCAAGTGACCTGCGACTTTATGAACCGAGAGGATCAGGGCCGTGGCTTTTTCCGGGGCAAGAACTTTACCCGCGCTGACTTAGGTTTGAAAAATGCAGGCTCTATGAGCTTTATTTTACCTGATGTGGGAACCTCTGTGGAAGAACTGCTTGCGTCCCCGGAGACGTTGCAGGAGGCCCTTTCCGGCGGGGAAGAGCGCTCCGGCACGGTGACCTGGAAGATCCCCAAGTTCGACCAGAGCAGCAAGCGGGCGCTGGAAGCATCGCTCCAAGCCCTGGGGATCGAGCAAGCTTTTACCAAAGGGGCAGACTTTTCCGGCCTGTCGAATGAAGCTGCTATCCCCATCTGGATCAGCAGCGTCACCCAGGAGAGCCGTGTTGCCATCGACGAAGAAGGTGTGGTCGCCGCAGCCTACACGGAGGTCGGGATGGATGCAGGGGCGGCCCCGATCGAAGACCCGGACCAGGCGGATATGATTCTGGACCGTCCGTTCCTCTATGCCATTACCGGGCCGGAGGGGGAACTGCTCTTCCTGGGCGTCTGCCAGGACCCGACGGCGTAAAGAAATATACAGCGAAACAACGAAAAGACCAGCGGGTGAAGTTCACTCGCTGGTCTTTTCACGCTCGGCGGATCAAATCAAACCATAGCGCTCTTTTAATTGTAATACCCGCAGCACGCTCTCGTCCAACCGCTGCTGGGAGATGGTACCGTCCTTCACGGCGGAGAGGACGGCGGTGTAGGCGGCGGACAGATCCTCCGGCTGGAGCAGGATGTCGGCCCCGGCTTGAAAGGCCCGCAGGGCGGCGTCTCCGCTGTCGTAATGCTGGGCGATGGCGGGGTCAGACAGGGGGGCCGTCATAATGAGCCTGGAGAAGCGTAGCTCGCCCCGCAGCTTGCTCGTGATCATCTCCTGGGACAAGGAGGCGGGCAGGCCGTCGCTGCTGGCGTTGGGGGTGGTGACGTGGGAGACCATGATGGCGTCCGCCCCCGCTGCCATGCCCGCCTGGAAGGGGTAGAGCGACGTCGTCCGCATCGTCTCCCAGGTCTCCGTCAGGGCGGCCCCTTCGCTGGCGTTGGTCCCGCCCTGGCCGGGATAGTGCTTCAGCACGCAGGCGACCCCGCCCTCGTGAAAGCCCTCCACGGCGGCGCTGGTACACATGGCCGCCTGCTCCGGGGATTCACTGAAAGAGAGGGCGCTGCCCACGTCGCAGGTGGGGGCTAAATTCATCTGGAAGCCCAGGTCTGCCAGGGCCTTGCCGATGGTGGCGGCGGCGTCCTTGACTTTGGCTCCGTCTCCGGTGGAGCCGAGGGCGGCGGGGGTCTCGGTTTTGGTCAGGCCAAAGGCTTCCTTCCCGGCAATGGTCGCCCCCATGCCGCCCTCTTCTTGCAGGGCGAAGAGGGGCGTGACGGAGGACGTTTTTTTCAGGCGCCCCATGAGCTTGTCCAGCTGGTCTTTGTCCTGGATGTTCGACCCGGTGAGGACGAAGCCGCCCACGGGGTAGGTCTCCAGGGCCTTCAGCTCTTTGGCGCTCAGGGTCGTGGTGCCGGCTGCGGCCGGCTCCTCCGCCAGCGCGTCCGGCAGGATGAGGAAGAGCTGGCCGACCTTCTGCTCGGTGGAGAGCTTTGCCAGCAGCGCCTCGGCGTTGCCCGCTGTGGTCTGCTCGACCTCGCCGGGTTCCTCTTGGAAGAAGTCGGCTTCCCCGCCGCCGCTGCCCTGGCGGCCCAGCAGGCAAATGACCACGACCATGACGACGATCAATCCCGCCAGCGCTGGCAGGACCCATTTTTGTTTCAGCATAGATGCCACATCCGTTTCCGTTGTACTCTGTTGCCCAGTATAGCCCGTTTCCGGCGAAAGTACAAGAGAAAAAAGCTGTGCGTGCCGGAGGGGCGGCACGCACAGCTTTGGCTGCGTTTGGAGGTCGTTAAGAAGCGGGGGAGGGGATCAGCCCTCTTCCTGAATGGCTTTTGCGTCGGCAATGGCCTTCTGCTGGGCCGCAGGAGGCGCTTCCTCGTAGCGGACGAAGTGGAAGGTGAAGGAGCCGCGGCTCTGGGTCAGAGAGCGCAGGTCGATGGCATAGGAGGTCATCTCGGCCATGGGGACCTCGGCCTCCAGGACCTGGTTGCCGTCGTCGGTGGGGTTCATGCCCATCACGCGGCCGCGGCGCTTGTTCAGGTCGCCCATGACGTCGCCCAGGTAGCTGTCGGGGATGGTGACCTGGAGGGCACCGATGGGCTCCAGAATAGTGGGGTTGGCGTTGGCGATGCCTTCCTTATAGGCCAGCTGGGCTGCGGTCTTAAAGGCCATTTCGTTGGAGTCCACGGGGTGATAGGAGCCGTCGTACAGGGTGGCCTTCAGGCCGACCAGAGGATACCCGGCCAGCACGCCCTTGTTGGCGGCTTCCCGCAGGCCCTTTTCCACGGCGGGGAAGAAGTTCTTGGGCACGCTGCCGCCGAACACTTCCTCGGCAAAGACCATATCATCGGACTCATACTGCGGCTCGAAGCGGATCCACACGTCACCGAACTGACCGGAGCCGCCGGTCTGCTTCTTGTGCCGGCCGTGGGCCTCGACCTTTTTCTTGATGGTCTCGCGGTAGGGCACGCGGGCGGGGCTGAGCTCGGCTTCCACGCCGAAGCGGCTCTTCAGGCGGGAGACCAGCACGTCCAGCTGCATGTCGCCGGCACCGGAGAGGACCACCTGGCGGGTCTCCGGGTTGTTCACCACGGAGAAGGAGGGGTCTTCCTCGTTCATCTTGGCCAAACCGGCGGCGACCTTGTCGTCCTGGCCGCGGGTCTTGGGGGCGATGGCCTTGGAGTAGCAAGGCTCGGCGAAGGGGATGCCCTTCAGGGCCACGACCTTTCGGCTGTCGCACAGGGTGTCGCCGGTCTTGACCTTTTCCATCTTGCCGATGGCGCCGATGTCGCCGCAGGTCAGCTCCTTGACCTCGGTGGCCTTCTTGCCGCACATCTGGTACAGACGGCCCAGCTTTTCGGGGTTGCCGGTGCGGGCGTTGACCAGGGACAGGTCAGAGGTGATCTCGCCGGAGAGGACCTTGATGAGGGAATACTTGCCGTACTGGTCGGAGATGGTCTTGAAGACGTAAGCCGTGGGCACGCCGCCGGGGGAGACGACGAATTCTTCCGTTTCGCCGTCCTGGGTGGTGGCCTTGTGGTGGTTGCCCTCCATGGGGTTGGGCAGCAGGTCCACGATGTAGTCCATCAGCATGAGGGAGCCCATGCAGTTGATGGCGGAGCCGAAGAAGACGGGGAACATGGACAGCTCCCGCACGCCCTGGCGCAGGCCGCGGATCATCTCAGGGTAGGTGAAGGACTCGCCGCTGAAATACTTGTCCATCATCTCCTCGGAGGTCTCGGCGACGGACTCTTTCAGGGCCTCGTTGAACTCGGCGACCACATCGGCCTTCTCGGCGGGGATCTCGACCTCGACGCCCTTGTAGTCCTGTAACTCAAAGGCACGCTTGTTCAGCACGTCGATGAGGCCGGTGGTGTGTTTATCCTCGTCCCACATGGGAACGGCCAGGGGAGCGATCTTGTTGCCATAGCGCTCGCGCAGGGCGTTGAAGGTCGCGTTGTAATCGCTGTTCTCCTCGTCGGTCTTGGAGATATAGATGAACCGGGGCATGTCGCGCTCCTGGCAGTATTTCCAGACCTTTTCAAAGCCCACGGAAATGCCGTCCTTGGCGGAGCAGACAATGATGGCGGCGTCGGCGGCCCGCAGGGCCTCCATGACCTCACCGGAGAAGTCGAACGCACCGGGGGTGTCCAGGACGTTGATCTTACAGCCCTTGTATTCCAGGGGGGCTACCGCGGCAGAAATGGAGATCTGGCGGCGAATTTCTTCGGGGTCATAATCGCAGACGGTGTTGCCATCGGCGCAGGTACCCATGCGCTTGATTGCACCGGTCATAAACAGCAGGCTCTCAGCCAGGGCAGTCTTCCCGCTGCCGCTGTGGCCCACCAAACAGACGTTTCGGATGTTTTGCACAGAATAACTCATAGCGATGTTCTCTCCTTATTTCAGATGGAACAAGAGGTACTCATCTCCCCTCGGTCCATGACGGAGTCGCACACTCCATCGTCATGTTCACAGTATACCGCATCTTTAAGGCAATGACAACACAAAATGCAAAAAAAAGAAAAATTTTTTGTAACATACAGCAAAATCCCCTGTCAGAACGGGTCTGGCAGGGGCTTGCGTGCTTGAAAAACCTGGGATTTTAGAACATTATCCCCTCAAAAGAGCGGCTTTTCCGTCTCTTTCGGTCTCCTGAGGGACAAAAACGACGGAGAGACTTTCTTCACTTGCATTTGAGAGGATGAATCATCGGTCGTCAAGTGAGGGGGGATCTTTCAGCTCCCGCTGGATGCCCGCCGTGACCCGGTAGACATCCTCTAAGGTCGTGATTTTGGAGATCTCACTCTTCCAATACCCGGCGTAGGGCACGCCCTTGAGATACCAGGCGTAATGCTTCCGGGCCTCCAGGCAGGCGATCTTCTCGCTCTTGTTTTTCGCGGCCAGCTCAAACTGCCGCACGGCCACCTTGCACCGCTCCGCCAGCGGCGGCAGAGGGGGAATGGGCTTGCCCGCAATGGCGGCCTGGGCCTGCTGGAAGATCCAGGGGTTGCCGAAAACGCCCCGCGCGATCATCACCCCGTCGGCCCCGGTGTAGCGCAAAATGCGCTCGGCGTCCGGCCCGGAGAAGACGTCGCCGTTGGCGATGACGGGAATGGACACGGCGTTTTTTACCTCTCGAATGTAGTCCCAGTTGGCCGTGCCGGAATACATCTGCACCTTGGTCCGGCCGTGGACCGTCAGGGCAGAGACCCCGACGGATTCCAGCAGCTTCGACAGCTCCAGGCAGACGATGTTCCCCTTGTCCCAGCCCAGACGCATCTTGACGGTCACGGGGGTCCCTTTGGCCCCTCGGATCACGGCCTCCGCCACCCGACAAGCCTTGTCCAGGTCTTTTAAGAGGCCGGAGCCGTCGCCGTTGTTGGCGACCTTGGGGACCGGGCAGCCCATGTTGATGTCGATGATGTCCGGCCGGGCGACCTCCCGGATGATGGCGGCCGCCTCCTCCATGCAGGCCAGGTCACTGCCGAAGACCTGCACCCCGGCGGGGTGCTCGTCCGGCCCCAGCTGCATGAGGGGGAGGGTCTTTTTATCCTGATAGCACAGGGCCTTGGCGCTGACCATCTCCGTGATGGTGTACCCCGCGCCCAGCTCCCGGCAGATGGTGCGAAACGCCAGGTCCGTCACCCCCGCCATGGGGGCCAGGACCAGCTTGGAATCAATATTGACGGAACCGATCTGCAATCGGATCACCTCATTTCTGAAAAATCAAGTAACGTTTTATTTTATCATAAGAAGTCACTGCTTGCAAAGCCCCTAAAATATGATATGATGAACAAGACGCACAACGCCCATGATATTTTCGTAGTGGCCGCAGACCTCTGCGGCCATGGATCCCACCCAAAGAGGAGAGAACCCCCATGCTGACCCACAAACATCCCCGTAATCCCGTTACCGCCTTTTTCCGTGGCCTCTACGCCGAGCTGGCCTTCAGTGGCGAGAGCTTACGCATCAACGGTGTGGGCCTGCTCTTTGGCCTGGTGACAGGCCTTGTCGTCGGTGTCTGCGGCGGCGTGTTTGCCCGCCTGCTGGATGTGGCCGCCGACGTGCGCAACGGGACCGCCTGGGCCATGTACCTGCTGCCGCTGGCGGGCCTGGTGGTGGTGTGGATGTACCGCCGGGGCGGCATCAAGACCGCCGGGGGCACCGACCTCATCATCCAGGCCGCCCGCGGGGAACAGCCCGTCTCCCGCCTGCTGGCCCCGGTGATCTTCGCCGCGACCTTGCTGACCCACTTCTTCGGCGGCTCCGCCGGACGGGAGGGCGCGGCCTTGCAGCTGGGCGGTTCCCTGTCTGAACTGATCCGCAAGGGGGCCGGGATGGGGGAGAGCTACCAGGACCTGGCCATCATGTGCGGCATGAGCGCGGGCTTCTCCGCCGTCTTTGGCAGCCAGATCGCCGCCGCTCTGTTCGCCCTGGAGATCTCCTGCGTGGGGATCCTGCCCCTGGGCGGGCTGTTTCCCTGCGTTGTCTCCTCCCTGACCGCCGGGACCATCGCACGGGCGATGGGGGTGCATGGGGTCAGCTTTATTTTAACGGCCTCGACGGCCGACGTGATATTTTACGGCCAGGTCGTGGCGCTCTCCCTCGCCTGCGGCCTGCTCAGCACCATCGTCTGCTATACATTCGCCGGGGTGCGGTCCGGGCTGGAGCGGTTGTTCCCGAACCCCTACCTGCGTGTCCTCGTGGGCAGCGCCGCCGTCCTTGGCCTGACGACCCTGCTGGGCACCAAGCTCTATCTGGGCACCGGCTCAGACATGATCGCCGGGGCGATCCGGGAGGGGAGCGCCCAGCCCCTGGACTTCGTCTGGAAGCTCCTGCTCACGGCCCTGACGCTGGGGGCCGGGCTGAAGGGCGGCGAGATCGTGCCGTCCTTTGCCATCGGGGCCTCCTTCGGCTGTGTGGTCGGGCCGCTGCTGGGCCTGCAAGCGCCCTACGCCGCCGCCATTGGGATGGTGGCGCTCTTCTGCGGCGTGACCAACTGCCCGCTGACGGCGCTGGTCTTGAGCTTTGAGGTTTTCTCCTTCTGCAACCCCGGTGGGTTTCTCATGGCAGTGGCGGTGAGTTTCCTGGTCTCCGGCTACGGTGGCTTGTACGCCAAGCAGAAGTTTGCCTTTTCCAAGTCCGCCAGCCCCGAAGGTCTGGCGCATACGGACCGCCAGGAGCACGACGAGCCCCGCTGAAAACATGGCTTGCACTGACCTGTCTCCCATGGTATAGTAAACCCAGCGGGCGGCGTGGAACCTGCCCGTGGAGTCAATTTCCCAAAAGAGATCGAGAAAGGATGAACCAAGATGAAAAAACTCCTGTCCCTCGTCCTGACCCTTGCTCTGGCGCTCAGCCTGTGCGTCCCGGCAATGGCAGCCAGCGAGAGCATGGCAAACTTCCAGAAGACGGCCACCTACAACAACCAGTTTTCCGACGTCTCCGCCAGCTATTGGGCGACCCCTTCCATCAAGCTCTGCTATGAGTACGGCTTCATGAAGGGCACCACCCCCAAGCAGTTCAGCCCCACCGGCGCCCTGACCGTGGCCGAGGCCATTGTCATGGCCGATCGTCTGCATGAGATCTACACCACCGGCCAGAGCACCCTGACCAACGGGGAGCCTTGGTACCAGACCTATGTGGATTACGCGATTGAAAACGGCATCGTTCAGGCCGGCGACTTCACCAGCTACACCGCCAAGGCCACCCGCGGCCAGATGGCCTACCTCTTCTCCCGCGCCCTGCCCGCTTCCGTACTGCCCTCCATCAACAACGTCCAGACCCTGCCGGACGTGACCGGCAGCACCAAGTACAGCCAGGAGATCTTCTCCCTGTATAACGCCGGGGTCCTGACCGGCAGCGACGTCTTCGGGACCTTCAAGCCCAACGACAACATCATCCGCGCCGAAGCCGCCGCCATCCTCACCCGCGTGGCCCTGCCGGAACAGCGCAAGACCGTGGTGCTCATGAAGCAGGTGCAGTGGGGAACGACAACTCTGGCAGTTCCTCAGAGTGCAGGGATTGGTGTAACAGAAAATGGAGTATACAGCACATCTTCTGAGGAAGACCGGTGCTATATTATTGCAACTAAAGCACAAAATGACATACTTAAAGGATTTACTATCTCTGATCTTTATTCAATAAAAGAACTCGATGGTATTATTTCAGAGATGCTTTCAGATGACGAAATAGCGTTCCAGAGTTCGGGCACTAAATTAGTGACTTTTGGTTCCGTTAAAGCGTATCGTACAACAGGAAGAGCAATCAAAGACGGAGAAGCGTGTGATTGCGTAGTTTTCAGTTACATTTCTGGAAATACTTTTGATGCAGTCATTTTGATGGCTTATGAAAACGAAACAGCAATCAAAAACATGGCTGACGGTTTGATGGTAGGCGGTGCCACAGCCAAAGAAGTGACGGCATCCACGACGACAGGCACCGCGTCCACTTCGGGAACGACCAATAATACGACAAAACCCAGCACGGGGACCTCTACTTCTAATGGCAACACGGGCAACACCGGGTCCGCTAGCACGGGCAGCGGAGGCAGTACCAGTGCAGTAAAGCCTGCTCAGAACACGGTTTATGTGACGCCCACAGGAAAGCGTTATCATTATAGCAAGGAGTGTGCAGGAAAGAACGGCACTGCCACAACACTGCAAAACGCAAAGGCCAGAGGACTAACTCCCTGCTCAAAGTGTGTGGGATAAGTTTGCGTTGAGACATGAAGTCCCCGGCAGAAAAATTCTTGTGCTCTGTCGGGGCACTTCATGATATTTTTATGATTGAATATGGAGAATGCTATGGGAAGCGTGATAAGAAAAAGAGGGATCGCAGCACTGATTTCTATTGTGTTGCTTTTTGGATTGTCTAGCCCTGCTTTTGCGGCAACTACACAGAAACAAATCAGTATAACGTATGGTATCTCGTTGATGTTCAATGATTCCAAGGCATCCTTGACGGATGTGAATGGAAACAGTGTTCAGCCATTTGTTTGGCAGGGAACCACATATGTGCCGATTAGAGGTGTCGCTCAGCTATTTGGCGCAGATGTTAGCTATGACAGTAAGACCAATACAGCATTGATCTACGATGACTTTGCAGAAGTTTGTGCCGTTGTCAATCGCATGAATAATATAGTCAATGAATCATACAACCATTTTATGTTGGAAATGCTGAACGCATCGACGAAAGGGTTAGAGGATTTAACAGACTCTTTTAAAGAGTGCGACACAGATATTAAAAACATGTACGAAACATTGCAGGTTATCGCAGAGGATAACGGAAACTACTCACTTATCTCGGATGGGATATTGATGAAGTATCAGGACTTTTTGCTTAAATTTGTAAAATCTGAAAATACTTATAGACAGTTGAGAAAGAATCCGACAAGTTATTATGCGAATCAATTTGCAGATGCGGCACATGATACCATAGACGCATATTCTACCGCAGTAGATGCAATGGAAACCTTCTTCAAAGATTATTGCTGTTGGAGAGATTTGGGATTCTAAGTTGTAAAATATAAGAGAACCATGTCTTGCTTTTTTAATTCGCCAGACACTGTCTGGCAAATTAAAGTGATGAGTTTGGCTCTTCACCTACGGGAAGCTGACCAACGCCAAGTCCACCAAAGTCTCCTTCGGTTCCGTGAAGGCCTACCGCACCGTCGGTATCCTGACCACCGACGAGGGCGCAGGGGACTGCCTCATCTTCACCTACATTACCGGCAACAAGATGGACATGATCTGCCTGCTGGCCTATGAGAACGATACCGCGCTGAAAAACATGGCCAACGGCCTGATGGTGGGCGGTGTGACGGCCTCTCCCCAATTCTGAGTAATATGTTCCATAGATGAAAGAGTCCCCGGCAGGAAAAGTTTTCCTGCCGGGGACTTTAACGTTTTTAAGAATGATTAGTGCTGATGCTTAGTGCTCATACCAACCAGGGGCGCCGGGGGTCAGGTTGATGTTGACCTGCTTGATCTCCTGGTATTCCTCCAGGCCGTGGACGCCCAGCTCGCGGCCAATGCCGGACATCTTATAGCCGCCCCAAGGTGCTTCGTTGAAGGTGGGGTTGAAGGCGTTGACCCAGGTGATACCGGCGCGGACCTCTTTGACCACGCGGATGGCCCGCTCCAGCTGATGGGTGAACACACCGCCGGCCAGACCGTAATCCGTGTCGTTGGCCATCGCAATGGCTTCTTCCTCGGTCTTGAAGGTCTGAATGGTGACCACAGGCCCGAAAATCTCTTCCCGGACGATGGTCATGTCGGGGGTGCAGTGATCGAAGATGGTGGGGCGCATGAAGTAGCCCTTGGCACACTCGCCCTCGGTGAAGCGTTCACCGCCGCAGACCAAGGTAGCGCCCTCTTCGAGACCCTTTTGCACATAGCTGAGCACGTCACGGAGCTGGCTCTCGCTGACCACGGGGCCCATGTCGGGGTTGTCCAGCGGATTGCCGATGGTCATGGCGTTGGCCCGCTCAGCAAAGCGCTTAACGAAAGCGTCGTGGATGCTCTCTTCAATGATGATGCGGGAACCGGCGCAGCAGACCTCGCCCTGATTGAAGAAAATACCGATCATAGCCCACTCGACAGCGGCCTCCAAATCCACATCGGCGAAGATGATGTTGGGGGATTTGCCCCCCAGCTCCAGGCCGATCTTCTTCACATTATTGGCAGCGCACCGCATGATACTCTGGCCTACAGCAGTAGAACCGGTGAGGGTGACCATGCCGATGTCCTTGTGGGAGGCCAGGGCCTCGCCTACGGAACCGCCAGGCCCCAGGATCAGGTTGGCAGCGCCCTTAGGTACGCCCGCCTCTTCCAGGATCTCAAACATCTTCACGTTCGACATCACGGCGTTGGAAGCGGGCTTGAAGATGATGCTGTTGCCGGCAGCCAGAGCCGGTGCGATCTTCCAGGACCCCATGACAAAGGGGAAGTTCCAGGCGCTGATGAGGGCGACAACACCTACAGGCTCATGGATGGTAAAGGAATGCATTTTGCCAAAGCCCTCGTTGACGTCGTAGACACCGCCGTAAGGGGCCTTGATGAGGCCGGCGTAATAGCGATAGCAATGGAGCGCATCGTCTACATCGCCCTCGGCCTCCCGCAAGGGCTTGCCCATGTCCATGGATTCAATGCGGGCCAGTTCGTCCCGGTTCTTGTCGATGAGGTCGGCGATCTTCAGCAGGATGTCACCTCTGGTCTGACTGTCCATATCCCGCCAGTCACGGGTCTCATAGAAGGACGTTTTGGCAGCGGCCACAGCGCGCTCCACGTCTTCCAGACCGGACTGAACGACCTCAGCCAGGATCTCACCGTTGGCAGGATTGTAGGTAGGCGCAGTCTTACCGCTGACGCTCTCGACCCATTCACCGTTAATATAGTTTTTGCAGATCTTCATGGATAAATCTCCTATCAGTCATAAGGTGGAAGGGACGCTCCGGCGCAGAGAGTTTCTCTGGTGGGAGGATGTATTGCATGAGACGAAGGAACAGATGGCTGCCTTAGAGTCCGAACACTTCCTTCGCCTTGGCTGCCGCCTTGTCGGAGGCATCCAGGATCTTTGCAATCTCTTCGGGGGTGAGAGAAACGGGGGGCTCAAAGCGGATGGACTTGGAGTTGTTCAGGGTGCCGGAGATGATGACGTGCTGGTTGTACATCTCCTTGGAGAACTCATAGCCGTACTCATCGGAGAAAAACTCCACGGCCATCATCATGCCGACGCCGCGAACTTCCTTGATGACGGTAGGATACTTTGCCTGAATGGCTTCCAGACCGGCCTTGATCTTGGCACCCTTCTCCCGAGCCTGACCGGGGACATCATTCTTGAGCTGGAAATCCAGAGCGGCGATGGCAGCAGCGCAGCAGACAGGGTTTCCGCCGAAGGTGGTGGAACCCAGCAGATAGGGATTTTCCACCAGTTCCTCGCTCCACATCTCGGGCCGGAAGATGAGGCCGGTGATGGGCATGACGCCGCCGCCGAAAGCTTTGCCGAAGGTCATGATGTCGGGAACGATCCCCTCTGCGTCGCAGCGCCACAGGGTACCGGTGCGGCCCATGCCGGTCTGGATCTCGTCGATGATCAGAAGGACATTCAGTTCGTCACAGATGGCACGGACTTCCCTCAGATAGCCTTCGGGAGGAATGATAACGCCGGCTTCACCCTGGATCGGCTCCAGGACCACGGCGGCGATGGATTCCCCGACCTCCCGCAGATTCTCAATGGCAGTGCGGATGGCGGCAGCGTTGCCGTACTCCACGTGCTGCACCTGCTGAAGCAGAGGGAGATAGGGCTGGCGATAGATCCCTTTGGCCGTGAGAGAGAGGGAACCACCGGTCTTGCCGTGAAAAGCGTGGGTAGTGGAGATGAACCACTTGCCCTTACTTTTGAAACGGGCCAGTTTCATGGCGATCTCAACGGCTTCGGTACCGCAGTTGGTGAAGAAGCACTGCTGCAGGTCACCGGGAGTGCAGTCTGCCATGGCCTTGGCCAGGTAACCGCGGAGGGGATCGATGAGTTCCTGGGAGTGTAGCCCTTGTCGGCTCAGCTGAGCCTTCACCGTGTCGATGATCAGGTCTTCGCTGTGGCCGGCGACATAAATACCGAAACCGCCCATAGCATCCAAAAACACTTCGTTGTCGTACAGTCCGCGGAAGTAGGAGCCTCCGTCCTCCCATTCCAGAACGGCGTTGCCTTCGGTCTCGGAGGAGATACACTTTCTGTAGTTGATCCAACCGGGGCTGACGTAGGAATTGAAATGTTCTACGGTCTCCTTGACCATCTGAGCCTTTTCCTCTTCGGGGATCTCGTCTGCTTTCATGTGGATGAGCTTGATGACTCTGTCCAGATCGTTCACGACCTGCTCTCTGTTTTTTTCGTAGTTATACATGATGGATCCTCCTTTTAGTTCAATATTATGCGGAGATACAATTGGGCGAAGAGAGTTTTCTGACTTCCACTTACCTGTTGTGTCTTGCTAATATTTGATCAACATAGAGAAGTTGATGAAAATGGGAGATTTGGAACGATTAAATCCTCCGATTTTATTATACGGGAACACCTTAGTTCCTGAAATTCTTTTATTCTTCTATTTCGTACTTGATTTCTTTTATTTTCACATGTTTTTAAGTATGTTTTTCTGCGCTTTTTTCTGCTATACTGAAAAAACTAAGAAGTATATCCGTAAAATGAAGAACACAGGAGGGCTGCTGTGATAAGGAAAAATGTTTTTTTGATCCTGAACAATGTGGTCTGTGAGCTGTACCGATGCCAGACCTATGCGGAATTGGGACAGTTTTTTCTTCCGGTGCTGCGGATGCTTATCCCTTTTCGGTATGCCAGCATCATGCGCCGGGAAAACACCACAGAGCACATCCGGTTGGTGGATCCGCTCTGCATTCCCTCGGAGTTTTTGGAAGCGGAACAAAACTATATGCGCTTTGCCGACGATGATTATACCGGCTGGCTCAACTGCTGCCGAGAGTCCACCCTCTTCCGAGAGAGCGACCTGGTCGGGGAGCAGCAGCGGCTGCGCTCTACCATCTATCAGAAGTGTTACCAGAAGTTCCATGTTTACGACTCCCTTCAGTATGGCATCGTGTTCAACGGGCGGCCCCTGGGGGCGCTGAGTCTGTTTCGCCACCGGGAGGACGGTCCTTTTACCAGCGACGACCTCTTTTTACTCAGCTCGGTGGGGATCCATCTGAATCAGCATATGTCCTCCCTGCTGGATAAAATGTATCACCGGGAAACGGTATCGGGCTATGACCTTTCGGCTGTGGCCAAGAAATACAAGCTGACCGGCCGGGAAGTCCAGTTGATCGAGCAGCTTACCCGCTTCCGGGACAATCGGGAGATCGCAGAGGCGATGCAGGTGCGGGACTCTACCTTACAGAAGCATTTCCAGAATATTTTCCGTAAGCTGGATGTGTCCTCACGGTGGGAGATCATGCGCCTTCTTCTGGAAGGTGACCCCAGAAGCTGAAGCACAACAGGAGAAAGGTCCACAGTACAAAAAACAACAAAAAAGAGAATACCACAGGCCAATGTCATAACCAAAGGTAGACAGAGCATAGCATACCGAATTCTTGTCCTTCCACAAAACACATTCTATATCTATGCGGAGGCGTCACACTTTATGGCTCCATCAGCGCCTTTCGCGGAAAGGGAGATCATCGATCTATGTACGGAACCTATGGAATCATCAGTCTTCTTCCTGTGCTTACGCTTATTGTCGTTGCTCTGATCACCAAACGAACCTTTGAATCCCTGCTCGTTGCCACCCTCCTAGCCTTGATCATCGGCTATAAGGGAGATTGGTTCTCGGCCCTTGTGGAGCAGCTTCAGACGGTTGCTGCGGAAAATATCTGGGTGCTTCTGGTAGTTGGCCTGCTGGGAGGTCTGGTGGGCGTTTTTGAAAAGTCCCGCGTCGCTATGGGCTTTGCAAATGTGCTCTCCCGTTTTGGCACCACCAAAAAGAAGTCCCTGCTGGCGGAGTGGGCCCTCAGCGTTCTGCTGTTTGTGGATGACTACCTGAACATCCTCACCACTGGCTCCATTGGCAAACGGTTGAACGACCCACACCGGATCCATCGAACCATGACAGCTTACGTCATTGGATCCACCTCTGCGCCTGTGGTGGTGCTCATCCCGCTCTCCTCCTGGTCCATCTACTATGCCAGTCTGATCGAGAATGCCGGTGCTGCCCCCGAAGGGGGGAGCGGTGTGCTGGCCTATATTCAGTCTATTCCCTTCATGTTCTACCCCATGTTCTGTTTGCTGATCCTGCTCTTGGTCATTGCCGGGGTCATCCCGCTCTTTGGCCCGATCCGAAGATACCAGAAGCAGGCGGAGGAGACCGGACAGCTCTACCCAGAGACCGGCCCGGTCGAAGCGGAGAGCACCGCAGTGGAGGACGCAGACACGACCCAGCGCAAGACAGGCGGCATGATTGACTTCATCCTGCCTATTCTGGTCCTGCTGGTCGCCACCGTCTACTTTGATATTGACGTGCTGCCGGGCATCATGATCGCCCTAGTCTTCACCTGTATCCTGTACATCGCCCGAAAGCTGATGTCTATATCCGAATTTGTGGATACAGTATGGGAAGGGTTTTCAACGATGATTTCTGTGTTGGCGCTGCTGGTCATTGCGTTTCTCTTCAAGGCAGCCTGCGAAAATCTGGGGATGTCTGAGTACATCATCAGCAAGGTCGCTCCCCTGATGGCCGGCCAAGCGCTCCCCTTCGTGGTGTTCCTGGTGTCAACCCTCATGACATTTGCCCTGGCCAATGCTTGGGGCGTGTCTGCCATCATGGTGCCCTTTGTCATCCCCTTGGCGCAGGCGATAGACGCGAATCTGGCTGTGGCGATCGCAGCGATCTTCTCCGGCTCGGTGTGTGGCACCCAGTTGTGTTTCTACTCGGATAACTCTATCCTCATCGGCCAGGCCACGGGGATCCAACCCCTGGACCACGTAAAGACCCAGATGCCGTTTGCCCTGTGTGCCGCTGCACTGACATCTATCACCTACTTGGCGTATGGCTTCCTCTTCTTAGGCTGATCTTCTGCGGACCTCTGTTTTCCGGCCCTGGAGACACGAGCGAATGAGAGTCTATGCAAAAACATGAGAAATGAAAAAGGACTCCGAACGGAAGTGCAGGATCAAGCTGCATCCGTCGGAGTCCTTTTTATGATTTTGGAAAGACAATCAGGGATTCTGAGCAAAGTACTCCCGCGTCTGGTCGGCGTTGTGCATGACCTCGGCGGTGAGGGCCTCGAAGGAGGGGAACTTCCGCTCCTCCCGCAGGTACTTGTAAAACTCCATCTGGATCTTCTGGCCGTAGAGGTCGCCGTGGAAATCCAGGATGAAGCCCTCGATGGTCAGCTGGTTGCCGTCGTCGATGGTGGGGCGGGTGCCCACGTTGGTCACGGCCAGGTGGGTGTCGCCGTTTTCCAGGATGACCTTGGTGGCATAGACGCCCTTGGCGGGGGAGAGGACGTTCTCTTTCAGCTTCAGGTTCACCGTGGGGAAGCCCAGGGTGGTGCCCAGCTTCTTGCCGTGGGACACCCGGTCGCTGAGGGTGTAGGGATGGCCCAGAAATTCGTTGGCGCGTTCGATCTCCCCCTGGGCGACCAAGGTGCGGATATAGGTGGAGGAGACGGTGATGCCGTCCTGCTCCACGCGGGGGATGATGTCACAGCCGACGCCCAGCTCCTGGCAGGTCTCTTTCAGCAGCTGGGGGTTGCCCTCACCCTTATAGCCGAAGTGATAGTCATGGCCGGCCACCAGATGGATGGCCCCCAGATCCTTGATGAGGGTGTCCACCAAAAACTCCCGCCAGGGCTGCTTCATCCGCGCGGGGGTAAAGGGCTCCACGATCACGTCCTGGATGCCGTAATACTTCCGCATCAGGTCCGCCCGGTCCTCCGGGGAGGTGAGCAGGGGCATGGGACGGCCTAAGATCACCGTCTGGGGATGGGGGTCAAAGGTGAAGGCGGAGGGGGTGGCTCCCGTCTCCTTTGCCACCTGGGCGGTGCGGCGCATGAGGGCGGCGTGGCCGTTGTGCACGCCGTCGAAAAAGCCCAGGGCAATCACACGTTTTTTCTGTTCCAAGTTCTTACACCTCGAAAAAGCTTTTTATTGTGGTCAGCACGCCCTGGGTCAGCCGGCTCAGGGCGAGAAAATCCCCCGCCGGGCCATAGACCCGGTAGACCCCGTCCGGGGCCTCCAGGGAGAGCGTATTTCCGTTGCGGACTTTCTTTTCCGCCCGCTGGCTGGTCAGGGTCAGGGCCGGGTGCCCAGCAAAATAGGCGTCCACCGGCAGCAGCAGGGCAGCGGGATCTGCTGCCGCCTGTACCTGCTCCAGTGTCACCGCCTGGTCCAGGGAAAAGCCCGCCGACTGGGTCCGGTGCAGGGAGAAAAGCGTTCCCCCACAGCCCAGCGCCTGCCCGATGTCATGGCAGAGCGTGCGGACATACGTCCCCTTGGAGCATTTGACCCGCAGGGTATAGTCAGTGGGGGAGAGCTGGTCCAGTAACTCCAGCTCGTAAATGGTGATGGGCCGGGGCTGACGCTCCACCTCCTGCCCCCGCCGGGCCAGCTCATAGAGCTTTTTGCCCTCTTTCTTGATGGCGGAGTACATGGGGGGGATCTGCTGGATGTCTCCCCGGAATTGGGCTAAGATCTTCTCCACATCTTCCCGTGTCACAGAGACGGGAGCGGTGGAGAGCGTCGAGCCGGTCACGTCTTGGGTGTCCGTGACCTGCCCCAGGCGCAGCCCGGCCAGATATTCCTTTTCCCGTTCGGCGGCGAACTCCACCGCGCGGGTGGCCCGGCCCACAAAGACGGGCAGCACACCGGTGGCCATGGGGTCCAGCGTCCCCGCGTGGCCGATGCGCTTTTCGTGCAAGATCCCCCGGAGCTTGGCCACCACGTCGTGGCTGGTCCAGTCCGTGGGCTTGTCGATGATGAGGATACCGTTAGCCATGCTGCACCTGCTCGATGGCTTTCAGCATGGCGGCCTTGGCCTGGGCGGGGGTGCCCTGGATGGTGCAGCCCGCCGCCGCTGCGTGTCCGCCGCCGCCGTACAGGGCGCAGACCGCCGAGGCGTTCAGGGTCTTGCCGTCGGTCCGCAGAGAGATCTTGCACTCTTCCGGCTTGAGCTGCCGGATGGTGACGGCGTTGTCCACGCCCTCCAGCTGGCCGATGAAGGCGGAGATGTCCTCCAGGTCCTCCTCGGTGGCTTCCAGCTCCCGGATGAGATCCAGGGTCACATAGGCAAAGACCAGCGTGCCGTTCTGCGCCAGGTCCATCTCCCGAACGAGGCGGCTCTCGATCTGCATCCGCTTGAGGGACTTGACCCGGAAATGTCGCTTGTTCACCCACTGGGCGTCAAAGCCGGTCTCCATGAGCGCGGCGGCGATGCGGTGGGTGTCCGGTGTGGTGTTGGAGTAGACGAAGCAGCCGGTGTCCGTGGCGATGGCCATATACAGCAGCAGCGCGATGGGAGCGGTGATGCGCACGCCCATCTCGACCAAAATGCGGTACAGCAGCTCCGCGCAGGCGGCGCAGTCGGGATCGACCCGCGTCTGCTTGGCGTAGCCCTCGTTGGAGCCGTGGTGGTCGATGGCCAGGTCAATGCGGTCGGCATAGGCCTGGCCGCTGCCGGGGAGCATCCCCAGGGCGGCCGTGTCCACCGACACGACGAACTGGGGCACGAACTCCGCCGGGGCCAGCATGCCCTCGAAATAGGGGGTGAAGAGCCCGTGGGCGTCCTCATTGGGCAGCACCCAGGCGGTCTTGCCCAGCTGGCGCAGGGCCAGGCACAGGGCGCAGGCGCAGCCGATGGTGTCCCCGTCCGGGCGGCGGTGGGTGAGGATGAGCACGTCCTCCATGGCCAGCAGACGCTGGGCGGTCTGATGGTCGGTCATTGGTCCCCTCCTGCTTCCTTCCGTTCGATGTCGTTGAGGAGCTTTAAGATATGGGTGCCCTTGTCGATGGAGTCATCGGCCTGGAACACCAGCTCCGGGGTATAGCGCAGGGAGAGGGCGCGGCCCAGCTCCCGGCGCAGATAGCCGCCGGCGGACTTGAGGCCCTTGATGACTTCTTTCACGTCGCTCTTGTCCAGCACGCTCACATAGACCTTGGCGTAGCGCAGGTCCGGGGTGGTCTCCACGTGCGTGATGGAGACCAGCCCATGCACACGGGGGTCTTTTACGGTGCGGAAGAGGGCTGCCAGCTCCCGCTGGATCTCTTCGTTGATCCGTCCGATTCGATTTGAGGCCATAGAATTTCCCTCCGAAAATTCAAAAGGGTCTCCCCGCCCCGTCCGGGCGGGGAGACCTGGATTTGTTGTTCTGGCGGGGCAGAGAGGCTCAGACCTCGATCTGCTCCATGATGAAGGCTTCGATCACGTCACCGACCTTGATGTCGCTGTACTTCTCGATGCCGATGCCGCACTCGTAGCCCTGGGCCACTTCCTTGACGGCGTCCTTAAAGCGCTGCAAGGAGGAGATGGTGCCCTCGTGGACGACGATGCCGTCCCGCACCAGGCGGATCTGGGCGTTGCGCTGCACCTTGCCTTCGGTGATATAGCAGCCGGCGATGATGCCCGCGCCGGTGATCTTGTAGACCTCGCGGACCTCGGCAGCGCCCAGGGAGACTTCCTTGAACTTGGGGGCCAGCATGCCCTTCATGGCCGCTTCCATCTCGTTGATGCAGTCGTAGATGACGCGGTACATTCTCATGTCGACCTTGGAGCGGGCGGCCGTGTCCTTCGCGTTGGCATCGGGACGGACGTTGAAGCCCACGATGATGGCGTTGGACGTGGAGGCCAGCATGACGTCGGACTCGTTGATGGCACCGACGGCGCAGTGGATGACCCGCACGCGGACCTCCTCGTTGGTCAGCTTCTCCAGGGAAGCCTTGACGGCCTCGGCGGAGCCCTGCACGTCGGCCTTCACGATGATGTTCAGGTCCTTCAGCTCGCCCTGCTGGATCTGAGAGAACAGATCATCCAGAGTAACTTTTTGGCTGGAGGAGTTGGCGGCCATTTTGTTCTCGTGCTTGCGCTGCTCCACCAGCTCACGGGCCATACGCTCGTCGGCCACGGCGTGGAAGTCGTCGCCGGCGCCGGGGACCTCGCCCATACCGGTGATCTCCACAGGCACGGAGGGGCCGGCCTCGTTGATCTTCCGGCCCTTGGCGTCGGTCATGGCGCGGACACGGCCCACGGCGGTGCCGGCGATGATCACGTCGCCCTGGTGCAGGGTGCCGTTCTGGACCAGCAGGGTGGCCACGGGGCCGCGGCCCTTGTCCAGGCGGGCCTCGATGACAGCGCCGTGGGCGGAGCGGTTGGGGTTGGCCTTCAGCTCGCGCATCTCGGCGGTCAGGACGACCATTTCCAGCAGGTTGTCCACGCCCATGCCAGTCTTGGCGGAGATGGGGCAGCAGATGGTGTCACCGCCCCACTCTTCGCTGACGAGACCGTACTCGGTCAGCTGCTGCTTGACGCGCTCAGGGTTGGCTTCGGGCTTATCCATCTTGTTGATGGCCACGATGATGGGGATCTCCGCGGCCTTGGCGTGGTTGATGGACTCCACGGTCTGGGGCATGATGCCGTCGTCGGCAGCCACCACCAGGATGGCGATGTCCGTGATCATGGCGCCGCGGGCACGCATGGCGGTAAAGGCCTCGTGGC
>OGCO01000199.1_pt1 | contig 101004 bp, 103 predicted proteins | sample 1570171 | NCBI WGS metagenome assembly OGCO01 (sample SAMEA4370583, study PRJEB24528) | human gut metagenome
GCTGTTCCCAGAAAATATGTTTATAAATCGTGTCTTTTTTATTGACTATAGTTCACTTTGCCAACTCTCTTGCATCAATGTCTATCTCAAAATCTCTGTATCTGGTATTTCTGTTTTCATCAATGTAGCAGCAGTTATGTGCCAGACTGAACATACCCATTTCTTCTACGTTATCCATTGTCAGCCTTTTCATTTGTTCTGTCTCAATCCATTTCTCTTTCATTTCTATCCCTCCTTCGGCTTCTCGCACCGTTCAAATTCAATCACCCAAACCCATGGGTTAGCCTGCCAACTGTAGCGGTCAAGGTTAGATTTTTTGATGGCGGAATCCCATACATCGGGAAAACCAAGTGCTGTTGATGTATAATCGAAACATCCCTCTGCTTCTGCATCATCATCTGTCATATCCTGCAAGCGTTCCACCCGAACATCCGTAACCTTCAGCCAAATACGAGCAGCTTCTTTCGGCATGTGGATGGATGGGTGCCACGTGCAAAGGAAATCATTATCATCTGCCTTGTAATAATATCTTTCTTTTTCATTCATCCAAGAACCTTTACACCACGTTTCCCGAACATACAGAATATCTCCCGGTTGGTACGGCAATTTGTAAAATCCTTCGCCGTATCCATCGGCATACACCCCCCTGCAAGATATACAGCCTTTTGGTGTAAACATGGTATACCCCCACATCGCATCATCAGGGATAGCACCTTTCACAATCCGCCGAGTGCAAGTCTTTTTCCCGTCTAAAATCGCCCGCACCATTTCGGTATTGAATAAGATTGGTTTAATCGCCATCCGCTTCACATCTCCTTTTCTCCAATGCCGCTTCTTTTGGAATAACATAAAAATCATTCAATAATTCTTCAATATATTCCCCTGTCCAAACAGGCGTATCTGTCTGTTTTACGGAAGTGACATACCAATCATATAAAGTACTCTCGTCCATGGCTTCCTCTAAATCGACTAATCTTTTTTCATCTTTTCCCGCCCCGCAGGGCAGCACCAACAGCCGCCCCTGTTCTTCCAAGTCCCTGTATCGTTTTAGTTCTTCCAGCCAGTCTGCAAGCTGCTTATTTTTCTCTGCCTCATGTTCTGCGACCTTTTTCGCCTCTGCCTCAAAAGAATTCTGCGGCTCAATATTTGTATTTGCCCTGTATTTCTCCGTGGATTCTCTCAGCCGGTTAATCTTTTCTTCAAGCGTCATGTTCATCACTCCAATCAATCGCCTGTCCGCAATTAGGACAGAACTTATAATCGTCATAATCTACCTCGTATCTGGTTCTGCAGCAGGGGCATAACCACTCGTCAAATATGATCTCTCCATCCTCGTCATACCCATCACCTTCAAAGGCCGGTTGCTTCGGCACATGCTGTTCCAGTGCAGAAATTGCTATACCAATGGCTCCATAATGTCTCTTAAGTTCTTCCAATGATTCCCATGATGGATTCAAAGGACTTCCGGTCTCCATAAAACGATGTTTCAAATATTCCAGAGCTTCTTTTCTTGTCATGCTTATCCCTCCTTAAAACGGCAAATCATCATCTTCCAGTGTTTCGTCAATGGGATAGAATCCCTCCTGCTCTGCCAGTCCCATCTGCTTTGCAGGCTTATTGGGTGCCGTTGCGGGTCTGCTCTGTTCCGCCACAGGCTTATTCTCCGCATCCCTCTTGCTGCCCGTAAAATAGCAATTCTCTACAACAACCGTTGTTGTCCAATGCTTTTCGCCGTCCTTCTCCCAGCTTCTGACATTCAGCCGCCCTTCAACAGCGAACATGGCACCTTTTTTCATGTATTTTTCGGCGAACTCCGCCATGGCTCCCCATGCGATACAGGAGATAAAATCTGTATCTGCTTGTCCATTCTTTTTGAACCGCCGATTGACTGCTAATGTATATGTGGCGTACTGTTTGGAATCCTCTGAACGTGTCCAATCCATTTTCGGATCGCTTGTCAGCCGCCCCATCAAAATCACTTTGTTCATATCTGCCGTCCCCTTCTCTTGTAATGGCTTACCGCTGCGCTCTTTCTTTTATCCGCTTCATGCAGTATGCTTGTCCTTCTGAATCTCTCCAGCTTCTCCGCTTGCCGCTTCCCGTCCCATGTTTTATACTGGTCACACGTCCCATGGCAACCGACAGTCCTCTCTTGGCATCCGCAGCAGGGGCAGTCCCTTCCGCTTGTGCTATATGTAATTCCCTTGCCCATGCTCACATCTCCTCCAACAAATAAAACCCACCCGTATCCGCAGGCGTTTGCGGTTTTCTCTCCTCCGCTTCATCAGGTAAATAGTTTCGTCCGATAATTGCCATAAACTCTGCTCTGGTATGGGTTTCCTCAAATTTTCTTTGGCAATCCTGTTTCAGCCGCAAATCAATCTTATGCCCATCCCTTCCATGGACTCCCTGTGTCCCTCTGTGCCACTCCGGCTTGAGCCACACCCAGGACCCGTGTTTATCCGATATCTGCCGCATTCCTGCGCCGAAATAAATATGGTGCCGCTCCAATGGCCCGGTTTCCGTATCTGTAAAATAGCAGCGTTTACTTTTCCCCTGCAAAATGGAATAGTTATGACTGCCTTTTCTTGCTCCCTGCATCTGTTTCCGCTCCTCCCCCATATTCTCCGTAGTCCATGCCGCCCCGACGGACAGCCTTCATGTACCGCACCCAACCGATTTCTGCAAAATAGTCCTCGGTCTGCACAATCACATCAAATCCCTTCGGCGGTCTCAGGGATACCTTTCTTTTAGTTTCCTTGATAACCTCCAGCTTCACTTCCGGCTTTTTCAGATTCCTGCTGGTGCTCCAACGCTTTGCGCCCTTTCTGATGTTCTCCTTGGATATGTAGCTTGCAAGGCGGTTGTCCTTCTGGTTCTTGTAGAGCTTTTTTATCAGAACTGTGCCATGCCCCCATTTTTCCAGAAGAATCTCCAGTCCTTCCTTCATGCTCAGACCTTCAAATCCGCTCATGACAATGTGATGATGCACCCTTCCGTTCTTCCCCTGGGTTTCCGTTACCGCGACATACTTCAATTCTGAAAATCCGTTTTTCTTGCGATACCGTTTCAGCCGCAGGAGAAAATTTGCAAGCAGCTTTCTTGCCTCCTCCTGAGATATCTCCATTCCGTAGGTCAGCAGAACGAAATAATCATCCCCATTGAAATTGACATTGATAATGCGTGTCAGTTTCTTTCTGGCGATTTGCAGATTTCTTTTTGCCTGTTCCTCGGATGTCAGATTTTCGCTCCGACCTCTTTCGTATTTTTTTCCTATCGTCCGAGGGGAGTAAAATTCCTCCACCTCGTATACATCCCCCGACCGAATCTTCTTCCTGTACTTTGGCATTCCCATTCCTCCTTTTTATGAATAAGAGCGTGTCCATTAAGTTAATTGCTTTATGGACAGTCTAAAGAGACCGCCGCCTCTTGAAAAAACAGTCTCGGGAATACCGCAAAACCCTTGATAAATCAAGGATTCTGTGTTATATTAGATATAGATATATATGGTCTCCCAAGACCTTCCCGCCTGCGTCAACAGGCGGGCTTTTTTTATGTGTTATCGTGTTTCTTCCTTATATACTGATTCTGCTTCTTCCTCATAAGAGGATGCGCAGTCGCACTGTTCCCCATGGTCCAGATGTGCGCCGCAGTCCTGACAGACCTCATACTTTCCTTTATTCCTTCTATCCGTCATGCCGATCACTCCTTATAAATTGTCCTGTACGCTCTGGCAAAGCGATTTCAGAGCCTTTCTCAGCTTATCCGCTTCTTCCTTGCCTTCGGATTCCTCTACGCCATCGATGCAGGTCAGCATTTTGTTGATTTCCCCCTGCACCGCTTCAAAATGCACCTTGAAAACCGTAATGCCGGATGAGCCTGCCGCTTTCAGCTTCTTTTCTGTATCTGCCTTTACCTGCGCCAATTCCTCCTTGGCTTTCAGCATCGCTTCTTCCGCTTCCTTCTGTGCGCTCTCATGCGCTTCAATGGCTGCCTGTGCCTCCTTTGCCTCTTTCTTTGCTTTCTCTGCATCCTTCTTGGCTTTATCCAGCTTCTTCTGCATAGCTTCTTCTGCCCTCTGATTGGCGGTGTTCTCCGCTTCCCTGCGGATTCTTTCCAGTTCGGATTCATCCGGAAGGGCGGTCTGCTCTGCCTGCATCCGCAGCTCGTCCATTTCTGTCTCCATAGCGGCAATCTTTTCCTCCGCTTCCTTCTGCGCTGTTTCCGCCGCCTCCTTCTGGATGAGCAGCGCTTCCAGCTTATCCTCTGTCTCCTGATAAGCGGCATCCACAGCGTTATCCTTTTCCGTCTGGAACAGATCCAGCTGCGACTGCAATTTCTCTTTTTCCGCGCGTTCCGCTTCCAACTCCTTCAGCAGACGCTCCATTTCCTTTGTTGTCATATCGGCAACCGTTTTTTCTTCCCCGTCAATCTCGTGCGCTTCGCCGACAAATTCTTCCCGTTCCTCTGCCGGCAGGGAAAGCAGGAGCAACGCCTTTGTTGCGCTGTTCCCCATGTCCGCAATCAACTGCGGATTTCTGTATTCCTTGGCAATCCGCATGAAATTCTGTGCGGTACGTTCCGAAAATTCCACCTCATTCTGCAGCCATGCACCCCATGCGCCATGCGGCAGTGTCAGCTTCGCCTCATGCAGACGCTTCCCAATCTCGATAATGGCGTTGCCTGCCTGTAATTTGTAAAAGTTAATTTCCTGTGTAATGACCTCAATCGGTCTTGTGATTTCATTCATGCTGCTGCCTCCTTAGCCTTCTTTTTTCCGCCGCTTTTCACGATTTTTTCCATCCACATATCCACAAAGTTCTTCACATCCGTGTTTCTGTCATAGGATGCGTTATGCTCTGTGCGGCATTGGATCACCCTTTTCTTCTGCAATTCCAATGTATAAAACGGCTTGTCCGGTTCGCTTACCTTTCGCAGGAAGAATATTGCGGTTTCTCCCTCTGCCATACGTTTGATGTAGCCGCCGACGCAGTGATGCAGAGCCTTTCCTTCTGCCGTCAACTCCATCTGCTCTCTTGCAGGGCGAATGAAAAATTCTCCTTCGCTCCATGCGAATTTTTCCAGCTTTTCTACCGCCTTTTGGAATTTCTCTTGGTCAGCCTTATTTCTTTCAAATTTGACCTGTTCCATCGTGCGGTTGTGCGCCGCTGTCAAATCCTTCGGGAAAAGAATCTCCTTATCATGTAAATCAAGGTGCAGCTGCTCACACTCCTGCAAATAATCCCGATAGATTCGTGCCGATTCATCCTTTGATACATTTCTTCTGTCTGGATTTTCTTCTTTCCGTTTCTCCGTCTGTTTTTGGATATACTTCAAGATTTTTCCGACGCTTGCATAAGCCGTTGCCCTGCTCCAAAGCTGTATATCTACCTTTGATTGCAGCACCAACCGTATCTCGGTATCTGTGACTTTTCCGCCGTATTTTTCCCAAAGGTCATTCACGCGCTGGATATCATTCAAGCTCCATTCCTCCGGCGGCATCAGCTTCAAAATCCGCAGCGGAAATTTGAAGCACTCCTTCAGCTTTTTCCGCTCCCAGAGGATAGCGTTTCTGTTTTCCCTGTCCATGCCGAAAATCCTGTTATGTACAATATTCCGATAACCTGCTTTCCAGAGAAACTCAATCACGGGGTATTTTGCGTGGTATTCCAGAAAATAAATCGGATTTCTGTTGTGTCCCTTTTCTTCCAGATACCCCTCCAGATCGGCATACTGCATTGCCGTTCCGCTCAGTGCTTCTTCTATCCCACCGGTATAGAAGAAATAACTGCCGTCATAAATACGGTTGTCTTGCCATCTGGTCCATTCGTCCAGCTCGTACCGCTCTGTACGCATATAGTAGGATTCCTTCCCCTGCTTTTGCCATTTGGCTGTTTTATTCCCTCTGATGGCATATCTCACGGTTTCCTGTAGGAAATCCTCTATATGCTCCCATCTTGCCGAGTTATCCCGATGCAAGAGCCATTGGCGGAAAAATACCGTTTCTCCATCCGTTCCCTTCTGCACCGCAACGATATTTTCAATGTAATTTGATGCGAATACACAGCCATTCTCCAGCACGCAGGAAACCCTTGTGCCGCAGTTCGGACAGTTAACCCTTGTATTCTGCACGAACCGTCTGCCCATTACATGGACTTCCCTGCCGCAAACAGAACAGGTGCCTTGGACATTTCCTTTTTTATAAATAATCACTCTGTCCTCTGGTAAAACCTCTCTGCGGATGTAATCAATCAACCCCTCCGGTAAAGCTTCGGGGCAAAGCCGATAGTCCTCATCCATCAGCTCGCCCCGTTTCTCCATTGACCGTTTCTTCATTTCCTGCCTTGTTTGCTTTATCCATTTGCAGAGATTGTCCATCTGATGATTTTCCGTTTTTTCCGCTTTCAGAAAACGTCGCAGGGCTTCTTCCTCCCTCGGAGAAATAAGAACATACTCGTTATACCACCACATAGGTGTGCTGAAACAATTCAGAACCTTCTGCTGAATCCTGCCCTCGTGATTGATGCCCTTTACCTCCTTGCTTTTCTTTGCGCAGACGATACGGAAGGAAGGCATATCTCTCCGATACGCAGTGCAAGAGAGATTCTCCAGAAAATCAACCACAAGCAGACGTTCCCCATCCACCACAGGCTCCTTTACCGTTACCTTCCAGCGCACCTTGCTTTCCTCGCAGAACGGTGCAAATGGCATTTCTTGTATCTTTTTCAGCTTCATGCCCTCGCCTCCTTACAGGAAATCTTCCAGACTGACGCAAACGCCCTTTTTCGTCTCTTCCGCAGGTGCCTGCGGATTTGCCGTTAATCCGAAATATTTCAAAACCCGATTGATTGTATCTTCACCATCGCAACCAATTCCCACACAGCTTCTACCGTCTCTTTCCTTCAATGCTTTTTTATAGGCTTCCTCTTTGATTTCATCATAAATTTTTTTCAATGATTTATCCTCTGCCAGAATCTTTTCTGCTACTTCTTCCGTTGTAATCTGATCAATGATGTATTCTCCGATTTTCGCCAATACTTCTTCATTTGGCTCTTTTTGAATTTCTACATTTATCTTTTTAATCGCATCCTCGATTTTTCCCATTGTCAAAACCTCCGCCTTTTTCCTATTTCTTTTGATTTGTGATAAAATAAATTTGTATGGCTTCTCGAAGCAGCATCCCCGGTCAAAGGGGGTGATTACCATGTTCTTCTTCTTTTTCTTTTGGGAGTTTCCTAACATTCTTTCCGAGCGTCTGACACACGCTATGGAAAAAATGAATATGGATGTCAGTACGCTTGCCCTTCTCGCGGGTGTTTCTGTAGTTACTGTTAAACGATGGTTGAATGGTACTTATGAGCCTCGTCACGAGAATCTGCCCAAAATTGCTCGCGAACTTAATGTCTCGACCGATTATCTCCACGGAAAAGAAAGCTAACTTCTATGCTGCATTTTTTATTTCATTATCCCGGGGATGCTGCTTCGAGAAGCCATATTTTCATTGCATAAATCCTGCTTTTCTGCTACTATGTAATTGATTGTTTATCTTTTCCCCCGAGGCGTGCCACCGCCAAAGGGGATATTTTATTTTTCTTCGAAACACTTTTCGTATGTCATGCCTGTCTCCTTCAGGATCAGGTCAATGACGTATTTCGTCGTTCCTCTCTCGCCCTTCATCAATGTGATTACCGTTTTATGTGCTACCCCGATTCTTCCGGCAAAGTCACTGATAGATTTACAGTTCATCCATATCCATTTCTCCAGATTCGGGTAAATGCTCCATCCTGCGTCCTTCATTCCTTCACCACCTTTCTGCGAAATTCATCCTTGAAGAAGAAATACTCCGTCAGAATATTCACCCCCAGGCACACGCCCAGAGCCGCCATAATGTACATATCTCCGAAGTAATACAGAATAGCCCCGATGACCGTCAGATCCGCTACGATTGCCGCTACGGCATAGCACACAAACCGTAACGCCCAGCGAATTGGTTTCCGTAAACGTCTGCGTTTTTTCATAATCTCACCCTTTCATAGCTTGTCCTTCTCATGGGGCAAAGCCCCTCTTATGTATTTGCCGCTTCCTTTGCCGCCGCTTCCTCTCTTTTCTTTATGGCAATCATCTTGGCTTGATAAATCGCCTCTCTTACCTGCTCGCTGATGCGTGCCTCCTCCTCCGGTGTATGCTCGCAGTAAGTAATGGTTACATTGTATTTTTTTGGCGCTCTTCTCGGCATAAAACCACCTCCTGTTAAACTGTATGTACTGCCGATTTTGTCCTATTCCTTGTTATCCTTCTTCTTGGCTCTGTGTGCCGCTTCCAAAGCCGCTGATGCCGCATACAGAGCAATCACCATTGCCACCAACCCTACCACGCCTGCAAAGGTCAGCAGGGCAAGGGCGGCAAGTAAATCTGCCATTGCATCCCCTCCTTTTTCACTTTGCTTGACAATTTCCTCCCCCTATCCTATTCTGAAAATACAGGCTGTTGCAGCAGCCAAGTACATAGGAAAGGAGGATTTTGCCATGCAGATTAGCGAACTTGATAGAATTCTTTCTCAAATTGCTGAGGATTTTGCCACAGAAACAAAAATGTTATTCCCAGAAGGAAACTCTGAGCCTGTTACAAGTGGTGACCTATCAGAACTTTCAAGACAGGTTTTCTATGCTCTGAACGAGTATAAGAAAGCTATCGTCAAAGCTTTAAATGATAAGTAATTACACGCCTGCATCCTCATCAGATGCGGGCATTACTTCTACCTCGATACCTCTCCCTAAGCCATCATAGCCCTGAAAAATGTCCATCAGCTCTTTGAGCAATTCATTTGCCCTTTCTAATTTCTGTGTAACCTCTTTTTCGTTTTTAACTCTTAAAATCACTTTCATCTTGTTTACCTCCCCTCAGCTTGCGTCTTTATCTTCTTTGATACCGAACAACTCCCTTTCCTTGACATTTTGCTCCGTCTTTCCTATCCTTTCTATAGGGTGACCATATAGATAAAGGAGAACCTATGTACAAATACTATCGAAATTACAATGCCTTCAAGCAAGACTTCTACTGGCATATCAACACACTGAATGATTTTATCAGAAGCCTTGATACAGACACCTGTTGGGAATTTCAATGTTGTACTGTATTAGACCCTAAAGCAGAGCAGCTAAATATCGTTTATTATTCTCTGGACCGCAGTAAAACGCTTTCCGTCAAGGGAATAAAATCCGACTCAGCTTATAAATTTGAGGTTATCTCAGACTGTGTAAAGTAGCCTCTATCACTGCACCATTATTGCGTTTGATTTCCCAGCGACCGTAGTACACTCCGCTGCACATCTCTAAAATGCAAATCAATTTTTCACCATGGTCACCCTTTCCTTCGCAGAGGTGCAATTCAATCTCCCTGCCGATTAAGGAAATAACAAGTTTTGCTTGCAATTCTTCAACTTTATCTAATAATTTTCTAAAGCACTGTGCTATCAATCTTCACACCTCCTCTTAGCTTACTTTTTGAAATTGCACTATATGTGCAATTAACTAGCAAAAAAAATTTCTTCAACGCTCTTTCCATAATGCTTAGATAACTTTACTTTTACCTCATCTCTCGGAATGCGTTTTCCTTTTTCATACATTGAAAGTGCGGAACAGCTGATTCCTACAGCTGTAGAAACGCTTCTCAATGTTTCACCTTTTTCTCTTCTCAGCATCCTAAGACATTTTCCTGCTTTTGTTTTATCCATCCTTCCACCTCCTGTTCTTTTCCTATATATTACACTATATGTGCAATTATTGCAATATATTATTTCACCAAGAATTTAGCACACTGCTTTTACACTTTATGTGCAAAATTAACATTGACTTTTTTACACTTTTCGTGTACTTTATAGGTACAAACTTAAATGGAGGGGATTAAAATGGCAACCTTCGCAGAAAGGCTCAAATTTTTGCGAACTGATAGAGACCTTACACGGCTGGCTCTCTCTAAACTAATCGGAGTTTCTCATAGCAGTATCAATATGTACGAGCGCGGAGAGAGAGAACCAAACCTCGAAACTCTTGAGGCTATTGCAGACTATTTCAATGTAGATATGGACTATTTATTAGGCAGGCAAGATATTCCCCGTAGAATTGACCTCTCAAGCAGATTACCTATGGACACATCCTCTAATCTTATTAGTCTTACATCTCATGAACATGATGTAATTACTTCATACCGTAATCAACCCGATATGCAACCCGCTGTTGATAGAATCCTCGGCGTTGAATCAGAACCACCTAAAATTCCAGACCTTATGTACGATGATTACGAGCTTTCAAGCACCATACAAAAGGCAGCACAAACACCTGTGCCTTATACTTTGGAAGATTCAAAAGATGTGACACCAAAAAAATAAAAACTCCCCCCCAAGGAGGTTCCCATGGAAAAACTATACTCCCTCATCGCCGCTCTGGGCGAGAAATACAACGCAGAAAAAATCCTTCTCTTTGGCTCTCGCGCCAGAGGAGACAACCACGAGCGCAGCGACATTGACCTTGCTATCTACGGCATGCCGGAGGAAAACCAAGCGCACTTCTGGTGTGATATTGATGACCTGCCAACCCTGCTGAAATGCGACCTTGTCCATGTGACAGCCTATACCGATGCAGAGCTGATAAAGAATATTGAAAAGGATGGTGTTGTGCTTTATGAAAAAGATTGAAAATTATCTGAAAGCTGTACAGCGCTTGGATGAAGCAAATATAGAATACCGCAAACATCCCGATAACGATGTCATTCGTGACGGTCTGATTCAGCGGTTCGAGTTTACATTTGAGCTGGCGTGGAAAGCCTCCAAGGAATACCTCATTGACCAAGGCTTTTCCAATGACCTGCATTTTCCCAAACAGGTGCTGCGTGCCGCCTATGAAAACCACATGATTGATGATGAAGCAGTCTGGCTGAAAATGCTCAGCTCCAGAAACAGCACCTCGCATATCTATGATGACCGCGTTGCCACTGCCATTGCAAAGGATATTGCTACATCCTTCCTGCCGGTGCTGAAAAAATTATCTGATTACTATAAAGAAATTTAAATAAAAAATCCCCTCTCCCTGTTGGCGCAGAGAAAGAGGATTCATAAAGCGGTCGCATGATACAACCACTCCTCGCAACAGTATTGTATCATAAGACCGCTTTCTTTGCTATACATTTTTATAGACAGAAGGAGGTCTTTTTTATGATTGCGATTTATGCACGGCAATCCGTCGAAAAAAAGGACAGCATCAGCATCGAATCTCAGATTGAGTATGCCAAGCGTGAGGTTTTCTCGGAGGATTTCAAAATCTATCAGGACAGCGGCTATTCCGGCAAGAACACGAACCGCCCTGCCTTCCACGAAATGATGGCAGATGTGCAAAGCGGCAGAATTGAGAAGGTGGTAGTCTACCGTTTAGACCGTATCAGCCGTTCCATTCTGGATTTTGCGGATTTCATCAATATTCTGGAATCGAATCAAATTTCCTTCGTTTCCGCTACGGAAAAATTCGATACCTCTACCCCCATGGGACGTGCCATGCTGTATATCATCGTGGTATTCGCCCAGCTGGAACGGGAAACCATTGCGGAGCGTGTGCGGGATAACTACTATGCCCGTGTGAAAAAGGGTGCCTGGGGCGGCGGCCCTGCTGCCTTCGGGTTCGATCTTGTGAAAACCACGATTGACGGGAAGAAGGCAACCATCTGTCAGCCAAACGAGCAGATTTCCGTTGTACAGCGTATCTTCGAGCTGTACGCCCTGCCCTATTCCAGCCTTGCGGATGTGCAGCGGCAGCTCATACAGGATGGCTCCGTTTCCTCCGGCGGTGTGAATTTCGATAATGCCAAGCTATCCTCTATTCTGAAAAATCCTGCATACGTCCGTGCGGATACCGCCGTTTACAATTTCTACAAAGCCAAGGGGACAATTCTGGCAAATCCACCGGAGGAATTTGACGGCGTGCATGGCTGTATTCTGGTCGGCAAGCGGGATGCCAACGAGCGAAAATATAAGGATGTTTCCGACCATCTGCTTGCCATGGGACACCACGAAGGCATTGTGGATAGCACAGCCTTCCTCTTTTGTCAGCAAAAGCTGTCTCGCAATAGGCAAATCAAAAATACATATAAGGGCAAGCACTCGTGGCTGACAGGCTTGGTAAAATGCGCTCACTGCGGCTATGCCTTTTCCATCCGCTTCAGCAAGACGAAAGACGGACAGGTGCCGTATTTCTGCTGTTCGGGGAAATATCTGCATAAGGCCTGTACCGCAAAGCAAACCCATCGAGTACGGGAGATTGAAGCAGAGGTGCAGGCAAGCTTGATTCAACATGCCGCCTCCTATAACCTCATTCATCGGCAAAATACGGATGCCGCTGCAAAGGAATTTCAAAGCAGGATTTCCGAAATTGATGCCAAAATCGAAAATCTGATTCTCTCTCTGGAAAGCGTCAGCCATGTTTCCGCGCAGTATATCAACCAAAGGATTGAAGCCTTGCATCACGAAAAGCAGCTGCTCCTGCACCGCTACAACGAAACCATTTCCGAATATAATATCAATGAGGTTACGCCCTTTTCCGCTACCGATTGGGAACAGATGGATATTGAACAGAAACGGCAGCTTGCCCGCTCTCTCATTCGCACTGTTTATCTCTCCGAGGATGGGCTTTCCGTTAGCTTTAATATTAAAAATGGCGGTCACAAACCTTGATTTTTCAAGGATTCTGACCGCCTTTCTTTTTGTTGTGGGTGTATCCACATCCCACTGAATGGTATAATACCCATTCTGCTCTGCTGTTTCAATCACATGGTTATCATATTCCCCAAAGGGCGGGCGAAACAGTTCCATCTCCACTCCCGTAAGCTTCTTCACGTTTTCATGACACTTCTGCAATTCCTGCGCAATTTCCTCGGAGGAAATCCGACTCATGTGCGGATGTGTAGCGGAATGGTTACCCAAATCGTGCCCTTCCGCGGCGATTTTCTTCACCTCCTCCGGATATTTTTCCACCCAATAGCCACAAAGAAAAAATGTCGCCTTCACGTCATTTTCCTTCAAAATCCGCAGCAGCTCATCCGTATCATCGGCTCCCCAAGCCGCATCGAAGCTAACGGAAACCTGCGGCTTCTCCGTCTGCACGCAATAAATCGGCAGCCTTCTTTCCCCCTCTGCAACGGCAAAAACCTTCTCCGCCGCCCTTGGCACGCCCATATACGCCGCCGCAAGCAGCAAAAGCCCCAGCACGCCGCATGCCGCCCGTTTTTTTGTGATATGTATCCGTTTCCAAGCCTTCATACGAAATTCCCTCCGCGTTGTTTTTTCTAACAATATATTTCCGAAGGGAATAAATCAGAATCGCCATTTTTCGCCGCCCATCTCGCTCTTGTCAATTTCCATGAAAAATGCTAAAATTTTTGCAGGCGCATTGACCACCAACGAAAAAAATCGACAAATACAGATAAGAAAAGGAATTTTAAACATGAAGTATATTATTTTTGATTTAGACGGCACTCTTATTGATTCCATGCCCACATGGCACGGCACCGGCGCAGCTTTTCTGGAAAAACACGGCTTTGCAGTGCCGGAGGATATCCATGATGTTGTAAAAACACTGACGCTTTACCAGACGGCGGAATATTTCAGGCATGATTTAGGCGTTCCGTTTGACGCACAGCAGATTGTGGATGAAATTACATCCTATGTAACAGACGCATATAAATACACCATTCCCCTGCGTCCCTCCGCGAAGGAATATCTGGAGGCAATGGCAAAAAAGGGTGTGAAGATGTGCATCCTCACAGCATCCGAAGCAGGGTATATCCAGCCTGCGTTAGACCGTCTGGATATCCGCAAATATTTCGACTGCATCCTGACCTGCACAGAGCTGGGGGTTTACAAGGAGGACGGTAAGGCATTTCTGACCGCCATGGAAAAAATGGGTGGCACATTGGAGGAAACTGCCGTATTCGAGGATGCACTCTATGCAGTAAGAGGTGCAAAGGCGGCAGGCTTCCGGGTATATGCCGTTCTGGATGAGGACTTTCGCGGACAGACGGATGTGGATAAAATCACCGCACTGGCAGACTGCTCCTTCCGCGATTACAAGGAATTGCTGTAACAAAAATCACTCTAACCAAAAAGGACGCTTCTCTTTCTTTGAGAAACGCCCTTTTTCATTTTCTATTTTTTATTCTGCTTCCTCTTTCCGATAATACACCGCGGCATTTTCGGGGCTGACCATGCAGATATAGCAATCGGTCGCAAATTCAAACCCGGCAAAGCCGCCGATTCTCGGCAAAATCTCGATATGCCAATGAAAATCCGTATCTCTCGGGCCATCCATCACGCAAATGTTATAGCCGATATCCTCACGAATCCCCATCACCCTTCCAAGCATCTTCCGCAGAAGTGCCGCAAGCTCCTGCCGTTCTTCCGCGCTCATCTCGCCAAAATCACGCTGATGTGCCTTCGGGGCAAGCCAGAGCTCATAGGCAAAGCGTCCGGCGTAGGGCGTAAGCGCAAGAAAATGCTCTGTTTCCGCCACAATACGCCTGTTCGTTTCCTTTTCGTAGGCAAGCATTTTGCAGAACAGGCAGTCCTCTCTGCGCATAGCCTCCGCCATGGTTGCCGCACGCTTCGGCACAACAGGCAGCCCCACCACCTGCCAATGCGAATGGTGCATGCTCATCCCTGCGGAGGGCCCGCAGTTTTTGAAAATCTGCACATACTGCGTATCTGCACGATTGCGGAAAAAATGCAGTCTATCCTGTAATACCTGCAAAATGCTTGCGATATGCGCCGCATCGAAGGTATCAATCGTAGCATCATGGTCAGGCGTATCCACCAGAATCTCGTGCCTTCCCCTTCCTGCGGTCTGGGTATAAAACGGCTCCTCTGCCGCATCCGTACAATCCTCTCGGACAGTCGGAAATTTATTCGGAAACACGCGCATCTGCCATGCCCCGTTAGGGCCATCCTGATAAATGGCATCCGGTGTCCATGCCTCATGTCCGCCGCAGAAGGGGCATTTCTCGCTGTTTGCATGTTTTCTTTCTGTATTATGGACAAATTCATAGGGGCGATTTCTTCTGTTCTCCGCATAAAGCGACATCTCGCCCGTAAAAGGATTTGTTCTGATTTCAGACATCCTTATTCCCCCTTCTGATACGTCCACGCTTCAATCCCACGGAACACATTGCTTTCCACAGGATGTACTTCTCCTCCGATATTTTTAGATGCAAAAACCGCCTGATTGCGGTAGGCAATGCTGATATAAGGCAGCTCCTCGGCAAGCTTTTTCTGCAGGCTGCTATAAGCCAGAAGCGTCTGCCCTTCACCGACTGCCGTCCTTGCCGCCGTCAGCAGGGTATCCATATCCGCGTCGCTGTAGCCGATATAATTCAGGCTGCCGCCCGTGCCGAAAAACGGTGTTAAATCCGTCACCTCTGAGCATTTCCAGCCGCCCACCACAAGGTCAAACTGTCCGCTCTCCAAGCTCTGCTGATAGGTTTCAAAGTCCACCTTGTCCAGTGTCACCTCAAAGCCGATCGCCGTCAGCTCCTCCTTCAGCTTCGAGGCAATCTGTACCCGCCCCGCGTTTTCCTGATTTACCAGAATGGTCGCGCGCAGGCTCTGCCTTATGCCGCTGATTTCCTTTTCCAGCTTGCCATCCTTATCCGCATCCGTCCAGCCGCTGTTTTTCAGGAAGGTTGTCGCCATTGTTGGATTATATTCATACGTCGCCACGTTTTCCTCGTAAAGCCAGCTTTTCGGGTTGATGGGCGTATTTGTCATAGCGGCATAATTCAGATACACGCTTTCCTTAAGGTTATCCCGCGGCACCGCATACGCAACCGCCTGTCTGACAGATTTATCCTTCCAAAGCTCCTTGCGGAAGTTGAAGCCGATAAAATCATACTGATTTGAGGTAAACTGATGCATCCCCGAAACGCTTTCGTCTGCATATTTGCCTGCATCCATAGCGTTTGTCACAAGCACATCTGTCATGCCCTGCTCAAACGCGTTGATATCCGTTTCCTCTCCGGCGGTCATCTTCACACGAATTTCGGAAATCTGCGGCGTACTCCCATAATAGGACGCACTTGCCTTCAGCTTCATTTCCGATGCCTGCTGATAGGATTCCATTTCATACGGGCCATCCCCGACAGGCTTCGTATTTGTGTCGCTCTGTCCGCTGTAATAGCCGGCAGGAATAATCGGGAATCGCAGCGCATCAATATTTGAGCTGAAGCTGTCGCGGAAGGTAATCACAACGGAATTCGTTCCTGTTTTGCTGCAGCCGCTCACATAATTCATCACCTGCTTATACACCGCATCCTCCGGGGCATTTCGCAGGGTATTGACGGAATAGACCACATCATCTGCCGTCAGTGCCGTTCCATCCTGCCATCTGATATTGCTGTTCAGATTCATGGAAAGGCTTCTGCCATCCGCCGAAAATTCCCAATTCTGCGCCACAGCAGGGCATGCCTTGCCGCTTTCGTCAAAATCAAGTAGCGGCAGAAACAGCAGCTTGAGGATGCGATCAACCGTTTCTTCTCTGTTCAGCAACGGATTCAGCGTTTCCGGAATCCGCATGGAAAGCGTCAGCATTGCGTCTTTGGATGCAATGCCCACCTCCTCTGTTGCCGTCGTTTTCTTCTTCGTTTGCTCCTCCTTCTTGCCACAGCCGCCAAGCCCAAGGCAGAAAATCAGCAAAAGGAGAAAAATCCTTTTTTTCATCATTCTTCATTTCCTTCCAAATCCGCAGTTCTGTCTGCATACACACCAAGCGGAGTTTCCTCCAGATACGCTTGCAGGCGCAGCCGCAGCCGATATGCCTGCTCCGCCAGCTTCACTCGTTTCACATAGCTTTTCGTTTCCTCGTATGGAATTTCATCCAGCGTAATGCCGTCCCAGCTCATTTCCTCATCCGCAAGCCACCGCGCCACGCTGCCATGCCCTGCGTTATAGCCTGCCAGAACAGTTTCCGAAACACCGCCGAATTTCTCTGTCAGCCAGCTTAAATACCAGCAGCCGATATGGATATTCGTATCCGGGTCGGTCAGGTCAATGGCTGCGGGGTCAAGTCCCATCTGTGCCGCCGCCCATTTTCCCGTTTCCTCCGTCACCTGCATCAGCCCAATGGCATCCGCAGAGGATATGACATCCGGCTCAAAATGGCTTTCGCAGAAAATCACACCATACACAAAGGCCTCCTCCAAGCCATATTCCGCCGCATACTGCTCCACAATATCCCGATACTGCAAAGGCAGCACACGCGGCAAAACCACACTATAGCCAAACGCCGCCAGCAGCACCAGCACCACTGCCAGCGTAAACAATTTCCTGATACATCGAATCATTGTTCCTTGCTTCCTTTTTATATTGTTTTTAAAATTTCATCCAACTGCCCCTGTAAATAGGCAAGCTCTTTGCTGTTGTCAATCACAACCGATGCCGACTCCTTATATTCCTCCCAGCTTTTCTGGTTGGCAATGCGCGCCTTGGCAAGGTCATAGCTGACACCATCGCGTGCCATCACGCGTTTTGCGCGCACCTCCGGATCGGCATAGACCACCCAGACCGTATCACAGCGGCTTTCCAGCCCTGCCTCAAGCAGGAGCGGCGCATCCAGAATCACTGCCCTGGCGGTGTTTTCCTTCTCTGCCTTGGCAATTTGTCTGTCCACCTCCGCACAGATATATTTATGGGTGCATTGGTTCAAAAATGCCAGCTTTTCGGCATCATGGAAGACAATTTCCCCTAGCCTTCTGCGGATGATGTTTCCTTTTGCATCCAAAATTCCCGTTCCGTAATACTTCACAATTTCCTGATATGCAGGCTCGCCTTTTAAAATGATTTCATGCGCAATTTTATCCGCATCAATCACCACTGCGCCTGCCGCCGCAAGGCTTTTGCTGACAACGCTTTTACCGCTGCCCGTGCCGCCTGTCAAACCGATTACCTTCATTTCGTTTCCCCTCTTTTTTATTTCGCCTCGAACCACGATGCGCCCTCATGCACATCCACATCCAAGGGAACCAGTAAATCCGCCGCATGCTCCATGTTTTCCTTCAGGATTTTTGCGACAGCATCCTTTTCTTCTTTATATGCTTCAATCAGCAGCTCATCGTGTACCTGCAAAATCAGACGAGAACGATAGCCGCCCTCCTGCAAGGCACGATGCACCTTTATCATTGCCAGCTTAATAATATCCGCAGCAGTGCCCTGAATAGGCATATTCATTGCCGCGCGTTCACCTGCCGCCCTCTGCATGAAATTGCTGCTCTGCAATTCGGGCATATTTCTGCGGCGGTTCCAAAGCGTGGAGACATAGCCGTTTTTCGTCCCGTTTTTAATCGTATCCTCCATAAAGGTCTTGATTTTGGGATATCTCGCGAAGTAAGCGTTGATGTACTCCTCCGCCTCCTTGCGGCTGATGCCTAAATCCTGCCCCAAGCTAAACGCGCCCTTGCCGTAGATAATGCCGAAATTAACCGCCTTGGCATTGCTTCTCTGTAATGGTGTCACCTCGTCAAACGGCACATGGAATACCTGCGAAGCCGTCATGCGGTGAATATCCTGATTGCTTTTGAACGCTGCAATCAGGCTTTCATCCCCGGAGATATGCGCCAGTACACGCAGCTCAATCTGCGAATAATCGGCATCCAGAAAGCAGAATTCCGCACTTTCGGGAATGAAGATTTTCCGAAGCTCTCTGCCCAGCTCCAAGCGGACAGGAATATTCTGCAAATTCGGCTCTGTTGAGGAAATCCGTCCCGTTGCCGTAATGGTCTGGTTGAAGGTGGAATAAATCTTCTCCGTTTCGGCATCCATCACCGCCAGAAGTCCGTCCGCATAGGTGCTTTTCAGCTTCGCCAGCTGTCTGTAGTGCAGAATCCGCTCCACAATGGGATGCGCCGTCCGCAGCTTTTCCAGCACATCCGCCGCGGTGGAATAGCCCGTTTTGGTCTTTTTGCCACCCTTCAGCCCCAGCTTTTCAAATAAAATCACGCCTAACTGCTTCGGGGAATTGATGTTGAATTTTTCCCCTGCCAATGCGTAAATTTCTTCTTCCATGCCGTCCAGACTTTCGCCCAGACGCTTCTGATACGCCAAAAGCGCCGCCTTATCCACCTTGATGCCGTATTTTTCCATATCCGCCAGAACGTAAATCAGCGGCATTTCCATATCATAAAACAGGCTTTTCTGCTCATTTTCCGCAAGCCGCTCCTCCATCACTTTTCTTGCGCGGAAGAAAATCTCCGCCTGCCTTGCGCCATAGGCGGTGCGTTCTGCTTCGGGCAACGCAGCAAAGGCCTTTTTCGTTCTGCCCTTCCCGAAAACCTCCTCCTGCGAAGGATAGGTTTCATTCAGAAAGGCTGCCGCAATATCGTCATATTCGTAGGAGCTGCCCGTCGCATTGAGGATATACGCCCCGATAGCGGTATCAAATTCCGCCGCAAAACCGTCATAGCCATAGCTGCGCAGAAAACGAATATCCTTCTTCACATCATGCCCGATTTTACGATATGCGCTGTCCGCAAAAAACGGCTGAAATATCTCCAGAAGCTCCTGCATCAAAAATGCCATGGATGCTTCCATCCAGACACCCCCAAGCTGCTCCTGATAGAGCGCAAGCCCCTGTCCCTCCTCGTTTTCGTAAACAAAGGCATACCCGACCTCGCCCTTTTTGAGCGCGGCAAGCACCTCCTTCGCACCTTCCCTATCCGCAACAAAGCGATAGGTCTGCTCTGCCTGCTTGGGCGTGGAAGCACTCCCCTCAAAGCGGCTGAACATGCTCTTAAATTCCAGACGTTTTACCAATTCGTATGCCGTCTGGTTAAACATATCGCCGATTTTCAGGATCTCCTTATCCCATTCTAAAGGCATATCCCGCACAATCGTCGCCAGAAATTTACTCAATCTTGCCTGCTCCTGATACGCCGCAAGGTTTTCGGATGCCTTTTTCGGTTTGATTTCCGCCGCATGGGCAATCGCCGTTTCAATATCGTGATACTGCGTGATAATCTTCGCCGCAGTTTTTTCGCCAATGCCGGGCACGCCGGGGATATTATCGGAAGCATCCCCCATCAGCGCCTTCATATCAATAAATTCGGCAGGTGTCACGCCATATTTCGCCTGCACATCCGCCGCGTAATAATCCTCTGTTTCCGTGCGTCCGCCCTTCGTTTTGGGAATCCGCACCTTGAGGGTTTCCCCTGCCAGCTGCAAAAGGTCTCTGTCCCCCGAAACCACAACAGGCACAATGCCGTTTTTCTCCGCCAGAGCGGAAAGCGTCCCCAGAATATCGTCCGCCTCAAAGCCCTCCTGCTCGAAAATAGGGATGTGCATGGCCTGCAGCACCTCCTTCAAAAGGGGCATCTGTTCGCGCAGCTCCTCCGGCATGCCCTTTCTGGTTCCCTTGTAGCCGTCAAAGGTTCTGTGGCGGAAGGTGGGCGCGTGCAAATCAAACGCCACCGCCAGATAATCGGGCTGCTCCTCATCCAGAAGCTTAAATAAAATATTCAGAAATCCATATACCCCGTTGGTATAGCGACCCTCTCCGTTAGTCAGCAGCGGAACGCCGTAAAATGCGCGGTTCACAATACTGTTGCCATCAATCAGCATGATTTTTTCAGCCATGAAAATAGCCTCCTGTCATCACAAAATTTATATACAAGGCGGTATAAGCCTAATTTTCCATATTAAAAATAATTATACTACAAAATCGTGAAAAAATATATCTGACACGAAAAAAAATACAGCACACCTTTTTCCGAGATATGGCATATCATAAATCAGAATCAGTCTCTTAGGAGGAACGGCTATGAAAAAGAAACTTTGCTTGGCTTTATCGGGGGCGCTCTGCCTGTCCGCAGGAGTTGGCTGCGGCACAGAAACGACAGAGGAAACGCTAACCCCCGTCCGTCTGAATGAGGTCGTCCATTCTGTTTTTTATGCGCCGCAGTATGTCGCACAGGAATTGGACTTTTTCGAGGAGGAGGGCTTAGATGTGAGCGTTGCGGTCGGCAATGGCGCGGATAAATCCATGACCGCCCTGCTTTCCGATTCCGCGGATATTGCCCTGCTTGGCACAGAGGCAGGTCTGTATGTCTATGCCGAAGGGAAGGCAGATTACCCCAAAACCTTCGCCCAGCTGACCCAGCGCGCAGGGAATTTTCTTGTTTCCAGAGAGGAGGAGCCCGATTTCCAATGGTCTGATTTGGAAGGAAAATCCGTCATCGGCGGCAGATTGGGCGGCATGCCGGAAATGGTTCTGGAATATATCATCAAGGAAAACGGCATGACCATCGGTAAGGATATGGAAATCATCAACAACATTGATTTCACCTCCACCGCAGGCGCATTTCTGGGAGAGGTCGGCGATTATACCGTAGAATTTGAGCCTGCCGCAACCACGCTTGAGCAGAGCGGCAAGGGGCATATTGTGGCATCTCTGGGTGAAGCAAGCGGCTATGTGCCTTACACCGTTTATATGGCACAGGATGCTTTCCTGCAGGCACATCCCGATGTCGTCGAAGCCTTCACCCGTGCCATTTATAAAGGGCAGCAGTGGGTAGAAAGCCATTCTGCCGCAGAAATTGCAAAGGTAATTCAGCCGCAGTTTGCCGAAACCGACCTCGATACCCTCACCACCATCGTGGAGCGCTATCAGAAACAGGATACCTGGAAAACCGACCCGACCGTTTCCCCTGAAGGCTTTGTCCTCATCCAGAAAATCATGATGGAAGGAAAGGAGCTTTCGCAGGAAATCCCTTATGATTCCATTGTTGTGACGGAGTTTGCCGAAAAAGTCATGACCGGTAAATAAAAATATCCCCCCACAAAAAAACTCCTACTGCAAGCTGTCTACACTGTCTGCAATAGGAGTTTTTCTGATGCAAGTTTATCTATATCATCCGATTTTTTCGGTCGTTGATAGAAAGAATCTATGTGAATGTATGTGAATCGGCATTTCAACCGCATTTTTCTTAATTTTTATCTGTAGGAATTGCTTTAGCTGTTTTTATCTGCAACGGTAAGCTGCAGCTTGATTTTATCCTTGTTATCTCTCACAACCGTCAGGTCAACCTTTTTGCCGATATCCGAGCTGTCCATTGCGTTCAGCAGGCTGTCCATATCCTTAATGGTCTTGCCATTGAACTGTGTGATAATGTCGCCGGATTTCAGACCTGCCGCTGCCGCAGGGCTGTTATCCTTTACCTCAAGCACCAGTGCGCCGACCTCAAGGTTATACAGAGATGCGTTTGTACCGGTAATGCCGATATAGGGCTGCGGCTGTGTGCCTGTTTCCAGCAGGCTTTCTACGGTTGGCTTAATCTGATTGCTGGGGATGGCATAGCCCATGCCCTCTGCCATAGAGGAATTATATTTTGCCGTATTGATACCGATGACCTCACCCTTGCTGTTTACCAGTGCGCCGCCGCTGTTGCCGCTGTTGATTGCCGCGCTGGTCTGCAAAACGGTCAAGGAATTGCCGTCTACGTTAATGGTCTGCTCCTTCATGCTGACAATGCCGTCCGTTGCGGAAAGCCCCATACCCATGGCGTTGCCGATAGCAATGACACATTCGCCGACCTCAAGGTCATCCGAATCGCCGAAGGTTGCGGTTGTTACCTTTTCCACGCCTGCCTTTTTCAAATCAGACCAGGAAACAGAAAGCACCGCCAGATCAGATTCGCTCTTTGTGCCGACTACCTTCGCCGGTACGCTCTTATCGCCGTCCAGTGTCACATAAATGGAATTTGCACCCTCGATGACATGGTTATTTGTCGCAATGGCAATCTTATCATCATCCGAATAGAAGATCACGCCGCTGCCTGCGCCCTCTGCTTCGTATGGTACGGTGAAATGCCCCATATACTGTGTCACGCCTGTTGTGGTAGTGGAAACGCTGACAACAGAGGGCTTTACCTTCTTCACGATATCCACAGTGGAAAGCCCATTCGTCAGATAGGATACGCTTTCCGTATTGCTTGTGGATGCGGTCTTTGCGCCGGTTTCCTTTCCGAAATGGCTCTGTGCCGCGCTGTAGCTGACCCCAATCGCAGAGCCGCCTGCGATGCTGCAAACCAGACAGGCTGCAATGAATTTCTTCCAGCCGTTTCCGCTCTGCTTTCTTTTCGGCTTTTTCACCTTTTCCTCATAATGATATTCTCTGACGCAGGGACCTGTATATTCCTGCTCTGCTTCTGCGGTTTCTTCCGCAAAGGCTTCTGCTTTCTCTGCGCCTTCCTCAGCAACGGTCTCTGAAACGTCTTCCTGTTCAGAAAAGCTCTCCTCCTCGGAAAATTGCTCACCGGAAATTTCCTCTGTATATTCCTCGCCGGAAATCACCTCTGCCTCCATCTCTATGGATTCTCCGTCTACATGGGGTTCGTCTTCCATGCCGTCTGCGGAATAGTCAATGGATTCCTGCTCTGTTTCTTCATATTCATCTTTCTTTTTCGGATTGTACTCATCATATTCGTACATGCTCTATCCCTCCATATCTTTTATGGCTTTGTTTTATCTTATGCCGTTATTATACTGTTTGAATTTGAACGAAGTATGAACGTCAGGTGAATAATCCATGTTTTTCCTTAAAGAACGATTAAGATAAAATGAGAACATAAAAAAGAACCTTGAAGTAATCAAGGCTCTAAAAAGTGCGGCTGGTGGGACTCGAACCCACACGCTGTCACCAGCGTCAGATTTTGAGTCTGATGCGTCTGCCAGTTCCGCCACAGCCGCAGAAATAAACTGCTTAAATATAATAGCATACCTTTTCCGAGATTGCAAGGGAAATTTTTCTTAATTTAAAAATTTGCTTTCCCCGAAAAAAGTATTTATAATAGCTTTTGAAATCAAAACGAAAGAAGGGAGCAACCCATGCAGAAAAAAGACATTTTGGAATTAAAGCGCCGCTTCAAAAAAGATGCCTGCACCTTTACGAAATTGCGCGGCTGTTATGTGGACAACCAAAAAAATATTCTCTTACATATCGACGAAACCTTTCTCAATCTGGAGGAGGATGAATTTTATAAATATCTGGAAATTGCAAAAAAGGCTCTTTCCGGCACAATCGGCAACAACCTTTTAGAGCTTTCCTTCCGCAGGGATGAAGCAGGAGAAGAATCGCAGAAGTTCTTCCTTGCCCTGCGCGACAGTGCTCTGAAGCAGGATGGGCTGTTGGATTTGCTTTATGAGCGCATCATTCAGGAATATGATTTTGCAGGGAATTATCTGATTCTCCTGTTCCATGATGCCTATGATGTTATCACGAAAACGACTGATAACAATAAGCTGGATGAATCCGAGGAGGTTTATGAATATGTCCTATGCGCCATCTGCCCTGTCGAGCTGACAAAGGCAGGCTTAGGCTATCATAAGGATAAAAACATCATCGCGCCTCGTATTCGTGATTGGGTGGTTTCCGTCCCCGAAACAGGGTTTCTCTTTCCTGCCTTTTCCGACCGCAGCAGTGATGTAAATGCCATGGGCTATTATGTGAAGGATGCCAAAAAGGCGCAGCCTGCGTTCATGCAGGAGGTTTTGGGCTGTGAAGCAAAGCGCACCGCCGCCGAGGAAAAAAAGACCTTCCATGGCATTTTAAAGGATGTTATTTCCGAGGAGGTGGAGGATGCGAAAACCGTCATTCTGGATATTCAGCAGGATTTGAATGATATGGTGGAGGAACACAAAAATGTGTTTGAAAACGAGCCTGTTCTCCTAACACCGCCCGCCATTCGGGAGGCTATGGCAGAAAAAGGTCTTTCCGAGGAAGTCATTTCCAAGGTGGAGGAAATTTGTGAGGAAGCCTTCGGCGATACCCCTCCCCTTGCGGAAAATCTGATTGACAGCAAGGCATTGCAAACGCACGCTGCCGCGAAAAAAGCGAATGTGCTGGCATTAGAGGTAGAAAGCCTGAAGCAAAAATTGGAGGAAAAGGAAGCCCTCCCTGAAAAAGAGGTCATTTTGCAGGTTTCTGCGGAAAAGCTGCCTGCCATCCAGACGGAATTTATCAATGGTAAAAAGTGCATTGTCATCCCCTTAGAAGAAGATGAACATGCCACCATCAACGGCAAGCATTGGAACAATGCGCCCTTTTAAAGGCTATGTATGGGATAAGGTAACTTTGCCTTATCCCCTTTTTTATGCCTTTGCCGTATAGGGTGCCAGCTCCAATCGAATGAAAAAGCCCCTGTCATGCTGACAAACAGGACATTCCTGCGGAGCCTCCTTCCCCTCAAAAATAAAGCCGCAATTTAAGCACATCCATTTACATTCCACAGAATTGATGAATAATTTATTTTCCTCCAATAAATCCGCAAGCTGTCCGAAACGGTCTCCATGTGTTTTTTCAATGCCTGCAATCTGATGAAAGGATGCTGCCACCTGCGGAAAGCCCTCCTCCAGCGCCTTATCCCCAAACGCCTGATACACCGGGTCAAATTCTTCATATTCGTTATGCTCTGCCGCACGCAAAAGCTCCGAAACGGATTCATAAATATCCACGGGATAGCCGCCGTCAATGTGAACCGTTTCCCCCGAAAGCTCCTTCAAATGCTGATAAAAAACCGCCGCATGCGCCTCCTCCTGCTTGGCAGTAAACCTGAATACAAATTCCACCACCTGCATTTTCTGTTTTTTCGCCTGCGCCGCAGCGAAGATATAACGGTTTCTCGCCTGACTTTCCCCTGCAAAGGCACGCATAAGGTTTTTCTTTGTTTCGCTCTGTTTAAAATCCATAGCTTTCCCTCTCCTTCTTTTTCCTTAGTATGGACAAAGATGAAGCAGCTATACCCTTCTTTTTTCACATTAAAAAAAGTCCCCATAAAAGGTGCGCCCGAATAAGAAGCCTTGTATTCTGAAATGCTGAAAGCTACAGCTATTGCATTTTCTTCATGCTTTCTTATCGGAACACCCCTAATAGGGACTTTTCAAAATTTTTCCGTTAAACAATGATATAGATTACCGCAATCGTCAGACCCAGACCAATCAGCAGAATACTCTGCGCGAAGCCTTCGCGGTATACCTGATGGTCATTTTCATAATCCGTATAAGCAGAGAAATATTTATCCTCCGGCGGAACAATGCGTCCATTATCATTATTGAAGATAAAGATACGCAGCAATGCAATGATATCATCCATCAGATTTCCTGCGATACGGGCGAAGAAGCCACCCACATAAGGCAGAACGGTCAGCAGAATCGGGCGATATACCTTATCCTCCAGATTGCACCATTCCGGCCAGCGATCCACATAAACCAGATTGCCGTTTGCATCCTTCTGCATCAGCACCTTGCGGATGAACAGGAAATACACCACAATGCCCACACAGATGGAAATCACCGCACCCTTGAGGTTTACCCATGCGAAATAATGCACGGCATGCGCAGGGGTATGTGCATTCATGAAATGTGCGCCCATTGCCGCCAGAGCATCCTGTGTCTGGTGAGGGAAGATACCCAGAATCGGCAGGCAAATTGCAATCGCGCCCAGAATGACTGCCATCAGCCTGCTGATATAAGGCCCATTTTTGACAGGCTTCGGTGTGCCGTAGGGGTTATCCTCAAGGAAGATACATACGAAAATCTTCGTCATATAGGCCAGTGTCAGCCCACCGGAGAACAGGAACAGAATTTCCGCGCCCTTCATAAACGCGATGGACTGCCCTGCTTCCTTCAGCACCTCGATATATTCCACCATGCTTTCGTGAATCAGCGTTTTGGAGATATAACCGTTCCACAGAGGGATACCGCCGATACCCAGAATCGGCATCAGGAAAATCAGCTTCAGCAGCGGCTTATCCTTACCGTAGCCACGAATCTTATTCAGATTTAATTCTCTCAGGTTCATGAAAATCACACCTGCACCAAGGAACAGCAGCAGCTTGAACAGGGAATGATTCAGAAAGTGCAGCAGTGTGCCGCTTGCCGCCAAGGCGTTATGCTCGCCCAGAAGCCCCTGCATCCCGATGGCAATGATGATAAAGCCAATCTGGGACATGGAGGAGCAAGCCAATGTTCGTTTCAGATTGACGGAGAATACCGCCAGAACCGCGCCAAGCACCATTGTGATAATGCCCAGAATCAGAATAAACTGCCCCCAAGCCGCATCATGCAGGAAAAGCTTGCAGCTGACGATAATCGTACCGAATACGCCTGTTTTTGTCAGCAGACAGCTGAGCAGCGCACTGGAGGGTGCCGGTGCAACGGTATACGCATTCGGCAGCCAGATATGCAGCGGAAACAGCCCTGCCTTCGCCGCAAAGCCAAACAGAATCAATACGCCGATGGCATAGAACTCCGCAGGGTTTTCCCTGCTCTGCATAAACGCGGTCAGCTCTGCCATGTTCAGCGTGCCTGCCTTCTGATACATCATAAACAGACCCATCAGTGTCACCAGACCGCCAATCACCGCTACCGCAAGGTAGGTTTTTGCGGAGCGAACCGTGAAGTCCTCCTCATCATGCATAACCAGCACAAAAGAGGTAAAGGACATAATTTCAAAGAAAATAAATGTCGTAAACAAATCGGCGGAAAGGAAAATTCCCATCGTTGCGCCCAATGTCAGGAACACAAAGAAATAATACCGATTTCTGTTCCGTTCAGCCGCCATGTATTCCTTGGAAAAGATGGTTGTAATCAGCCAGATTGCGCCCGTCAGCACGGCAAGAATCACGCCGAAGCCATCCGCCGCAAAGCTCAGACTCAAGCCGCAGAAGCCGCGCAGGCTATAAACTGTTTCCTTCCCAATCAGCGTCAGGCTCGCAATGAAAATCACCGCGGATAAAATCCAGCACCAGATATCCCTTGCGCCCTTATTGCTGCGCCCGATGATGTAGCTGATTACCGCACCCAGAAAAGGAAAGAACACCAGAAACGGTAAAATTATGCTTGTTGTCATAGTTTCCATGCTTTCTCCCCTCCTTTACAGTATGCCCATAATCGCATCATTCATAATGCCCAGCAGTGTCGCAGGCATCAGACCCATCAGAATCGAAACAGCTGCCAGAACAATCAAAGGCACTGTCATATATTTATTCGGATCGGATACATGATCGTAATAGCCTGCAGGGTATTCCTTCTCCCGCGGGAAATATGCCCGAATGATGATGGAGAAGATATACAATGCCGTCAGCAGTGCAGACAAAATCAGCGCAACCACGCCGATATAGGTAACCGGGTTGCCGCTTGCGGTTGCCGCAGTTGCCAATGCCCATTTGCTGTGGAAGCCTGCAAAGGGCGGCACGCCAACCAGACCAATCCCCGTAATTGCCATTGTTGCAAAGGTAATCGGCATCAGCTTGCCGAAGCCCTCCACCTCGTAGAGATATTCTCTGTGGGTTTTATATAAAATCGCACCGGCAGTAAAGAACAGTGTAATTTTGATTACCGCATGATAAATCATGTGCAGCATCCCTGCCGCAAGCCCTGTCGGTGTCATAATGGCAACGCCAAAAATGATATAGGACAGATTGGAGATGGTAGAATATGCAAATCTTCTTTTGATATGCGGTGTCCGCAGTGCAACGGTCGAGCCGAACACAATCGTAATCGAAGCTGCAATCAGCATCACATACTGCGCCCATGTGCCAATCAGAAATTCCGTACCGAAGGCGTAATACGTCAGACGGATGATGGCAAACACACCGGATTTTACGACTGCCACGGCATGCAGCAGAGCCGTAACGGGTGTGGGGGCAACGGATGCCTTCGGCAGCCAGCGATAAAACGGGAATACCGCCGCTTTTACACCAAAGCCGAAGAACGCCAGCACAAATACCAACCGCAGCATCTGTTCATTGCCTGCAATCAAATCGGGATTCAGCACACCACCGTAAACAAAATCTGTCGTTGTACCGTAGAACAGCACAAACACGAACCCGATAAACGCCAGAGATGCACCGAACATCATATAAAGGACGTAGGTTTTCCCGGCGTGGCGCGCCTTATTATCGAACTGGTGCATCACGATAGGCAATGTCACCAATGTCAGAAATTCGTAGAACAGATACATCGTTAAGAAGTTATCCGCAAAGGCAATCCCGATAACTACGCCGAATGTCATGGTAAAGAAGGAGAAGAAACGGTCTTCATGTCCTTCATGTGTCATGTATTCAAAGGCATAAATCGTTGTGGGAATCCAAAGCAGAGATACCATCGTACCGAAAATCTTGGATAAGCCATCCACATGCAGTGCCAGAGACAATCTGTTGCTGAAGCGGAAAATCGTAATCGCGCCGCTGTCCGCAAAGAAGATGGCATACAATGCAAAAATCGCATTCAGCACAATAATCGGCAGAACCACCCTCTGGCGCGCCTTTCTGTCACTAAATTTTACCGGCAGCAGGCAGGCACCTGCAATGATCGGAAAGATCACCGGTAACAATATCGCAAATGCGTTCATAATGTTTCCTCCCTTTCCCTTAGAAAATCATTCCGCTGATACTGCGGATTGCCTGCATCAAAGGCGCAGGCATCATGCCAAAGCCGACTACAGCAATACTCAGCAGCACCAGAGGTACCGTCATCAAATAATTCGGCTCCTTCTTCTGCAAGGATGCGTAATCAAAATCCTTGCCGGGGAAGAACCCATTCACTACAATACTCATCAAATAGCCTGCCGTCAGCAGTGCGCTGACCATCAGCACCACTACGCCGACCAGACCAAGCATCCCCGCCTGTGGCAGCAAGCCGCCCTGTGCCAGATACCATTTGCTCACAAAGCCACTTGTGGGCGGAATCCCGATCAGCGAAAGTGCCGCAAGCGCAAATGTCCACATCACAATCGGCATTTCCTTGCCAATGCCCTTCAGCTCGGAAACGTAGGTCTTATGCGTCTTATAGATAATCGCACCTGCGCAAAGGAAGAGGATATTCTTTGCAACCGCATGGAATACCACCTGCAGCAGCGCACCCATAAATCCGGCAGGGCACATCAGCATCAGCCCAAACACAACATACGATACGTTTGAAACCGTGGAATACGCCAGTCGCTTTTTCAGCAGCTTTTCCTTATATGCCAGCATGGAGCCCATGAAAATCGTCACAATGGAAAGCACAAGCAAAGCCGTCTGCGCCCAAGTGCCGCGCAGAAAATCCACGCCAAACAGATAATATGTCACACGAATGATAGCAATGATACCGCCCTTCGTAATGATACCGGAAAGCACTGCGGATGCAGGAGAAGGTGCAACGGGGTGCGCCGTCGGCAGCCAAGCATGCAGGGGGAACATACCCGCCTTACAGCCAAAGCCAAGCGCCATCAAGAAGAACACAACCAGAAGCAGGTTTTCATGTCCTGCCACCATCGCCATATCCAGTGTGCCGCCGGGCATAAAGATGGTTGTTCTGCAATAGGTGTTCAGGAAGAAGAACCCCATCAGCCCTAAGCCTGCGCCGAAGAAGGAATACCCCAGATATTTCAAGCCCGCACGCGTTGCCTCAGGTGTACCCGTATGGATAACCAGTGGTGCTGTCAGAATTGTCATAAATTCATAGGACAGATACATCGTCATCATATTTTCGGAGAAGCAAAGACTCATCAATGCCGCCAGAGAAAACGTATAAAACATGAAGAACCGCGCCGGCTTATGCTCATGCTTCATATATTCCATGGAAAACACTGCCGCAATCAGCCAGATGGTACTGATGAGGCAGGCAAAAAATCTTGCCAATCCGTCCGTTTTGTAAACAAGTGCCAATCGGTCAGATATCCGCCAGAGCACGAAGGTTTGCATCTCTCCGCTGCAAAGATACCAGACCAGAGCCGCTTCCACAGCCATTGCAATAAATACCAAGATATTGCGCTGCTTTTCCTCCTTTTGGAAACCAATGATGAGACCAAAAATGAAGGGTAAAATCATCGGGAGCAGCAAAAGTACAGATCCGTTCATTTCTTTCACCTCATTCTCTCATCATAATGCAACCTGAATCAGCTCGATACCCATTTTCATGATTTCGATAATGGGACGATAGCCGATACCCAGCGCCAAATTGACTACAATAAACAGTACCATCGCCATTGCAAACAGCGGAGAGTTCTGCACTCTGACTGTTTTTTCCTTTGTCTCAGGGCGAGACCAGATTGCAATAACAGAGGGCAGGAAATACATCGCATTCAGAATCATGGAAATAGCCAGTGCCGCAAGAACCGGAACCAGACGTGTCCCCGTCATTTCCAATGCAGCCTCCGCAAAGTACAGCTTGGAGATGAACCCTGCAAACAGCGGCACACCAATCATGGACATAGCCCCAACGATGAAGGCAATCCCTGCCAGAGGGTTGCGGTAAGCCGCCCCCTTGAGGTTTTCCAGCTGCTCCTTGCCGCCGGCCTCCTCAATAAAGGTACCACAGCAAAGGAAAAGCATAGATTTTGTAACGGCGTGTGCCAGAACATGGAAGCAGGCTGCAAGCATCCCCGCCTCTGAGCCTAAGCCAATCCCCATAAAGATGTAGCCAATCTGTGCCACAGAGGAGTATGCCAGCATACGCTTCAGCCGGCTTTCCCGTACGGCATAGAAGGAGCCCATAATCATGCCCAGAACGCCCAGAACGAACAGAACGTCCGCAATTCTCAATTTAACCAGTGTTTCAATGGTAAATACTTCAAATACCAGCTTGATTGCCAGAATGATATATGCCTTCAGCACCAGACCGGACAAAATCCCGTTCGAGGTTGTCATCGTAGAGCCGTAAGCCGTAGGCAGTGCAGAATGGAACGGGAACAGACCGCTCTTGATGCCCAGACCCATAAACATCAGGCTGACTACAATCATCAGCGGGAAATGATACTGTCCTGTTTCCATCAGCATGGCAATCGTTTCCTTCATCTGCGGGAATAAGAGCTGCCCTGTGATGCCATAAAGAATACAAACACCCAGCAGGAACAGACCGGAGCCCATACAGCCGAACACCAGATAATGCGTTGTGCCGACAATCGCCTGCTTTGTCCCTCTTGCCAGAATCAGTGTGCAGGAGGCAATCGTCAGAATCTCAATGAAAACGTATCCTGTAAACATATCATTTGTATATGTCATTGCCAGCATTGCGCCATAGGTTGCATTCAGCATAATAAAGTAAAATTTTTGTTTTTCCGGAACAATTTCCTCAAAAATCTGCCTGCTGCCTGCCGTGATGGTTAAAAACATAACCACACTGACCATAACCGCCAGCAACGCCTCCAGAGGCCCGATGCGCAATTCATTGCCCCAGGGTGCAGGAAAATGCCCCATCATAAAGGTATATGCTTCCTGATTTTTCACCACGTTCGCCAGAAGCACAACAGAAAGTATGCCGACAAGCCCTACCATAAAGCCATGCAGATGGCGTGCCGCACGTCCGCTTTTGAGCAGAGGCGTAATGATGCCGCAGAACATCGCAAAAAAGACGCTGAAGAAAGGTATATTATGTACGAGATTTACATGATGTTCCATATTATTCCCCTTCCTCCTCTCTCATCATTCTCAGGATTTCATCCATATCCAACGAGCCGTAATGCTTATACAGCCGCAGAACCAGAGCAAGAGAGAACGCTGTTACAGATACCGATACAACAATACCCGTCAGAACCAGACCGGCAGGAATGGGGTTGATATAATAATCCGCATCAATAATGCCGTTTGTCAAAATCGGGGCAGTTCTGCCTGCCACATAGCCCTTCGCCGCCAGAAAAAGATAGGTAGCCGTATCCATAATATTCAGACCAATAAACTTTTTAATCAGATTTCTTTGCAGAAGCAGATTCATGAATCCAATGCCAAAAAGAATAACAGAAGCTGCTTCATAATAATTTGTCAACAGTTGACTCATAATCAGACTTCTCCTTTTGTAAATAACGCATAGAACCCATACATCGTACATGCAACAACCAGACCGACACAGATATTCAACGGCAAGATAAAGCCGGAGCTTAGAATTGCACCGGGTGTGCCCTTCGGTACCTCCCAGCCGACATGGTTCGCCCCTGTAAAGAAGGAATAGCTCTTACAGCCGCAATAGGTCAGCAGGCACGCTGCCGTTGTCAAAGTCAGTGTTTTAATCGTAAAGAAGGTCTGCATCTTCTTATGTCCGAATGCCACGGAATACAGAATCAGACCTGCGCCGATGATAGACCCACCGGAAAAGCCACCGCCGGGAGAAAGATGTCCGTTTAAAACAACATAGATTCCATACAGGATAACCACAGGAGCGAGGCATTTCGCGCCCTTTTTCAAAATCAGCTTGGAATCCTCTGCATCCAGCATTTCGTCCTCCTGCATTTCCTGATCCTCTGCCGCATCAATGTTCTTTTTATCTCTTTGCAGCAGCATCAGCACCGCGATAACCGCCATAAACAGTACGTTGGATTCGCCAAAGGTATCAAAGGCACGGTAATCCAGAATCATGCCTGCAACAAAGTTGATTGCGCCTGTTTCCGCAATCCCTTTTTCCAAGTAGCGCGCCGCAACCTCGTTGTTGGTGATGCTGCTCGGGTCGCCAAACATCGGCAGCTCCATAACTACATGCAGCATAACTGCAATAAATACCACCGTAACGAAAACGGAAAGCACACAATACAGGGTTACATTGGAGCGAATGTCTCCAATCGGAAAAATTCTTTCTTCATAAATAAACTCTTTTTTCTCTTTTTTGGAGATAATTTCATCTGCATCGAGAAGCACCTCGTCCCCGTCAATCCAGCGTTTCAATTTCTCCCAAAACGATTTTTCTTCTTTCATCTCATCACCCCTCCCTTGTGCCTTTCAGTGCGTGAACCTTCTTCAGCGTCAGGAAGAACAGTACCGTATCAATCCCTGCGCCAACAGCCGCCTCTGTGATAGCCAGGTCGGGAGATTCCAGAAAAAGCCACACAATTGCCATAACGGAGCTATACCCCATAAAAACAATAACCGCCATAAAAAGCTTTCTTGTTACAGAAACGCCGATGGCACTGGCAATGAGAAAAATAACCAAAATCATCTGAATGGTAACGCTAAAATCGCTCATCTGTCCTTCATCCTTTCTTCACAGTCTTTGTTTGTCAGAAGCTCTACCTTCGCAATCAGGTGTGTCGAAATGGGACTGGATAGCCAGAAAAACAGAATGATAAGGGCATATTTTGCCATGTGGAAAATATCCTGCCCTAAAATCAGAAGACCTAATACAACAAAGAAAATTCCCATGGTATCCCCTAAGGCTGCTGCGTGCATACGGTTCATCGCATATTTAAAGCGATAAATCCCCAGAATCGAACAAAGGAACACAAACAGCCCTATAAAAATGCAGATTGCTGCAATGATTTCTCTTATTGACATTTTTCCTCTGCCTCCTTTTCCTTTCTTGCCAGAAACAGCAGACGACCCTTATGATGCAGGGTAACAACGTGACACATCACCACTACCGCCAAGAAGCTCAGCAAGGAATAAACCAGAGAAACATCCACCAGAGAGGTTTCGCCCAGATAAGCGGAAAGAATCCCAATCATTACCGTCGTCATGGTACCAATCATGTTAATCGCCACAATACGATCTGTAAAACGAGGCCCTCTGACTGCACGGATAAACGCCAGAATCATGCCGCACGCCAGAACGAACATAGCGATTTCCAGAATAAAATGCATTGTACCGCTCATACACTCATCCCTCCAACCTTCTCAACTGCTTTACAAAAACGGAATCCTCCAGACCCTCGCCGAATTTTTCCCGATCCAGCGCCTGCACAACATATTCTCCGTTTTCCAATTCCACCGTATAGGTGCCGGGGGTCAGTGTGATGGAATTCGCCAGAGCAACCAAAGAGGCTTCACTTTTCAAATCCGTATGAAACCTTACAAGTGCAGGCTGAATCTCTGCTTTTTTCGGCGAAAAAATAATCTTGATGACATCCACATTCGCCTTGAAAATTTCCCAGAGCAAAACAAAGGCATATTTCAGATAAAGAGGAATCTTTTTCACAAGAACCTTCTCTCTCTGAAAGCTGTAGCCCATGTACTTGCAGATAAACCAATAAAGCCAGCCGCAGATCACTATCCCAAACAGGGCAACTTCCAGCGTTACTCTGCCATTAAAAATAAACCACAGCAGTAACAATAATAAATACATTGAACCATCCTTCCCTCAAAAGCATTTACTTCCCTTCTGTTTCCACGAAAATGCCGTTTCCTTCTGCCGAAAAAGCCGAAATTCCTCCGGCTTTTGTTGAAAATTCAAGCTGAAACTGACATCTGCATTTACTCCAATACAATATATTATCAATGATTATCAAAAAAATGTCAAGACTGTTAGTGGTATCTGACGATATATTTTTTACCATTTTCTTAACACCCCTGTTTTTATTGTATATTTTGTATATTCTATCACTCAATTTTGCAGATAAGTCGTACATTTTAGCAAAATTTTCAGCGTATTCTGTATTTGTGCAAAAGGGAAAAAGTTTTGCCTGCTTCGGTTTTATGGGCATTTCCTACCTTTTCCGTCTTCTCAGACAACTTTATTTTCACAAACAAAAGGCGTATCCCCTCCGAACCGCCTAGTTCAGAAAGAATACGCCTTTGAAGCCTTTCATAAGCAAATATTTTTAATTTATGGAACGAAATCGTTCAGACTGCCTTATGCCGCTTTCTTCTTTGTGAAGATTGCACGAACGGGCAATCCAATCAGTACCAGAATGATACCGCCTACAGCAACCTTTCTTGCATCAGGACCTGCCATGAACAGCTGGTTCAGCAGAACATACAGACCGGAAACGATTGCGATGATAGGAATTACAGGGTATGCAGGTACCTTGTAAGTACGTTCCAGATCGGGTGCTTGTTTTCTGTAAGCCATAACTGCCAGGAATGTCAGTGTGTAGAATACCCAGCCAACGAATGTACCAAGGTTTGTCAGCAGGTCGAACTGACCTGTCAGTGCATAAATTGCACCCAGAATACCAATCAGGAAAATGCAGTTGATGGGAACGCCTGTGCCGGAGATTTTGGACAGAGCCTTGCTGCCGGGCAGGTCACCCTGTTCTGCCATGTACAGTGCTGTACGGGAACCGGACAGGATAAAGCCGTTGCATGCGCCGCCGGCAGAAATCATGATACCAACGGATACGATTTTACCACCCATGTTGCCGAAGATCTGCATTGCTACTGCGGATGCAGGGGATTCCAGATTCATCATTACATCAGCAGGCAGTACCCACAGGTAAGCCAGGTTGATGATAATATAAACCGCCATAATCAGCGCTACGCCGCCAACGATCGCCTTAGGCAAATCTCTGCCGGGATCTTTCATTTCGCCCGCGATTGCACCTACGTTTGTCCAGCCTTCGTATGCGAACAGAACTGCAATCATCAGCTGCCCCAAAACGGAGCCGAATTTCAGTCCCTCACCCAGCATAGGGTCGAAGATGGGATTGCCGTTGCCTCTGATGAAGCCGAAAATCATAATCAGAACCAGAGGAATCAGCTTTGCTACGGTAAAGATCGTCTGTGCTGCACCGCCAACCTTAGCGCCCATGCAGTTCAGCGCAACCATGATGATGATACATACGATTGCCACAGGAACAACCATGCCGTCGCCCAGGAACAGCTTTGCCTGGTTTGCAACCGCTACTGCCAGTGCCGCAACCAGACCGGGATAGAATACAACAGTCTGCATCCAACCGCAGAGATAACCAACCCTGTCACCGAATACCTTTTTCAGATATACGGGCATACCGCCTGTTTCGGGAATCAAGATTGCGATTTCGGCAAATGTCATTGCCGCACACAGGCAAACCAGAGAGGTTACCACCCATGCGATGATTGCCAGACCGGGCGCACCGCCTGTTGCTGTGTAGATTGCTGTGGGTTTGAAGAATACACCGGAACCGATTACGCAGCCGACTACTGTAGCCATCGCAGCGCCCATGCCGAGCTCCTTCTTCATTTCGTTGTTGTTGTTACTCATTTCTTCCTTCCTCCTTTTTAGGGTATGCGCTGAAACCATCGGTGCTTCTGTAACGCAGGCAATAAATAATGCTGATAAAATAATTCCGTTTTTGCCTGCACAGAAATGCTTCCGTCAGTTTTCCAGCAAGTGAAGCACGTTCCGAAGCATCACACAAAAGCTTCTCTGCGGCAACCGGCTCTTGGGGAAAAACGGCTCTTTTTTCTCCCGTCCGCAGCAGAATTTCATTTGTTTTTGTAAAAAATGAATGAAATAAATTCACTTCTTCCTTCGGCTATATGCTCTTTGTGAGTAGATTATATCGCTCAAAGAAATTGTTGTCAATACATTTCAATGAATTTTTTTATCGCCCTTGCAAAATTGTTTATTATAACGTACGAAAATCATAAGAATATTTGTTTTTCAGTCTTTTTGACGGTTTATATGCGAAATATTCGTATCATTTTCTACCTTTTTCTTCCAAAAAAGCATTACTTTTGTTCAGTCAAATCCACGTTTTCTCCTTGTTTCCCTTCTATTTCCTGTCCTCTTGTCATATAAGTAAAAGAACCCCCTTCGGAGGCTTTGCCATGAGCAGAAAAAATATCATCACCGGAACCCTTATCCTGACCTGTGCCAATCTCATCACAAAATGTATGGGATTTTTCTATCGTGTGTTCATGTCAAATGCCATCGGCGCAGAGGGCATGGGGCTGTATCAGCTGATTCTGCCGCTGTATATGCTTGCATGGAGCATCACCTCCGCCGGCTTCACCACAACCATTTCCCACCTTGCCGCGCAGGAATACATCCGCGGACAGAATGGGAATATCGGGCGCATTGTCAAGCAGGCGGTCTGCCTTTCCCTCTGTGCAAGTGTGGCTGTCAGCTGTGTCCTGTTTTTCGGCGCGGATAGCATCGCCCTTTCTATGCTTAGGGATAGGCGCGCCGCTTTTTCCCTGCGCCTTCTGGCATTGGCTGTGCCGTTTATGGCAGCAAGCTCCTGCTTTCGCGGCTTCTTCCTCGGCATACAGGAAACCCTCGTCCCTGCCTTTTCGCAGGTGCTGGAGCAAACCGTCCGTATTCTGACGATTTATTTTCTGGCAGGCATTTTTGTCCCGCATGGGCTCAGCTATGCCTGCGGTGCCGCCGTCTGCGGCATCCTGTTCGGGGAGCTGCTTTCCTGCGGCTTTACCGTCTGGAATTATTTCCATTATAAAAGGAAGCATAAATTCATACGCAAGCCCACGCTGTCCTCTCCTGCCGTCCTTGCCATGATTTTAAGCACCGCCCTGCCGCTTTCCGCAAGCCGCATTGCCGGCTCACTCCTTTCCACCGTTGAAAATCTCCTGATTCCCAGACAGCTGCAGCTCCACGGGCAGAATACCGTCCAAGCCCTCTCCACCTACGGTGAGCTGACAGGGATGGCAATGCCCCTTGTCCTTCTGCCCTCCGCCTGCCTGATGGCAGCATCCGTTTCCCTCGTGCCGGAAATTTCCGAGGCCTGCGCCGTCAAGCAGGATACCCGCATCAGCAAAACCGTTTCCGCCACCTTCCTTTTTACCTCTGTCATCGGGTTCGGGGCGGCGGCGCTGTTTGCCGTTTTTCCGCACGAAATCTGCTATATCGTCTATGACCGCGCGGCATTGGGGCAGGTGCTGTTTCCGCTCGCCTTCCTCTGTCCTCTGCTTTATGCGCAGACCACCCTTCACGGACTTCTGAATGGCTTGGGAGAGCAGCTTTTCCTTTTCCGCAACAACATTCTTTCCTCCTGCATCAGCATTGCTGTCATCTGGTTCTGCATGCCTGCCTATGGTGTAGCGGCGTTTCTGGGCGGCTGGTTTCTCAGCCTGCTGTTTTCCGTCAGCTGCTCCCTGCACCGCCTCTGGAAGCGCACCGCCGTTCTGCCCTCCTGCCGCAGCTGCTTTTTCAAACCTTTGCTTGCCGGTGCAGCCGCCGGGCTGATAACAAAATACTGTATCCGCATTTTTGCCCCGTCCAAGCTGCTGTTCCTCGGCTCGCTTTGCGGCATGGGAATCTTGTATCTCCTGTTTCTTTTTCTGCTCGGCTGTCTGGATAAAAGGATGCTCTCCTTGCTTTTGGGCAAAAAAACAGGCGGTCGGTAAATCCGACCACCTTCTGATTTTGATTTATATCTTTACCAATCCTTTTTCATATAGCTTCTGCAAGCTCATCAGAATCCCCGTTTTCGCATGGAACCACGTCAGTCCGCCTTGGAAATAAACGGAATAGGGTGCTCTGATCGGGCCATCCGCACTCAGTTCAATCGAGGAGCCTTGGATAAATGCCCCTGCCGCCATGATGACATCGCAGTTATACCCCGGCATCGCATAGGGAATCGGCGTAACATAGCTGTCCACAGGTGCCGCCGCCTGAATCCCCTGACAGAATGCCTCCATTGCCTCTGCACTGCCCAGCTCCACCGCCTGAATGATGTCATGACGGGGCTCTGTGCCGTTGGGAATCACGCGGAAACCCAGCTTTTCATACACATTTGCCGCAAAAACTGCCCCCTTCAATGCCCCTGCCGTTACGGTAGGAGAAAGGAAAAAGCCTTGATACAGCGCACGGTTCAGATCCAGAGAGGCACCGACCTCCTGCCCCAGACCGGGTGCGCTCAGACGGTATGCGCATCTGTCAATGCAGCTTTGCTTGCCGCAGATATAGCCGCCGATAGGAGCCAGACCACCGCCGGGATTTTTAATCAAAGAGCCGACAATCATATCTGCCCCCACATTGGATGGCTCAATCACATCCACAAATTCACCGTAGCAGTTATCCACCATGCAAATCACATCAGGCTTTATTTCCTTAATAAATGCAATCAGCTCCCCAATCTGCTTCACAGAAAAGGTCGGGCGCATCGCATAGCCCTTGGAACGCTGAATCGTCACCAGCTTTGTCTTTTCGTTGATGGCTTCTCTGATGGCAGGATAGTCAAATGTCCCATCCTCCATGAGCTCCACCTGTCTGTAGCTGACCCCGTATTCCATCAGAGAGCAGGCAGAGGGCACTGTCCCAATGACGTTTTCCAGTGTATCATACGGCTTGCCGACAGGGGAAAGCAGCTCATCCCCGGGCAGAAGGTTCGCACTCAGCGCGATTGCCAGTGCATGTGTGCCGCAGGTAATCTGGGGGCGCACCAGAGCCGCCTCTGTCCCGAAGCAGCGCGCATATACCTTTTCCAGCTTATCGCGCCCGTTGTCATTGTAGCCATAGCCCGTCGAGCCTGCAAAGCAGGTGCCGTCCACGCGTTCCTCCTGCATGGCACGCAGTACCTTCGCCTGATTATATTCCGCCACCGCGTCAATTTTTTCAAAGCGTTCCTTTAAATCCTTTAAAACCGCATTGCCAAAGGCTTCTACCTCCGCAGAAATCCCCAGCATACTGTAAATCTGTTCCATGTTCTTCTCCAATCCTTACTATCTTTCCAATCTATTTCAGAAATTTTTTCTCACAATTTAAAATCATATCAAATCTTTTTTCTTCTTTCAACTCTTTCTTTCTCCTGCTTTCGACTCAAGCGTTTTCTCTGTTAAAATCCATCAGCTCTATCTGTCCGCCCTTGTCCTTGTTCAGAATCAAAACCGCCGTTCCCTTCTCGCCCGTCTGCGGCAGTGTCACCGCCACGCGCTCGGATTTGTTCTTTTTCAGCAGCAGCTTCACCATACCGCCGTCCAGCTCCAAACCGTATGGCTTCAGGCTGTCCTTCCAGAGCGAAAATTTGCAGCCGCTTTTCCATCCTGCGCAATAAAAGGATTTTGAATTTTCCAGAATATCCCGTCCGCAGAAAGGGCATTTCCCAAAGGCATTTGTTTTGCGGCGTTTTCCGCGCACCTGCTCCTCAGGGAAGATAACATCCGCCCGTCTGCCCGATGCCGCATCCTGTATCAGAAACTGCACATAGCGGCGAATACTTGCCATAAAGCGTTCCTCCGTCATTTTGCCCTTTGCAATCGAGGAAAGTCCTTTTTCCCATTTGCCCGTGGTCTGCGGCGAGCGCATCTCCTGCGGCACAACCTCAATCAGCTTTCTGCCCTTTTCCGTCGGCAGAAGGGTTTTCCCCTTTCTCGTCAGATATCCCACCGTCAGCAGTCGCTCAATGATGGCAGCTCTTGTCGCAGGTGTGCCTAAGCCGCTGTCCTTCATCTGCTCCTTGAGTGCTTCGTCCTCCACAAACCGTCCTGCGTTTTCCATCGCAGAAAGCAGGCTGCTTTCCGTATAGGGTGCAGGCGGCTTCGTCTTTTTCCGCAGAAGCTCCATGCTGCGAATCGTCCGCACCTCGCCCTCCTGCAAGGACGGCAGCTTCTGCTCCTCCTCGTTCTTCGTCTTTTTCTTCTTCGTCGCAGTCGGCACCAGTGCCTTTTCCACTGCCTGCCAGCCCTCCTCCAGAACAACCGTCCCCTTGGAAAGAAAGCGTTCCTGCTCCGCCTCGGCGTAAACCTTCGTCACCTCATAGCAATAATACGGATAAAACACCGCCAGAAAACGTGCCGCCACCAGAGAAAACACCTTTCTCTCATCCTCGGAAAGGCTTTCGGGGCGCAGCTTCCCGTCCGTCGGGATGATGGCATGGTGGTCTGTCACCTTCGCATTGTCAATGATACGCTTCGTGAATCGGATTTCCTGCATAAGCAGCTCCACATAGGGCGCGTATTCCTCCAACGCCTGCAAGCGGTGAATCGTACTTTTCACCTTTCCCTTCATGTCCTCGCTCAGGTAGCGGCTGTCCGTTCTGGGGTAGGTAATCATTTTTCGCTTTTCATACAGGCTCTGCGCGATGTCCAGTGTCTTTTTCGCGGAAAAGCCGAACTTTTTGTTGCATTCTCTCTGCAATTCCGTCAAATCATAAAGCAGGGGCGGCGGCGTTTTCTTTTCTTCCTTTTCCACCTTTGTAATCGTGGCAGGCTTGCCGTTTGTTTTCGCAAGAATCGCCTGCGCCGCGTCCTCCCTGTCGATACGGGTATGCTCCTCCCTGTCAATCCAAAGCCCCGTATAGCCGCCGAAGTCTGCCTGTACTTCAAAATAATCCTCCGCCGTAAAGGCATCGATTTCCTTCTGCCGCTCCACAATCAACGCCAGTGTCGGTGTCTGCACACGCCCAATGCTCAGAAGCGCGTGATATTGCAGGGTATACGCCCGCGTGGCGTTCATCCCTACCAGCCAGTCCGCCTCACTCCTGCATTTCGCGGAGGTATATAATAAATCGTATTCTCTGCCGTCCTTCAGCGCTCTGAAGCCTTCCTTGATGGCCTCCTCCGTCATGCTGCTGATCCAGAGCCGCTGAAACGGCTTTTTGCATTTCGTAATCTCATAAATATAGCGGAAAATCAGCTCCCCTTCTCTCCCACTATCCGTTGCACAGATTAAGCTGTCAATCTCCCTTTTGTGCATCCAGCTGTGCAGAATCTTTAGCTGGTCTCTCGTCTGTTTGATTGCTTTCAGCTGCATTTCCTCAGGAAGAATCGGCAGCGTGGAAAAATTCCATTTCTTGTATTTCTCGTCATATTCCTCCGGCTCCGCAAGCATCACCAGATGCCCGACCGCCCAGGAAACCACATAGCGCTCCCCGATAAGACAGCCTTCTCCCTTCTGCTTTGCCTGCAAAACCTTTGCAATGTCCCTTGCCACAGAGGGCTTCTCGGCAATGACCAGAATCTTTCCCATCTCTGTTTCCTCCCTTCCGTTTTCTTCATGCCTACAAATGATACCATCTTCTTCGGAAATTGGCAAATCCTACAATTAAAACCACTTCCGCACAGCAGAACAACACAACATCTAGTATGCTTTACTACGTCAGTGTAGCAGTGTTTTTTATTGACAACGCCCAAAATACAAAGTAAAATAAACCGATAGAAAGACTAATTCAAAATCGATTTTATAGATTTCAAATGGAGGAATAGCTCTATGTCTACATATAAAATACTTTCCGATACCTCCTGCGATATTCCTGCCGCCGTGCTGGAACAGCTGGATGTAACCTACGTCCCCTTTCATGTTTCCTTTGATACGGTAAATTACCTAAAGGAATTGCAGGATATTACCCCCGATGAATTTTACGATAAAATCAATGCCGATAAGCTCTATCCGAAAACCTCTCTGCCCTCTGTGCAGGATTACATGGATGCCATGGAACCCGTTTTAAAGGAAGGTAAGGATGTTTTCTGTATCTGTCTTACGGCAAATTTCAGCGGCTCCTATCAGAGCGGCGTAAATGCGGCAAATATCCTCAGCGAAGCCTATCCCGAGCGCAAAATCATCGTTTTGGATAGTGCCTGTGTCACAGGCTCGCAGGGGCTTCTGGTCTACGAAGCATGCCGCATGCGCGATGCCGGCTATTCTATGGAAGAACTGCTTGCCGTTCTGGATAAGCAAAAATATATGACAAAAATCAACTTCACCGTCGATTCTCTGGATTATCTCCAGAAGGGCGGCAGAATCGGCAAAGCCGCCGCTCTGGCAGGCGCGATTCTGAATATTAAGCCGATTATCGTCATGCGCGATGGCGAACTGTATCCCGAAAGCAAGGTGCGCGGGCATAAAAAAGCGCTCAAAACCATCATGGATATGACAAGAAACGAAATCGACAGCGAGAAGGAACACTATCGCGTGCTGTTGGTGCGTGGGGAAAAGGAACGCCACGCCACCGTAGAAGAAATGCGCCAGACCCTCTTGGCAGAAGGCTTCGATGTAATGGATGAAATCTGGCCCGTCGGCATCACCATCGGCACCCATACCGGCCCCACCCCCATCGGTATCTGCTATATTAAAAAATATGAATATGTAAAATAAAATAACAAAAGCCCTCGGAAAGCACTCTCCAAGGGCTGTTTTTTCGCTCTTTTTCATTTCTTCTCTCGTCAGTAAAAAATCCTCTCCAAAAAACGCTCTCCGCTTTTCAGAATCCTGTCGGCAATCTCATTTTTCCTGATTCTCTATCGTATAAATCACGCAGGCAATTCCGGCAATCACGGAAAATAAAACCGCACCGCCCATTGCCTCATCTATTCTAATGCCCACGAAAAAACCAATCAAGCCCGCAATCAGCATCACAAAAATAGAAACAATCATTCTAAATAAACGCATACCTGCACCCCTGCCGCCATTCCATTTCCTTTTACTATAAACCTACTTCATCACGCTTCAGCTCTCGGTAATTCCTAATACCATTTCACAATACGCAATTTCATCCGCAGTAAATAAAGAGCGGTATTCCTCCTTACAAACAGAATTTTCCATTGTCAAATCCAACCTATCGCAAAGATAAAGCGTAGTAAATCCATCTGATGTATTTCCGGTTTTTTGCGCCTGTGCAATCAACCTTTTTGCCGTTTCAACACCGCCATGGTTGTTAATCATCTGATGAAAGCGAGTCGGATTATAGTTGCACTCTTTTTTTGCAAGAAACATCTTATCTCTGATTTCTTCTTCAAATTTCAACTCTAAAATTGATTTTATCATAATCATCCCCCCACGAAAACCCTAATCTGCATTACCCGCTAACAATTTTACAGCATACTCTTGTATTCATTCGTAAGAATCAATTCCCCTCGACCATTTTCCGCAATGCCTGCCCATTCCAGCACCGCCGCCATTACAAAAACAGGATCATAAACGGATGCACCCAATTCATATCCACGATATACCGCAATCGCACCAACCACTGTATCCGTTTCACACCCTTTTTCACCCAGTTTATAATTTCGCCCATTTCCTTTTCTTGCTCTGCCGCCCTGCTCAAGTAAAAGGTCTACAATCACATCAAAAACCTTGTAATCATATCTATCGCTCACAGGAAGCTTATTACTGCTAAAGGTTTTCCCATCCGGCTCTGCCGTGATTTCGCAGGGAAGTCCCCTTGCGGTATACACTGTAACATGACCGCCGTTTTCTTTGATTTTCCCCTTGATGATTTCAGATGCTTCCGTACTGCCCTGCTCCACCTTTAAATTGCTCATATCTACCTCTCCCCTTTTCTCAGTTGTCTCACTCAAATCCAACGCAACTAATAATTCTTCCAGTTTCTTTTTCGCCGCAGGATAAGAAAGCTGTAATTCTGCCTGCACTTCCTTCAAACTCCCTCTGCTTTTCAAAAATGTCAGAAGAAATTCATACTGTGCATCATCCAACCGGTCGAAACGGCTCAATGAAAAATCATTTTTTAATTCCATACCACAATCAGGGCATTGCAGCTTTGCAATATGCAGCGTTCCCTGACATCCGGGGCATTTCGTTATCATTCGCTTCATATCTACCACCTCTATCCCTATTCTATCATTAGTATCTCACTTTGTCAATATTAGTTGTAATAATATTTACAATATTTTTTAAATAGATTCTTCTAAAAACCTCTTTAGGCGCACCTGCGCCGTTCCTCTCATCAAAAAACCGCCACAGCATCCCTGCCATGGCGGTTCTTTCTCTCGGAAATCCCGATTCCTTATTTATCTCTCAGCTGTGCGCCCAGCTCCTCTGCCAAGCCCTTCAAAATCTTATCCATTGCATCTGCAATATCGGCATCTGCCAGTGTCTTTTCCGCACTGCGGAAGGTGATGGAATATGCCACAGATTTATAGCCTGCTTCAATCTGCGCCCCCTGATATACGTCAAAGAGCTTTGCCTCCTCCAGATATGCGCCGCCGTTTTTCTTGATGATATCCGCAATTTCCTTCACGGTTACATCTTCCTTCACCAGCATCGCAATATCTCTCGTCAGTGCAGGGAATTTCGGCAATGCCTGATAAACCACATCTCTGTTTGCATTCGCAATTACCTTTTCCATATCCAGAACAGCCAGATATGCTCTTGTACCAATGCCGTAGTTTTTCAGCACCGCAGGATGCACTTCACCCAGATAGCCGATGCTTTCGCCGTTTACGATCACAGAAGCCGTTCTGCCGGGGTGCATCCAGGGCAGTGCCTTTTCTGTCACATATTCTGCCACCTTGCTCATGCCAAGAACGTGCATCAGATGCTCCACAATCCCCTTCAAATCATAGAAATCCATATTTCCATACATCCCCATCGTCAGTGTGGGAATTTCGTGAGGCAGTTCTGTCAAAGGCAGTGCCTTGGGAATATAAACCTTCGCCACCTCAAACAGCCCTGCGCTTTCGTTTCTTCTGTTGTAGTTGGTTGCCAGAGAGGTCAGAATCCCATTAAAGGAAACCGTTCTCATGATGGAGAAATCCTCACCAAGAGGGTTAGAAATCACAATGGCCTTTCTCAAGGCGCTGTCCGCAGGAATCAGCAGCTTGTCAAACACCTTCGGGCTTTCAAAGCTATATGTCATTGCCTCGCACAGACCGTTTGCAATCACAGTATCCTTCACCAGTGCAGTAATGCTCTGTGCGTAGGTTCTCTTGCCAACCGTAGGTGTGCCGGAAGCCAGTGTTGCTTCAATCTTATTGTAGCCGTAGAAGCGTGCAATTTCTTCCGCAAGGTCTGCCTGTGCCTCCAAATCGGGACGGAAGGTAGGAATCGTTACAATATGGTTTACAGGGTCAACCTTCAATTCGATTTTTTCAAAAATCTTCTGCATTTCTTCTTCGGAAATATTTGTCCCAAGGAATTTGTTAATCCATGCAGGGTTGTAGGAAAGCTGCCAAGGCTCTCTCTTGTTGGGGTATTCATCCACAACGCCGGGCACAACCTCACCTGCCTCCAGAAGCTCCACCAGCTGCACCGCGCGGTTCACTGCCTCCAGTGCCAGATTGGGGTCAAGTCCCTTTTCAAACTTACTGGATGCGTCTGTACGCAGACCAACCTTTTTCGCTGTGATACGCACGTTCGGGCCATCAAAGTTTGCGGATTCAAACAGCACCGCCTGAGAGCCCTCCACAATCATGGAATTTTCGCCGCCCATTACGCCTGCAATCGCAACCGCCTTTTCGGGATCGGCAATCACAAGCATGGAAGGATCAAGGCTTCTCACCTGTCCGTCCAGTGTTGTAATGGTTTCGCCTTCCTTCGCATTTCTAACAATAATATGGCTGTCCTTGATGGTTTCAATGGAGAATGCATGCATCGGCTGACCCATTTCAATCATCACATAGTTTGTGATATCAACGATGTTGTTGATGGGGCGCACACCTGCCATACGCAGTCTTTTTCTCATCCATCTGGGAGAAGGCCCGATTTTTACATTCTTTACCACTCTTGCAACGTATCTGGGGCAAAGGGTAGGGTTCTCAATCGTTACCTTTACAAAATCCTCTGCCTTGCCCTCCGCCTTTTCTGCCACCTTGATTTCGGGATAATGGAAGGGAATATCATAGGTTGCGGCAGCCTCTCTTGCAATCCCCAGAACAGAGAAGCAATCAGGTCTGTTGGAGGTAATTTCGTATTCCACCACTTCATCCTTCAAATCCAGCACTTCAACAATATCCTTACCCAATTCTACGGGTTCGGGGAAGATATAGATGCCGTATTCGGGTGCTTCGGGGAAATCGTGTCTGTCGCAGCCCAGTTCCTCCACAGAGCAGAGCATCCCTTCGGAAACAACCCCACGCAGCTCGCCTGTGTGGATTTCCTTGCCGCCTGCGATAACAGAATTGTTCAGCGCAACAGGTACATAATCTCCCACTCTCACATTGGGTGCGCCGGTAACAATCGTTAAGTCCCTGCCCTGCCCTGCATCAATCGTGCAGATCACCAGCTTATCGGCATCGGGGTGCTTTACGATTTCCTTGATATAGCCTGTCACTACGTTTTTAATTTCGCCGGCTACGGTTGTGTAGCCCTCTACTTTGGAACCGGACAACGTGATATCCTCAATAAAATCCTTGATATCCGCTGTAACGGGTGCATATTCTTTCATCCAAGACATAGGTACGTCCATGAAATTAACTCTCCTTTCTTTTTCTCCGAGGACGCTGTCCTCAGACTCCTGCAAGGGGATTCCTCTCTTTGCAGACAGATATATTCAACTTGAATCCTGTTTTTGTTCTCATCACCTCGTGGGGTGTGGGTACGCACCGCCGAACAGATGCGGCGGTTGCCCGAAGGGCAAGGTTTGCGAAGCAAAGCCTGCTTGAATCAACGCCCCGCAATCTTTTGCAGTCTATTAGAACTGCTTCAGGAATTTCGCATCGTTTTCAAACAGCAAGCGCAGGTCTGTAATGCCGTATCTCTGCATAGCTACACGCTCCAGACCCATACCAAATGCAAAGCCGCTGTATTCCTCAGGATCAATGCCGCTCATTTTCAGCACCTTGGGGTGAACCATGCCGCAGCCCAGCAACTCAATGTAGCCCTCGCCCTTGCACACACGGCAACCCTCGCCGCCGCAGGCAAAGCAGGTTACATCCATTTCCGCACTGGGTTCTGTGAAGGGGAAATGATGGGGACGGAAACGAACCTTTGTATCCTCACCGAACAGCTCCTTCGCAAAAACTGCCAATGCACCCTTCAAATCGCCCATAGTTACGTTCTTATCAATCACCATGCCTTCCAGCTGATGGAATACAGGGGAATGGGTTGCATCCACCTCATCGGAACGATATACCGCACCGGGGCAAACCATACGGATAGGCAGCTTGCCCTTCTCCATGGTACGCACCTGCACGGGAGAGGTCTGTGTACGCAGCAGAATATCCCCATTGATATAGAAGGTATCCTGTTCATCCTTTGCAGGATGGTTTGCAGGAATATTCAGCGCCTCAAAGTTATAGTAGTCCTTTTCCACCTCAGGGCCGTCTGCCACCTCGTAGCCCATGCCCTTGAAAATATCGCAGATTTCGTCGATCACAATGCTCATGGGGTGCTTATGCCCTTCGGGTCTTTCCTTCCCCGGCATGGTTACGTCGATTTTTTCTGCCTCCAGTCTGTGCGCCAGTTCTGCCGCCTCCAGACGTTTCTTGCTTTCCTCCAGCATTTTTTCAATGCTCTGTCTTACTTCATTCGCCATCTGCCCGATGACAGGTCTTTCCTCTGCGGAAAGCTTGCCCATTTCCTTCAAAATGGCGGTCAGCTCGCCCTTCTTGCCCAGAAATTTCACCTTTAAATCATCTACATCCTTGATCTCTCTTGCATCCTGGAATGCGCTCAGCGCTTTTTGCTGGATTTGTTTCAGCTTATCCTTCATTTTTGCTTTCTCCTCTCTTTTGCAAGGTTTTTTCAGATTTTTACGGGGTGGGGCACACCCAAAAAAGAAAAAGCCTCCGTCACACAAAGGGACGAAGGCTCGCGGTACCACCCAAATTCCTGCTATCACAGGCACTCTAATGCGTAACGAGCATGAAACGGGCTTTCCTACTGCTCTGTTCAGAAAGCCGACTCCGATGGGAACTTCCGCAGCTTCACAGGCTAAGGGCTCTTTCAGCTCAGGTTTCCCCGAAAGCCCTCTCTCTGGAGATGGTTCACTGCGTACTTTTCATCTTCACAGTCATTCAAATCATAATAAATTTATTTTAACATATCAAATCGGAAAGTCAAGAAATTTCCAAGAAAAATCCTGTTACTCCCCCTTCAGCCGCCTCAGATGCTCCTTCATGCGCCGCTCCACGCCATTCTCTGTCATCGCATAATATACCGTGCCAACCAATTCATCCGGCAGATATTGCTGCTTCACATAATGTCCGGGGTAATCATGTGCGTATTTGTAGCCTACGCCATGCTCCAGCTCCTTCGCGCCGCTGTAATGGCTGTCCTTCAGGTGTGGCGGAACGGTACGAATCCGAATATTCCGCACATCGCTCAGCGCCTTGTCAATCCCAAGATAGGAGGCATTGCTTTTCGGCGCACAGGCAACGTATGTCACCGCCTGCGCCAAGGGAATCCGCCCCTCCGGCATCCCGATAAAATTGACCGCCTGCATGGCAGAAACCGCCACCTGCAACGCGTGCGGATCTGCATTGCCCACATCCTCCGATGCACAGATGACAACCCGCCGCGCAATAAATTTCGGGTCTTCCCCTGCATAAATCATCTTCGCCAGATAATACAAAGCCGCATCGGGGTCAGAGCCGCGCATGCTCTTGATGAACGCGGAAATCGTATCATAATGGTTGTCCCCATCCTTATCATAATTCAGCGCGCGCTTCTGGATGCACTCCTGTGCCTCCTCCAAGGTGATGTGAATCGTTTTGTCCGCCTGTGGCTCCGTTGTCAGCACTGCCAGTTCTAAAGCGTTGAGCGCGGCTCTCGCGTCCCCGTTTGCCGTATTTGCAAGAAAATCCATCGCGTCCGCATCCATCCTCGCATGATAGATACCCATGCCGTTTTTCTCATCCGTCAAGGCGCGTTCCAGCAGTCTTTTGATGTCCTTGTCCTCAAGCTGCCGCAGCTCAAAGACAATCGAGCGGGAAACCAACGCCTTATTCACCTCAAAATAAGGGTTTTCCGTTGTCGCCCCAATCAAAATCAGCGTGCCGTCCTCCACATGCGGCAGAAGCGCATCCTGCTGGCTTTTGTTGAACCTGTGAATCTCGTCAATAAACAAAATCGTTTTCTTGCCATACATCCCAAGCGCCGCCTTGGCATCCTCCACCGTTTCCTTAATCTCCTTTATGCCTGCCGTTGTCGCGTTAATCTGGCAGAATTTGCTTTTCGTTGTATTGGCAATGATTTTCGCCAGAGTGGTCTTGCCTGTCCCCGGCGGGCCATAAAAAATAACAGAGCTGAGCCTGTCGCTCTGAATGGCTCTGTAAAGCAGCTTGCCCTTCCCGACAATATGCTCCTGCCCGACAAAATCCTCCAGACAGCTTGGGCGCATCCTTGCCGCAAGCGGTGCCTCCTTGCCGCCCTGCAGGCTGCGGTTATATTCAAATAAGTCCATTTTTCTCACCGACTTTCCCTAAACACTCCTTCTATTTTATAGTAGATTTTCCTTTATTTCAAGGAAAAGAATCTGCTCGCTGTTCCTCAAAAAAATCATCCAATTCTGTACAATTTTCCGTTTTATTCTGTCCTTCTCCCGAAAAAAATGGTATACTACACAGGCATTTATCATTTATAAAGGAGAAACTTATGAAAAAACGTGATTCTTTTACCAACAGGCTCGGCTTCATCCTTGCCTGTGTGGGTTCCGCGGTCGGCATGGGCAATCTCTGGATGTTCCCGACAAGGGTCTCCCTTTACGGCGGCGGTTCCTTTCTGATTCCTTATTTTATCTTTGTTGTGCTGATTGGCGCAACAGGTGTCATCGGGGAAATGGCATTCGGGCGTGCGGCACGCTCCGGCCCTGTCAATGCCTTCGGCATGGCTCTGGAAAGCCGCGGCAAGCGCAAGCTGGGGGAGGCACTGGGGCTGATTCCCATGGTCGGCGCATTGGCAATGGCAATCGGCTACACCGTTGTCATGGGCTGGATTTTGAAATACGCCGTCGGCACATTTACCGGCGCAACCCTTGCCCCGGCGGATGTTGATTCCTATGCGGCGGCATTCGGCGGCATGGCAAGTGCCTTCGGCAATAACGGGTGGCAGATTGCGGCACTGCTCCTCTGCATCCTAATTATGATGATGGGCATTGGGCAGGGCATCGAAAAAGCAAATAAAATCATGATGCCGCTGTTTTTTCTGCTGTTTGTCGGGCTTGCTGTCTATATTGCATTACAGCCCGGTGCAGTGGCAGGCTATCGCTATATCTTTCGCGTAGACCCTGTCGCACTGAAAAGCCCTATGACATGGATTTATGCCCTCGGACAGGCGTTCTTCTCCCTCTCCATCGCAGGCAACGGCACCATCATCTATGGCTCCTATCTCTCCGATGAAGAAAATATTCCTGCCTCTGCGGCGCGCGTTGCCTTCTTTGATACCTTGGCGGCATGCCTTGCGGCACTGGTCATCATTCCTGCCATGGCAACCACAGGCTCTCAGCTGGATCAGGGCGGCCCGGGGCTGATGTTCATCTTCCTGCCGAATCTGTTCCACAGCATGCCCGGCGGCTCTCTGTTCGCCATCATTTTCTTTGTGGCAGTGCTGTTCGCAGGGATGACCTCTCTCCTCAATCTGTATGAAACGCCCATCGCAACCCTACAGGAAAAATTCAACTTTGCCCGTGTGCCTGCCTGCCTTACCATCGGCATCATCGGCATCGTTGTTTCCATCTGTATCCAAGGCATTGTTTCCGGTTGGATGGATGTGCTGTCCATTTATATCTGCCCCCTCGGCGCAGGTCTGGCGGCAATCATGTTCTTCTGGTTCTGCAAGCGTGAATTTGTGGAAGCAGAGGTCAATAAGGGACGGGATAAGCCCCTGTTCCCTTGGTTCTACCCACTCTGTAAATATGTCCTCTGCCCCGTCTGCGTTCTGGTGCTGATTCTCGGCGCACTGAACGGCGGCATCGGCTAAGCAAAAGAAAAAGCCTTACTTACAGTAAGGCTTTTTTATTGCTTATTTTTCTTTTGCAAGAAACAGACACGCATCCCCGAAGCTAAAGAACCGATACCGCTCCTTTACCGCCTCGGCGTAGCTTTCCATAACCAAATCCTTCCCCATCAGCGCAGAAACCAGCATAATCAGCGTAGATTCCGGCAGATGGAAATTTGTCACAAGGCAATCCACCGCCTTGAAGGTGTATCCGGGATAAATGAAAATCTTCGTCCAGCCGCTTTTGGGCTGAATCACGCCGTTTTCATCCGTTACGGATTCCAGTGTTCTTGTGCTTGTTGTGCCGACGGCAATGATGCGGCCGCCGTTTTTCTTCGTTTCATTCATAATCGCCGCCTGCTCCGGCTCTACCACATAATACTCAGAGTGCATTTCATGCTCCAGCACATCCTCCACCTTCACGGGACGAAAGGTGCCCAGACCAACATGCAGGGTAACATGGGCAATCCTTACCCCCATGTCTTCAATTTCCTTTAATAATTCCGGCGTAAAATGCAGACCTGCCGTGGGTGCCGCCGCAGAGCCCTCATGCTCCGCATAAACCGTCTGATAACGGTTTTTATCCTCTAATTTATGGGTGATATAAGGGGGTAGGGGCATTTCTCCCAGCTCCTCCAGAATATTTTCAAACACACCCGTATATTCAAATTTGATAATACGATTGCCGCCTTCGATGACCTCTAAAACCTCCGCAATCAGCTTGCCGCCGCCAAAGGAAATCCTGTCACCGGGGCGCGCTTTTTTCCCGGGGCGCACCAGAACCTCCCATGTATCCATATCCTTTCTCACCAGCAAAAGAATCTCCATCGCCGCGCCTGTGCCGACTCTTTCGCCGTATAATCTGGCAGGCAAAACCTTGGTATTGTTGATAACCAGACAGTCCCCTGCGCGCAGATACTCTTTAATGTCCCGAAAATGCCGATGCTCACGCTTTCCGCTGTCCTTATGCACCACCATCAGACGGCTGGATGCTCTGTCCGCAAGCGGCTCCTGCGCAATCAATTCTTCAGGCAGGTCAAAGTAAAAATCACTTGTTTTCATTTCTGTTCCTCTTTATCTTCTCAACATATAATCCGCCGCATATTTCTCACCGAAAATCCTCAGCATTTCCTTACGGTACATCCGCGTGGAATCATCGGGCAGATAATCAAACCCTTCTATATCATAATCATGCAGCACATAGCGTTCCTCCATATCCTGCGAATTGATAACCACCTCAGGGTCTGTCACCTTGCGGAAAATGCTCACAATTTCGCAGTCGGGGTCGGAAATGACACGCATAATCTGCAAAATTTCATCATCCTTGAGTCTTTTTACATACATATCCGTTCCCCCTTAATATTCCATCAGATATTTTACAACATACGGCTCACCGAACCATTCATACATCATTTTTCTGTAAATATAATCGGAGCCTGCACCTGCGCGATTCTTTCCTCTGATGAAATAATCATGCAGCTGATAGGTTTCAATATCCTCCTGAAATTTCGCCGTTACCTCCGGCACAGCGGAAACCGCAACCGCATCCTCAAAGCTTTTATCGTAGGTACGGATTTTCAGAATCGTCAGTGCGCCGTCATCGGAAATGACATTCATCACCCTTCTGATTTGTTCCTCCGTCAGCTTTTCACAAAACATTTTTATGCCTCCTTTGCCCAATCGGCTGCTATTTTCTCCCAAAGCTGCTCCTTCCCAACGCCGCAGAGTGTCTCTCTGACTGCCGCCTCGCTTGCCGCAATCCTGCGGTGCATGCCGCCGCAGCGCAGTCCCTCATCCAGAAACAGCCAAAGCCCATCCCCTGCCGTTTCCCCTGTCAGGTTCGTTTCGGAAAAAACAACCGTATTGCCGTTTTCATCCTGCCAGCCCGTTCGGGAAAGCAGGAAGGCTCTGAATTCCTTCATAATATCAGCCCTCAATCGTAATGCCTGTATAATAATGGCACAAAATTTCCTTATAATCATAGCCCATCTGCGCCATGCCCTGTGCGCCCTTCTGGCTCAAGCCGACACCATGACCGCTGCCGCTGCCGGAAAATACGAATTTTCCATTCGCAACGGTGCTGATGCTCACGTTATAAACCGCATAGGCTCCGCTATCGGTATTCTGCGCAGGCTGTGCTGCATCCACATCAACGGAAAGCTTTTTCCCATTCAGATAGGAAAGCGCGCCCTCTGTTTTTGCAACAATGCCCTGCCTTGCCACCGCAGAAAGCAGACCGCCCTTCGCACTTGTGCTCGTACCACCCGTTACCGTGCCGCCCTTGCCGTTAATTGTAAACATCTTGCTCGGCAGTGTGCCGCAGGCAGAGGAAAAATAGGTCCGAATGGCTTCCTTCGTCAGCGTTTTTGTGCCGCTTGTTCCGACGATTTGCAGCTCCTGCACTCGCCCGCCTGTGGAAATCTTCGTAATCACAATATCCTTCGCTGTGCCGATATTCTCACCCTTCGCCTGCAAAAGCGCAGTCAGCTCATCCAGTGTCAAAGTCTTTGCCCAGCTGTTATCGCCATATTCCCCCGGTTCGGGAACCGCACGCAGATACGGCACCGCCGCATTCCATACGTTTTCACTGCTTTCGGTATAGCCGCCTGTGGATGCGGAGAACACCGCTTCAATCGGGCTGCCGTTGTAGCAGGCAACCTCGCCTGCCGTTGCATCTACCGCCGCTGTGGTGGCATCCGCCTCATTGCTGTAGCCCTTATAAACCTGACAGGCTGTGGTGTCGCAGAGCTGATAGCCGCTGCCCGTATGCGCGCCCAGCTTCGTCATGGCATAGGTGCGCGCCGCAACCGCCTGCGCCTTCAGTGCTTCTGCGTCATAGCTTTTCGGCATTTCGGAAGGCACCACGCCGTAGAGATATTCCTCCAAGCCAATGATATTCACGCCCGTCATGCTGCTGCCATTCACGGAAAACGTCAGCATTCCGCGATAGGGCATGCTGTTGAGCTTAAAGGTATCTGCCACATTGCCGCCCATCATGACGGCATTCTCCGGCACAAGCACAGGGGCTTCGCCGCCCGTAATCGCAACGCCCTCAAAGGAAACGCGGCTTGCATTTTCATCTGCCGCAGCCTCCACAGCGGAAACAGAGGCATCCTTCACATAGACCGTCCATTCCCCTCCGCTCAGGTACGCCGCATAGGTGTCCAATCCGCTTTTTTTCATGTCCTTTGCCATGTCCAATGCGTCCGCACAGTCCATCGTTTTGTCCACTGCGATATAGTCCCCCACGGCAGGCCTTGCCGTAAACAGACCGCTTGAGGTAATCACGCCGCCCCTTTGAAAGCCATCGCCCTTCTGCATGCCAATCTGCAATTCCCACACACCGATGCTTGCGGATGCCACGTTTTTACAAACCGATTCCAGCCCGACACGCACCGTATCGGGTACTGTATATGCCATTGCTTCTACGGGTGCCGCACTCAAAAGCATGGCACACGCCAAAATCGAAGCAATTTTCTTTTTTCCCTTCATATCTATCCCTCCTCATGATTTTTGGAGCTGTTTCATTCTTTTGTATGCTATCGTTTTATTATAGCACAACTTTCTTCTTTCTTACAGGGGAAATTCCGATTTCTTGTTTTTATATGAATACAAAAAACTTTCAAATTTTGTATTGACAAAAAAGCAATTTGGTGTTTAAATTGTATTCATTCCAATACAACACAACAAACACAGAGAAGAGGAGTAGTAAAACCTTTGGATGTTTTCAGAGAGTCTGCGGCTGGTGCGAGCAGATAACGGAAGAATGTTTGAACTGGCCTCGGAGTGGTTCGCTGAACTGAGTACAAGTAGGCGCAACCGGCGAGTCGGCCGTTATACCGACAGGATATTGGTTCTTACAGCCTGTATCTGGGAAAGTGTATTCCTTTTCGGGAATAAAAAAGAGTGGTACCGCGGAGATTTCTGGTCTTTCGTCTCTTAATGAGGGAGATGAAGGGCTTTTTCTTTTGCTCATCGCTCATTCTAACCACGCATACAAACGAACCAAAGATAAAATCAAACAAAAAACACACGCAGAATTTTAAGGAGGAACTACCAATGATAAACTACACAAAATACAGACCCTACCCCACAATGGACATGCCCAACCGCAAATGGCCAGGCAACACCATCACAAAAGCACCCGTATGGTGCAGCGTTGACATGAGAGACGGCAACCAGTCCTTGGAAATCCCCATGAACCTGCCCGAAAAGCTGAAATTCTTCCAGTTTCTGGTGGATACAGGGTTTAAGGAAATCGAAATCGGCTTCCCTGCGGCAAGCGATACCGAATTTGAATTTGCAAGATGCTTGATTGACAACAACCTGATTCCCGATGATGTTACCGTACAGGTGCTGACACAGAGCAGACCCCACATCATCCATAAAACCTTCGAAGCATTGAAGGGTGCAAAAAAAGCAATCGTACATCTGTATAACTCCACCTCCACCCTGCAAAGAGATGTTGTTTTCGGCAATTCCATGCAGGAAACCATCGACCTGGCAGTTGCAGGCGCAAAGCAGATTAAGGAAGAAGCAGCAGCTATCCCCGAAACGGAGTTTTTCTTTGAATATTCTCCCGAAAGCTTCACAGGCACAGAAATGCCCTTTGCCGTAGAAATCTGCAATGCGGTTCTGGATGTCTGGGAGCCCACACCCGACCACAAGGCAATCATCAACCTGCCCTCTACCGTAGAAATGGCGACACCCAATATCTACGCCGACCAGATTGAATACTGCTGTGAAAACCTGAAATACAGAAACAGCATTTACGTCAGCCTGCATGCACACAACGACCGCGGCACAGCCGTAGCGGCAACCGAGCTGGCTATGCTGGCAGGGGCTGACCGTGTGGAAGGCACACTGTTCGGCAACGGCGAAAGAACCGGCAACACAGACATCATGAATGTAGCCATGAACATCTTCTCTCAGGGCATTGACCCCGAACTGGATTTCAGCCATATTGATGAAGCCGTAAAGATTTACGAGGAATCCACAAGAATGAGCATTTCCCCCAGACACCCCTATGCAGGCTCTCTGGTTTATACAGCCTTCTCCGGTTCTCATCAGGATGCCATCAGAAAGGGTATGGAAGCAATGAAGCAGCATCCCGACCACTGGGAGGTTCCTTATCTGCCCATCGACCCTATGGATGTCGGCAGAAACTACGACCCCATCGTTCGTATCAACAGCCAGAGCGGCAAGGGCGGCGTTGCCTTCGTTCTGGAACAGAATTTCGGTCTGTATCTGCCCAAGGCCTTCCAGCAGGATTTCAGCACTGTTACCACAAGCATGAGCGACAGACAGCATAAGGATCTGACACCTGCTGATATCTACGAAGCATTCATCGACCATTATGTAGACGGCAGAGCCCCTCTGGAGCTGGTTACATATAAGGAAATCGTTCTGAAAAATCATGAGGACGTTGCCATTGAGGCAGAATGTAACTTCAACGGCAAGCCCCTTACCTTGAAAGGCACCGGCAACGGCATTATTTCCGCTCTTTGCCATGCCATCGAGGACTACTTCCATATCGTGATGGAGGTTGTGGACTACAGAGAACATTCCATGTCCCACGGCACAAAATCCCGTGCAATCTCCTACATCCAGATTGCCGATAACGAAGGCGGCATATATTTCGGCGCAGGCACATCCAGCAATATCACAAAATCCGGTCTGCGTGCGGTAGTGAGCACAACAAACAAGATTATCAGATAAGAAAAGAGTAAGAGAGTACAAAAGAAATTTTTGGAGGATAGCATCATGGGAATGACAATGACACAAAAGATTCTTGCAGCCCATGCGGGGGAAGCAAGCGTAAAAGCCGGACAGCTGATTCAGGCAAAATTGGATATTGTTATGGGCAACGACATCACAACCGCCGTTGCTTTGAAGGAATTTCAGAAAACAGGCGCAAAGGAGGTTTTTGATAAGGATAAGGTGGTTATCGTTCTGGATCACTTTACCCCCAACAAGGACATCAAGGCGGCAGAGCAGTGCAAGGCCTGCCGTACCTTTGCTTATGATATGGAAGTGAAGAACTTCTTCGACGTTGGACAGATGGGCATTGAGCACGCCCTTCTGCCCGAAAAAGGGATTGTTGTTCCCGGTCAGGTTATCATCGGCGCGGATTCCCATACCTGTACCTACGGCGCATTGGGTGCGTTCTCCACGGGCATCGGCAGCACCGATATGGCAATCGGCATGGCAACCGGCGAAGCATGGTTCAAGGTGCCCAGTGCCATCAAATTCGTGCTGACAGGCAAGCCTGCAAAATGGGTCAGCGGCAAGGATATCATTCTGCACATCATTGGCATGATCGGTGTGGACGGCGCACTGTACCGCAGCATGGAATTTGTCGGTGACGGAATTCAGTATCTGACGATGGATGACCGCTTCTCCATGGCGAATATGGCGATTGAAGCCGGTGCGAAAAACGGCATCTTCCCCGTGGATGAAAAAACAATGGAATATGTAAAGAAACATTCCACAAAAGAGCCTGTGGTTTACGAGGCAGACCCCGATGCGGAATATGACGAGGTTTATACGATTGATTTAAGCAAATTGAGACCAACCGTTGCCTTCCCTCATCTGCCCGAAAACACAAAAACGATTGACGAAGCAGGTGAAATCGCAATCGACCAGGTTGTCATCGGCTCCTGCACCAACGGCAGACTGAACGATATGAAGATTGCGGCAGAAATTCTCAGAGGCAAACAGGTACACCCCAAGGTGCGCACCATCGTTATCCCTGCCACACAGCAGATTTATCTGGACTGCATCCGTCTTGGCTATGTAGAGGATATCGTAAAAGCAGGCGCAATTTTCAGCACCCCTACCTGTGGTCCCTGCCTTGGCGGGCACATGGGGATTCTGGCAGCAGGCGAACGCTGCGTATCCACAACGAACAGAAACTTTGTCGGCAGAATGGGTCATACAGAAAGTGAAGTGTATCTGGCAAGCCCCGCAGTTGCGGCAGCATCTGCCATCGCAGGCTATATTGCAGACCCCGAAAAGATTGCAGGAGGGATGGAATAATGGAAACAGCAAAAGGGAAAGTCTTTAAATACGGGGATAACGTCGATACAGACGTTATCATCCCCGCAAGATATCTGAACGTATCCAGCGGCGAGGAGCTGGCAAAATACTGCATGATTGATATTGATGCGGATTTCGTAAACAATGTAAAGGAAGGCGACATTATCGTAGCCACAAAGAATTTCGGCTGCGGCTCCTCTCGTGAGCATGCCCCTCTGGCAATCAAATGTGCAGGCATTTCCTGTGTCATTGCCTCCACCTTCGCCAGAATTTTCTACCGCAATGCCATCAATATCGGCTTGCCGATTCTGGAATGTGAGGAAGCCGCAAATGATATTGACGCAGGCGATACCGTATCTGTTGATTTCAACACAGGCGTGATTACAAACGAAACAAAGGGCAAAACCTATCAGGCTGAGCCGTTCCCTGCATTCATGCAGAGGATTATGGCTGCGGGCGGTCTGGTAACATATACAAAGGAAAAAATCGAAGGTTAAGGTGAAGAAAATGGGTTCTTATCATATTACAGTATTAAAGGGGGACGGCATCGGCCCCGATGTTGTGACTGAAGCCATGGGCGTATTGGAATGTGTCGGCAAAAAATACGGTCATGACTTTGTATTCAATGAAAAGCTGGCAGGCGGCTGTGCGTATGATGCGTATGGCGAGCCCCTGCCTGAGGAAACCTTAGAGGCCTGCAAAAACAGTGACGCGATTCTCTTGGGTGCGGTTGGCGGCCCGAAATGGGATCATCTGCCTGCTAATCTCCGCCCCGAAGCAGGCGCTTTGCTGAAGCTGCGCAGCAGTCTGGGGCTGTATGCAAACCTGCGCCCTGCCATCATCCATAAGGCTTTGAGCGACGCAAGCCCCATCAAGCCGGAAATCATCGGCGACAGTCTGGATATTCTGGTTGTCAGAGAGCTGACAGGCGGCATTTATTTCGGGGAGCGCGGCTATCGTGAAGGCAAGCACAGCGAAGAAGCGTATGATGTTGAAGCATATAGCGAATTTGAAATCAAGCGCATTGCCGTACAGGCCTTTGAAGCCGCTATGAAGCGCAATAAGCACGTTACCAGCATTGATAAGGCAAACGTTCTGGAAAGCAGTAAGCTGTGGCGCAGAACTGTGACAGAGGTTGCAAAGGATTATCCTGAGGTGGAATTGGACCACATGTATGTGGATAATGCCGCAATGCAGCTGGTGAGAAATCCCAAGCATTTCGATGTTATCGTAACCTCTAATATTTTCGGGGATATTATTTCCGACGAAGCAAGCCAGATTACCGGCTCTATCGGGATGCTGCCCTCCGCAAGTCTGGCGGATGGCGCATTCGGGATGTACGAACCCATCCATGGCTCCGCCCCCGATATCGCAGGCAAGGATATGGCAAACCCCATCGCAACCATTCTTTCCGCCGCTATGCTGCTGAAATTCTCCTTCGGTCTGGTTGCAGAATCGCAGGCGATTGAGGATGCTGTCACAAAGGTATTGGATGCAGGCTACAGAACCCCCGATATCTACAGCGAAGGCACCAAAAAAATCGGCACAAAGGAAATGGGCAAGCGCATCTGCGATGCCATGAACGCATAAAGCGAAAGCAACAAATACTGAAAAAGGAAAACCTTCTCCTATAAAAACAGGCTCGATTATGACAATCCATAACCGAGCCTGTTTTTTTGCGATTTTCTCTGCTTGACAGTCCCCTGCTCCCATGCTACGATTGCTTTAACACCTAAACCTGACTTTAGGTAAATATTAAATTTTATTTTCATGAAAGAAGGCGATTCTTATGTATACCATCGGTCAGGTATCCGAACTGTTCCAATTACCCGTTTCCACCCTGCGCTATTATGATAAGGAGGGGCTCTTCCCCGAAATCAAGCGCAGCGGCGGCATCCGCCATTTTGATACCAAGGAGCTGGAAGCCCTGCGGCTGGTGGAATGTCTGAAAAAAACCGGCATGGAAATCAAAAACATCAAGCAGTTTATGCAATGGTGTACCGAGGGCAGTGAAACCTATCCCAAGCGTCTGGAATTGATTCAGAAGCAGAAGCTGGAATGTGAAAAGGAAATCAAGCGCATGGAAAAAGCGCTCGCCATGCTGAAATTCAAATGCTGGTATTACGAAACGGCTCTTGCGGACGGCAATGAGGACAGAATCCATGAAATGCTGCCGGATCGCCTGCCGGAAGAAATTCAGGCATACTATGATGCCTCACATACAGACTGATTCTGACAGAAATTTCTAAAAATCGTTTGATTTTACATTGTGCTTTCTCCTGTAGCTATGGTATAATACCCACGGCTTGTCCGTGGGTTAGCCGCTTACAGCGTCTATCTGCTGTTTTCACAGCAAATTCTACGATTCGCAGAGCCTGCTCATATACACGGCTCTGTCCGTGGATTAGTCGCTTACAGTGCTTATCTGCCACGACAATCTACTTTGTTATCATCCCATTATCATAACAGGAGGAAGTTTTTTATGAACGAAAACAACGGAATCATCCGCAACGCCTCGGTCTTAGGCGTTCCGAAAATGTTACTTTTAGGCCTACAGCACATGTTTGCCATGTTCGGCGCAACAATTCTCGTGCCCATTCTGGTAAACAGCTATTTTGGCGAGGACGTTCTGCATGTACAGGTTACGCTTATCTGCGCCGGTGTCGGCACACTGCTGTTTCATTTCTGCTCTAAGGGCAAGGTTCCTGCCTTCCTCGGCTCGTCCTTTGCATTCCTTGGCGGCTTTGCTACCATCTCTAAGCTGAACACAGGTGCTTTTGCCAATATTTCCAATGCCGAAAAGCTTTCCTATGCCTGCGGCGGAATTCTGGTGGCAGGACTTCTGTATCTGGTGCTTGCTCTCATCATTCGCCTAATCGGTGTAAAAAAGGTTATGCGTTTTCTTCCCCCTGTTGTAACAGGCCCGATTATCATTTGTATCGGTCTGAGTCTGGCAGGCTCCGCTGTCAGCAATGCCTCCACAAACTGGCTGCTTGCCTTTATTGCGCTTGCAACCATCGTTGTTTTCAATATCTGGGGCAAGGGCATGTTTAAGATTATCCCTATCCTGATGGGCGTTGTCATTTCCTATATTGCGGCTCTGATTTTCAATGCAATGGGTATGACAAATGCAGACGGCTCTGCAATTCTGAATTTTACAAATATCACGGCTGCCCCCATGGTAGGCGTGCCCGAATTTTCTCTGTGCAAATTCAACATCTCCGCCATTCTGGTAATGGCACCCATCGCGCTTGCATCCATGATGGAGCATATCGGTGACATGTCCGCCATTTCCGCAACGGTCGGTGAAAATCTGATTGAAGACCCCGGTCTGCACCGTACCCTGATTGGGGACGGGCTTGCAACCTCCCTGTCCGCACTGGTGGGCGGCCCAGCCAATACCACCTATGGCGAAAATACAGGCGTTCTGGAGCTGAGTAAGGTGCATGACCCCAAGGTCATCCGCATTGCTGCGGTTTATGCCATCATCCTGAGCTTTATCCCCAAAATGGCAGAGGTGATTGGTTCTATGCCCTCTGCGATTATCGGCGGTGTCAGCTTCATGCTGTATGGTATGATTTCCGCAATCGGCGTGCGTAACGTAGTAGAAAACCGCGTGGATTTCACAAAATCCCGCAACCTGATTATCGCAGGTGTGATTTTTGTCTGCGGTCTGGGCTTCTCCGATGGACTGACCTTCAATGTTGCCAACACAGATATCACTCTGACCTCCCTCGCCATTGCGGCAATCGCAGGCATTGTTCTGAATGCTATCCTGCCGGGGAATGATTATCACTTCGGCAAAAACGCAGGCGGCGATGCAAACCGCGGCATTGATATGATTCCTAACTTTAACGAGGATACCCGCTACGGCGATAACGAAGATTAACGAAAGCATGAAAAAAGAGACTCCTTTCAGAGTCTCTTTTTGATTGCTTATTCGCCTTCAAAGAAGTGCTTTTTGTAATATCGCGAGGACATGGCAAGCTGCGCCTCAAAGGTATCATAGCCCATTTCCTCGACCAATGTTTTCTTTCCGGAGAACAGATTCGTACCTAAGCCTCTCGTTCATTCGGCATTCTCCTCGTTATTTCGGCTCTCTGCCTTCCTCAAACATGCGCATCATTTCTCTTGTAAGGCTGATGCCGTCATCGTGTGCAGGGAGGTTATTTCTCGGAAAAAATTCAGCCATCGCCAGCTCCTCTCGGTCTAGCGTGATATCCTCACCCTCTCCGTCCAGATCGCAGAAATACCCCAAAAGCAAGCCGCCCGTTACACCCCAGGGCTGTGTTTTATAATAACGAATATTTTTTACCTTCAGACCGACTTCCTCCATAACCTCCCTCTGCACGGTTTTTTCCACCGTCTCGCCAATCTCCGTAAAGCCTGCAATCATGCCGTATCGAGTATAGCTGCGGTTGGCATATTTGCTCAGAAGCAATCTATCCCCATGCGTCACGCCGACAATGACAGAGGGCGCAATTTTAGGAAAAATCATGTTATTACATTCCGGACAGCGCATCATGCGTTCCTTCTCGTCATGCTTTGTTTTCGCACCGCAGCGTCCGCAGAAACGATTGCTGCGATACCAGTCAAATAAATGCCACGCCGTCATCATGGCATAGCAGATATTTTTGGATTTTACCTGCCGCAGTGTCATGGCAGGCTCATAGCAGAAGGACGTATCCGCAGGCGCACCTGCTTCGCCCATCCAAATGAAGTAATCCTCCTCCTGCATGCGGAACACATACTGTACCTCGTTTTCATACCAATGCGTCCAGCCTTTTTCCTTCGCCCATGCCATTACCTCCGCATAGGTCGGCAAAACCAATGTATCATCTTCCTTACGTTTCACCAATAGCCGGCTGCCCTGTGCGCAGACCACCTTCGCCGTGGCAACAGGTGCCGTATGGCGAAACTCGTTTTCTAATCTTCCGTATTCTAAATCCTGCAGCATTTCTATTTCCTTCCCTTAAATCCTGTTTGCTTATTTCTTTGTCTTTGTCCGCTGAATGGTGTAATCCTTGAATTTTTCCACCGCCGGCGGCAGATACCGATTCAGCACATACGCCATATAAACCATTCTGCGGGAATATGGCGTATCCAACTCCAGCTTGGTGACGTTATAGTTACGCAGTGCTTGGCTATCCGTTACAATGGCAATCCCCTGATTCTTCTCAACCAGACCTGCCATAGAATTGACATCTTCAAACTGACAAAGAATATTCGGCATAATCTGCGCCTTTGTAAACATATCATCAATGATACGGCGCATGCCGCTTTCCTTCGTATAGCTGATGAGAGGATACGGGCAAATATCCTGAATCGTTACCTTCTTTCTATCCTCCAAGGGATGCCCCTCTGGCAAAATAACCACAAGGCTCTGCTCGAAAACAGGAATAAATTCCACATCGCTCTCCGCCTCCACCATGGAGCAGAAAACCAGATCATATTTTTCTCGTTTCAGATTATACAGCAGCGTTTTCGTGTTGCCCTCATAGCAGGAAAAAGAGATATTCTTATTCTGTGGATCATCCAAAAAGCCCGCAATCAGTCCGGGGACAAAGTTCGTCCCGACCGATGTCATATACGCCAGTCCAACGTGTCCGCCCCCCTCGGAAACCAGACGTTCAATCTGATTTTTCCCCAACTCCAGCTGTGTCAGGGCGTTTTCCACATAGAACATATAAATCCGCCCATATTTTGTCAGAACAACATTTCTGCCCTGCTTTTCAAACAAATTTGCCCCCAGTTCCTTTTCCATGGAAGAAATGGAGTGGCTGAGCGTCGGCTGAGAAATATTCAGCTTTTCCGCCGCCTTAGTGTAATGCTCCAATTCTGCCAGCGTTTTAAAATAATACAACTGGTTTAAATTCATTGCCTTCCCTCCTATTCTCATGCAAAAAAGCGCATAAGAAAGCAGCAAATCAGGAATCCTTATCGCTGCTATTAAAATCCTAATGTATTTTTAATGAGTATAGCAAAATAAATAGAAAAAATCTATAGATTTAATAAACAAAAAAACAGCCGGATTTCGTGACAAATGACGACAAAAAGCGACTTTTTCTCCAGAAGCCGCTTTTTGTCCTATCTCATTATTTTAAAAATTTATCTATAAAATCCTGCTCACTGAGAATGGGAATCCCCAGCTCTGCCGCCTTTTTATTCTTCGAGGATGCAGAATGAATATCATTATTGATGAGGAAATTCGTCTTTTTGGTGACACTTCCCGTCACCTTGCCGCCACCCTTTTCAATGAGTGCCTGCAATTCCTTTCTGTTGGCGAATTGCTCCAAATCCCCCGTCACAACAAAGGTCAGCCCTGCCAGAGGGCTTTCGCCAGTCTCTGCCTGCTCTGCCACTTGGAAGGAAAGATACTGCAAAACATCCGCAAGCAGTGCCAGATGCGCTTCCTGTCTGAAATAATAGGCAATGCTGTGTGCGATGATTTCGCCGAAGCCCTCCACCTGCACAAGCTCCTCCTCCGTTGCCGCCTTGATTCTCTCCAAATCATAATCAAATTCCTTGCAGAGCAGCTTTGCATTTCGCAGCCCTACATGATTGATGCCCAGCGCATAGATGAAGTTCGGCAGCTCGGCGGTTTTCGCCTTTTCCACAGATGCAATCAGATTCTGATAGGATTTCTCCCCAAAGCCCTCCATGGCTGTGATTTCCGCCTGTTGCTTTTCCAAGCGGAACAAATCAGGATAATTTTCCACAAAGCCCTTTTCCAGAAACTTCTTCAGTGTTTCCTCCGAAAGCCCTTCGATATTCATGGCATCTCTGGAAACAAAATGGCTAAGTGCCTGTATCCGCTGCGCGGAACAATTCGGGTTAGTGCAGTAAAGCGCTTCGCCGTCGCGCAGCTTACGGATTTCCGTTTCCTCGCCGCAGACAAAGCAATGCTTGGGAATTTCCGCCGTGGAAACCGTTCCCGTCAGATTTTCCGCAATCTGAGGGATAATCATATTCGCCTTATAGACCTTAATCGTATCCCCGATGCTCAGCTTCAATTCCTTCAAAATGCTGACATTATGCAGGCTTGCGCGGCTCACCGTTGAGCCCTCCAGCTCCACGGGATCAAACACCGCAACAGGGTTCATCAGCCCCGTACGAGAGGTGTTCCATTCAATCCGTCGCAGAGTGGTTTCCGCCATTTCGTCCGCCCATTTGAAGGCAATGGAATCCTTGGGGAATTTCGCCGTTCTGCCAAGGCTTTGGCTATAGGCAATGCTGTCAAAGGTCAGCACCAGTCCATCGGAGGCAATGTCGTTCTGCTCGATTTTATCGCGGAATTCCTCCACCGCAGCGGCAACCGTTTCCGCCGTCACCATGCAGTGCTCCACCACATCAAAGCCCATTTCGGCAAGCCAAGCCATATTTTCCGCCTTGCTGTCCGAAAGGGTTCTGCCTGCGGCACGCACCAGGGTAAAGGCAATGAATTTCACATTTCGCTTTGCGGCAATCTCGCTGTTTAACTGCCGCACCGTGCCGCTGCAAAGGTTACGGGGATTTTTATACTGCTCCTCCTCGCCCAGCTCCTCATTGATGCGGTAAAATTCACTGTAAGGAATGACCCCCTCGCCGCGCAGCACCAGCTCCCCCTGAAAGGGAATGGAAAGCGGCACATTGCGGAACACACGGGCGTTATGCGTCACATCCTCGCCAATTTCGCCGTTTCCGCGCGTGACTGCCTGCTCCAGCTTCCCATGATTATATTTCAGCACAATCGTCAGTCCATCCAGCTTCCATGATAAAATCCCTGCTTTATCCCCCAGAAAGCTGACAAGCTTCGCCGTTTCCTTCGTTTTATCCAAGGAAAGAATCGGGCTTTCGTGCGCCACCTTCACCAGATTACTCAACACCGTATAGCCAACCTTCTGCGTGGGGCTGTTCGCAAGAATCGTGCCTGTTTTCTTTTCCAGTGCAGCCAATTCGTCATACAGCGCATCATATTCCTGATTGGAAAGAATTTCTCTGTCCTCCTGATAATATGCCTTCGCCGCCCGGTTCAACTGCTCCACCAGTTGCTTTATTCTCTCTGTCATATCGCATCCCTCACCGTCTCTGCTTATTCGCTTACCTTAATCAGCTTCGACAAGCGCGCCATGAATTTCTTCGTCCCCTTTGCGCCAAAGGAAACGGTAACCTCGAAATCTGCGCCGCCGTTATTGATGGAAACCACTGTGCCAATGCCGTATTTCGGCGCACGCACCTTATCCCCCACGCCGTAGCTCAGCTTGAAATCCTTGGGCGCAGGCATTTCCTTTTTCATGCCGACCCCGCCGAATTTTGCTGTCGGGGGCAGCACATTCTTTCTGCCGAGGGCAGGCTTATTCTGCGTCATGGCATCATATTTTTTCGCCATATCGGAAATCTGTCTGGTCGGCATATCTACCAAATCCGCAGGAATTTCCTTCAGGAAGCGAGAAGGCGGATTATACTGCGTAATCCCATGCTGCATGCGGCTTTTTGCGTGCGTCAGGTAAAGCTCCTCCTTCGCACGGGTAATGCCCACATAGCAAAGTCTGCGTTCCTCCTCAATTTCCTTTTCACCGCCATACATTACCGCACGGAAGCCGGGGAAAATTCCCTCCTCCATACCGATGATGAAAACATAGGGGAATTCCAGACCCTTCGCGCTGTGCAGTGTCATGAGGGCAACGGTTTCCTCTCCCTCCTCATAGCTGTCAATATCCGCAACGAGGGCAACCTCCTCCAGAAAGCCTTCCAGCTTGCCTTCGGGGTTAGCTTTATCATATTCCGCCGCTTTATTCACAAATTCATCAATATTCTGGATACGGTTCAGCGCGTCATCCGTCCCCTCTGCCATCAGAAGCTGCAAATAGCCCGTCCGCTTCACAATGGCATCAATCAGCTCGGAAACGGAAAGTCCATCCGCATCTTCGCGCAGCTGTTCAAACAGACCATAGAAATCCTTGAATTTTGCCACTCTTGTTTTCAGCGTAGTGATTTCATCCAGACGGCTCAGTGCGCCGTAAAGAGAAAGCCCGTTTTCCTCCGCAAAAGCAGCCAGCTTATCCAGAGAGGTTTCGCCAATGCCGCGCTTGGGTACGTTGATGATTCTTCTGAGAGCGATCGTATCCGCAGGGTTCGCAAGCACCTTTAAATAAGAAAGAATATCTCGGATTTCCTTTCGTTCATAGAAGCGCACGCCGCCGAACAGGCGATAGGGAATCCCGCGCTTCACCATCTGATCCTCCACCGCACGGCTCTGTGCATTGGTGCGATACAAAACAGCCATCTGGTTTCTGGTCTTGCCCTGCTTTTCCAGCTCCAGAATTTTTTCTGCCACAAAGCGACACTCATCATATTCGTTATCCGCCTTATAGATATGCAGGATACTGCCGCTGTCATTTTCTGTCCAAAGCGTCTTATCCTTTCTGGTCTGGTTATGATGGATGACAGCATTCGCCGCCTCCAGAATTTTCTTCGTGGAACGGTAATTCTGCTCCAGCTTAATTACGGTTGTATCGGGAAAATCCTTTTCAAAATCCAGAATATTGCGGATATTTGCCCCACGCCAGCCGTAGATGCTTTGGTCATCATCCCCGACCACACAGAGATTTTTATATTTTGCCGCAAGCATTGCCACCAGCTCATACTGGCTTGTATTCGTATCCTGATATTCATCCACCATGATATAGCGGAATCTTTCCTGATATTTTTCCAGAACATCGGGAAATTGACGGAACAGCAGAACGGTTTTATAAATCAGATCGTCAAAATCCAGCGCGTTGTTTTCCTTGAGCATTTTCTGATAGGTCTGATATACCTTTGCGATACGCACTGCCTTCAAATCATTTTTGTCCACATGCTGTGCGTAGTCCTCCCAGCTTGTCATCTCCTCTTTCAGATGGCTGATAATGCTCATTGCCCCCTTAACGGAAAAGGTCTTATCCGTTGTGCTCATATTCAGCCGCTTGAAGGCTTCGCGCATGATTTTTTCCTGATCGTCGCTGTCATAGATAGAAAACTGATTTTCATAATCCAGATGCTGAATTTCTCTGCGCAGAATCCGCACACAGGTGGAATGGAAGGTGCTGATCCACATATCTCTTGCTGTATCCCCCACAAGCTTTTCCACACGCTCGCGCATTTCCTTCGCCGCCTTATTCGTAAAGGTAATCGCAAGAATATTCCAAGGCTTTACACCCGTTTCCAGCAGATGTGCAATCCGCACCGTCAAGGCACCGGTCTTGCCGCTGCCTGCCCCCGCCAGAATCAGCACAGGTCCTTCTGTCTGCAAAACTGCTTTTTTCTGCATATCGTTCAGTTTATCAAATCCAATCATGTCATTCTCTCCCATTTCTTTTCTGTTTCCGCTTTTTCCGCAGGATGCCAACATAAGAAAGGCTGATTTGGCAAAATCATCTTGTCAAACCAGCCCTATAATCTCTCTCAAATAAATCGATTCAAAAAGATTATTCGCTATCTTCTTTTTCTTTTTTTGCCTTCACACGGTCAATCGCCAGCTTATAGCCATCCGTGCCGTAATGCAGGCAACGATTGACACGGCTGATGGTTGCTGTGGAAGCGCCTGTTTTTTCCGCAATTTCCACATAGGTCCGCTTGGCATCCAGCATTGCCGCCACTTCCATTCTCTGCGCGATTGCCTGAATTTCGTTGATGGTACAAAGGTCTTCAAAGAGCTGATAGCACTCTTCCACGGTTTCCATGCTGAGAATGCACTCAAACAATTTATCGGTCAATTCATTTTTGATCTTTTTATTCATTCGGAACGCCACCTTCTCCTGTTATTTTTCATATTTCTATTAAAAATATTGTAACACTTTCAAGCATTAAAGTAAAGAGATTTTCCACGTTCTTTTCCGCATACATTTTTTATTTTCTGCCATGTCTGAGTCCTGCAAGAAATTTTTCCGGCGTATTATTGAGAATCAGCTCCTCCGGAAATTGCAGCTCCTTCAGCAAATCCTCCGCATAGGAAAAATCCCCCACATTCCGGTAAAAATGCGCATCGCTGCCCAGAACCACAGGCTGACCCTCCTCCATGCTCATCAGAAGGATTTTCTTAATATTCTCCCTGCTGCCCTCCCGAAAGCCGCCCGGTGTTAAAGAAGCGTTGTTGATTTCCAGCAGCGTGCCTGTTTCTTTCGCCATGCGGAACAGCTCCCGATAATCCAAGGGGTAACGAGGGTCTCCGGGGTGTCCGATGATGTCCACATAGGGATTTTCCATCACCTTTAAAAACGCCTGTGTATTCTCCTTTTTCGTGCCGGGCTTAATGCAGGGCATGTGCAGGCTTGCAATCGCAAGATCCAATCTCTGCAAAACCGCTTCATCCATATCTATCGTGCCGTCAAAATCCAGAATATTCAGTTCAATCCCCTTCAAAAGCCGCACTCCATGCAGCATTTTGGGCAAAACGTGCAGATTTGCAAAATAGGCATGACAGGTGGTATCCTTCATAGCAGGCGCATGGTCTGTCAAAGCGACCAGCTGCAAGCCCTGCTCTGCCGCCCATCTCAAGTTTTCATCCACTGTGCTGTAGGCATGCCCGCTTGCAACGGCGTGGGTATGAATATCCATCAATCGTTTCATTTCGATTCCTCACACTTCTAAGTGAAATTTATATGATTCATTAAATTTCATTATAGCATTGTTTCCACAAGAAAACAATCCTTCTTTCCTGCATGCGGTCACGCTTTCCTTCGTCTTTCATACTATGTTAAAAGAAACCACAACTTTAAAGGAGGCTGTCTTATGGGCGCTTTTGAATTTGATTCCAAGGCTGATTTAAGTGCAAGAAGCTGCAATTTCTGCGGAAACGGCAGCAACGAAAGCAACGGGCGGAACGAGGAAACCTGTATCATTGTGCAGAAGATTTTCGACCAGTGCCGCATCCAGAAATGCTTGGGCAGCAGTATTCTGGGCCCCGCCCGTGCCGCAAGGAGCGAAACCCCCAGCTGCAACGATATGCTCTGCGAGGGTGATATCATCATTCCTCCCTGCAACGCCGCCGATGTAACCATCCGCGATTTAGACCTGACCCGCATTGAAATTCTGCGGAAACGGCCAAATCCGCTGCAAAAGGGCTGCTGGGATATCGAGCTGAAATATGTATTCAATTATACACTGGAGTTTCGCCGCGCCGACGGCTGTTTTATCGGGACGATTGATGCCACCAACAGCCATCATTTGCGCGTAACGCTCTTCGGCTCTACTGAAGCAGATGTGACCACCGTAACCGATCAGTTCGAGAATGCCGCATCCAAGGGCGGACCGTTCATCATTGCGGAGGGGAAAGCAGTTGCGCTGAATGCAGAGCTGCGTTTCCCCGGCTGTAACACCTGCAATCCCTGCCATTCCTGCAATCCCTGCCATTCCTGCGGCTGCGACTGCGATTCCTCCCAAAGCAGCGGCGATGCTGCTCTCGGCGCACCCATTGCAGTTAATGTAACCATCGGGCTGTTTACGATTGTAAAGCTGTTCCGTACAGTCAATATCATGGTAAATTCTTTGGGCAGATGTGTCCCCGAACGCTGTACTACAAATGCCGCAAACAGTGACCCCTGCAACGGCTTTGAGGATATCCGTTTCCCCTTAGACCTCTTTTCTCCCACCGCAAAGCCCCGTTCCTGCTGCGGCTTCGGCACAGTTTTCGGTGATGACTGCGATACACGCAGAAGCAGAGAGGACTGTGACGCATAAAAAGCATCCATTCCACACATTTTTGTCCCTGCCATGGCAGGGACTTTTTTTGCGGCTAACCCGCGCATCAGCTTTCCCCTCCTGTAATGTGCCTCCTTCGGCTTTTTTCCGCCCCTCGTCTGTCATGCAATTCCCATGGCAGGCATCCTTTTTGCATAGAAAAAGGCGTGTATCAAACACGCCAAATTTCATCCTATTATTTTGTTGCTTTTGCACCTTCTCCTTCCAGTGCACAGTCGAAGGAAACAACAGGAGGATTTTCCCCTCTTTCCTTCGCAGGCAGGAATCTCTTCCAGAAATCATCAAAGAGTGCAAAAATAACCTTGTGCTTTGCATAAATAAAGAAGATGGTAAGTGCTACATAGCAGGCAGAAAGAATATCTGTCAGTGCCCAGAGCACATCCGCCTCAATGTTATAGAAAATCACACAGGGCAGCATATAGTAAATAATATAAATCGGTATCGCTTTTTTATTTCTTTCGGTATCGCCAAAGGCATAGTTTACAGATTTTTCACAGGTATAGTACATCCCGATGATGGTTGTCCATGCGAAAACAGCGATTGCAATCGCGGTCAGCTTCGCGCCGACATGCCCATACGCCATGCCGAAGGCAATCGTTGTCAGCGCGCCGGATGTCGCATCACTCTGGAAATAAGAGCCTGTGATAATGATGGTAAACGCCGTAATGGAGCAGATGATGAGCGTATCCAGTGTAATTTCACCCCAGCCCCATACAGACTGGCGCACAGGATGGTCTGTGATTGCCGGTGCATGCGCAATGATACCGTAACCGGTACCTGCATCATTGGAATAAATCCCACGCGCCACGCCGTATTTCACCGCATCTCTTACCGTTGCGCCGGCAAAGCCGCCCACAGCAGCCGTAGGAGAAAATGCAGATTCAAACACAAGCGCAACCGCCGCAGGAACCTGCTTGATATTCAGAATGATTACGCCAAGCCCCATCAGAATATAAAGCACCGCCATAATAGGAACCGCCTTGCTCATAACCTCAGAAATTCTTTTCAGACCGCCGAAAATCGTAACAATACAGGTAACACCGATGATTGTCACGCTGATGAGGGGTGTCACGCCGAAGGCCTGCTGCATGGAGCTGGTTACTGCCTCTGTCTGTACGCAACAGGTCCAGGGGCCAAGCACGAAGGCAAAAACCGCAAGCACAATGGCACCCCTTTTCCAGCCAAACGCGTTTTTCATGACGAAGGAACGGTCGCAGACATATTCATCCATAGAGTTTTTGTAATGCTCTCTGTAGCGCTGGCCAAGGATGATTTCGCATGCCTTTGTAGACATCCCGAAAAATGCGGAAACCCACATCCAGACAAGTGCGCCCGGGCCGCCGCTTACGATTGCCGTTGCAACGCCGCTGATATTCCCCGTGCCGACCGTATTCGCAAGCCCCGTACAAGCCGCGCGGAAGCTGGATACCGTACCCACGCCCTCGCCTGCGGCGGTCATATTGCCGAAGGTATTTTTTATGTTAAATTTCAGCTTTCGCTGATAGCTGAAGCCAAACCGAAGGGACAGGAAAATGCCCGTACCCAGAACGATGACAACCATGGGTGTTCCCCAGAGCATGTCATCCACCATATAAAGAAAATCTACAATTGACTGCATATTTATAATTCCTTTCTGTTATCTTTCGTTTTTATCTTTTGTTGATACTGCCTGCGCGCGAAACGCATCCCGCGCCTTCACAACCTGTTCGATGTGGGTGCAGGTTGTGGTACAGCAGCCGCCGACCGCATCTGCGCCTGCTTCAAAATAGGAAAGTGCATTTTCCTCAAAGCTCGCACCACCGCCGACCTTTTCCCATGTTTTTGTGGTGGGATCATAAATGTCGCCGCTGTTGGGATATACGCCGACAGGCAAATTCGTTTCCTGCTTGATATCCCGAACCAGGCTTACGATATGCTCCGGCTTGGAGCAGTTCACGCCAACCATTTTCAGTCCGGGATGGTTCTCGGAAAGCACCCTTGCACATTCCGCAATGGTGTTGCCCTCATGAATATGATGCCCGTCCTTGCAGGAAAAGCTAATCCAGTAATCCGCTCCCATCTCCTCTGCAATTTCCGCTTCAATCAGAGCCTCCTGCAGAGAGGGCTGTGTTTCAATCAAGAGAATATCTGCGCCTGCGTTCCAGAGAATCTCCATTCTTTCCTTATGAAATGTACGCAGGGCTTCATCGGATACGCCGTAATTCCCGCGGTATTCCGAACCATCCGCAAGATATGCGCCGTAAGGTCCGATGCCTGCCAGACAAAGAGGATACACGCGCCCCTGCGCCTTGCCCTCCGCATTCCACCATTCCTCTCTTGCTTCTAAAAACAGCTTTACGCTGTTCGCAACAATTTCTGCCGCTTCGTCATGGGTAAAGCCGTTTTCCATCAAGCCGGGAATCGTTGCCTGATAGCTGCAGGTAATTCCACAATCCGCGCCCGCCTTGAAATAGTCCGTATGTACCTTTTTGACCAGCTCAGGTGTATCCACCAATGCGCGTGCCGTCCAAAGGTTACAGTTTAAATTTGCGCCCATTTGCTCCAGCGCCGTGGACATCGATCCGTCAATAATCATCTGTCCGTTTTTTTCCAATAATTCCTTAATTTTGTCTGCCATGTTTTTCCCCCTTTTTTCTTTTGTATTGTTCTTATTTTAAAGCATTTCAAAAGTTTTCTTGCCATTATATCACAGATAATTCGATTTTCCTACCTTTATTTCTCCGCTATTCTGCTATTTTTCAGTCAAAATGCTGTTCTTTTGCATGACATCCTTATAAAAATCAAGAAATGCGTGAATGGCAGGGGAACGCCACTTATTTTTATGAATCAGAAGCTGTGTCCAGACTGTCTCCATGGAGTCCTCCACCGGCAATCGTGTCACCTGCCCTGTCCGCACATAGTCCTCCGTAACGAAATCCGGCAGAAAGGAGAGCAGATTGCTTTTTTTCACCAACTCGCAAATCTGAATTGGGTTCCCGATTTCCAGAATCGGACGAATTTCCATGGATTTGGACGCAAGTGCTTCATCCAGAATGGCACGATAGCTCATTTTTCGCTCCGTCAGCACAAATTCATTTCCGCATAATTCCTGCAACGTCAGCCGCCGCTTCGCAAGGGGATGATCTGTCGCCGCAATGAAATGCGCCTGCTCCTCCTGCTCCGCGCAGATGATAAAATCGGAATCATAAATATGCCTGTCCAATGTAAATACAATATCCGCCTCATTTTTCCGCAGCATATCAAACATCTGCTCCGTGCCGCCCTCCTTGATTTCCGCCCGTATCCCCGGATATTTACGGCGAAACTGCAAAAACTCCTCTTTAAAATAGCGATTGCAGATGGAGCTTGACATCGCAAGGCGAATCTCCCCCTCAATCCGTTCCCCGAATTTCAGGGATGCCAGCATTTTTTCCTGCGCATTGAGAATATTTCGCGCCTGTTGTAAGACCAGAATCCCCTCCTCTGTCAGGCTGACTCTGTGATAATAGCGGTCAAACAGCCGCACCTGCAATTCTGCCTCCAGCTGCTTAATCTGCGAGGAAACCGTAGACTGCGTATAGCCCAATTCCTTCGCTGCCGCAGAAAAGCCCGCATGCTCGCAAACGGCAATGAATGTTTTCAAGCTGTTGGTATTCATTGTAACACCCCTTTTTATACAAACGATTTTTTCGTTAGTATACAGCAAAACAATCAATTTTACAAATATTATGTTTTTTTATATAATATTCTTTATGGATGTATTATCAATTTTTCATGAAAACAAGAACAAAAAATGTCCTGTTCTTTGCAAAGCAGACAGGATCGTGTAAAGGAAAGGGGTATTCTCTCGTGAAACGTGAACAACTCGGAAGCCGTTTGGGCTTCATCATGCTTTCCGCAGGCTGTGCCATTGGCTGCGGGAATGTCTGGAAATTTCCATGGATGTGTGGACAAAATGGCGGCGGCAGCTTCATGCTGGTCTATATTCTCTGTCTAATTCTTCTGGGGATTCCCGCGCTTGTTCTGGAATTTTCCATCGGGAGAGCAGCGCAGGCAAGCCCTCTTTTCATGTATAAAAAGCTGGAAAAGCCCGGACAGAAATGGGGCATCTTCGGCTGGTTCTGTCTGGCAGGGAATATCGCGCTGATGGCATTTTACACCGTTGTCAGCGGTTGGATTATCTATTATTTCTTCCGATTCCTCACCGGGAACCATGCGAGCCTCGGCTTTGGTGCCATGATATCCTCACCATCGGTCAATGTGCTGTTCCTGCTGATTACATTGGTTGTTGCGTTCTTTATTCTTTCCTTCAATTTGCAGGGCGGTCTGGAACGTGTCACAAAATATATGATGTCTGCCCTTCTGGTGCTGATGCTCGCGCTGGCAGTACATAGCCTGCTTCTGGGCGGTGCCGGCAAAGGGATGAGCTTCTACCTCAAGCCCGATTTTTCCAAAATCAAAGGCTCCGTTGTGGTTGGTGCAATGAATCAGGCGTTCTTCACCCTGTCCACAGGTATGGGCGGCATGGCAATTTTCGGCAGCTATATCGGCAAGGAACGCTCCCTGATGGGCGAAGCAATTCATGTCATCATTCTGGATTCTCTGGTTGCCTTCCTCGCAGGCGTAATCATCTTCCCTGCCTGCTTCACCTATAACCTTGAAGTAACCGCAGGGCCCAGTCTGCTGTTTGATACCATGGCGGCTGTTTTCAATAACATGCCCGGCGGTCGTGTCTGGGGCTCCCTGTTCTTCCTGTTCATGGTATTCGCGGCATTGTCCACGGTACTCGGCGTATGCGAAAATATCCTCGCCATGATTCGTGAGCTGACAGGCTGGTCTCGCCCGAAGGGCAGTGTCATCTGCGGCATCGGCATCTTCCTGCTCGCGCTGACAACGGCACTGGGCTTCAGCATCGTTCATTTTCAACCCTTCGCAGAAGGTACAACCTGGCTGGATTTCTGGGACTTCTTTGTTTCCAATAATATTCTGCCGCTTGGCTCTCTGGTGCTTGCTCTCTTCTGCTGTAATAAGTTCGGCTGGGGCTGGGATAACTTCCTTGCAGAAGCAAATAGCGGTAAGGGCCTGAAGGTGCGTCCTTGGATGAAGCCGATTTTCCGCTTCGTCCTGCCGGGGCTGATTGCCTTCATCTATATCTACGGCATGGCTACCTTCAACTGGCGTTAAAGTACATAAAAAAGGTGTTGGATAAATCCAACACCTTTTTTATTCTAGATATAATAGAGACCGTAGTGTGCCATCCTTATAGAACGTCAGCATGTAAATATGCCCATCCTCCATCACAAGCGTCACATCCACAGAATTATGCGGTACGCCTTCCTCCGTATTATCAAAATACGCATCTCTGATTTCCCTGTCATCCCCCAGCTGCTCTGTAATCAGTGCCTTGGCAGAATCCAGTATTTCCTCACTCTCGATGATTTCCTTCATCTCCTGCGCAGAAATAAACTCCAACGGATGCGCTTCGCCGCCTCTGACAAAGTGGATGCGGTTCTTGTCCTCCGTAATCCAGACGGCATAATCCCAAGCCCCGTCATAAAGCTGCACAAACCAGCCATCCGGCTGAATACTGCTGTCCTGATTATAGGATGCGTCCCCCTCCAGAGCGTATTTATTCGCCCCGAAAATCTTCTCTATGCCGTTCTCCGCAATGGAAATCGCGCTTTCCTTGCTGTTGCATTTCGCAATCTGCTGAGAGAGACTCATGCGCCCTTTGCTGTCAGAAAGCGCCTTCGCCTCTCCCGCAGCACAGCCCGTTGTGATAGATAATAGAAGCATCACGCTCAGAATCATTTTTCTTTTCTTCATATCCCTGTCCCCTTTTTCTTTATCAAAATTTACCTCATGCAATTTCAATCATCGTTTTAATTGATAAAAATCTCTCTGATAGAAATCACCCTGCCATCTTCAAGCACCTGTATTTCAAAAGGTGTTTTCCCAAGCTCTCCATTTCCCGCATCAAATTTCTCCAGAAACTCAGATACCTCTTGTGTTGTATACATACGGGTTTCATTATCTTCCGAAATAAATAAAGCACCTGTATCATAAAAATCGTATCTTGTTTCGTCATTTAATGTGAATGTGAGTTTCTCATCCGAAGGATTATAGATATAGTATCCATTCGTCATATCTTCCTCTGTTAAGTTTAAAGAATCTATCCAATACTTATCTGCTAAATCAATAAACTTAATCTCATCAACAATCAGCTGATTATCCTTAACCGTCAGATAGCCTTCATATACATTGTATGCCCCGGTCATGTCCTGCTTCTGCGGTTCCTTTCCGCACCCCGTTGCACCAATCAGCAGTAAAACTCCAAGAAACAAACCAATCTGTTTTTTCATCTGCATTCCCTCCATTTCTATATAGCATTTCTCACCTGTCCACGCTTACGATTCCCCCAGTGACACCACCTTCCATGCCGCTTCTGCATCCTCCTTCACCATATAAGCATTCCAATGATAATCCCCCGAAGCCTCTTTATCCTGCTGATCCTCATAATAGAAGCTCACATTATAGTAACGCCAGTCATAATCCTGCGCATCATAATAAGGCGCATCCGCAGAAGGATTCTGATAAAATGACCGCGGCACCTCTGTCAGATTCAGAAATAGCACCTTGCCGTCCATTTCCTCTTTGATATAGTCTTCCAGCACCGCCTTCACCTCTGCATCCTCATCCTTTACCGCAGCACTATTCCCCCACAGCCCCAGACTCGCAACCGTCAGAATCAGAAAAACGAAATTGCAGATTTGCACCTTTCCGATTCCCTTTTTGCAGAAAAAGCTGCCATAGAAAAACAAAACCACACAGCAAAGCAGCAAAACCACCGCCATAAGCAGCAATGTCCGGCTCCGATAAATGCCGTAGTCACGTGCATAGCCGTCCTGATAAAATAATACGCAAAACCATACAACCAGAAGCACCGTCAGCACACCTAAAATAACCTTGATGATTCGATTCCTGTTCATGTGATTCCACCTCCGTCATCGTTTCTCATTTCTCGTCATTCTGCGCATCGTAATGCAATCCCAGATGTTCGATTTCCTCCACAGACATAAATATCATTTCCGGTTCATCCTCTATATAAAGCGTGTATACGCCATCTTCTCCATGCTTTATGATATAATCTGTTGTATAGATATAATCAAGATTCAGCCCCGGCGGTCTATATTCCGGCTGCAGCACGATACTATAAGAAAGGAAAAGCAGTGCAAAAATCATAAAATAAATACATTTTTCAATTTTTCTGTCCCTTTCAAACTGCATCATCACCGCAAACCGCTGTTTCAGATTCGCCTGTCGGAAAAACTGACTTCCGAACGGGTAGCTACGGCAGACGGCGCGCTCCCGTTTCATTTCCTGCAGCAGACACCCCAGATAATCGACCTTCTCCTGTTTGTTCAGCTTTCTGCTCACGCAGGAGTCGCAGTATACCTCAAGCAGCTGCGCGCAGGCATCTCTGAACAGATACACCAACGGATTCCACCAGAAAATGCACTCCAATACCATAACAATCAGCTTCATCCAGTTTGTCTTATTTGCGAAATGCTCCAGTTCGTGCAGGAAAATGTACCGCAGCTCACCCTCGGTATATGCCGCCTTCGGCAGGAAGATAATCTGCCTGAAATAGCCGAATTCCAGTATCGTTCGGATATTTTTATCCACAATCACCGTTGTTTCAAATGCATACCCGTTCTCCCGCTTGACCTCCTCCAGAATTTTCAGATAGCTTTCGTCGCAGATGCTCGGCAGATGTCCAAACCTGCGAACCAGCTGTCTGTAAAAACGAATCCTGCTCCACGCAATGCAGACCGTCCCCGTCATCCAGACCGCAAGCAGCAGCCACCGCACCTGCACCACAAAGCCGCCAATCGTAAACAGCTTTTTTCCCAGAAACGCGATAATCGCAGGATAAATCTGAAAGGAACTGATTTCTATTGTGCTTTCCACCTCTATCGGGAATAGAAGCTTCACCAGCAACGCCGCCCCCAGCACCGCAAATACCCTTAACGGAATCCGCAGCAACACCCTGTTGCTTCTGGATAAGCCTATAAAAAACAGAAAAAACAGATTGCTGAGCAGAATTGCCGTAATAAATGAATATCTCGTAACGAAAATCATACGTCTCCCCTATTTATACACTCTTTTTGCTGTAATCGTCCAACCAGTTTTCCAGTTCGGAAATAATTTTCTCGTCCTTTTCCTCATCGCCGCCCATCAGTCCGGATAAAAAGGAGGAAACATTGAACTTGTTCGTCTCATTTTCAAAAACCTCCGAAACCTGATTCGTGATGTAATCGGAAAGGCTCACCTTCGCCTCATATAAACGGCTGTTCACCTTCGCCACCCTCTGCGAACCGCAGACCGCAATATACCCGTTCTCCAACAGCTTATTCAGCAGAGGATGAATGGAATTCGCCGCCCATGTGCCCTCTTTTCTGTGCTGTAGGATTTCCGATGCCGTCAGCGGTTTGTCCATGCTCCAGAAAATCGTCATAATTTCATATTCCTTTGGAGATAAATAATTCTTTTGTACCTTCACTTCGCTTCACCCCTTTTCGTCTTTTTCGACTATATTTTTTTCTACTGTGTTTTTTTACATTATATAATCTGCGTTTTTCCGTGTCAATCTGCAATCCTTCACAATTCTTTCTCGATTTCGACGCTTGTTTGACATCGTTTTTCGGTAATCTGATAAATTTTTTCGCTTCCTCTTATTTTGCATCACAATACATATTTATTATTTTAAAAATGTTCACATATCATGATATTTTGTCTACTTTCACTACTTCAAACTGTCCCCTCTCTGCAAATTTGACATTCCTCGAAAACAGCATATTCACCGGTACATCCGCCTCCTTCGCAACCGCGTTGCTGAAAAGCAGTATCCCCAGTGCCACGGCAAGCACCGTCGTTCTTCCTGCCCTGCTGTTCCTGCTATTTCTTTTCATAATTTTTATCATTCTGCTTTTATAGCTGTTGAGGCTTGCCCCCATAAACCCAACGCTACAGAATTCCTCCCCGTATCTACTCTGCTCCAGCTCCAGTATCTTAATCATCAGTTCGCAGTATTTCCGCCTTTGTCCCTTCGTAAAATTCTTTGTAACTTCCTCGTCACAGGCTGCCTCCGTCCATTCTGAAAGATTCTTCCGCAGCAGATAATACAACGGGTTAAACCAGTTCAAGCAATTCAAAAACGATACCAGCAGCTTACGCAGCAAATCCCGATGCACCACATGATACCATTCATGCGCAAGGATAAATCTGATTTCCTCTGCATCAAAGCCGGTAAGCATATAGGCAGGAATCGCGATATATTTCTTTCTTACGCCAATCGTGCATGGCGTAGCAATATTGCAGCACCCGACAAGGCGCACATCTGCAATACGCCTTTCCCCTTTTATCTCGCAGAATATGCCATGCCATATATCCTCCTGCACCGCAAACATGGATTTTCTGACTGCCCACAGCAGACGAATATAGCTCCACGCATAATAAAGGAAGAAAATAATTCCCCCAATCAGCCAGATTGTCGCAAAGTATTCCATGTGTATGCGTTCGCGCACACCGAATACAAAGCTGTCAAAGCCACTGTTCTCCGGATACACCAGTAAATGCATCTCACGAAACGCCTTCTCACTGCCATCCTTGATAGAAACCACAAAATACAGCGGTATCACAAACGAAAGCAATGCGATTGTGTTGATTGTCGCCATCGTCCTTGCGGAAGTCCATCGATATGCCAGCCTCTCAAAGGGCAGGAATATCGCACAGAATACAAACCCGCTGACGGACAGCAGTAAAGCTATCATAAATGCACGCTCAATCATCAAGTTCATCCAACCACGCCCTCAAATCCTTCATGTCATTTTTGCCGATTTTATCACTGCCCCGAAAAGCAACCAGAAAATTCTTCAGAGAGCCGCCGAATTTACTCTCCACAAACCCCTCCGCTTCTTTTTTTTCATACTGTTCTTTGCTTACCAAAGGGAAATAACAAAGCTTGTTTCCCTTCTTCGTTACCCCTAAAATCTCCTTCGCCGTCAGCCGTCTTAAAAAGGTTGCTACGGTCGGATAGGTCCATTCCTCGCCCTCCTTCTTCAGAATTTCTAGCACCTCCGGCACCGTTACCATCTCCTCCGCTTTCCAGATTTGATTCATAACCTTCATTTCCGCATTGGAAATACGCATTTTCTCGTCCATCGTTTCTTCCCCTTTCTGTTACGTTTTGTAATTTTATTTTATTACACACCGTAACACTTTGTCAACCTGAAAATTTCCCTGTTTTCTCCAAACAAAAAAGCGTCCATCCATCCGATGAACGCCAAAATCTGCTGTTGCTATTTTTCTTCTATTTTAATCCGAAACCCTTCCGTCATTTTCCGATAACATTCCTCACAAAGGTCAAAGGCATCCTGCCTGCCATCCTGCTCGGAAAAATATCCCCATGTTTTTTCCGCATGGAAATAGTCCGCCCCCCTCAAGGGGATTTCCCTGCCGCAGCCATTGCAAACAACCTTAGAAAGAACCCGTTCTTCTCTCATGCCTGTCTGATATTCTCTCATGCTCGTTTCCTCCCCATGCTCCTTCACTTCTGTTTATCTCCTATCACCTGTTACAGACCATAGAATAGCATCTTTTTGTCGAAAAAGCAAAGGGGAATCTCTGGCAATGTCGTTCTCAAAAAACATCTCTTTCGTTCTTCTGTCGAAAAACAGTTGTCTTTTTCCGTTCCCCTATGATACAATCACAATAAGAAAGACAGAGGTGTACTTGCTATGGAAAAAATGAAAACCGCGTTATCCCATTGCGAAATCTGCCCCAGAGGCTGCGGCATTAACCGCACCGCAGGCAAAGCAGGGTGGTGTCATGCCCCCCTCCTGCCGAAGGTTGCTCTTGTCAGCGGACATCTGTGGGAAGAACCGCCCATCAGCGGCACAAAAGGCTCCGGCACAATCTTTTTCAGCCATTGCAATCTAGGCTGTGTCTTCTGCCAGAATCATACCATCAGTCAGGAGGGCTTCGGGCAAGAAGTCAGCATCCTCCGTCTGGCGGAGATTTTTCTGGAACAGCAGGAAAGAGGCTTTCATAATATCAATCTGGTTTCCGCGGTGCAGTTTATTCCGCAGGTGGCAAAGGCTTTGGAATCGGCAAGAGCGCAGGGTCTGCGGATTCCTGTTGTCTATAATTCCAACGGCTACGAATCCCTGACAGGCTTACGCATGCTGGATGGCTTGGTGGATATCTATCTGCCCGATTTTAAATATTGGAACAATGACCTCGGCGTTTCCTATTCCCATGCGCCGCACTACAGAGAAACCGCCGCAGCTGCCATTTTGGAAATGCGCAGGCAGGTGCCGCAGGATGTTTTTGATGCAGAGGGTCTCCTGCAAAAGGGGCTGCTTCTGCGTCATCTGATATTGCCCGGGCAATATCGCGACAGCATGCGAATTCTCGACTGGGTGCGGGCATCCCTCGGCGAAGAAACTCTTGTTTCTCTCATGAGCCAGTATACGCCCCTGTATCGTGCAAAGGAAATCAAGGCACTTTCCCGCAAACTGACTACCTTTGAATATGAAAAGGTAATTGATTATTTTTTTGAAATCGGCTTAAAAAACGGTTTTATGCAAAAACGATCTTCGGCAACTGGGGAATATACCCCAACCTTTGATTTATCGGGCGTTGTCGCCGCCGAAAGCTTTATGAAAAGAGAGGAGAATCATCATGATTAAAAAAGAGAGAGTTGTTACCGTAGAAGGTCTGAGAGATGGCAAGGGCAGTGTAGAAATCCATCACATTCTGGAAGGCGAGGATCTGATGGGGCATGGCACCATGTTCGCCCGCGTCATCGTAAAGCCTCATAGCTCCATTGGCTGGCATCAGCATGTCGGCAATACAGAGCCCTATTACATCCTCAATGGTGTTGGTACCTTCGTGGATAACGACGGCACAAAAACAGAGGTACATCCCGGCGATGTCTGCTCCATCAAGGTTGGTCAATGGCATGCCATGGAAAACAATACCGATGAAGATATGGAAATGATTGCATTCGTTATGAACGAATAAAAATAAGGCGGACAGTTTGTCCGCCTTTTTCTGTCTTTATTTTAAAATTGTAAGCTGCTCCGCAAAAATCGTCAGATACCCAAGTGTACCGTTGCTTTTTCTGAGCAAGATATGGTATTCCTTGCCGCCCTCCACAGTATAAGCCTCCTCTTTCAGCCATTTTGCCCCCAGAAGATAGCCTTCCTGCTTCAGAATTTTATAATTTTTAAAAACAGCCTTTTTCACATTGCCCTTCAGCGTCAGCGTCAATGTCGTTTCCTTCATTTCCACCCCCGTCAGCTCGCAGCCTGCGAAGGTCTCACTGCTCTCCTTCGTGCTGTCTGCGGCATATTCTGCCTCCTTTGCGTCTGCAAGCTTTTTCTGCTCCTCGCACCATGCTTTCAGCTGATGGCGCACCTCTTTTGTCGCAATGTCCAGTGCCAGCACGCGCATATCCGCAACCGCAGCCTTAATTTCGATGGGCAGAATCCTCTCCATGCGCTTTACGGTTTCCTCATGATGCTTCATAAATGCAACCTCAGCCGCAATTTTGTCAAAGGCTTCTCCTTCTTCTTCCTTCATCTGTTTCACAAAGGCACGGCGGCGGCGTGTATACAAATCCTTATAGTATTCCTCGGAAAATTCCTCCGCATTCTTGGAAACTGCCATATTCAAACACCAATCGGCAGCCTGACACGCTTCGTACCATTCTTTTGTAAAATACTTCATGTTTCTTTTTCCCCCTCTTTTCTTCACAGGTTATATCATAACATCCCAAGAAAAGAAATGCCATTCATCATTCTTAACAAATTCAGACAGAAAAAGACAGACTATTTGTCTGTCTTTTCTAAAAATTATACGTTTCCAAGTGCATACACGCGAATAATGGAAGAAATTTCCTTTACCATTTCCATAGAGGAGAATTTTTTGATGGCATCCATAAATTTCTTTTCCGCCACCTCATGTGTTACCACAACGATTTCCGCATCGTTTTCAATCGTTTCCTTCTGCAAAAGAATCGCAATGCTCGCATCATTTTCCGCAAAAACACCTGCCATTGCCGCCAATGTACCTGCTCTGTCCTCCAGTCTCATGCGGATGTAATATCTGCTGGTTGTATCGCCAATCTGCTTGATTGGCAGGTTCTTGTAGCAGCTGCACCCAATGCGTCCGTTGCAGTGGAACAGCATGTTGCGCGCCACATCCATAATATCGCCCACAACAGCACTGCCGGTCGGCAAGGCTCCTGCACCGCGTCCGTAAAACATCGCATCATCCACCGCATCCCCATGTACAAATACGGCATTAAAGGAATCATTGACCGCTGCCAAGGGGTGGTTCTCAGGAATCATGGTCGGATGTACCTTTACCTCAATGCCCGTTTCCGTATTCTTCGCAATCCCCAGAAGCTTGATGCTGCAGCCCATTTCCTTTGCATAGCGCATATCCTTCGCTGTAATTTTCGTAATCCCTTCCGTAAAAACATCATCAAAGGTAACCGATGTATGGAACGCGATAGAGGCCATAATAGCAAGCTTTCTGCCGGCATCGTAGCCCTCAATATCCGCCGTAGGGTCTGCCTCGGCATAGCCTAAATCCGTTGCCAGCTGCAAAGCCTCGCCGAAGTCCATGCCATCCTCCTTCATCTTTGTCAGAATGAAGTTTGTTGTCCCGTTGATAATACCCATGATTTCTGTAATATTATTGCCTGCCAGGCACTGCTTCAGCGGGCGAATAATGGGAATTCCGCCTGCCACTGCCGCTTCAAACAGCAAATCGCAGTGGTGCTCTCCTGCCAGCTCCAGCAGCTCATGTCCGTGCATTGCCATCAGGTCCTTATTGGCTGTCACAACATGCTTGCCCTTTTCCAATGCCGCCTTAATGTATGTACGCGCAGGCTCAATACCGCCCATCACCTCAACCACAATGTCAATGCTGTCATCGCCGATAACATCCTCCCAGACATCCGTCAGCTTTTCGGCAGGTATCCTGTCCGCATATTTTGCCTTATTCCGCACCAGAACCTTCACAACCTCCAGTGCCGCCCCAATTTTAAAGGGCATTTCCTCTTTCTGTCTTTCAATAATTTCATATACGCCACCGCCAACAGTGCCCATGCCCAGTAAGGCGATTTTTCTAACTGCTTGCTCCATATTTTGTATCCTCCGTACACAATTTACCTTTAAAACCTTCGTCACTATTTTTTCGTGATAATAAAGATTTTAACAGGAAAATTTTGCTTGTCAATAGTTTTTGTCTTTTTTCTGCAAACATTTTTCCGTATCACAAAAACATTTCGTATGCAAATGAATAAAATCACCCGCTTTCAGAGATATTAACCCCACCTCCTCTCCGGCTCTGTTCTTTTTTTCATACTTATTTGACGAAACGCCTTCTTTCCTTTAATATAGTAGGAGTATTTTTTTGAAAGGAGTATTCTATGGAAGCATTTGCAAATATTATCAGCTTAATCAGCAGCTTTTTGTATAGCTATATTTTGATTGCCCTGCTCATCGCAGCAGGTCTTTATTTCACCATAAAAACAGGCTTTATCCAGTTCCGCCTGTTTGGAGAATCGATTCGCGTCATCGCGGAAAAAAGAGAGGACAGGGAATCCATTTCCTCTTTTCAGGCGCTTATGGTCTCCACCGCCTCCCGTGTCGGAACCGGCAACGTGGTCGGCGTAACGGGTGCCATCATTGCAGGCGGCGCAGGTGCCGTGTTCTGGATGTGGCTCATTGCCATCATCGGCAGTGCCTCCGCCTTTATCGAATCCACCCTCGCACAGATTTATAAGAAAAAGGGCGAGCATGGCTCCTATGGCGGCCCGGCCTATTATATCAAACAGGGGCTTGGCTCTCCGCTTCTGGGCGGTGCCTTTGCCGTTGCCCTCATCCTCACCTATATGGGCGGCTTTAATGCCCTTGCTTCCTTCAATATGACCGATTTCATCAAGGTCTATGTACCGGGCGAGCGGTCGTCCCTCTATATCGGTGCCATCGTTGCCGTTCTGGCAGGTATCGTCATTCTGGGCGGCGGCAAGCGCATCTCTCAGGTAACAGAGGTGCTCGTCCCCATCATGGCAGGTATTTATATTCTTGCAGCAGTCATTATTGTGCTCCTGCATATTCAGACTCTGCCCCTCGTCTTTGTCCGCATCTTCCGCGAAGCCTTCAGCGCGAAATCCGTTTTCGGCGGTCTTCTTGGTGCGGCAATGATGAACGGCATCAAGCGCGGTCTGTATTCCAATGAAGCCGGCATCGGCTCTGCCCCGAATGCCGCCGCTTCTGCCGATGTTTCCCACCCTGCCAAGCAGGGTCTGGTGCAGATGCTCTCCGTCTTTATCGACACCATCCTCATCTGCTCCTCCACCGCCTTCATGATTCTCTGTACGAATCTGGATGCCTCCGCCTATGTGGATGCCGCAGGAAATACCATGAATGCCGCCTATATTCAGGATTCTCTGGTCGCAAATTTCGGCCCCTCCGGCAGCGTTTTCATCACCGTTGCCCTCACGCTTTTTGCCTTCACCACGCTGGTCGGCAATTATTTCTATGCCGAAATGAATATCAGCTATCTTTACCCCAAGGCAACCAAAAATAAGCCCTTTATGCTGTTTTATCGCCTCTTGGCAGCAGTCATCATCTTCATGGGCGCGCAGTTCTCCGCAGGGCTTGCTTGGGACTTAGCCGATGTTCTCATGGGCATCATGGCACTGATTAACGTTCCCTCCTGTCTCATCATGGGGAAAACCGCCTGCAAGGCTCTGGCGGATTATCGGAAGCAGAAAAGCGAAGGCAAAAATCCCGTGTTCCACGCCGCCGATATCGGTCTAAGCGGCACAGATTACTGGATCGAAACCGAATAATATCAAAAAAAGAAGCATCCGAAATGAAGGAATTTCCTTCTTACGGATGCTTTTTTCGACTTTATTTTTTATTTTATTTTATTTCAGATTACCAGCCTGCACGGAATTCCATTACAGAATCGGGAATATCTCCATTTACATAATCCCGAATGGAATCCTTCAGAATTGCAAAGCCCTTTTTCAGATTTTCGGGTCTGATGTTCAGAGGGGGCTGTACACGCAGAATATTCTCGGAAAGAGAAATAATCAGCAAGCCTCTTTCATACGCTCTGTACAGAATCTTGAATGTCCCGTCGCCATCGGGTACGTCATTGCCGTTTTCGTCCTTCTTTGTCACAACCAGTGCGCAGGACATATCAATGCCCCTTCTGCCCGTGATAACATCGGGGAATGTCGCACGCAGGTCAGCAACACATTCCTCCAGCAGCTTTGTATTATCTGCCAGAATTTTCTGGAATTCGTCAGACTGCAAATAATCAAATGCCGCTACGCCGGCTGCACAGGCAGTCGCATTGCCGCCCAGTGTGAACAGGTGTGCAGGCGCAGGCAGACAATCCATGATTTCTGCTTTTGCCATAAAGCCGCCCAGAGGGAAGCCTGCACCGATGGATTTGCCCATGATGATACCGTCGGGGATGATATCATAATGCTCAATGCCAAAGAATTTGCCGGTACGATAGAAGCCCTGCTGAACCTCCTCGGAAATAAACAGGATACCGTTCTTTTTGCACAGGTCATACAGCTTTTTCATAAAGATAGGATGCCCTGCCAACAGCCCTGCATCACCCTGCACAGGCTCAATGATGACAGCCGCAACCTCCTCCGCAGGCAGATAGGTTGCAAATGCTCTTTCGATATCTGCGATACATTCCTTCTCGCAGGTTTCATCATCATAGGATACATCATAAAACGGGAAGCAGTAAATATCAGGCAGCATAGGACCCATCTTTGCACGCATACGCGTTGTTACCATAGACATGGAAATAGAACCGTATGTGCTGCCATGGTATGCGTTGATAAATGTGATGATTTTGCTTCTGCCGGTGTAGGCTCTTGCAAATTTCACTGCCGCATCATTCGCATCGGAACCGCAGTTGCCGAAAACGATTTTTGCAGGCACACCACCGGGGTAAACAGAAGTCAGCCGTTCCGCATATTCAATGCTCTTTCTGCCGTAGGTATAAGCAATCGTATATTGAGAATAATTGTCCAGCTGTTCCTTTACCGCCGCCGTAATGATGGGATTGCAGCTGCCCAGATTCAGGGAAGATGCACTGGAAAGGAAATCGATATACTGGTTATCATCTTCATCGTAAATAACATCCTGATCAACCTTTTTGATTACCATAGGATAATAGGACAAATGCTGGGTAGGCGCAAAAACCTTTTTATCTCTTTCCACCCACGCATTACATTTTTCTGTATTCAATGCCATAAATACCACTCCTTACTTTAGGCCAATTCACCAATTTTCTCTTTTGTTTTTTGTTCATGTTTTTTTACAGAAACAACATGAACTAATTATATAACTCCAAAAAAATTTGTCAACCGCTTTTCAGCATTTCACGTTAATTTTTTTTAGCTTTTGAAATTTTGTAAATACCCAATGTCAGAATGGGAATTACATATACAATGAACATTACCCAAGCCAATGTACCGTATCCCTTCGCAATCAGCCCCGTCAGACCAAAGGAAGAAATTGCTGTTGTGCCTACCAGCAAAATAACTGCTACCACAGGTGTGGACCATTTCGGCACCTCCTGCCCTTTGTTTTTAAACGCCTCCGCGATACGGTCAGTGATGGAATAAATCAGACCGGAGCCTGTTTCAATCAGCGTACCAAACAGTACAATCTGGAAAATATAACGCAGCCAAGGCATATTCATCTGTGTCAGAATATAGTCAACCGGCAGCTCCTGCTCGATAATCGTGGGATAGAATCCACACATTGCGATAAAGAGAATGATCCCGGGCAAAATACCAATCAAGCCGGAAAGAACACCGGCAATCGCTGCGTCCTTTGGTGTATCACTATGTTTAATGGTATACAAAACCGCAATGATAATCGCAAGATTGTAGAAGGAATACTGGAAACCACCGATTGCCCAATTCCCCGTGACAGGAACGGATGCAATATTGTGACCAATCTGTCCGCTGAAATTTGCGAATACCAGAATCAGGAACAAAATGTATACACCGTATAATACAAAGGACCATAAGGATAAAACCTTTTCAATCAAGGAAGAACCATTCATAACCAATGCAAATACTGCTACAGACATCCCGATAATCCCGATCCATTTGTTCAGCCCAAATAATTCATGCAGAATCGAACCGGCTGAAGCAGATACAACCGCCAATACAATAACAATAAAGCAGATGTAAGCAATTTCAAAAACAACCCAGCCGGGGCCCATCAGCTCCTTCATAAAGCTCTTATAATCATATTTTTTGAAAATTTGTGCAAACATGAAGGATATTGCACAGATAAGGGACCACACCAGCAGAGATACGATGCACATGCCGAGCAAGCCGCCCTTCGGGCCGTACCCCATAAAGTACTCTACCAGTTCACGCCCTGTTCCGTAGCCGCCGGCAATTACGCAAGACTGAAATACAATACCGGGAACAAAATACTTCTGAAACCTTTTCGATGATAAAATACTCATAGACCTTCCTCCTATCTTTTCTGTCAGGGGGTTCTTGTGCCTTTTCTGTTGCCTTTTTTCTTTTGTATCCGTCCTCATTAAATTATTTAGTTATATTATATATAATTTAACACCTATTGTCAATAAAAACTACTTAAATTTATTTAGAATAATTAAATTTTTATAAATACTAAAAAAGACACATCTCATTTGAAATGTGTCTCCTGCTTCAAAATTATTTTTTTAATAATAGGCGGGCGAAATTGTTGCCACCGCTTCTACGTCTTCATCCGTAGGATTATACAGCTGATGATACGTCTTTGGCGGCACATAAATACTGTCCCCCTCATTCAGGGTATAAACGGTATCCCCGATATGATATTCCAATGTTCCCTTCAGCACCAGGGTACATTCTCCCGCTTCTTCGTGATATTGCACAATCGTACTGCCCCAGCTTTTCGGGCCAAGGCGCAAACAGATCATCTCCATCTGCGTACAGATATTCTTATTCCTGCTGTAGGGTGTCGCAAACTGATACTCCATGTTGATATCAGCAAATTGTATTTTTGTGCGTTTATCCTTCCGAATGACAGTCACCTGCTCCTCCTCTTCCTCTGTAAATAAAGAAACCAAGGGGATTTCCAGCACCTCTGCAATCCGCATCAGTACGGAAAGCGACGGACTAATCAGATTACGCTCAATCTGCGAGATATATCCCGGTGTCACCTCTGCCTTTTCTGCCAGCTCTTTTCCGGTAATCCCCTTTTCCGTCCGGATAAATTTAATTTTTTCACCAATCATGTACCTGCCCCCTTTCTGTCCTTCCATTATACTACAAACGCCGATAAACTTTCAACGAAAACCTTTTGTCCTATAAAATATTCTGACCTTGTCTTTTTCCCGTTTTCCTTGTAAGATAGAAAAAAGGAGAAGATTACAATGGAACTGAGAAATATCAAATCATTTATCAAGGTAGCGGAATTTGAAAACTTTTCCAAGGCGGCGGAGGTTCTGGGCTATGCACAATCCACCATCACCCTGCAAATTCAACAGCTGGAGCAGGAATTGGGTGTCAATCTGTTTGACCGCATCGGCAAGCGTGTGCTGCTTTCCGAAAAGGGGCGCGCCTTTCTTTCCTATGCGAATGATATGGTACAGCTGGAAGCGGAAGCCATCGAAACCGTTTCCGAAAATACCACCCCTACAGGCACCCTGCGCATCGGCACGATTGAATCTATCGCCAGCTCCTTTCTGCCCCTGCTTCTGGAAGAATATTTGAAAAAATGTCCGCAGGTGCATCTGGATATTATCATCGGCGTGACGCTGGAATTATATGACCAACTGGAAAAGGGCAATCTCGATATCATTTTCCTTGCCGATCGTCCCGCCTATCACCCTACCCTGAAAACCGTATTTTCTCGCCCGGTTGCCGTTCCTTTTATCGCCTCTGCGGAGCATCCTCTGGCGAATCAAAAAAACGTACCACCTGAGCGGCTGACGGAAGAAACCATCCTTCTGACCGAGAAAAACAACAACTATCGTCAGATTTTCGATGAACTGGCAATCCAGCACGGTGCATCCTTTCATCATACGCAGGAGATTTCCAGCTTTGCCATCATTCTGCATTTCCTGCAAAAAAAGATGGGCATCTCCTTCCTGCCCAAATATGCAACCCTGCCTATCCTGCAAGAAAAAAATCTCGCTCTCTTTACCGTAGCAGGCTTTGATATCAAAATGGATCTGCTTATTTTTTATCACAGGCAGAAATGGGTTACCCCTGCCATGAAATATTTTACGGAAACCGCAGAGGAATTTTTCTCCCCTTCCGCAGAATCCGAGACATAAAAAAATCCGGTCACCTGATATCCTCAAATGATCGGATTTTCCTTCTTTAACATACAACGCTGAAAGGCACATAGCCTGTTCCGTTCATAAATGCACAAACTGCGCACAGCGCAACCACAAAAACGCCCACTGCTACAACTTCTCTTACATATTCCTGTTTTTCTGCTTTTTTCATAGATGATGCCTCCCTTTGTTTTCAATCTTTCTTTGAATCGGAGGTTCCGGAACCCATCTCTTTCTGATAATCTTATCATAGCACAGCTTTCTTTATTTGTAAAATTGATTGTTCCCATAACAACAATCAGTATAGCTGATAAACAAATTCCTTTTAATACACCTTCAAAAGCATCAGCAGAATCGTCATCACAACCATGCTAAAGGGCAGCATCAGCGAATTTAAAACCGCCGCCACCGAACGATTATAGCCGCAGCGTTCCGTATAAATCGGCGCAACACTCAAAATGGGCGAAAAAACAATAATTGCCAAAACCTGACGATACCGCAGCGGTATAGGCAGGAAATGATAAATCAGCAAAGAAAATGCAATCCCCAACGCCATTCGCAGTAAAAAAACGCCTGCCATGTCCTTCCTCTCACTGCGGTTAATTTTCGGCTCAAACAAAATCCCGATTAAAAGCATTGCAAGAAAGGAGTTTGCCTGTCCAATCATCCCTGCAACCGTGTAGACGGGCTGTGGCAGATGGATTTGCGCCGCACAAAGCAAAATCATCACCAAATAGGTCACAAACGGCATAGAGGAAAAAAGCGTCCGCAAAATCTCCTTGCCGTTCACGCTCCCCTTGGAAATCACCATCGCAATCGAGAAGGTAATCCCAAAGCACATAATTGCGTTGCCAACATCAAACATGCAGACCAATGCCACCGCATCCGCCGCAAAAAAGCTGGACATATAGGGCAGTGTGCAAAGCCCGATATTAAACCCTGCCGTATTGATGATATAAAACGCCCGATGGGCGGGGGATTTTTTCCGCGTCAGCAGCAGCACAACGGCAATCGCAATAAAGTTCACCGCAAAGCCAATGCCAATCGCCATCAGATAGCTTCTGTTCAGCTCCAGCCCTTGAAAGTTTTTGATAATCGCCATCGGCAGTGTAACCTTCAGCACAAGCTTGCTTAAAAAGCCGCTGTCATCCAGAGAAAAAAGCCCGATACGCTTCAGTACAAACCCCAGCGCAATCATAAACAGAAAGCCGCCCGCCTTTATCAATATTTCATCCATAAAACGCCTCCCATTTCCTGCGTATAAAAAAGGGCTTCCATCTATCATAGACGAAAGCCTTTTTTCAAATTCTGTTTTTCGATTACAGAGCTGCCTTTGCTGTTTCTGTCAGCTTTGTGAATGCAGCGGGATCGGATACAGCCAGTTCTGCCAGCATCTTTCTGTTGATGTTTACACCGGCAACCTTCAGACCATGAATCAGCTTGCTGTAGGAAATTTCGTTCATTCTTGCAGCTGCGTTGATTCTTACGATCCACAGGCTTCTGTATTCTCTCTTTGTCTGTTTTCTGCCTGCGAAAGCAAATGCCATTGCCTTCATTACAGACTGTTTTGCTACTCTGTACTGTTTGGATCTGGCACCACGGTAGCCTCTAGCCAGCTTCAGTACTTTTTTATGTTTTTTTCTAGCGTTCAGCGCGCCTTTTACTCTTGCCATTGTAAAGTCCTCCTAATAAATTATACTCGAAAAATAACTGTCCCAAGAATGCTTGATTATGCGTAAGGCAGCAGTGTCTTTTTAACCTTGTTTTCTACTGTTCTGTCTACGGTTGTAGCATGTCTCAGATTTCTTTTTCTCTTTCTGGACTTTTTACCAAGAATGTGCTGTGTGTTGGATTTGTTTCTTTTCAGCTTACCTGTGCCGGTAATTTTGAATCTTTTAGCAGCAGCTTTTTTTGTTTTCAACTTAGGCATTGTATTTTCCTCCTAAAAATGTTTTGTGATAGTTTCCTTCCGCCTTTGCGGATCAGTTCTTTGGTGCAAGGAACATAACCAGGCTCTTGCCCTCCATCTTCGGCTGCTTATCCACCGTGCCGAATTCCTCTGTTGCCTTTGCAAAATCCTCCATGATCTGCATGCCAACCTTGGAATGACCGATTTCACGTCCTCTGAAACGGATGCTGATTTTCACCTTGTCGCCGTCCTTCAAAAATTCGTTTGCTTTTTTGACTTTTACCTGAACATCATGTGTATCGATGCTGGGGGACAAACGCAGTTCCTTTACATCAACAGTTTTCTGCTTCTTTCTGGCTTCTTTTTCTTTCTTTGCCTGATCGAATTTGTATTTACCGTAGTCCATAATGCGGCATACGGGGGGTTTCGCTGTTGGTGCGATCTTTACCAGATCGAGCTTTCTTTCGTCAGCGATTTTCTGGGCTTCTCTGGAAGAAACGATACCAAGCTGTTCGCCGTTTTCGTCAATCAGTCTGATTTCCTTGTCCCTAATTTGTTCGTTAATCATCAATTCAGTAATTGTCAAGCACCTCCCAAATAAACTGTGTCCACAAGCGACCTTTCCAAAAAAGAAAAGCGCCGGAAGAATCCGCCGCACACAGAAAAACAGAGCAACCCTCTGTTTGGATACTGTATTAACCCTATTTGCCCATGCCATAAGGTGAGAAGCGGAACTTCTTCTTTGTTTTACTAAAGCAGTATATCATGTATATCCCCTATTGTCAAATATTTTTTGCCGATTTTACGGGATTTTTAAAAACAGGGTGGGGATTTTTCCCCACCCTTGTTTCTTTTCTTATAAAAATCAATCCAGAACCTTTGTATCGATTTCTTCCTTGATTCTTGCAATGAAATCTGCCAGAGCAACCTGACCTTCCTCGCCGTTCTTTCTGGAACGCAGGGAAACCATGTTTGCTTCCTGATCCTTTTCCCCCACAACGATGATGTAAGGTACTCTTTCGTTTCTTGCCTCTCTGATTTTGTAGCCAATCTTTTCTGCACGGTTGTCTGTTTCCACACGAATACCTGCTGCATCCAGTGCATCCTCTACGCTCTTTGCGTAGTCTGCAAATTTTTCGGAAATCGGCAGCACCTTAACCTGTACAGGAGACAGCCATACGGGGAACTGACCTGCGAAATGCTCAATCAGAATACCGATGAAACGCTCAATAGAGCCGAAGCATACGCGGTGAATCATAACAGGGCGTTTCTTTGTGCCGTCTGCTGCTGTGTATTCCAGCTCAAATCGTTCGGGCATCTGCATATCCAGCTGAATGGTACCGCACTGCCATGTTCTGCCGATGGAGTCCTCCAGATGGAAGTCAATCTTAGGACCGTAGAATGCACCGTCACCTTCATTGATGGTGTATTCAATGCCGTTTTCATCCAGTGCGTTCTGCAGGCCTGCTGTTGCAATTTCCCAAGCCTCGTCGGAGCCCATGCTGTCTTCGGGTCTTGTGGACAGCTCAATGTGATATTTGAAGCCGAACAGCTTATATACACCGTCAATCAGGCTGATTACGCCGGAAATTTCATCCTTAATCTGTTCTTCTGTCATGAAGATATGCGCGTCATCCTGGTTGAAGCAGCGAACACGCATCAGACCATGCAGTGCGCCGCTCTTTTCATGTCTGTGAACCAGACCGATTTCAGCCACACGCATAGGCAAATCTCTGTAGGAGTGCATATCCTGCTTATAAACCAGCATACCGCCGGGGCAGTTCATAGGTTTTACCGCATAATCCTCGCCGTCGATTACTGTTGTATACATGTTATCTTTGTAGTGTTCCCAGTGACCGGATCTGTACCAAAGCTCTCTGTTCAGAATGATAGGTGTGGAAATTTCCACATAGCCTGCTTTTTTGTGGATTTCTCTCCAGTAATCCAGCAGTGTGTTCTTCAGCACCATGCCCTTAGGCAGGAAGAAGGGGAAGCCGGGGCCTTCATCCAACAGTGCAAACAGCTTCAGTTCCTTGCCCAGTTTTCTGTGGTCACGCTTCTTTGCTTCCTCCATCATTGTCAGATATGCGTCCAGTTCGGATGCCTTGGGGTAAGCAGTCCCGTAAATTCTGGAAAGCATTTTGTTCTTTTCGGAGCCTCTCCAGTAAGCACCTGCAACAGAGGTCAGCTTGATTGCCTTTACTGTCTTTGTGCTCATCAGGTGAGGGCCTGCGCACAGGTCTGTGAAGTCCCCCTGTTTATAGAAGGAAATAATTGCATCCTCAGGCAAATCCTGAATCAGCTCTACCTTGTAGGGTTCTTCTCTTTCTTCCATATATTTGATTGCTTCTGCTCTGGGCAGCTCAAATCTTTCAATAGGAATATCTTCCTTCGCAATCTTCTTCATTTCAACTTCCAGTGCTTCCAGTTCTTCCTGTGTGAAGGCCTTTTCTCTGTCGAAGTCATAATAGAAGCCGTCTGCAATGGCAGGTCCGATTGCAATCTTTGCTTCGGGATACAGACGCTTTACCGCCTGTGCCAGAATATGAGATGCTGTGTGGCGGAATGCCATTTTCCCTGCTTCATCCTCAAATGTACAGATAGAAACCTCTGCATCCTTATCCACAACAAAACGTAAATCCTTTACTTCGCCGTCAACGATACCGGCGCAGGCATTTCTTGCCAGACCCTCGCTGATGGATTTTGCAATCTCCAGAACGGAAACCGCATTGTCAAACTCTTTTACTACGCCGTCTTTCAGTGTAATCTTCATTGCTATCTCTCCTTTTTAGAACATTTTTCCTTGAAAGAGAATTTTGGGCAAAAGAAAAAGCCCATCATCCACTTTCCTCTACGAAAAGGGACGAGAGCATCTACTCCCGCGGTTCCACCCTAATTGTTCTGATTAAACCACTCATTTCCGACGATAACGGAGTCACCGGGCTGTATTAAAGCCGCTCAGAGGTGGTTTTCGTTCTCTTTCCAAAGCAGGATGCTCCCAGCAAAATACATCCCTCTCTGTGGCATTCGGAAAGGACTACTGTCCTCATCAACGCATTTACCATATCTTGTGTCTTCCACAAGAATCATTATAGCATACAGAATGATTCTGTCAACAGTTTTTCGCAAATTTATTTACAAATGTCCGCTTTCGGTGTACATCAGAACCATTTCTTGCGTTTGAAAAAGATGATAATGCCTGCAATGCAGGTAAGCGAAAGCAGCCCCACAAAAAGATAGCCGTATTTCCAGCCATATTCGGGCATCTTCAGGTTCATCCCGTACCACCCTACGATTAACGTCAGCGGCAAAAAAATCGTTGTCACAACCGTAAAAATCTTCATTGTTGTGTTCAGGCTGATGTCAACCTCCGCCTCATAGCTTTCTCGTACCTGCGTCACATATTCCCGCAGGTTCAGTACGTTCTGAAACCGCCGCTCCGTTCTTCTGTAAAGCATTTTAAAGGAGCGCAGGGTTTTCCCGTCAAAAATTCCGTTCTCGTTCTCCACCAGAATATCCAGTACATTCAGAAACTGCTCGTAATATTTTTTCAGCACCATCAGCCGTTTGCGCAGGCTGATGATCTCCGAAACACAATCCCGCTTCCCCGTTGCAATGAGTGCCTGCTCCAAGTCCATAATCTCTTTTTCAATGCTGTCAAAAATAATATCATCCTTCTTCGTCTGTAATTCAAAAAACGAATAAATCACGCGGTTCAGCGTCACTCTTTCGCCCAGTCCCTCCAGACATTCCTCCAGCAGTGCCGTCACAATATCCATTTTAGAGGTAAAGAAAAAGGCCTTCCCCTTTTCCAGATACAGAATGACACTGCCGATGCTCAGCAGGATATTCTCAAAATCAAGCATTTCCAGACTCACGCAGTCAAAATTCTCAAAGGAGTCATATCTGGCATAGCTGAACCGTCTTGCCTCCTCCAGAATTTCCGCAGAAATCCCCCATTTTTTGCCACAGGCAAGCATTTTTTCATAAGGGAAAATGCCAAGCAGACCTTCCTCCTGCCCTGTCGGCTCTGCAATCCTCTGCCATCCGCCGCTTTTGATGCTGTAGTACATCTGCTTAACCTCCCCTCTGCCTTCTCTGTTTCCATCCTTCCCTGCATCCCTCTTTGTATGCAGAAAACCCTGCATCCGTCTTTTTTATGATAATTCGTTTTTCGCCTTTTGTCAATTTTTTAGCCGGACCCTTATCCCAGACGCACGATATCCTCAATCGCAAGCGAACAGACCGTACCGCGCGCCTCTGTTTTCATGCCATGGTTTCTGTTGATTGCCTCCATGATGTCCTTGCGCTTCGCAGCAGATGAAACAATCGCGATAACCTCCTTCTCCTGCTGTACCGTAATTCCGTAAAATTCCTCAACGCTTTCACTGCCTGCCCAGCGTGCATGAATAATCGTGCCGCCGCGCGCGCCTGCCTTTCTCGCAGTTTCCATCACTTCCTCCGTAAAGCCCTGATTCACCGTCACCAGAATCATGCTGTTTTCCATGCCTTCTTCCGTCATCGTATCCACCCTCCCCACTTCGTTCTGCACATTCATCTGTATTGCCAGCGCCGTTACATGCGCCATAGCCGTCAGCTTCATATCAAATACAATCCCACGGGAACGCGCCGCGCCACGCAGCTCATTATTCAAATCTCGCATCACGCGGTTCACCATCGTTTCCCTGCCAACTGTAAATATAACATCCTTTTCCACGCCGTCCAAGCCGAGTAAATCTCTGATTTCAGAGGTCGCTGTTCCCTTTCCTGCGCACTGCAAATGGTGTGTCAGCCTTTGCCCGTTGAATAATTCAATCATATTTCTGCCCTGCCCACGCTCCACAATGGAAACAATCAGCTTCATCGGCTCTATTTTCAAATCCTTCATTTTTCCACCCCATTTCAGTCAAAATACAGAATATCGTCCTCTAGCTGGTGCATCTGCACCTCGATATACCGCCGTTTTGCCTTCTCCTTCATCTGCGTGATAAAGCCCATCATCTGAATCGTAATCAATGGTGTCATGGCTACCATCGCAACAATGCCAAACGCATCCGTCATCACATTGCCGCCCAGAGCCTCGCACGCCCCCATTGCAAAGGGCAATAAAAACGTAGCCGTCATCGGGCCGGAGGCAACGCCGCCACTGTCGTATGCAATCCCCGTAAAAATCGGAGAAACGTAGCGTGTCAGCACCAGCGCGAACACATACCCCGGAATTAAGAACCAGAGAACCGAAATCCCCGTCAAAATCCGCAGCATCGCAATCCCGACAGAAATACATACCCCGACAGAAAGTGCCGTTTGCATCATTTTTGCCGTCACAAAGCCGTTGGAAATTTCTTCTACCTGCTTGGTCAGCACATGAACCGCAGGCTCTGCCGCAACAATGAAATACCCAATCACCATCCCAATGGGAATCAACAGCCACGCATACCCACAGTCCGCAATCCCTGCGCCGATAATCTGCCCAACCGGCATAAAGCCGACATTTACGCCGCAAAGAAACATTGCCAGACCGATATATGTAAACAAAAACCCAAAGCCAACACGCATCAGCTGATGCCTTTTATACCGCCGAAACAGTATCTGAAACAGCGCAAATGCTGCCGCAATGGGAATCAGTGCCACTGCAACCTCCTTGAAATATTCGGGAATCGCATGCGTAAACAGCAGCGCCACATCCCTCGTTGTTTCCACCGCAGGCACCTCTGTCGGGCTGTATAACGCCTGATCGGGTTCATAAAAAATCCCCAACAGCAGCACCGCCAGAATCGGACCGATGGAACAGAGCGAAATCAGACCAAAGCTGTCCTCTCTCGATTTTTTGTCACTTCGCAGCGTTGCCAGACCAATCCCCAGTGCCATAATAAACGGTACCGTCACAGGCCCCGTTGTCACGCCGCCGCTGTCAAAGGAAACAGGAATAAAGGAATCCGGTGCCAGAAATGCCAGAAGAAATACCAAAGGATAAAAAACCCAAAGCATCTTCGCCAGAGGAATATGAAAAAAGATACGAATCTGCGCGATCATCAGGAATAGCCCCACCCCTGCCGCAACAGAGAGAATCAGAATTTTATTCGGAATCGCAGGCACCTGCTCCGCCAGAACCTGCAAATCCGGTTCTGCAATCGTAATCAGCATCCCCAGAATAAAACAAACCAATAATGGGCCACCTATATTTTTTGTGCGGCTCATCTCCATACCAATGCCCTCGCCCATCGGCATCATGGACATATCCGCCCCCATCGTAAAAAAGCCCATGCCGATAATCAGCATCACTGCCCCGAATAAAAACAGCACCAATGCCCCTGAGGATAACGGCAAAAGCGTAATGCTCAGAATAAAAACGATTGCCGTTAATGGCAGTACGGAAGCCAGCGATTCCATAATTTTTTCTTTCAAACGAATATTTTCTAACAGAAAAATTCCTCCTTTCCGCATCTTTCAGGAAATACCTGATTCTCCTAGTGTATTACTTTCAATTTTATCATCTCGGACTTTTCCGTGTCAATCCGTGTTAAGACTTCTTAACATAAAACATTCAGTTACTGCACTTTTGTTCATCCTTTGTTCATATTTCATATAAAAAAGCCTTTCCGCAGAAAGGCTCAGACTGTAGACAAAATAATTTTTGAGGTAGCGGAAGGGCTTGGGAAACAAACTGTTCATTACTTTGCTAC